>Ga0208584_1000061_pt1 | contig 14809 bp, 12 predicted proteins | sample NGESurdeep072012_4_FD_184460 | JGI IMG/M metagenome (GOLD analysis project Ga0208584, IMG submission 184460) | Arctic peat soil microbial communities from Barrow, Alaska - NGEE Surface sample 415-1 deep-072012 (SPAdes) | ecosystem: Environmental > Terrestrial > Soil > Wetlands > Peat ...
TGATAAAGCCGGTATCCAGTGTTTTTGTACATCTTTGGATTATGATGTGGAAAATTCCGATGCGCATGACGTGCGCATCGTAAATGGATTGGACGGAAAAATCTATATCCAGGCGGTTACTGAGAAAGGCGAAAACCTCATCAAGTCATCCAGCATCCAGCATCCAGCATCAGATAGTGCAGCAGAGGAAATCGCAAAACAGTACAAATCTTTTGATTCTTCATTCCGGTTGAAAATGAACTATAAGGAGGTTAATGAAAAGTTGCAAAAGCTTTTCGACTCTCCTGAATTTGAAACTGTTTCCTCAAACTGCATCGGTTGCAATACCTGTGCTTTCATCTGCCCCACCTGCCATTGTTTCAAGATCTCAGATGAAAAGATCAAGGATACAGGGGTTCGTTATAAGAGTTACGATTCCTGCAACAACGGATATTTCACGCTGATGGCCGGAGGACATAACCCCCGCCCGGTAAAATACCGCAGGTGGCGGCAACGTGCCTTGCACAAATTTGTGTATTACAAGGAGCGGTTCGGCATGAACCTGTGTGTGGGATGCGGCCATTGTGCCATTTCCTGCCCGGTGAATATCAGCATTTTTGATGTGGTTAATCAAGTAGCAAAAGTATAGCCCCTCCCCCTTCCCCTCCCCATTTGGGGAGGGGTGAAAGGGAGGGGCTTTAAAATTAGAACTATGGAACAATTACTGGTCCCTGTAATGTGTAAGGTTGATAAGATCATCGATGAAACATCCGATATCAGAACCTATCGTTTGAAGATGAATGATCCTGCTAAGATGGAATCCTTTGCCTGGATGCCGGGCCAATTCGTGGAGTTTTCGCTGCTAGGTCACGGAGAATGTACCTTTTGCATCTCATCCTCTTCCACCCGGCAAGGCTATTTTGATTGCTCGATCAAGCGGGCAGGAATTGTGACGGCAGATATCCACAGCCAGCTTGAAGAAGGGATGGATGTGGGGATTCGCGGCCCTTATGGAAACTGGTTTCCGGTCGATGATATCAAGGGAAAAAACCTTCTTTTCGTAGGTGGAGGTATCGGCCTGGCGCCGCTGCGTTCACTGATCCAGTATTGTATCGACAACCGCAACGATTACAAGGATTTTACGATCCTTTACGGCGCCCGCACCTCTTCCGATATATGCTACAAGGAGGAAATAGAAGAGTGGAAAAAGAACCCTTCGCTGAAGGTCATTCTTACCATTGATAAGCCGGAAGAAACCTGGAAGGAGAATGTAGGTGTTGTTCCGAAGATTTTGGAAGAAGTGGTAAAGCCCGGCACCGAAAATACCAAGGTGATCACCTGCGGACCACCCATTATGATAAAATACACTTTAGTTTCGCTCGACAAGCTCGGATTCGCCCCAAAGGATGTTATCACCACCCTCGAGATGAAAATGCAATGCGGGCTCGGAAAATGCGGCCGGTGCAACATCGGTTCAACCTATGTTTGCAAAGACGGCCCGGTGTTCACCTATGAGCAGTTGAAAAGTTTACCGGACGAGTTCTAATCCTGCTTACATTAATCTGATCTTCCAACTGTTCACTGTTATTTGTTCGTTGTTCACTGGACATTTTTCACTGTTCACTAACCTCTCGAACGAAAACAAAAAATCTTTGCATTTTCCTCTTCCAATGTATCACCTTTATCATCTTTCCCCGATAAAGGATAAAAAAAATATGGATGGAAAAAAGGAGCATACATATCTGTTATTCATTTATTAAAGGAATTGATTAAAATGCTGATTGCCTCCATAAATACGGCGAAGAAAAATAATGAACAGTGAAAAACGAGTAGTGGCTGGTGTAGAGAGAAAATTCGTTTTTTATTTTTTCCGTTTGCTTTCAGTTTTAGTATTTTTATGGCCGGATAATCCAAATTGCAAACAGACCTGCCTATGTCGAAGCATAAAACCATTCCGCTTTTGTCTCCGGAAAAATATATCCGTACCCGTGCCAGAACACTCCCATTAGGCGCATGTTACATTAATGAACATTGGGAGGAATCCGGAATGGCCTTCATTCTTGTTTCACGAAGACATGTTAATGGTAACATCACTTTTGCTGCTTTTCAAATTGACCTTCATTGCCTGGGGGTAAAAGATGCTTTTTGGAACTTTAATGTTTCTTCTCTGGAAGTGAATGAGTTAATAAAGAAACAGGATTTAACTATGAATGGTGAAGACCCAATGATTGAGGTCGACTATGTCCTTGTGCATAATATCATTTACGGAGCAGTGGAATATGCGGAAGAACTGGGCTTTAATCCTCACAAAGATTTCAATCTTGTTAAAAATATCCTGGAAGAGGATGATGAACACATTGATTTGATGTATATTGAATTCGGGTTAAACGGAGTACCCGCCATTTATATCGGGAAAGAACAACATCCGAAAAATATTATTGCTCAATTAGATCGAAGTGTCGGGCAGGGAAATTATGTGATTATTGATCCAGAAGGCAATCATGAGGATGAATTTTCCGAGGAGCGGCTTTTCAGTCTGACAGAAAAAAAGAACGAGGAAGTTGCAGATAGTTCTGATGATGCAGAAAATGATGCCATTGAAATTATTGATAAGTCTCTTGAAGAATTGGATGCAGCGGATTTCGAAGATATCCATCTGGGAAAGAAACGGTTGTCGGACCTTAATTTTTTCCTTGTTAGTTTTGCTTTGATGATGAAAGTAATGAAAAAAAAAGACAGACGAGAAGTTAAACATATTCTGAAAGAAATAGAAACCTGGAACATTTCGGATGAAATACTGGATGAAACCGGTTATGTTGAATCAGAAGAAGAAATCAAATGTTTAGAATCTCTTTCTGATTTATCTGAAACGAATCCCAAGGATGCCATCAAACCCCTTCAGGAAGCGATTTTGAAGTACCCTGAGAACTATTCATTTTATAATTTGCTAGGGATAAGTTATGAATCAATTGGGAAAGAGGATTTGATGAACCGTCTTTCCGAAGAGATATACCGGAAATTTCCAAATTATGTTCTGGCAGCTTGTAATCACATGAACCGGTTATTCCTCGCGGGAAGACAAGTTGAATTTGCAGAACTTTTAGATAAAAGTTTCAATATTCATAAGCAATTTCCGGGAAGAAAATGTTTTGCACCCAACGAAATGCTTTCTTTCCTGGTACCGGTCATTAATTATCATCTCGAAATGAATGAAGTTGAAAAAGCAGCAGCATACACATTTCGGTTGACTTTTTATGAATGGGATGAATTTGTAGAAAAAATAGCCAACCTGTTTTATCAGGTGGTTGGAACCCGGCTTACTGAACTTTTTCCGGAAGAAGAAATCAGGAAGTTCAGGAAAAAATAGTTGTTTCATCTAATTGTTACCAGTGAAAGATTTTCAAGGTCTACCATCCACGACGCTCTCTTTTTTGTTTCTCTTTCACATACTTTCTTTCCCATTCTTCCCACTCTTTCTTCTGTTTTTCCTTGGAATGGGACCTGATCTCTTCCATGGAAATGTCCTGGTTCTCCACAGTTGCGTTCACAGGTAACCACCCGCCATTGTGCCAGAGTTGCATATCCGGATTGAGGATGTATGTGCCGCGATCAATACGCAGAAAGAGTTTTTTATTGTAGGGATTGTTGCTGTCGGTTTCATGTTTGGCAAGCAGGGCCAGCCAATAATCTCGCTTTTTGCGGTAAGCCGGCAGAACGGATTCCGGAAAACATTGAAGGTTTAGGATCAGATCGTCGATTTTAATGCCAAGCGTTTGATAATGACGTTTGGTTTGTTGTATTGTGGCTTGAATGGCAATAAAGAGATGCACCATCAGGAACTCGATCTTGTGCGGATCAATCTTGATCAATGAGCCTTCAACCTGAATCTTCAGCGAATCGGTTAATAAGAGCGGATAGATTTTACCCAATTTGCTTTTCGCATAATCGGGCATTACAAATGCCTGCCGTAGCGCGATCTGAACGGGTGTCTTTTGAAAAGTATCGGCAAGTTCAGGATTAGCACCGTTTTCCAGCAGGGCCACCGTTATATTGATGGCCCCTGAAAATACTGCTGCATGCAGTGGAGTGAAATTATGGACATCACGGAAATCGATGCCATACCGGTTCACCTCCTGAACGATCATCTTAAGGTTGTCTTCCCTGTAGTAGTGATAAAATCTGCGGAAAATGGAACCGCGCTCTTTATCATAATTTTCGGCCCGTCTATATTTCAGTCCGGCGAGTTTTTCCAGGATCAGCGCCTGATTATGGATCAGTGCAAAATCGAAAAGCCGGTCCTTTGCCTTCTTATTAAAGTTCTCCGGATCAAGCGCCTCCTTTTTAACGGCCAGATAATGTTCAAAGGTCATCGGTTCCCAATTGGGCGTTGAGGTAACAAGGATGTTTTTACGGATTGCCTCGGCCTGTTCAGTCTTCCCCTGCATATCCAGCCGCCTGGCCTCCCGCTTCCAGTCATCGGACGAGGAGACCTCCTCCCTGATGATTCTATCCTTTGAATCCTCCTGTATACCCAGTAACCTGATCAGCTTATGCCCTCGGGTCTGTTCCACGATATAGACATTCTTCACGGCACGGGTGATGGCTACATAGAGGGAATTGATGTAGAACTTATAGACATCGAGTGATTTATCGGATTTGTCCCTTCCCCGTGCATATACCAGACTGTCACCAGTCAATGCCTCCGGTGTCACCCCATCGCAGACATTGTTAAATTCAGCGGCATTGTCGGAGATGAAGTTGTAGAGGATGATATTTTCATATTCGAGTCCCTTGGATTCCTGAACCGAGAAGAGCAGGGGTGAGGGAAACAGGGAACGGGCCTTTGGCTTGTCTTCATTACGCAATACCAATACGGCATAGTTGACCGACATACGTGTCTTCCTTGCCAGGTCTGCGACCGTTTTCCCCTTCTCCTCCAGAAAAACCATCTCCCCTTCCATTTGAGAGATAGTCGAGACGAGGTAATTGCTCTCCTTATCCAGGGAACCGAAGCGGGCATTCTTGATCTTCAGCAGGCGGTTGGCGAGGCCTGAGATAGCAGGACTGTTACGGTAATTGGCATGAAGGATCCTGATCTCATTTCCCTTTACCTCTTGCTGATAAAACATACTTTTAAGATGCGACCAGGAGAAAAAATTGGGATAGACCACCTGGTTCGCGTCACCACACAGGATGAAATTCAACGGTTTTTTCAGGGATTTCATGATCAACAACAACTGGATGTTAGTGAAATCCTGCACCTCATCCACCACAATGTAGTCGTAAAAGGGCCGGCAATCCTGCAACAGGTGGTGGGAATAGATGTTGATGTCGTAATGACGATTTTCTTTCAGGAAAAGCAGGTACTTTTCAAAAAGGTTGTAAACTCTTTCACGTTCTTCCGCAAGAAAAATAGATTGTTTGATTCCCAGCCCAAGGTAATCCTCCCGGGTGAGATGTTTTTTCGAGATATCCAGTCCGGTGATAACACCCCTGAACTCCTCAAACACCGAATGAGCATCTTTAAGGCGGGCAGCCTGCCGGTAACCTGAAAACCAACCATCAAAGGTCCTGAAGTCCAACTCTTTCCCTTCCGGGATCCGGATCGATTCGACAAATTCTTTATAGGAAAGGAAATTCACCTCCTGATGTTCATTCTCATAGTGGTTGGCATAGTACTACCGGGATGAATTTTCGGCGAGATAAGCGGAGAGTGTGACATAAAGGACATGCCCGGGAAGGGTTTTGATCCGTTCAAGGGTCAGGGCAGTTTTACCGCTTCCGGCCGAACCGATGACGATTTGTGGCAATGGAAAGTTAAGTATCTCCTCCTGTTGGTCGTCAAATGATAGGATCTTATCCAGCAGGTGGAATTTAGGGAAGCGCCTGTTGACATAAGTCAGGGAGACCTGATCAGCGGCCGGCAATTCCTGGGTGCTTTGCAACGGGACCAATTTCGATTCGTCAATTTCAGCCCCGCGCAGGAACCGTGATTTACCGTAATCGTGATGTAAGATGATCTCCAGAACCAGCAGAAAAGTCTGTCCATCGTATCTGCCGAACCGAAATAACAGGCGGCTTTCATGGTCCAATCGGGCCCCGGTAAAAAGGGGTTCCAGCCATTTTCTTCACCTTTGCCGCTGCAAATTTACCGGCGGCAAGTTCTTCGACCGTTTTATCAAATTGCTTCCGGAGTTTTCCGGGGTTAAGGTCGTTTATAAAAAGTATTTCGGGCATGGTTGATATTGACGCTTCAAAAGTAGCAAAATGTTTGAAAAGTGCGCCATTTCAGCATATTAAATTTACGATCTTGCATTTGCTAATAACACGCTGGGGCTGGATATGAAAAGAGAGGCCTTCATTCCGTGTAAAGAGAATGATTATCTTTGTATAAGATTGTGAACAAAGAATCCTATTCGCCTTGTTTTGATCTGCCAAAAATATTCTGGCTGAGTTATAAAAAATTAATTTTTGCGGTATGAAAAATGAAACACAATTGATCCTAATGATTGCGGTGACTATACTTTTAAGTCCGTTGTTCTCTTCCGGACAAAATATCCCGGTTCCGCTTGATAAAAAGATGCAGATGCATCATGAAATGCCCGGCGACAAGTATCTTCCCAATCAGTTTAATAATAAATTGACTTCTCCTCCGCTGAGATATAAGATCACTGGTATCTTTACAGCCCAGGTAAATGTGAATGCAAGCGGACAAAATATCCTGGGCGATGCGGGCAACGAACCGAACATTGCAGTGAATCCGTTGAACCCAAACAGAATTGTTATCGGATGGCGGCAGTTCGACGATGTGAACAGTAATTTCAGGCAGGCCGGCTGGAGCTATACTTCTGATGCAGGACAGACCTGGACTTTTCCCGGTGTGATCGAACCCGGTATCTTCCGTTCCGATCCCGTTCTGGATTATGATTCTGCCGGAAATTTTTATTACAACAGTCTTACTTCCGATGTAACTTATCACTGCAAGGTATTTAAAAGTAACAATGGCGGTGCTATATGGGATGCCGGAGTCGAGGCAAAAGGAGGAGATAAACAATGGATGACCATTGACCGGACCCAAGGCGTGGGAAGCGGAAATATTTATTCATCCTGGACCTCGTATTACAGCTCATGCCCACCTGGTTTCTTTACCCGTTCAACGGATGGAGGCAGCAGCTTTGAAGATTGTGTCTATGTAGGCGGTAATCCTTATTGGGGAACGATGGCTGTGGGAAATGACGGAGAATTATACATTGACGGATCCGGGCAATATGATGGGATTGTGGTTGCAAAATCCACAAACGCCCAGATCCCGGGCTCATTGATTAGCTGGGATTTTCCTGTATCGGTTGAGATGGATGGGTACATCACAGGCAATAGTCCTATTAACCCGGTCGGAATTCTTGGCCAGGCAAACATTGATGTGGATCGCTCCAATGGTCCCGGCCGGGGCAATGTTTATGTACTGGCCTCGGTGCAGCGATTATCAAACAGCGATCCTGGTGATGTGATGTTTGCAAAGAGTACGGATGGCGGCCAGACATGGAGTTTCCCGATACAGATCAATGACGATCCCGGAATGATTAATACCCAGTGGTTTGGCACCATGTCTGTTGCCCCGAATGGCAGGATCGATGCTGTTTGGCTCGATACCCGTGATGCTCCACCCGGCTCAGATTTATCCGCACTCTATTATTCCTATTCCACCAACCAGGGGGATACCTGGTCAGTCAATGAAAAGTTGTCCGACTCTTTCGATCCGCACATAGGTTATCCTCAACAAGATAAAATGGGTGATTATTTCGACATGGAATCGGGTAATACCGGGGCACATCTTGCCTGGGCCAATACCTTAAACGGAGAAGAAGATGTTTACTACAGCTTTATTAACCCGCTTATCACAGGAACGGGAGATATCCCGAAAACAGATAATTACCTCTCTGTAACCTGTTATCCGAACCCCTTCCGTGATCTGACAACGATCCGTTACCAGATCCCGGGCGAAGGTGTTGTAAAACTATCTGTTTATAACGTCTACGGACAGGAAATCACCACACTGGTAAACAAAAAACAAACTGCCGGAATTTATAACGTTACCTTTTCGGCAGACATGCTTCCTGCAGGATACTATTTCTGCCGGCTGACTCCCGGAGCTCATTCGGAAACTACCCGGTTGGTCATCATGAAGTGAACGGCATCTTCAAATCATTTACTTCACACATAGCGCTGTATCAGACGGCTCATAAAACCCTTGCTTATCCATATTCCTGGTAAAAAAATCATAGAGTTTCAGTTTGTGATTTAGCCATCACGTTCTTTTTCTTAAGAAAGTGACTTAATACGAACAACGCTCCGGTTAGAATAAAAGGGAAGTTGATCATTAATATGACCGAAAGGCTTATCCAAACCGAGTGATTCATAAGGTAATTGTGGTAATAGACAAAGGGACTGAGTCCAAGTGCAAACGCGATTAATATGAGACCGCCTACCAGTTCCCACTTCCAGGCAACAACCAGGAATAGGATCAGGATATAGGTCGGAATAAGATGCATGAAAAATGCCTGTAGCTGCTGCCAGAGCGTATATTTAGGATCGAACGAATCGAGGGCAAACATGCTGACAAAAAGGATAGCAAGAATACAAATGATGCGGGGCATCCAGTGGATAATTTTTATTGATGTCTTCATGGATAAGTTTTTTAAAACATGAAACAATACTGAATAAAACAACCGGTCTTTCACAATGATCCTTATGAAAGACCGGTTAAGCGACGGGTTTACCTCAGGATAAAGGGAACAATTGTTGCGATGACGCCGGTGCACACCACTACCAAAATGAAAAGGTTATACCTGACATTGTAATTGCTTAGCAGCGATTCGTCATAGTATTTTGCAACATTCTGGTCTTTGTACATTGTGATAAGGCCATTCACCAGTTTCATCCTGGTTTGTCTTCCCTTGATCAGTCCGATGATTACGACGAGGTTCACCAGGACGATGAGGAAAACAAAAACAAACATGACTGCCAATGTGGAAGATTCGGTTCTTGATTTTTCCACAAGACCCGAGTTGACGGCGAGGGTGACAAGGTTCAGGATGATGGCCGTCAGGATGAAAATAATATCCGTTTTTGTGTTTTGTTCCAGCTCCTTTGTGATATGGGAATGAACGTACTCGATCATAATTTACCTCCTTTTTTCTGATGATGAATTTTCAAAGATAATATTATTTTTTACCGAATCTCTGGCAGTATCCATCCAGCATTTCTGTTTCAATTCCAAACTCATCAATCGGGATCGGTTGCTGCGCTGAAATATCTTTGCTCATTTGATCGATGTTCTCTTTTGGATGGAAGAGTTGTGTGATCTGGCTTGTCAGGTCAACGATTTCAATCGAAGGATCGCTGAAATTCAGTTCCCATTTGCTGATAATAATACTTACCCCTGCAGTTTTAGCGAGTTCGGGAAGCTTATCTTTAACAATAGCCATGACAAATCCGATGGAGCCATTGCTGAAAATCATCTGGTGCAGTAAATGCTGGTATGAAATTATTCCAACTGTGAGTTCTTTTATCCTTGCAGTATCATGGGCTTTCTCTGCTGAATCGTTCTGTTGGTTGAATTTTATCATGTGCTGTTTAAAGTAATCGGAACGCGACCAGGCAAACGTTACTATCCTGGAATCATAGGTCCCAATCTTTATTACGGCCTTTGTCTTCTGGGCAAAAGCCAAGTTGCCGGCAGGGTACAGAATGCTTAAAATGATAACGGCAATGACCGAAATTGAAATCTGAACTTGTTTTTTCATGGTGTGTCTCCTTTTAATATTAATTGAATGATAAATGATTATTGTTTCAGGCTTTAATTTTTCATTACTTTTGTTTTTACCAGGCTGGTTTAGCCCTGAATCCGGGATCGAAATTAACTGATGCACCTCTGGATGAATTGAAATTCGTTTGTAAATTGGTTGTAAATAGTTTTACAAGGGTTCTGCGTACAAAACCATTAAAATCGCATCAACTTTGTCGGGCAAAAAACATATTCACTTCGAATTACTGAAAACGAAGATCGTGGCGATGATGCAGGAATCATACCCTGGGATCAACCCTTCCATTGCGGAATGGAAAGGACAGGAGATCACCGATTTCCAGGAAGATCTGCGTATCCGGGTAAATGCACACATCAGCGAGAAGTGGTTTTATACCCACATGAAATCCCTCCAGCCTTCCATCCCCCGGATCGATATGCTAAACCTGCTGAGCAAGTATGCCGGTTATGCGAACTGGGATGACTTTGTCTTTAAAAACAGTGATATCATCAGCAACAACCCCTCGGCAGTCTCCACACAGAAAAGTGCTAACCGGTTTTTCCTTCTGATACCCTTGATAGTCCTTGTCATTGTTGCCCTATTTTATGGTCTGTTCAAAATGTTCAATACCCGTGAATACCGGTTCTGTTTCTATGATGCCGACACCCATGAGCCGATAACCAACAGCCAGATAGAAGTTACCCTGCTCCTGGAAGGGGAAACCCCGGTTCACAACCTGACTGATCCCGACGGCTGTTTTATGTTGAAAACCGACAAAAGCCTGATCAGGATGGTGGTGAAAGCCCCCTATTACCGCACCGATACCATCATGCGCATGGTCAGGAAACTGAACCGCAATGAAATGGTAATGCTGCACGCCGATGATTATTCGTTAATGATTCATTATTTCTCGATGATGAAGGTGGACGATTGGGCAAAACGGAGAAGCCGGCTCGAAGCAATGATCAATGACGAGGCGATGATTTGCCAGGTCGTTAACGACAAAGAGGCCACCGGAATGGCGTTGTACAACAAACAGGAGTTCATCGACAAGATGACCATGCCCTCCGGCAGCCTGAAAAATATTGAGATCCTGAGTTCGCAGATGCGTGAGAACAAGATCATGGTACTCAGGTTCCGGATCAATGAGAAAAAAAGATGAGGAGAACGGTAAAAATATTCGCCCTGATCTTGCTCTATTTCCTGTGCTGCGGAAAAAGCTGCGACAACGAGGAAAAGAACGATACCCAACGTGAACAGAGAAGGATCAGTGCTGAGACCGACAGTCTCCGGTCGGTATTCGGTACGGATACCTTATCGGCATCATCCCTCCTGGCATATATGGAAACGGCAAAACAAAAATTTTACGATTTTAACGATTACCTCCACATCGTAGCAGATACCTCTGCTGCAGGACCATTCAGGGATAAAGCACGGGAGATGATCCGCGGTCTTTTCATCGCCGATGCAGAACCCACTAAGATGATCAGTCCGTTCGGATTGGATTCAGTTGGCCTGAAAGAGGCCTTTCAACGGATCAATGATTCAGTTTATGAGGGTCATCTTGTTTTTTCTTTCAGAACGCTCCAACGGCCAGGTAAAATCGTCAACTCCTCCCACGAAACCGGTACCATAACGGTTTTCCTGGTAAAGCGTGACAAGAATTTCGGGAAAGGGAAACTCCGGGTTTGGAATGTATTTCTGGGAAAGATGGAATGATCAAACAAATGAAAATATCAAAATCCAGCCTGATCTATGCATTTTTTGGAATCCTTACCATTTCCATCTGTTTGCATCTTTACAGTATATGGTCCGGAAATCCACTGGCCGCCCCGGTACTGGCGGGCACGCGGTGGTTTGTGCTTGCTTTTGTTTTCATTTATGCCTTGCAGAAGCGGTCGCTCACTACCTGGATCCTGTTCAGTATGTTGGCTGGTGCAGAATTCGGACATGACTTCCAGGCGGTGGCCATCCACCTCAATATCATCAGTAAGATTTTCCTCAACCTGATCAAGACCATTATTGCGCCGCTGCTTTTTGGTACGCTTGTGGTGGGTATTGCCGGCCATTCCAATATCAGACAGGTGGGCCGGATGGGTTGGAAATCGATCCTCTATTTTGAGATCGTCTCGATCCTTGCCCTTTTTATTGGGCTGATGGCCATTAATCTCAGTAAGGCCGGGGTGGGGGTGACACTCCCACAGGCCATGACACAAGGGACGCTGCCTGAAGTCCCGAAACAGACGTGGGAACAGATCATCCTTCATGTTTTTCCGGAAAATATTGCTAAATCCATTGCCGAAGGACAGGTCCTGCAAATTGTTGTATTCAGCATTCTCTTCGGGATCGCTGTAGCCATGGTGAAGGAGAAGTACCGCACTCCTATGGTGCGGTTCGCCGAATCGCTTTCGGAAGTGATGTTTAAATTCACCAACATCATCATGTATTTTGCACCGTTTGCCGTGTTTGCCGCGCTCGCGTATAGCGTCGGACATATGGGTATCGGCATCCTGGTGAACCTCGGGCAGCTATTGGCCACCCTTTACGTCGCATTACTCCTCCTTTTACTGTTGGTTTTCCTCCCGATCATGCTGCTGCTGAAGATCCCGGTGCGGAAATTCATACAAGCCGTTACGGAACCCGCCACCCTGGCTTTTGCCACCACCAGTTCAGAGGCTGCCCTGCCTATCGCAATGGAGAACATGGAGCAATTTGGCGTCCCGCGCAAGATTGTTGCGTTTGTAATTCCAACGGGCTACAGTTTCAACCTCGACGGAACCACGCTTTATCTTGCACTGGCTTCCATTTTTGTTGCGCAGATCGCAGGGATCCACTTGTCATTCGAAACCCAGCTGGTCATGATGTTTACCCTGATGCTTACCAGTAAGGGAGTGGCCGGGGTGCCGCGTGCATCGCTGGTTATCCTCCTGGGTACTGCAACCAATTTCGGTTTACCAGTCTGGCCGATCTTCATCATCCTGGGCATCGATGAGCTGATGGACATGGCGCGCACCGCCGTGAATGTGATCGGGAACTGCCTGGCCACGGTGGTGATTGCAAAATGGGAAGGGGAATATGATCTTTAACTTTGGTGGCTCCGGGTTTGGCTATGTGTTCTCCACGCTTTAACCCACCCCGGCACCGCATCCCTGAGAATGATCACCACCGAAGCCATGATAATCAAGGTGAGGCTGAGGTTAATGATCCCGTCAACCCGGTGGGTAGAGGTGGCCAGTTGCGGAATGTAGATCCCTTTCATGTTAAGAATACCGGCAATGAACGTGGTGATCCCTACAAAAACGAGTGGGATGATGGTGACCCAGGCATACCTGATTTTTCCCCGGTTGATGATGTAAGAAGTTCCGATGGTGAGTGCAATGGTCGCCAGCAACTGGTTGGCGGTTCCGAACATAGGCCAGATGGTGGAAACACTTCCGGTATAAATAAAATATCCCCAGAATATTACCACAATTCCGCTGGCGAGCAGGTTCCCGGGTAGCCAGTTGGGACGGGCAAAAGGTTTGTAAACCTTCCCGAGACTTTCCTGGAGGATAAAACGGGCAATACGGGTTCCGGCATCAATGGTGGTGAGAATGAAAAGCGCTTCAAACATGATCGCAAAATGGTACCAATACGACATCAGGTTTTTCAGTCCGGGAATGGAAGAAAATATTTGGGCCATCCCGACTGCCAGGGATACAGCCCCGCCGGTTCTTCCTGCCACCTTTTCCCCCACTTCTGCAGAAAGTCGTGGAAGATCGGAAGTGGTAAATCCCATGGCATGCAATTGTGGCAAAATTTGATTAAACTTTTCGGGGGAAACATTGATCTGGAAATAATCGAGTGGAAACAAGCTGGAAGCAGCGATCAGGGCAAGCACGCTGACAACTCCTTCGGAAAGCATGGATCCGACCGCGATGAATTTAATGTGCGATTCCTTCATGATCATTTTGGGAGTAGTGCCCGAACTTACCAGCGAATGAAATCCCGAAATAGCCCCGCAGGCAATGGTGATGAACAGGTAAGGGAACAAGGTTCCCGGGATCACCGGTCCACCGCCCCAGGCATAAGCTGTAAAAGCAGGCATTTTCAGGTTGGGTGCTACAATGATGATTCCCACTGCCAGCATTGCAACAACGCCAAGTTTCATGATTGAACTTAGATAATCGCGTGGAGAAAGCAGCAACCATACCGGAAGTACAGAAGCAAAAAAACCATAGCCGGCGAGCAGGATGGTCAGGGTTTTATGGTCGAAACTAAACCAGGATGCAAAGGGTGAAGCCGGGATATATTTCCCGAAGATAACTGCTGAGGTAAGGAGAATAACCCCCATCACGGTGGCTTCAACCGTTTTTCCTTTCCTGAACCTGAACATCCACACTCCCATGAAAAGGGCGATGGGGATCGTGGCAGCAATCGTAAAGGTTCCCCAGGAACTTTCCGACAGGGAATTTACCACCACCAGTCCTAACCCGGCCAGCGCCACGATGATGATCAGAAATGTTGCAACCGATGTTGTGACGGTGCTGGTAACTTTCCCGATCTCCACGCGGGCGATTTCTGCCAGAGATTTGCCATCATGCCGGATCGAGGCAGTGAGGATAACGAAATCATGCACCGATCCTGCCATTACCGCACCGATCACCATCCAGAGAAAGCCCGGGAAATATCCGAACTGGCAGGCGAGAACAGGTCCTACCAGCGGGCCTGCTCCGGCAATGGCAGCAAAGTGATGGCCGAAAAGGATCCATTTATTCATCGGGTAATAATTCTGTCCATCGAACAAACGGCCGGAAGGGGTACTCCGGGAATCATCAAGGGTCAGTACTTTGGCGGCGATGAAAGAAAAGTAAAACCGGTAAGCAAGAACAAAAAGGGCGATCGCCGTGATCACCAGCGGCATAGCATTCATGAGTATGAGCTTAGTGATTTCAAATATATTTATTTTTAGTCAATCCATGCCGACTTTTCAAAAAAAAGATAACTTTGTAAAGAATAATTCTAAATTATGGATCGCGCATTTTTTT
>Ga0208584_1000062_pt1 | contig 14568 bp, 16 predicted proteins | sample NGESurdeep072012_4_FD_184460 | JGI IMG/M metagenome (GOLD analysis project Ga0208584, IMG submission 184460) | Arctic peat soil microbial communities from Barrow, Alaska - NGEE Surface sample 415-1 deep-072012 (SPAdes) | ecosystem: Environmental > Terrestrial > Soil > Wetlands > Peat ...
TCTTTACTCCTTAAAGTTTTACCGTTACGTTGCCTGCCCATCCGCCATACGGACCAGGGTAATCGTTATAGACCAGATTGACTAGCTTAGCGTTTTGCGGTACTTCAAAAATGAGAATCCCGTTCACCTTATCGCCAGGGAGCGTAAAAACATTGTTTGGAAAGGTCGAAGCATAGCTTGCGCTGTATGTGTAGTTGTTCGAATCGTGCAACGTGAAATAGCTGGTATGCACATTTCGCTTTGTGGCGTTTATGTTAGTCACCGTTGTGTTATACATAACGAATTTGTAGCCAAGTTTTGGTGTAGATACGGACTGAGTTCCAGTCGTAGCAGTTGAAGGCACTGAGGTCACTTTCACATCCATATACCCCAACTTTGTATTATCGCTTGTATTGCTTGTAGTGCTTGTAGTGCTTGTAGTGCAACCAGATACTAACAAAGAAGCAATGACAAGCAATAGAACCGTTATCAAAGCTATTGGTTTGAATTGCATCCGCTTAATCAAGTGGTGAACGTTGGTTTAACAATTTCTATTTCAAACAAAACCCATCAACTACATCGTATATGTCTACGCGTGCGCTAAATTTCCGTTTATGATACAATTCAGCAAGTTTTGTGAAGTCGATGAGCACGCAACGCTAAACGTTAGTTTTGACCTCATGTGCGCTTTCTGTAACCTAAGACGCTCGTGACAGCTGTTTTCTAACAAAAGTCACATTGATAACGCTCCGGAAACGACCGTTTTTTATTTTGCCCACTCAAAACAAGTTAATCATACATAATATATGGCCCTGCGGCGTCCTGTTCTAATTCAACCGATTTGCATTTCGGACATCTAGGGGGGTGCATCAAACTTGTACGAGCCACCACAGCTGCAAGATCCAACGATCTGCTCCTCGGCAGCGTGGTATTCCTCCTCTGACATCGGTTCAGCAGGATAGTTCTCCTGAACATACTTGTCAACCCCGCTCGATGCTACACAGTACGGTCCGGGGAGACCTTTGATGTAGAGCAAATGAGGTTCTCCATTTCTTCAAAAGAAATTGATTTATCCGCTCCGCACGAGTCGCGGTGAAGACAATGGAAAAAGAAACCACCACCTGAGTTCACTTTAAATTTGTGACCGCATTGCAGACATTTCACGTCATAACTACAGCCCATTTGAATTCCTTGGTCCGGATGTAACCGTTACACTGCTGTCTATGATTCTAGTCTTCTGTGAAATAATCACTGTCAATTTTCTTAACGTAGTATTCAGCCACTTTTGAGACGCCTACGTTGTGATCAATCATTAGTTGTGCTAGCGTCTCTCCATCGATGAGAACAACATTATCGTCGATTTTTTTGACATAGTTTAACGCCTCACTGGTGAATTTGGAAGTAGTGATAAAAACGCCTCTTTTGGCTTTTTTTCCGTGCAAAGCGCCGACAAACTTTTGGATCTCAGGACTTCCAACACTTGCCTCCCAGCGTTTTGCTTGTAGATAAAGAACTCCTAAGCCTAGCGGATCTTCTTTGATGATGCCGTCGATGCCACCGTCACCACTTTTTCCTACCGCTTCGCCAGCATCCTTTCTTGACCCCCCATAACCCATTCTCAGAAGCAATTCGACAACTAATTTCTCAAAGAATTCTGGAGAACAAGCTTTAACTGTTGTTAAGAGTTCTTGATTCAAACTTCGTAGTGACTCTTGATATGCATCTTCCAGCTGTTCATCTGGCGTTTGAACACCAGAATCAGCTCCTTGAATTGTCTGACTTTTATCCTTGGGTTTTCCCTTTAAAAACTCAAGAAACCCAGGATATTGTTTCAAAAATTGAACGTCTATAGTAGCCCGCCGTTTAAATCCCCATCGTCAAATGCACTTAAAACTATCCTCCTTGATGAGTTGGTTCCACTTTTTATGTAAGGTCAGTTTGGAATGCTGATGATATTGAACATCATGATGGTGAATAGTGAGCTTTAATGTTAAGTTTCAAAGGATCTCTCCGCAACATTAAAAGTAACGATTTGTGACTTTAGCTCTAGCACGGAGCCCGGCACTTGTTTACGTCACCTTCAGAGTTCGCGGCAAGCGAATGATTGGGTAGGAGTAAGTGGGATTGGACGACGGAAGTGATATTTTTTTAGTGAAGATCTTCTTCATAGCCGTCACGGAGTGGATGGATAATCTAGATAATACTGCTTATTATTTAAGCAAAGGCTTCTAGCTTTAGGGTCTTTTTTAGACTATAGGAGAGTTACGTGAAACGACAATATCTTGCACTTTTAGCAATATTAGTCGCACTCATCGCATTAGCTCTGTGGACATCCACTCAAACTAACCTTCACGATATCGAAAGCAGGGTCACGAGCGCCGGCAATGACAGTCACGAGGACAACGTGGGGATTATCGAAAGTATGGAGTTACTTCCGTACGTTGTGGTTACTGGGGTGCTTCTAGCTACTGGAATGGCTATTTTTTGGTTTTTAGGAAAACGAAGCGCACGCTAATACTTTGCAGCACGTCTGAATCGCTAAATTTACTGCATCTTTGGGCAGGAGAAGATTTTTAGCGTCGTCCTGCATGTATGTCCGCTACAGGTGAGATAAAATGTCAGAGAATATGATCATCGTAGGCTGCTCTGAAATCCGTGAAGGAAAGCTCGAGGAGCTCAAGGCGGCAATGAACGGTTTGGTCGAGTTAGTCAAGGCGACTCTTGGGCGGGACGCTCACCGAAGTAATGTGCAATGACATGCGTTATGATCGTTCGGCCTTCTCGACCGTAGCACTGTGCCTAAGCTTACGCTGCTCTTCTGCTTAATGGGTGGTTGCCTGCAAGTTTTCCTGAATAGAGGCGCACGGCAATTGGTGCTTCACCACATGAGAGAACGTTAAAGCTACATTGGGAGGGGTCGTTCACGGCTACAAGTCTCGAATAGCTAAAATAGTTAAAGAAATGAAAAACGATAAACGTTGATGGCGCATTACACGCTGTCAAAATGTGCGGAACTGTAGCGCGCAGGGCATCCACGAGCTATGAGCAGCAAGGACGGCGAAGAAGAGTGGACACATCTTGAAGTTGACGATCTATTTCGTGTGCTTGGTTCACGTGAAACCGGGATTACTGCGGACGAAGCTACAGAAAGGCTTCAAGAATATGGCCTCAACCGTATCGAGGAACGCAAAAAGGTCAGCAGATTTCGCCTCTTCTTGCGACAGTTTCGAAGCCCCCTCATCTATCTGTTGATTGCCGCGGCGGTCATCACATTCTCGCTCGACAAACACGTCGACACGCTCGTCATCGCGGTCGTCGTTTTGGCCAACGCGCTTATCGGTTTTTTTCAAGAGAACAAGGCTGAAAACGTCCTCGAGTCGCTTAAGCAGCTCACCGCCCCGAAGGCGAAGGCAGTTCGTGACAGTCAACCAACCACGCTCACCGTTGATCAGCTCGTTCCTGGAGACGTGATCCTTCTCGAGGCCGGGGATCGGGTCCCTGCAGACGCGCGGCTCTTTGAAGCGGCGAACCTAAAAGTTGATGAAGCGGCCCTCACCGGCGAGTCGGTGACAGTATACAAGTCGCCGCGCGCCGACGCATCGAACATGGTATACGCCAGCACGGTGATTACGAGAGGCCGAGCCAAGGCTGCCGTGGTGGCTACCGGCTACCATACTGAGTTCGGGAAGATTGCTCAATCGATTACGGAAACTGAGCGAGAAGCCACCCCCCTGCAGAAGAACCTTGCAAGGCTCGGACGCTGGATTTTTGTCGTCGTCTTGTTCGCGAGTGCTTTGATCGTCAGTCTCGGCGTTCTGCGCGGTGAGTCGTTCTATGATATCTTCCTCATCTCTGTGAGTCAGGCTGTTTCGGCCATTCCTGAGGGACTCCCAGCAGTCATCACAGTCGTTTTAACATCAGGCGTGAGAGCGATGGCACAAAAAAACGCCTACGTCCGGCGCCTTTCTGCCATCGAAACACTCGGATCAACGACAGTCATTCTTTCGGATAAGACGGGCACGCTTACGCGGAACGAGATGAACGTCGTTGCGCTCCGTGCAGGGAACACGTCAGTTTCGGTCACCGGCGTGGGATATTCGACCGCCGGCGAATTCTTGATTGATGACACGCCCGTCGCTCCTGATGACAACGTGCGCATACTCTTGAAGGTCTTATCTCTCTGCAATGACGCTGTCCTCACGTCAGAGACGGACGGGATGCTCGGGGATCCGACTGACGCGGCGATGCTCGCTGCTGGCGCAAAGGCAGGGCTCTATAAGGGGGCGCTTGAGGAGGCCTCTCCGCGGATCGATGAAATCCCGTTTGACCCGGTCAACCAGTACATGGTCACCCTCCACCAATCGGTGGCTGATGGCCGCGTAGCGTACATAAAGGGCGCTCCTGAAGTCATTCTTGCGCTTTCGTCTGCCGTCTATGTCGACGGCCAGCGCCACCCACTCGCTGACGCGCAAAAAAGCGAAATCACGCAAAAAAGCGAGAAAATGGCCGCTGAAGGGCTTCGAATGCTCGCTGCGGGATATAAGCCGTGGGAGGAAAAGCAGCTTTCGCCAGACGCCTTAGGGTCTGACTTCGTCTTTGTCGGGCTTGTCGGCATGATGGACCCTCCCCGAGAGGAGGTCAAAAGGGCGCTTGCCGAAAGTCGGAAGGCAGGCATACGGACGGTCATGGTGACTGGTGACAACCCGGTAACGGCACGGACAATCTCTGCGACGCTCGGAATCGCAGGTTCAGACAGCGAGGTGCTGACGACTGCAGACCTGCAAGCGCTAAGCGACGCAGAACTCGCCAAAAAGATTGAAACGGTATCGGTGTTTGCGCGCGCAAAGCCGGTTGACAAGAAGCGCTTGGTTGATGCCTTCAAGGCGGCAGGTAACGTCGTGGCTGTGACAGGAGATGGGGTGAACGATGCCCCGGCCCTCGTCAGCGCCGACATAGGCGTTGCTATGGGCAAGTCAGGGACTGAGGTCGCAAAGGAGTCGTCAGACATGGTGCTTGCCGACGACAACTACGCGACTATCGTTGCCGCAGTCAAGGAAGGCAGACGTATCTTTGACAATCTGAGAAAGGTACTGCTCTATCTACTCGCCACGAACGCCGCGCAAGTGATGATCGTTATCACGGCCATCGTTACTGGTCTGCCGCTTCCCCTCTACCCAATCCAGATCCTCTGGATCAACCTCATTACCGACGGGATCTGCGTTATTCCGATTGGGTTGGAGCCTGAAGAGCCTGACGTCATGGAACGGCCGCCACATGATCCGAAGCAAGGAATCTTCTCAAAACTCCTCAAGCAGCGGATAATCTTTTTGTCCTCCATTATGGCGGCCGGCACGCTTTTACTCTTCTTTGAGCGGTTGGGCGTGTACCCCAACATCGACGAGACGAGAACTGCCGCTTTTATTACGATCTCTCTTTTTCAGCTGATAAATGCCCTCAACAGCCGGTCGGAGAGGCCACTGCTCGGACGAGGGCTGCTCTCAAACCGCTATCTGTTGGGCGCGATCGGATTCGCACTGCTCCTTCAGCTCGCTACCGTATACGTCCCATTTATGCAAGTGGCATTCAAGACGATTCCCATCGCGGCCGTTGACTATCTCTACATCGGTGTGGCCTGTGTATCGCTCCTCTTTATCGAAGAGGGACGAAAGAGGATCGCACTGCGGAGAAGACGGCGCCCTAACTAGAACAAGATGGCCAAAACACAGACGAAGGCCGTGAGCGACCGTGAAAACGTGGAGAGAATACAAGTTCACGGCACGCGGTGTATCCAACAACACACGAAATCAAATTTCAAGGAGGCCACGATGAGAAGCTCAAAAACAGAAATGCCGGTTACAAATGAAGGAGAGGGGTACGTCTTTCGGGAAACAACATGGGGTGCAATGCACGTCGAGATAGATACCTTCAATAAGGACCTCGACGTGACTCCCTTTCTCAAAGGCTTGCCCGACGATATGGACCCCACTGAGCACTGGGGATATGTCTTTAAAGGGAGATTCCGCGTCATATACAAAGACCGTGAAGAGGTCTTCAATGCCGGGGATGTGTTCTACGCAGAGCCAGGACATACGGCGATTTTTGAAGCGGGCACGGAATTCGTGATGTTTAGTCCAGAGGAACAAGTTCAGAAGACTGGCGCAGTCGTAGAAACCAATCTCGCCGCTCTGCAGCAGAAACAATAACAAGCGCCTTGTGCTAGGTACGATTATCGATAGGCAAGGCGAGGCGGCTAAATGAATTCACTTCAGACGAAGATCATAGCGGTTATAATAGTCCTCATGCTAGTTTTCGGACTTCTGGCTTTCTACCTGTCAATTCGTGGGGGGCTTATTTAATAGAAATGCTGCATCCGGAACGTTACTGACTTTGGTCCCCGCTGTTTGGCGGTGGAAAATAAGAACAGGGGGAGTTTATAATTAGAATACGGGCGCGGAGCTTTATAATTTGGTTTGTGGTAGGGATAATTGTTGGGATTTTCATCGGCTGGTATTGGTTATAGTGTAGCTAGGGTGATGTAACAAAGGATAACAAGACACGGTTGGAGGTGATATAAATGGCAAAAATGACCCAGAAAATAGTTCCCCATATATAGTTAGAAAAAGACGCAGAAAAGGCCACTGAATTTTACATCTCAGTATTTAAAAATTCCAAAATTCTTAAGACGTCCTACTATCCCAAAGCTGCAGAAGAGGTTTCAGGTCAAAAGGAAGGGACGGTTATGACCGTTAAATTTGAACTGGAAGGCCAGGTGTTTATGGTACTTAATGGGGGTCCGGCATTTACCCCAAACGAGGCAATCTCTTTTGTGGTTTATTGTGATACACAGGAAGAGATAGATTATTTCTGGGAGAACCTTTCTTTTATGCCAGAAGCTGAGCAGTGCGGTTGGCTAAAAGATAAGTTTGGTATAAGCTGGCAGATAGTCCCGGCAATTCTTGATACGATGATCGGTGATAAAGATCCCCAAAAAATGGAAAGGGTGACGGCGGCCTTTCTGAAGATGAAGAAATTTAGCATAGAGGAATTGAAAAAGGCGTATAAGGGGTAGCATTCGGGACAAAACTTGTCCTCGTTAAGTACGCCGGTTCCACAATTCGAACAGAATTTGTCCGCCAAAAACAAGTGAAGATCAACTTTTACGTCTTATACTTTCTCATTCTTCCGCAGACTTTTGCAGATTCCGTGCAGAGAACTATGTAGCGAATAACGAGGTCACGCCAGTTTTCCAAGGTTAGGGTTGTTTCTTGGTCTTATTGCTATGACCCGTCAAGTTGCCCGCGTTGAATTGCACGTTGGGCGACTTCGCTGCCAACTATTACCCCCTGATCACAATCGAACATGTAGTGGACTCCTGCGTACAGGCGGGAGAGAGACGCTTGCTGTACCTGTGCTTGTATCTCGGTCTTCTCTTTAGGAAAGATGTAGCTCAAAACCCCCCCTGCTGCGCTGGAGAAGCTTGAATGACCAGACGTGTAAGACGGAAAGTTCGGAGTGGGAACGGCCGTCTTGATGGTCGGATCGGCCTGAATAGGCCGCAGGTACCAATACTCATACTTGGCTTTCCAGCAGCTGATGCCAGCATCCATTGTCGCCGTGTTCATAAGTGCGAGGGCTCGAGCGGAACGCAATTCGTTGAGCTTATAGCTCTGAATCAGATCGTACGCGATCTGGTTCCAATAGCTTGGAGGATTAATATCATTCCAGAACTGGGCAATCTGCTGCTGTTCCACAGTTCGACTATTTGCGATTTGCTTGACCTCTCTCAGCGACGCATTGAATTGCTCTGAACCAAACGCAGGTGGGGGGGTAGGCATTATCAATTCAGACGAACTAAGCAACCAAGGCGTAACGTTTCCCCAATTCGGGAAATCCGGAGGCTGCGGTGGCGATGCCGTGCTAAACCACTTGCCCGGTCCTGTCGGCACGGTGCCATTCCACGTGGCATTCGAGCCATCGTTTTTAGCACGATTGATGACCTGTTGCGCGACAGTGCGACCGAGGGAGTCCCCAGCAGTGACGTCGCTGCGGAAGTTCACGCCGGCCGCAAGCCGGGACTCTTCATCTGCAGCCGCCTGAGTTGATATCCGCGCCGTTTCGTTGGGGTACAGATAAGAGAGCACTGCCGCAGACGCGCCTGCGACCGCGGCGTGGTCGGAGGGGTATGCGGGATCTGTGGTTGTCTGCACTGCCGGCTGAATGCTCGAATCGAGCTCGTGGGGGCTCGACCGGTTAAACGTATATTTGTTGTTCCACGCAGCGACGAGAGCGTCGTACTGCGCCACACTTAAAAGCGCCAACTCGCGGGAGGCCATAAGTGGTGACGTATTATTTTTGACGACGAGGCTGCGTGCAATCTCGTTCCAGCGCACCACTGAGCCGTTGTTCCAGTAGGCGATGCTTTCATTGACATTAGGCGTTCGATTCAATTGGAGAGCCTTCAACTCGTTGAGGTCTTGATTATATTGCGCCGAACCTTGCGACGGTGGGGGGAGCGAACGCACTGCATCACTTGAATTTAAGACGAACGGATTCCAGCTCCCGCCTGTGGGCTCTGCTGCAAGCGCCATCCCCGCGCTTTTCGAGCTATCGTTTGTCGGGGTGAGACACGCGCTCGCGCTAACAGCAAGAAGGACAGAAACGAGCACAACGGCTATGAGTGGACGTTTTAAACTCACAAACAAGTTTGCGACGCCCTTTCTATAAATAATTCCTGCCGGACGCACAGCACTCAACTCAGAAATGCTTTGAGATCACAGCTTAAATAATTGAATACACGTTGGGGATCTCGATTGGAACGCTTTCGCCTGACTTATACTTAGCCGGGCAAGGCTAATCACAACAATTAAGCGCCCAGCGCGAGCCTCACGCATCATATGCTAGCCGTTGAACATTGCTCAGAGTTTTTTGCTGACGTTGCACTTCCAGAAAACGAGCTGCTGGAGATCCACCGCAGCAAAATCTCGCTCCACCACGCGAAAACCGACAGTAGCTATCCGACGATGCGGTTGCCCACACGCTCTCAACGCTCGCGGTATTGCCAGCACGGATTTGTCAGACGGTGCACTATGGGGCGTCCACTAATTAGAATCGTCAGACGGTGCACCATGGGGCGTCCACTAATTAGAATCCACAATAACAGGGCAAAACTTTAACAGTGCACAATTGGAGCGTTCAATACTAAAAAAAGGAGGTGGCCCAACCATGCCCACATATATTATGCTTATTAAATGGACTCAAGCGGGAATCGAGAAGGTAAAGGACGCACCGCGACGAATAGAACGCGTTCGAAGTACTTTTAAGTCCGTTGGTGGAGAAATGAAAGACCTCTATTTCACCTTTGGAAAGTACGATATGATTGCCATCTCTGAGGCTCCCAGCGACGAGGCAATAGCAAAAGCGGCGCTCATTACCGCAGGCTTTGGAGCGGTGAGAATAGAGTCGGTGAAGGCGTTCCCGGAAGCAGGGGGGTATGAGATAATCAAAGGACTTCCATAAGCTTGACACCTTGAGCACCTGCAACTCGCGCTATGCTGACGTGACGCTTCTCAGCTTATTGAGACACGTGGCAAACGCAACATGAATAACGTGGAACAAACGACGTGACGTGCAAGGCGGCGAGCGGAGGTCCTTATTCTCAAGTGAAGCGTAGAGCGTTAGAGAGCATCGATGCGAAAAGAAATCTTGCCCGTTGCACTAATCTTTGTGGTGATCGCTTCCGTGTTTATAGGGTGGATAGCGTTGAGCTCGCAAAAGAGCGACGATGCAGTTGAGCCTGTTTCACATGACCTCACTGTCATCGACGTCATCAAACTTCCCCTCCCAGTGCGGAAAGGAAACATGTCATTAGAAGAAACGATCCAACAGCGACGGTCGATACGTGAGTACACTAGCGCTGACATCTCACTAAGCGAACTCTCACAGCTCGTTTGGGCCGCTCAAGGAATCACGAGCACTCAAGGATTAAGAACGGTGCCGTCCGCCGGCGCGCTGTATCCACTCGAAGTCTATATTGTGAACATAACGGGAGTATAACATTACAATACCCTAAATCACAGCCTCGAGAAAATCAGATCAGAAGATGTACAGAAGAACCTAACAAAAGCCGCTTTAAACCAAGATTCTGTGCGACAAGCGCCGTTAAAACTTGTGATTATGGGAGTCTACGAGAGGGCCGCTACGAAGTACGGTGAACGTGCTGAGCGCTATGTCCACCTCGAGGCCGGTCACGCGGCGCAAAACGTGTTGCTCGAGTGTACATCGTTGGGATTGGGAGCGGTTCCGATTGGCGCCTTTGATGACTCGATGGTGCGCGAAGTGTTAGAGATCTCTCCAGACCAGCAGCCGCTTTACATTATCCCGATTGGACATGTCTCTTGATGCGCTTAGTGAGAAAAAGCCCTCCTGGGAAGAGATTTGCCCTGCTAAACGCTGAAGCAATATTTTGGACTTTTAGATCGACGACGCAAATCAAGTTAGAGGTGGTTTTCTTGGTCTGCCTGCTCTTACTGGGCCCCTCATAAACGTGCTAAGGTAGCGGATGCTTGTATTGCTTCCAATCGATTCCACTCACGCCGTGCGTCATAATGTACGCTCGATTTGACTGATACCATTGAATAGTGTCACTATATGGCTCAGCGACGCCCCCCATCTCCATGGTCTTGCTTGTTATGCCGCTATTCAGGCCGAGGCCGTCTAATACCAGTTTCTACACACGCACCCTAACTATGCGAGCTGAGCGTTTTCTTGAGATAAGTTGATCAACTCACACATCCGATTATGTAGGGATGGACTATGTTTGCCCAAATAGAACTTGGTAGCCTTAGTTTGGTGTTCATTATCATCGTCGTTGTGGTCGCTATCTATCTGCTAGCCGGGTTTCGTATAATCTACCAATATGAACGAGGCGTTAAGTTCAACCTCGGTTCATTTAAGAAAGTCTATTCTCCGGGATTACGATATGCATTCCCAGCATTTCAATCGATCAGGAAAGTAGACCTACGCGTAAACACGTTAGACATTCCACGGCAAGAGGTCATCACAAAAGACAACGTTCCGTGCAAGATCAATGCGGTAATCTTCTATAGGGTCGTTCAGGCAGATAAAGCCATTATCGAAATAAGCAATTATGATTATGCGATAAACCAGCTCGCTCAGTCGAGTCTAAGAGACGTCGTCGGTACCGTCGAACTAGACACGGTCCTCGCCCGACGTGATGAGCTAAGCGAGAGAATCCGCAAGTTTGTTGATGAGTTCACAATGCCTTGGGGGATTCACGTGCTTTCGGTCGAACTTAAAGACGTTGAGCTTAAAGAAGAGATGAAGCGATCTATGGCCGCGCAAGCCGAAGCAGAACGAGATAGGCGCGCGCGCATCACACTTGCTGAAGGTGAAGCGATGGCAGCAGATAAGCTGCTGGAAGCGGCCAAAACCATCGAAAAGTCGCCGACGGCTTTGCAGCTTCGGCTCTATCAAGCGATGGTTAGAATCGGCGAAGAAAATAATTCTGTCGTCGTGCTTCCTATCCCTATAGAGATCCTCAGCATTTTTCAGAAGCTGAAAGAGTAATAGGAGGCCGATGCGAGCGCTAATAATGGACTCGCACGGATTCTTCTAGTCCGTGTAAAAGATTGTGATGAAGTTGCGGGTTTGGGTGCTAATGATACAGACTTACTGATGTTTTTTGAGCGCCGTCCTAATGACTTCCTTATGAGGCGTGACGTAGATTTTCCCGTCGTAGTGATAAATACGGCAACTCCCGCGGGCGTGCCCTCGCTGCTGCTCCACTTCTGATTCGATATCTTCACCGTTGATCCTGATCGTCGGTGATCCGAAAAAGTTGAGCTCTTGCGCCGCTTCTACCGTAGCGACGTTGATCTCATTTATGGTAGCTTCAATCCCTTCCTCGGCAAGGACCTCTTTGATGTACCGAATCGCGGTCGGATAATGGGTGCAGTCTTCGTGGTAGAGTATGTCAACCGTTATCATCGCAGTGGATTAGAAACCCTAGCGCATAAAAGCCTTGCCTTTGCTTAAGTGCAAAATAATGTGAATGGTTGGCGGCCTTAACATGAATGTTGGCGGCAAAGGAACTGCGATCGGCCCATAGGGCGTCGCAAGATATTATTACAAGAATGGTAACTCCCTTTCTGGAGGAAGTACATGAGAAAGCTCAATGAGAAGGATATGGGGATTTTAAGGAAGCTTGCCCCGGAGGCGAGTTTGCCCACGCATTACCGCTCCATTCTGCCACCGGTCTCCATGCATTTTGCAGCCGACGATTACGATTTACAGGACCGGCTGAAGAGGCTCTCAAAATGCTTGAAAAGGTTTCAAAAAGAGATAGATATGGTCAAAGGAGACCCTGAAGAGTGCCGTTCAGCGTTTTACATAAACGTAAACAATGAAAGCCAATGGGTCATGTGGACAAAGGAGCGATCATACATCCCACTCCGCGTTCAACGGAAACCCAGTATTCGCTGCCCCAAAGATTAGTTCTTTTATTGTCCCTTTTTTATACACTTAAGTGGTCTAATACGCACTAAGTGTTAGCCATAACGACTCTGGCCGTGCGCCTAAAGATATGGGACGTTCTAAGAAAATGAAGGCGACGAAGAAGAGAATATTGTTCTTATGCACGCACAACGCAGCGCGTTCACAGATGGCCGAAGGGTTCGTGAATTCACGCTACAGCGATCATTACGAGGCGTTCAGCGCTGGCAACGCACCGACCAGGGTGCACCCGTGTACTGTTAAAGTGATGGCTGAGGAAGGGGGTCGATATCTCAAACCACTGCGCAAAATCACTCGACGAGTTCCACGATATATCCTTTGACTACGTCGTCACGCTGTGTGCTGACACTTCAGAGAGTTGCCCAATTTTTCCGGGCGGGGGGACTTACCTCCAGCGTGCCTTTTCGAATCCAGTTCCGACTAGCGCAGAAGAGCGCGAGAACTGCGAACCCTTCCAGCACTATGTGCCCGTCCATCAACAAGTGGCTGAGGCGATCCAACCCCTCTTGGTCGGGCGAAGCTCAAAAAGCGGTTCGAAGCATAGGAGTTTTTTATACGCTAATAAGTAGGATATCCTATCTTCTTTTCAACAAGCTTTAACAGGTGAAAGGATTCATAGTGGAACGCAGTGAACTCGTTAGTTGTATTTTATTCACGAACTGGTTCTACCAAACGAATAGGGGAAGCACTCGCTCAACTGCTTGCGTGCGACAGTGAAGAACTCGTTGACACGAAAAAACGCAGCGGTCCTCTCGGCTGGGTTTCGGCCGGAAGAGATGCGACGCAAGAAAACCTCACCACACTTGCACCCGTCAAGCACGATCCCTCGTCATACGACTTAGTACTCTTAGGCACGCCCGTATGGGCCGGCTCCTTGTCAACCGCTATGCGAACCTATATCACCACTAATAAGTCGAAGTTCAAAAGGGTCGCCTTTTTTTGCACGCATGGGGGCACTGATCATCAAAAGCTGTTTGACGAGATGGAAGCACTGTGTGAATTACATCCAGTAAATATTCTTGCCATTTCCCAAGAAGAGGTCAAGAAAGGTGCTTATCACGACAAGCTCAGCCAATTTGCTGACGGATTGAAAGCGTCATAGCATCGTGGCTCGCCTATATCAGGCGACAGCTACCCATAGATGCACGCCAAGATACACTCGAAAATGCGGAAGTTATCTTCTCAAGAAGGTAACGAACCATACTTACTAGCACAAGGAGATAAAACAGGCCGAGGCGGAGGCCACTATGGCCTTCGTTAATCTTTGGACGTCTGAGTGCGGCAGTTGTTAATTGAAAGATCGTAATACTTTGACCTCATCCGACCAAAGTGAGAGCTCACAAAAATAAGGAACGGTGGAGAGGTCATGATCATTTCACAAAATGATGAAATGTTTCCTAAATCGTCCTCTTGTATACGCTCAATCATATATGCTTTGCAGGACTTACCCTCTGGAAATGTCAATAACCGCTATAGATCTTGGGTAAAGAAGTTATCCATCGTAGTCTTTTTAGCATTATTGACAGCAATAAACGTAACTGGAAGATTTAGGAACTATGCGGCTTTGGTTCTTGATTATATGGGTTGTGCCGCATTAGGATACTCGAATATTTTATATATGAACTTGCCGACAATGTGAACAAATTGTTCGAGGTAGTCAGAATGCCACGATCGGCTCACGGAGTGACAGTGTTGTTGCTATCTGTCATTGCTGTCTTATTGCTCGTAAGTTCCGCTGTAATTCACACATCGGCGACCACGATCGTACAACTACAGCCTCATACGGTGAATTCGGGGGATAGGGTGCTAGTGTCAGCCAATATGGCACGAAACGCAAGTACAGTCACGCTTTCGTATTATGTTGATTCCAACAAGAACGGCAAGGAAGACGACGGCGGCGCGTTGGTGAAAATAGCGAACGTCACTGATGGAGGCGCGAATGATGCTGACAACGCCACTAATGGTTTCATCCTTTTCTCGTGGATAACTCCTCAATTCGCTCCTGGGCAGTACATTCTCAAAGTTGAAGATCCATATGGGCCGACCAGAACAACTTCT
>Ga0208584_1000066_pt1 | contig 14231 bp, 12 predicted proteins | sample NGESurdeep072012_4_FD_184460 | JGI IMG/M metagenome (GOLD analysis project Ga0208584, IMG submission 184460) | Arctic peat soil microbial communities from Barrow, Alaska - NGEE Surface sample 415-1 deep-072012 (SPAdes) | ecosystem: Environmental > Terrestrial > Soil > Wetlands > Peat ...
GAACTCGGCGATAAGAACGGGAAATCTATATGCGTGCGAGCGATTTGTTCGAGATCTTCTAGAAGTTCATCTTGCTTCTTCGGAGACGAGCCACGGATCGAGCGAAGCTCCGGTCCTCTGTCAGGTCACATCCAGTTCATGACATCATACTTCTTGATATTATTTCGTATCATTCTTCTGGGCCACAATGATGATGGAGTAGGAGCCATCGACGTCTTCGACGTTGGGATAAGCAGCAACGTAAGAGAGCCACCGGATCATCTCAGCCGAATGCATTCCCGGCTCATCGGAAAGCTTCCGCAGGATGCGCTTGGCATTTGATAGCTGCTGCTCTCTTCTGAAGAGCGTCTTGGACCAGGACTGGCCCAGTCTATAAATCACCTGCATACCATTCCCCTGCACCAGCCGGGATAGAGATGCAAAATTGAACCATTGCTTATGCGATTTGTTCCTGGGAAGGCCGGCGCTGTCACCCGACTCAGAAAGGACGTTCGGAACCGAGCATATGAAGAAACCACCCGGCCGCAGAAGTCTCTGAAACTGGTCTACAGCTCGATTGGGGTCATTGAGATGCTCAAGAGTCTCGAAGCTGACAACAGCATCGACCGAGCCCTCTCTGATATGCAAAGACAAATTCTCCTCTTCAAGGTCGTTATGGAGAAAATGGATGTTGGGCCTACTGCTCTTCTCTGTGGCCAGCTTCATCAGATCCGGGTTGCCATCAACCCCTATAACCGTTCTGGCAACACTGCAGAGCTCCAGCGCCCCGTATCCCATGCCGCAGGAGATGTCTGCTACAACCTCCGGATTTTGCATCCGGAGAAAGTCCGCGGCGAAGAGGTATCGCCCCAGGTACTCGGCCTTTCGCCAGAGGTTCTTATCATTGATGTCAAAGGGATCGATCTGGTCCAGACCGGTGCCGCTATATGCCGAATATGATGACATTTTCAGGCCTTCCGACAATCTCTTTTCCTTGATGGTGTATTAACAATTAGATGTGCTTGGATCTTTCTTGGAGTTGCCTAGTAATTCCTGCCGTTACCATTAGTTAAAGCTCTTGATCAATAGGTCTTGTCGTCCGGGAATGTTCTTTTATGAATGATATTTATGAATTATCTTCCAGGAATAACTTAAAAATGATCTTCCGAGCTATCGGCTCTTTGGAGACGGCGACAATTGCAGTACGATAGATTGCGTATCCTACGATCTGATAGCCCGGACCATCTTTCCGGCGCGACCTCCATTATACGATCAATATTTATCGAATAGAGCCCAAGAATACAACCCATGAAAGTTCTAGCCATAAACGGTAGCCCCCATATGGAGGAGGGAAATACAGCCATGATCCTTAACCCCTTTCTGGAAGGCATGAAGGAAGCAGGGGCTGATGTGGATGTCTTTTACACGCGAAAATTGAAGATAGGACCCTGCAACGGAGATATGAGCTGCTGGTTTGTAAATCCGGGAACCTGTGGCCAGAAGGATGATATGCAGATGCTTATTCCTAAATTCAAAGAGGCGGATGTAATCGTCTGGGCAAGTCCTGTCTATTATGCAGGCGTGACGGGCCCACTCAAGAACCTGATGGACAGGCAATTGCCGCTGCATATGCAAGGAGAGATGGGACTCAAGAGGCAGAAGATCGTTCTCGTCTCCACATGCGGCGCCTGGGAAGTGTCTATGTTCGATCCGCTCCTGCTTCAAATGAAGACGCTTTATTGCAGACCGGACGGAAGTTGTGATTTTGCTGGAGCACTGCTCCGCCCCATGGCAGAAGGTATGAAAGAGATGATAAAGGCAGGGGAGACGGGGTTGGTCGAAGGCGTCTTCCGGGCGGCAAAAGAAGCCGGCCTCCAGCTCGCGAAGGAAGGCAAGATCACCGAAAAGACCCAAAAGGAGGTAAGCCGAGAGCTGATGCCCAAAGATGCCTATTATAAAGCTGCCCAGATGATGATGGAGCAGGCGCAAAAGTCGACGAAGAAATAGGATGTTAAGATAAATCTATTCGAAAATCATGAACGCCCGGCCTGCACCTTAAAAAGAGTGGAAGACGATTTGGTCATTTGCCAATCGTCTTCTCCGTCTCCAGCACCTTCAAAGTGATCTTCATAACCGTGTCCGGATTGATGGATATGGAATCTATTCCTTCTTTCACCAGGAACTGGGCAAATTCCGGATAGTCGCTGGGCGCCTGGCCGCATAGGCCGCTATGCTTTTTATTCCTCCTGTTTCCCTGAATGGCGAGCGAGACCATTATTTTGACCGCAGGATCTCTTTCATCGAAATCCTTGGCCAGGATTTCCGAGTCCCGGTCAATTCCAAGAGTAAGCTGAGTCAGATCGTTGGAGCCTATTGACATGCCGTCCACGAGCTGGCAGAATTCGTCCACCAAAATCACATTGCTCGGCACCTCGCACATGAGATAGACTTGCAGTCCGCCTTCTCCTCGCTTCAGGCCGTTTTTCTCCATCTCAGCCAGGACCAGACGAGCTTCGTCCACCCGGCGGCAGAAGGGTATCATCACTATTACATTATCGAGACCCATGATCTCCCTGACTCTTTTGAGGGCGGCACACTCCAGGGCAAAGCCCTCTCTATACCGATCACTGTAGTATCGAGATGCTCCCCGGAACCCCAGCATGGGATTATTCTCCTCCAGCTCAAAGAATTTCCCGCCGATGAGGTTGGCGTATTCGTTCGACTTGAAATCGCTCAGTCGAACTACAACCGGTCGAGGGTAAAAGGCGGCAGCTATGGTCCCGACTCCCATGGCGAGCTTCTCTACGAAGTACTCTTTATAATCACCAAAGCCATAGGTCAGATCTTCAATCTGCTTTCTTGCGTTCTCGTCCGTGACCATCTCAGGATGGATCAGAGCCATGGGATGAATCTTAATGTAGCTGGTTATTATGAACTCCAGGCGGGCCAGGCCCACTCCGTCGTTGGGGATCATGGATGTGGAGAAAGCTTCCTCAGGGTTGCCCAGGTTTATCATAATCTCAGTCTTGGGCCGGGATAGGTCCTTCAGGCTCATCTTCTCGACACTAAAAGGCAGTATTCCTTCGTAGACCACGCCCGCATCGCCCTCTGCGCAGCTGACTGTTACCTCCTGGCCGGTTTTGATCTTCTCCATGGCCCCGGTTGCACCCACCACCGCGGGAATCCCGAACTCGCGGCTGACTATTGCAGCATGGCTGGTTCTTCCCCCAAGGTTGGTCACGACGGCGGCAGCTTTCTTCATGACCGGCTCCCAGTCAGGGGTTGTAGTATTGGAGATCAGCACCTCTCCCGCCTGGAATGAGGAAAGTTCAGTCGGGTCGTGTAAGATTCTCGCCTTACCGCTGGCGATTTTCTCCCCAATGCTCCGGCCGGTGACAATTATCGGCCCCTTCTTCTCCAGGCGATAGGTCTCCAGAACGTCCATAGACTTCTGGGACTGCACCGTCTCCGGCCTGGCCTGAACTATGAAGAGCTCTCCCGTCTTGCCGTCTTTGGCCCACTCTATATCCATGGGCCGTTCCTTTCCGGCCTTCTTGGAGTAATAATCCTCAATTACGATCGCATATTTGGCCAGCGTCAGGACTTCCTCGTCGGATATACAGAACTTCCTGGATTCCTTTTCTGGCACATCCACATTGTAGGTCAGAGCCTTCTCCTCACCCGTGCCGTAGATCATCTTGATCTTTTTGTCACCCAAGGTCTTCCTGACGAGAGGCTTGAAACCTTTTTTGAGTGTGGTCTTGAAGACATAAAACTCATCGGGGTTCACAGCACCCTGCACAACGTTCTCACCCAGACCATAGCCCCCGGTGATGAAGACCACATCCCTGAAGCCTGATTCGGTGTCCAGGGTGAAGATGACGCCGCTGGAGGCCAGGTCCGACCTCACCATCTTCATGATGCCGATGGAGAGAGCGACCTTGAAGTGATCGAATCCATTGTCGATGCGGTAGGAGATGGCCCGATCGGTAAATAGAGATGCGTAGCACTTGATGCAGGCATCCTTTAGCTCCTCGCGTCCACGCACATTGAGAAAGGTCTCCTGCTGCCCTGCGAAGGAGGCCGTGGGCAGGTCCTCTGCAGTGGCACTGCTGCGTACGGCCACGTCTGTGTCTTTTCCATACTGCTCGCTCAATCTGTCATAAGCGGCCTCTATTTGGCTCCAGAGGTCTTCTGGAATCCTGGCACCGAGTATCAGCTCTCGAGCCTTCTTGCCCTTCTCGGCCAGTTCTTTTACCGGGCTCTTCTTATCGAGCCCTGCCAGAGTATTTTTCAGCGGCTCCAAAATTCCTGCCGCCTCCAGCAGGTGCCAGTAGGCTTCGGAGGTGGTGGCAAAACCGTTGGGTATCTTTACGCCTCCTGCTGTAAGCTCCTGATACATCTCACCCAGAGACGCATTCTTGCCGCCTACCAGGGGTATATCTTCTATTCGGATCTGGTCAAACCAGAGGATGAATTTGCTTTCTTGCGCCATTGATCAATCACACCATAATTTATTTTTCGATGAAGTCGCTATCGATCTGCAATTTTCCGCTCCGGAACAGTTCTTGAAACTAGGATGCAGATGGATATTTGATATGACATTGGACAGACGTTCTCGTTAGATTCATTTCACCCAAATCATTGTTTGTCTATTTTCTTCGGATAGATCCGCCAATAAATCCGTCATCCTATGATAATAGCCATTGCATAGTACAAGAAATTTGTGATTTCTTTACCCTGCTTTGAACTGGATAATGAATAAGGAGGGAGGCAAAAGTCATCAGCATGTAGGAGGGAAAAATAGGCCATCGACTTTCGCCTATGTACTGTAAGTCTATTGCCGATATTTAAGGCTTTCGACGTTGAAAATCGAAACGAAAATCCTTATTTGAAGGAATAAACAGAAAACAGCAAAATCGAAATCCCCGGGCAGGCCAGCGCCGAAATTCACAGCGCCCGTGTAGGAGGAGCCAGTCACCTGAGCGACAGCCTGACCTTGCCCGAAGCTCGACAATCGATCTGGGCTCGAAAGCGGCACAGCGCTGGAATAGAACACAGCGTCCTTTTTACGGGAACCCGTTATCATGGGGCCTTATGCCCGCCTTCAGCCAATGGTAAGATGCCGCGCCTGCATCCCGACCGTGTATTAGCGCGATAGGACCTCAGCCGTTTGCTACGCCAATTAAGACATGCAACTTTCCGCAGCCGAGATTTTTTAGCCTCACAGGCTCGTAGCCGAATGCATTGCCGCGAAGGCATACATCTCCTGGAACAAGGATACGATTTTCGCCCCGGGAGCGACCGCATGCTGCCCCTCGGTAGGGGCAAGCCACTAAGATTTCCTTGCCAAACAGAGCATTATCGGATACGTTAAGCCCACGGCACGCCCGCCAACCCGTTTCAAGGCGCGACAAACTAACTATATAATCGTTATAGATATTTGTAGTTTGCGGTTGAGATGTAGGTCGGTTCTGATCACAAGATCGCCCGGGCCATCGAGCAGATCGACCCGTACTTTATAGTGCCTGTTCATACCGAGGCCCGTGATTGGTTTGCAGAGTGGTTCGAGAATGTGGTGCTGGTGGATGAGGGCAAGCGGTATAAACGTTAGGCATTTATGCGAGGAAAAGCTACGGCAAGCGGCGCGAGCTTTGGTTGTCCCAAAGCCGTCTCTGGCGCAAGCTTAAATCCCTTCTGTATAGACAACTGCCGGGGTTATCTTGACTATGGATTCCAACGCCAAAGCCGTTATCGAAGCCGCCCTTTTCGCTGCGGGCAGGACTCTCACCCCCAAAGAGCTGGCCGATCTCTCAGACCTCTCCGAGGAACGGGCGCGCGCCGCAGCCGATGACCTGGCCAGCGAGTATGCCAACCGTGGATCCGGCATCGAGATCAAGAACATCGGCGAAGGTTATTCCATGCAGGTTCGCTTCGGTCTGGCCGGCCGGGTTCTATCCTTCGCTCCCAAAGAGATTGAAGCTCCGCTCATCAGAACTCTGGCCATCATCGCCTACAAGCAACCGATCAAGCAGAGCGATCTGGTCGAGATCAGGGGCAACAAGAGCTACGACCACGTGAAAGAACTGGAGAGTAGGGGCCTCATAAATGCCGTCCGGCAGAGCCGCACCAAGCTCCTCACCACCACCCGCGGCTTCGCCGACTACTTCGGCATCATCTCCTGCAATCCGGAGGCAGTCAGGCGAGCCCTCCTCCAGGAAAAGAAGCTGGTAGGTGTCTCTCCAATGTTTGAGAGCCTTGCTCTGCGTTTAGGCCTGGACTTCATAGTAGTAAATCCCTACAAACCAGAATTCGAGGACCTGGCGCGGCTTAAAGAGATCGATCTTCTGGTGCTTGCTCCAGGCTATGCCGGCCGGGTTAAGGAAAACTATTCGGGAGAGATGCTGGAGGCCGGCGTTCGCACTCTTTCTCAACTTAAAGAGAGCGCAGAGATGATCGTGCAGGCTGCCGGATGCGGGGATGTCGAGCCCCTGGCTGCAGAGGTGGACTCCTTGCTGAAGAAATTCCGGAAAAGGGCAAAGACGGCCGGGGCAATCAAGCCGCTGACTCCCATGATCGAGGAGATCGCCCGCGACCTTCGACTGGCTGTGCAAGAGGACGGCCTCAGAGCCGCACCGGATTCGACGCAAATGGAAGCGGAGATCCAGGTGCCCTCCCATCAGCCCTATGATATGGACATTGTGGAGAGGATTGTGCAGCGCTACGAAAAGATTCTTGAGGTTGTTGGAAATGCACAACAAAAAAACGAAAAGAAAGACGGATTATAAGACAAAATTAGAAAAATTGTCATGATCAATCGGCTTATATCCATCTCTTCCTCCGAAAATATGCCAACATGACGACCATCACGAGCAGCATCAGCGCCAGAATCGCGGGGTAGCCCCACGCGGACTCCAGCTCCGGCATATACTTGAAGTTCATTCCGTATAGCCCCGCGAGAAATGTGAGGGGAATGAATATGGTGGAGATGATGGTCAGAAGCTTGATCACCTCGTTGAGCTTGTTGCTCAGGCTGGAGAGATAGGTCTCCAGCAATGAGGAGGACATATCCCGAAAGGTTTCGATGTTCTCGATCACCTGTATAGTATGGTCGTAGACATCTCTCAAGTAGATCTTGGTAGCCTCTGTGACCAGAGGTGAGTCGGTTCTTTGCAGCCGGCTTATGGCTTCACGCAGCGGCCAGACCGATTTCCGCAAAAACAGCATATCTCTTTTCAAATTATAGATGGTAGGTAGAATTCCAGGCTCGGGATTAGTCACCACTGCATCCTCAAGCTCCTCGAACCGATCACCCAGCCTCTCCATGATCACGAAATAGTGGTCCACTATTGCGTCCATCATGGAGTAAGCGAGATAGTCGGCACCCTGCTTTCTGATCTTGCCTTTGGCAGTCCGGAGCCTTTCCCGGAGCGGATTGAATACATCAACCTCCTTCTCCTTGAAGGATATTATGAAATTCTTGCCGAGGATTATACTGACCTGGTCCATGTCAAGCGAGGCTTCACCAGGCGTCTCATCTCCCTGCTCATCGTAGTAGAGCATCTTGAGCACTATGAAGATATAGTCGTCGTAGTCCTCGATTTTCGGACGCTGATCGGTCAGTATGTCTTCCAGTACCAGAGGATGAAATCCATAACATGCACCAAGCTTTTCCAGAATATCCATCTGCCCGAGACAGTCGATGTTTATCCAGGTTACAAACGGCCTGCCTTTAAATATGAAGCATTCTTCGACCGATTTTACCTCGGCCTCATGATAATGACTCTCGTCATAGTCTATGACTGTAATCCTGGGCTTCGCAGATGGCATCCGAATTCCCGGAGGGAGGCCTGGGGCCTGCGAGTCAGTGCCGGGATGGTCGGATGTATGACAGTCAGAGATATGACGGTCAGTGCCAGGATGATCTGATGCATGAGCCTCTTTGCCGGATCGCTGCAAACTGTACCTCCAGATTTTCGAATTTATGTATGTCTATTCAAGTCTATGCCATCATTTTCCAATGCCTGGAAACAAGGTCGTTACTACCAGCAACACCGTGAGGATGCTCATGATGATAGTGGTGGACCAGGCAATGACGTTAAAGAATTTGCTATTGGTATACTTTCCCATCAGCTTCTTGTTATTGATCAGAATAAGCATGAATAACAGCACCAATGGCAGTAGAGATCCGTTTATCACCTGGGAGAGCACCATTATCGTTAGCAGCGGCGCATCTGGTATCAGTATGAAAATAGCGGCTATGGCTATGATCAGAGTGTAGAAGAGGTAGAACTGGGGTGCATCCCAGAACCTCTTATTCAGGCCGGAATCCCAGCCCATTCCCTCGCAAAGGAAATAGGCCGTCGATAAGGGCAGTATGGAGGCGGCAAAGAGGGAGGCATTGAGAAGGCCGAAGGCAAAGAGCCAGGCAGAGTAACTGCCCGCCAGGGGAAAGAGAGCAAGAGCTGCATCCTTCGCCGTCTCGATCCTTATGCCGTGGGCAAAGATAGTAGCTGCGCAGGCGAATATTATAAAATAGGAAACCACGTCGGTGATTATGCATCCAACATAGACATCCCATTTCGTATACGTATATTCAGATATTTTTATTCCTTTTTCCACAATGGTTGACTGCAAGTAGAACTGCATCCAGGGCGTGATAGTCGTTCCCACGACTCCGATCACCATGTAAAGATATCCGGATTCCAGGCTCACGCTCGGAGTTACAGTCTGAGTGAAAAGAAACTTCCAGTCAGGATGCAGCATTATTCCGGAGATGATATAAGTGATATAAACGGAACTGGCGACAAGAAATATCTTCTCCAGGGAGCGGCGGTTGCCCTTGACGACGATCAACCAGACTAAGGCGGCGGCTACTGGAACCGATATGTATTTGCTCACGCCGAAGATCTCCATGCTTGCCGCGACCCCGGCAAACTCCGCAGTCGTGGTACAGAGATTGGCGATGATCATTCCCAGGAGAAGTATCACTGTCGGCTTGACCCCGAAGTATTCCCGGATAAGATCTGCCAGACCCTTGCCCGTGACCACGCCCATGCGTGCGCACATCTCCTGGACCACAAAAAGGGCTGCTGTGATGGGTATGAGCGTCCATAAGAGAGAGTATCCGAAATGAGCCCCCGCGATGCTGTAAGTTGTGATGCCGCCGGCATCATTGTCCACATTGGCGGTGATTATTCCCGGCCCGAGAACTCCGAGGAAGATCGCCAGTTTTGCCAGTGTGATCCTTGGAATTCTGCCTCTTAAGTTGAGTCTCTGCAAGGGATGGAAATCCATCAGGCCATCCCTCTAACCCGGCGCAGCTTATGATAATTCCAGGGCATGTTCTTCCTGATATCCTCGGGAATGATGTCATCCAGGGCATCGTCAAAGGTCACAATCCCCAGGATTTTGCCGTCATTATCCACCACCGGGACGCTCAGGAAGTCGTACTTGGACAGAAGGTTTGTGACCTCCTCTATGGTTGCTGTGGGAAGGACGCTCAGGACCTCTTTCTTCATGACATCGCTTGCAAGCTGGAGGGGATCGGCCAGAAGGAGATCGCGGAGAGACATAACTCCCAGGAGCTGCCCCTGGTCGTTTTGGACATAGATATAGTAGATCATGTCTATCTCCTGCCCGGACCTGCGAAGAGTAGAAAAAATGTCTGATACGCTGCAGTTACAGGGAACAGCAATGTATTCTGTGGTCATGAGGCTTCCTGCAGACCGATCGCTGTACCTCATCAGCTCCTTGACCTCCTTTGCCTCCTCTTCATCCATGAGGTTAAGCACCTCTGAGGCCTTCTCTTCGGGCATCATTCCCAGCAGGTCTGCGGCATCATCCGGGTTCATATTCTCCAGTATATCTGCCACATCATCGTTTTCCATCTGCTTGACCATGGTTGCCTGCACCTCTGGGTCCATCTCTTCCATCGTCTCGGCTGCAGTCTCGTCTCCCAGGGAGTCGAGGATGAGTAGCCGATCTTTATTGTTCAGATCTTCGAGGATGTCGGCGATATCGGCAGGATGCAGATCATTGATGGTCTTTCTTGAGATCTTGAGATGAAGGCTTCGCAGATTGGGATCGAGAGGATCGATATACGACCAGGGTATGATGTGATTGGGCAGTCGATCCAATAGACGGTTAGAGAGCCCGGAAAACCCCAGTCTTCTTAATATTCCCTTGAAGCCGACGTCCACAGCCACGAGGCTTAGAGACCTCTTTACCTGGGCCAGAAGAACGTCATTGACTCGCACTACCTTCAGGCCGTCTATGTCCACGATCTGCCGGTCTAAAATGGTCTCTGTTACCAGAAGCTCCTGCAGGGAGAGCTTTCCCGGCGGTATCTCGTCTCTGGCCAGATCCAGCCGGATATCGCCATTGATGGAACTCACGCTGGACATGGGCAATATGACTTTCTCGCCCAGGATGTTGGAGGTATAGACTATGCGAGAGATCTCCAGCAGCGTCTCACCGTGCATCAAAGACAGGTCGGTGAGCTTACCTACTGCATGGCCTTCCTTGTCCACGATCTTCTTGCCCTGCAACTGGCTGAAGAAGCTGACTCTACTTGTGCCGTTTGCAGAAGCTCCTTTGACCCATAAAGGGCCCGACGCCATGATCTTCTCAGTAATGCTCTTGAATGCACGCATCTATAACCTCTAGACGATAACCTCTAGACAGGCGGAGTTTCTTCCTTTACTCGCTCCACGACTACGATCTCGAGGAGGTCCTCGATGCCGTCTATTGACCGAATGCGATCGTTGATGATGGTATTTAGCTCTTCGAGGCTTCTAGACCAGACCTTGAGGAAGAGATCGTACTCGCCCAGCACCCCATAGACCTCCGTTATCTCAGGGATCTTCGCCAGAGACATGACTGCGTTATCGTGCCTGTCTGCGTCCGTCTGCACGAGCATGATGGCGGTCACTGTGTAGCCCGTAGCCGCCGGATTGGCGGTAATGGTAAATTGCTCAATGACCCCATTGGCCTTCATGCGCTTCAGCCTGAATTGAAGTGTTGCGTCGGAGATGCCGGATATTCGCGACATCTCTTGCAGGCTCATGCGCGCGTTCTGCCGGAGGCTGCGAAGAATGGTTCGATCCATTTCGTCGAGGTCCAAGCTATTGCCCATATTTATCTTGTATTCTCCTCAATATTTTCCCTTTATATTGGTATATTGCCAATATTGTCATATAAAGCTGATCCTTCCACCAAACATTATCATAAATAATTATATATTACTTTATTTTTAATAGTTATTGTCGAGCAGCAAAATAGCCGAATTGGAGATGCCGATCGCCAAAGACGACGAATGGACGCAAAGGGGATCGATTGTATACTCATTTCTTTCCATTATTTCGATCCCCGTCAACGTTGACCAGACAGGATGAGGCGGAAAATTTTAGAGTCTTCGGGTTTGACGAAAAAAAGAGGATCAGGTTAAGCCGCGTCTCATGTCGTCTTTGTCGTCAGCACTCAGTGGTTTGATTCTCGATTTAGTTAACGGTAGATAGTCTCCACTTTGTGTCTTCATCAAGTGTCTTCTTCAGAATAAACTCCAGGACGAGTTAGGCTATAAGTCTTTCTTGAGAAAATCGAAGGATGAAATCGGATGCATTGGACCTCATGAAAGCGTTTGATGAATAAGAAGGAGGGAGGCAAAAGTCATCAGGGGTGTAGGAGGGAGAAAATAGGCCATCGACTTTCGCCGATATACTGTACGTCAATTGCTATATTTAAGGATTTCGATCCGGACAGATCGCGAGCATGAACCGTCATCAAAGGAAAGAAACAAAAAGAACAGCATAATCGATTCTCAGGCGGGCCAGCGCCAAAATCCATAGCGCCCTTTTAAGAGGAGCCAGCCACCTGAGCGACCGCCTGACCCTGCCCGAAGCCCGACTATGATTAAGCCATGGCTCGAGGCGGCAATTGCACTGGAATTTGACACAGCACCCGTTTTACGGAACCCGTTCTTATCGGGCCTCATGCTCGCCTCTCGCCTTTGGCTTTGTGCCTCTTCAAGCCCCGGTCATGTATTAGCGCGAGATCCTTTCGACAGATTACTGCACCAGTTACAATGCGCAACTTTTTTTGGCTGCCGAAATTCAGTCTCACAGGCTCCCAAGCCCGAATGCAATGCCACGACGGCATGCATCTCCTGGAACAAGGAAAGCGATCTGATACATAAGCGACCGCAAGCTACCCCATGGAGGGACAGCACCTAACCATCCTTGCCAAACAGAGCATTATCGGAATCTGGTTGTGCCCACGACACGCCCGCCACCCTTTGCATGAAGCGGCAAACTAACCAGATAATCGTTATAGATATTTGTAGTTTGCGGTTGAAGTTTGAGCTCCGGCGGAAGTCATCGCTTCAGATCGACGTTCTGGAGCCGGAGCATATGGCAGCAGATGTGTCCTGGGGGAGATGCGCGGCGGCGTGGAAAGTGCTGGAGGCGATAGAAAATTTTGCCTGATCTTGCCGCAGACGGATGTGATGTTGCCACGAGGGCCAATTTCATGGATCTATCGATTACGAGCTCCTGACTTTTCCTGCAGCAATTCTTGGGCATCCGTATGCATACCGGCGAGCTTCTTGGTGATCGGGTGCTGCGGTCCATACTCCTGCTCCGCCAGCCCCTTGATTCGCCAGATCTCGGAAAGAAGCTTGCCAATTTCCTTAGTTACATACTTGCGATTTTGCTCGGTCATGAGTCCCCCGGCTCCACCATTAGTCTGCTTGAGATTCACTTAATTTCAGATACAGCCTTTCTCGATACTCATTCGCCAATTCCGAGACCCTGTCAGCAATGGGCACCTGCATTCGGTAATCTTCCTCCAGCTTCCCGATACCCTCTTCCAGATAGGTGATCCAGATCTTTTCCTAGACAGTCCCGGGCCTTGCATACTGGGATTCAATCTCAGAGTAGATCGCCTCAAAATCCATCTTCGCTGATGCCAAGGCAACGCAGTCTTCGATATCCCTCGGCCGGTTGGCGATCAGCTTGAGGCTGAAGATGTCCTCATGGGCAGCATACCTCATCTCCGCCTTACCGAGTATCCGGGTCGTTTGCCCCTCTGCCACATAGTCTCAGAGAGCCCAAAATCGTAGGAAACCCGGCCGGCAAAGATGTCCAGGGTGTGCTCTCCCTTGATGGCAACCCTGTCCAGTCCCAGGCGAGCATGCCTCTTCACCGGTCCAAACACCTCGAAACCTAAGCTCTTCGCAGATTCAAGGAGCCTGGCCTTGCCTGCAGCATCCCTGCAGACCAGATCGATATCCTTGGTCACGTCCTTAAGGCCGTACTCCAGCATGGCCGCTCCTCCTATGACCAGAAACTGAACGGGCTCGGCCAGGCGTTCCCCCAGGCCACTCAGTATCTCCTCAACCTCTTCACGCTTCGATATCTTGGATTCCATAAAGCTCCGCCTGCTCTCTTATCTCATCCAGAGTGGAATAACCCTTGATATGCTCTCCCCTCAGGACTACTCTGATGGTCTCTGCCATGGGATGCAGGGCGCCCTGCAATTTATCTTTGTTCTTCAGGTAGAACAATATGCAAAAGAGCCTTTGGCGGTAGTCTTCAGCGGAATCAAGGGAATGAATGGAGATCTCCTCAATAGTTAGCTCCCTTTTTGGCAGGGTATAGTAATTGTCCCTCAAGCCCAGCTCAATCCCATAATCCTCGTAGGCGCTGAAAGATGCAGGCGTGGCGTCCTGCTGACGTATGCTCTTGAAGAGCACACTGTCCTCATAGCTCTTAATGAGCAGCGCCTCCCTGGGAACGAGACGCAGAACCTGGTACTCCTGGAGGGATGCAACGAAGTCCTTGAGACCCTTCCAGAGGATGTAGTTAAAAGAGTAGAGGTAGGCCTTGCTCTCCCTGGACCTGCTTGTGACGCCCAGGTGAAGAAAGCCCTGCAGGTAGTAGTAGACGGTATCGCAGGAAATGCCGGTCTCTCTGGCCAGGGTCTCCTGGCTCTTGGGGTTTTGGACCAGCCTGGAGAGCAACTCCACCCTCCGGCCGGAGAGGATCTCCTGCAGGGGAGAGGCACGGTGGGAGTAGTATATCCGCTTGAAAGCTTCTGCGGGAGGCGTCCCGGCGAGGAGGATCTCACCCCCCGCCCGCTCCACCAGGCCGATATCTTGCAAGCTATAGTCAATAACTAAACTTATTATACCAATCACATCCTCCAAGAAAGCGTTCTATCCAATACCTAGCAAAACTTAGCTTCGAAGCGTT
>Ga0208584_1000068_pt1 | contig 14075 bp, 14 predicted proteins | sample NGESurdeep072012_4_FD_184460 | JGI IMG/M metagenome (GOLD analysis project Ga0208584, IMG submission 184460) | Arctic peat soil microbial communities from Barrow, Alaska - NGEE Surface sample 415-1 deep-072012 (SPAdes) | ecosystem: Environmental > Terrestrial > Soil > Wetlands > Peat ...
TTATTATTTTTGGTTTTTGACATTACTATTTCCCCCTAACGTTTGTTAATTTTGTAGTTAACTTACTTTAAGCTTAACCTAAAAAATAACGCATGTAAGGGTTAGCATAGAGAAGAATCAGAGAAATGACCAACGCGTAAATTGCGATGGATTCAGCCATGGCCATACCAACGAGCATAACCATCATGATCTTTCCCTGTACACCGGGGTTTCTTCCCACTGCCTGACATGCGCCGTTTGCTGCGTTACCAATACCAGCACCGGCTCCGATTGCTCCTAAACCAATAGCCAAGCCTGCACCGATCATCGCGGCCATAGCAAAGTATACTTTAATGTAGGATTCGCCACCTGCCGGAATAGCTTCTGCGGCAAACACGAGGGGACTCGCTATTAGCAGAACTACTACGGATGTGAATGCTGTTAAAATTTTTTTACCAAGTTTGTGTGACATTGTTTATCTCCTTTCATAATAAATTGTTTATTATTACTTCCAGTTTCCATAACATAAATCAGCAGTCAAGGGAAAGAGAAATAATTTAATCTTTAATCGGTTCACGCTTATTGCATGACTTATGCCATAGATTTAATATAAAAAAATTATTTCTACATATTTCACTTGAAGAGCGCGGCTATGAAAAAAATATCGATCTAATTGGTTGAGATTGTTTTACTTCATAATACAATAAAAATAAAAATATTTCATGGGAAAAAATATCTGCAAGTTATTTTCACAAACTGAAAGCAATGACAATTTGAAGCCGGATTTAATGTTTTGTTAAATGGTTTACTATAAAACATTCAAATCATGTGTATGAGCTTCAAAACAATTTGGGGCGCAAATCCCACTTCGCTTCTGACGCTTGGGTCTCATTATCTGCTAGTGTAGTGTCTCAATGAAACCTTGTCATATCGACCAGCGGGAGATATCGTGTATATTATTATGATCATTAAGATTTCTCGCTTCGCTTCGAAATGACATACTATATTTATGAGACACTACACTAGTCTCACCGATCCCGCTTCGCTTTGCTTCGGGGATAATTCGACTAGCGCTTCAAACTTCACTTCGTTCGTTTTCAGCAAGCCTCATTATATTTCTATTGAAATTTTCCGCTAAGGCCGTTAGTATTACAAAAATAGGTTTTGTTAAAATAAAATACCACGAGAAGTATTTTTAAAGGATGATAATGCAGGAACTTTTAACGGCAGTTACTTACCCTATCGTATGGCTTGTTTGTTCTTATGTTTTAAAAATTGAAAGCGGGTTGGCCAAACTTCTTATTTCACTGACAGCGGCAATCCTGGTTTATGTCTTAATCGGGATTAAGCTCTCCCAAAAAGAAAATAAAAAGGACAAAGAAGATTAGGTGACTTTATTCAGTAAAATTAATAAACTCTATCATAAGGCTATAAAAGTACGCATCTGGTTAGCCAGTATAACGGTGATTATCCTGATTCTGCTGTTAGCTTTGACAGTGAACAGCGCCAGGGAAAGGGATATGGTTGATCTGTTCAGCCGTCAGCAGCTTGCCTCTGCCCAAAATGCAGCTACTCGAATGACAGACATATTCGATCAGGTCGGGAAAAACATCGCTTTGTTTTCTCATTTTGATCCTCAGGGTAAAATTCTAACCGGAGAAAGGGATCAGAAAACAAAAATTTTCTATTCCGACTGGGAAAACTCGATTAGCGCTGTCTTGCTTTTTGATGTAGATGGAAAAATCAAGATAATTTTACCGCGTGGCGCCATACCTCAGGTAAATCTGACCAAACATTTTAAAAATTTAAAGCAACAAAAAAAACAATATGTGAGTTTGGCTTTATCGGAAAAACTATCCAAAGATAACAGAACACAAAAAGATGATTGGTATTTGATCTGGGGCTATCCCATCTGGCGTCAAAACAATGTTTTCTCCGGTGCCTGGATGGTTTCGTTTTCACTTGCTGCTTTAGTAGATGTTTGTGAAAAACAAATACGTGATAATCAACTGGGTGAATTGTGGATCGTTGACGAGAAGGGGCAAATAATTCTTCATCATAATTCCTCTTTTATAGGAAAAAATATTAATGATTTAATTCAAAACCTGGATAAATCAAAAATTAATTTTCCTTCCGAAAGCAAAGGGCATTTAGACGCATCCATTCTTCAGGCGGATAAGAGAAAACAGCGAAGTATTATTGCTTATTATCCCGTGCAGGCAGCAGAAAAAAAATGGTTTGTTTTGGTTACCGCTCCTTACAGCCGTGTTATATCTCCTGTTCGTGAAACCTTTATATATACGTTGTTTAGTGCTTTCATCCTCATTCTGGTAATGGTTGTTGCCGGTATATCTTTTGCCTATAAAGAAGGGAAGATATTGCGTTTGGAAGAAGAGCAAAAAAGATTACAGGAACGGGAAGCCTGGCAGGAAAAGCTTTTACGGGAGAAGAAAACTATAGACGGCATTATTGAAGGTTCACCAATTCCCAGCTTTGTAATCAACAATGAGCATAAGGTAATATTATGGAATCGAGCCTGTATGGAGCTTACCGGTTATTCCACTGAAGATATGGTCGGCACAGACAGGCATTATATACCTTTTTATTCCGTCAAAAGACCGGTTATTGCGGATTTAATCATCGACAACGAGATGGAAGCTTTGAGTAAGTATTATGGTACGAAGAAAATAAAAAAAACGGACAAAGTATTAGGCGCCTATGAAGCAACTGATTATTTTGAGAACCTTGGCGGCCACAGTCGTTATTTGTATTTTTTAGCCGCTCCTATTTATGATGAAGAAGATAAAATTATTGCCGCGATTGAAACACTGCAGGATGTTTCGCGCGAACGGGAAATGACTAAAAGTTTAAGCGAATATGCCGAAACATTGCAAAATGAATTGATCGAAAATATTGAACTGCGGCGGCAGATTGAAGACCTCAACAATTATTTACAGTCGATAATAAATAGTTTACCGGATAAAATTTATGAGATTGATGAAAACGGCATCATCAATTATATGAGCCTCGGTTTAAGAAAGGGAGGAGGAATTCATCACCCTGAGTTCAAAGGGAAATTCTTTTTGGATTTTGTCGCGCCCGGATACCAGGAATTCGTCTTGTCCAAATGGGAAGCTGCAAAAAATGGTGTTTATGATCCTTATGAAATTGAAGCAAAGAGTAGGGACGGCCGCAAACATAATCTTCTGATTACCACCTCTCCTGTTATCGGGACCAATCATTATATACTGGTTCAACGCGATATTACGGAATTCAAAAATCTGGAAAAAAAGCTTTACGAAAGTCAAAAATTGTCGGCTTTGGGACAATTATCGGCGGGCATAGCTCATGAAGTACGCAATCCTCTTTCTTCGATTAAAATGAGTTTGCAAATACTGGCAAAACGCATGAATCCCGAAGGAAACGATTTGAAGAGGTTTAAGATTGCTGAAAAAGAAGTGGACCACCTGGAGATGCTGGTCAATAACATTTTAGCTTTTGCCAAACCGTTGGAACCCCAAAAAAATCCTGTGGATTTGTCCAAAGTGCTGGAGCAGGCTATATCCATGGCCGAGAAAGGAATCACCGATAAAAAAATTGAGGTGCAAACAAATTTTGGCAATATTCCTCCAGTAACAGTTGACGCGGCAATGATGGCCGACGCTTTTTTAAATGTTATCCGTAATGCTGTAGAAGCAGTAGAGGAACATGGCAAAGTTATGGTTTCGTTGCGCTATTTTGATGAAACTCGTCAGGCAGTAGCCGTGGAGATTAAAGACAATGGCAGCGGCATTGATGAGGCAGATATGCCGCATATATTTAATCCTTTCTTTACACGGAAAAATTATGGTACTGGTTTAGGACTTTCTCTGGTAAAAAAAGTACTTGATCTCCATCAGGGGGTAATTGATATTTTAACGAAGAAGAATGAGGGGACAACGGTGCTTATTGTTTTGCCGCTGGGAGTCATTCCCTGTTAGCCGTTCCGATCAACGAATAAGGTAATAATATATTATGCCGAAGATTCTGGTTATTGATGATGATGCTTCAATTGTAGAAACGCTGGATTTGTATCTCACTGAAGAAGGTTACAAAGTTCGCACCGCGACAACTGGCACGGAAGGTTTGAATAAGTATGTGCAGGAACAATCAGATGTTGTGATTCTCGATATCCGGTTGCCTGACGTCGATGGATTCTCGGTTCTGGAAGATCTCAAAGAAGAAAATGAAAACATTAAAGTCATCATGATCACCGCTTTTCATGATATGGATACAACCATCAAAGCCATGAAATGCGGCGCATTTGATTATATTCATAAACCGATCAATGTAGATGAACTGGATTTGGCGATTAAGAAAGCCTTGAAATCCCTGGAAATGGAAAAAAAGATTGATGGCCTTTTAATGGAGCCGTCAAGGAGTTTCCGGGTGGGAGATATAATCGGCACCGGTAATGAAATGCGGGAAATTTTTAAAACCATAGGCACTGTTTCCCAGAGCCGCACCACCGTGCTGATTCAAGGTGAGAGCGGCACGGGCAAAGAGTTGATTGCCAAAGTCATTCATCATAATACATCACCCGATGAACCTTTTATTGCGGTCAACTGTTCCGCTATTGTCGAAACCCTGCTGGAATCGGAATTGTTCGGTCATGAAAAAGGATCTTTCACCGGTGCGGTGGCCCGAAAACTGGGCAAGTTTGAACTGGCGCGTTTTGGCACTGTCTTCCTGGATGAAATCAGTGAAATGTCGATCAACCTGCAGGCAAAGCTTTTGCGAGTTCTTCAGGAAATGGAATTCGACAGGGTAGGGGGTAAAGATAAGGTTAAGGTTAACGCCCGGATTATGGCCGCGACCAATAAAGATATGAAGACTTTAGTGAAAGAAGGAAAATTTCGTGATGATTTATATTATCGTCTGAATATCGTATCTATTAACCTGCCGCCATTGCGCACGCGCTGCCAAGATATTCCGCAGTTGATCGACTACCTTCTGGCCAAAATTAATCTGGATCTGCACAAGAAAATTATCGGCGTTTCCGATGAGATGATGGAAATATTCATGAATTATAATTGGCCGGGCAATGTCCGGGAACTGGAAAATCTGCTTGTGCGCGCCTGTGTTGTGGCCAAAGGGCAGGTTTTGGGAGTTAGTGATTTCCCGGAACTGGGAAAAGAAGAAGCTTCCAAGTTGCCGAGCGATGCGTCCACGGATTTGTTTAAATCGCCGGAGCCGGGCAAATTTTTAACCCTGGACGAAGTAGAAGACCGCTACATCAGAAAAGTCATAAAAGAGACGGATAAAAACAAAGGGGAAATTTGCGAGGTATTGGGGATTTCCCGGCCCACCTTCGAACGGAAGCTGGAAAAATACGGTATCACCTTTGAGCGTGAATAATGTGAACGATGTTATTCCCGCGCTGAAACTGTGTCGCAATCTTCATTTGTCATTGCGAGGAGCGCCTCGCGCTCCGTGGCAATCTATACTATGTCAATTAGATACGAGATTGCTTCGGTCGTTTTACTCCCTCGCAAAGACAATATGACAAAGTCTCGAATTTGGGAATCCAGTGATAGTAACAGGATCAATACAATTATCAGACTGCTCATAAAAATCTATGGTGACTCGGATAAATCTTCCCTTACACCTCTATACCCTGATAACCTTCAGGTTATCGGGGCATACGTTGAGGAAGCCGACAACGACCCAGACATACGCCGGGCTTCGCTGCCAACAAAAATAGCGCTTTGATTTAGAATTGGTATAAAATTATTTTAAGGAGGTAAATATTTCTATGGCAGAAGAACCAAAGGAAAAATGGCTAAATTATCTTGCTTTAACAACCGTTATCCTTGCCGTCTGCGCGACACTTTCAACTTTTAAAGGGGCTGGCTATTCCACACGCTCCGTGCTTTCTCAGACTCTGGCGGCGAACCAATGGGCATATTATCAGGCAAAGAGTATAAAAAGCTATTTATATGAAATCCAGAAAGAATCTTTGGAATTGGAACTTAAGAAGGATCAAATAAAAGGCGCCAAGGCTTTTAAAGAAGAATACGAAAAGAAAATTGATCTGGATGCACAAAAGATTAAAAAATATGATGAAGAGAAAGCAGGAATATCAAAAGAAGCAAAAAGGTTGGAAACGCTTAGAGATGATGCCCAAAAGCACTCTAGTATATTCGGCCTTGCTGTTATCTTTTTGCAGATTGCTATCCTGCTTTCATCAATTGCCGCTTTAATGAAAAAGAAAATTGTTTGGGTAATTGGGATTGGCGCAGGGGCGGTAGGACTGGTTTATTTTGCCAATGGTTTTCTTCTGTTCTTTTAGGTAAAAATTCGGCAAACCCCTTCGCATGCTGAAGGGTGCAAGGATGAAAACGAAGACACGATGACGTTACCCCCTCTGTCATTCTCGTGCGAGCATGGGCGAGACAAGAGAATCCAGGAAACAAATGTAAAGGATGAAACGAATTTGAGAAGCAGAAATCATTCATAAACGGGAGAAAATAGCCAATGGAAAAGAGAAAGAAAGCTGATATTTCAATCCCCTATTTCTTCCCGATAATAGCAAATGTATTGCTTGACACTACGAAATATTGTGCATATACTGAATATACATGGAAGAAATAAAATTCGATTGGGATCAATGGAATATTCAAAAAAATGAAGAGAAACACGGGATATCCGTGCTGGAGGCGCAATCGGCTTTTTACGATAAAAAAATATTAATATTTGATGATGTAGAGCACTCGTCGCAGGAAGAAAGGTATATTTGTTACGCGAGAAGCGCTTACAATAATACTTTAATGATTGCCTTCACAATACGAAATAAAAAAATAAGAATTATATCAGCACGCAAAGCATCCAAGAAGGAGCGTAATGTATATGAAAGTCGGAAATAAAGAAATTAAATTGTACGATGAAAATGACACTACTTACTTTATTGATAAAACAAAACCAAAATCGTTGAAAGATTTGGGATTCAAGCTGCCGGCAGAAATGCCGACAAAAGTAGTAAGCATCCGCTTACCGGTAAATTTATTTAATAAAATTAAAGCTTATGCAACAAATATTGATATGCCATATCAGGCATTTATTAAATATGTGCTGAATAAAGAGCTGGAAAAAGAAAATAAGAAACATAAGCGCCATGCAGCTTAAGAAGGTAAAGTAAAGGGGGCGGCCAAAAAAAGAATCAGCCGATAAACAAAAATAATTAGAACCGTCCCCAACGTCCCCAATAGAACCGTCCCCAATATTCAAAAGGTCAAAAGCAGGCTTGACCCTATTACTTCATTATCTCGAAAAAGTAAAAAAGGGGTTATATGAAAAAAATACAAAGTTTTATTATAGTGACACTGATCATATTGCTTTTAACACCATATTGTTTTTCACAGCAAAGAGATTATAAGTTGTCTCGAACGATTAGTTCTATTACAAAATCATTTCCTGTACCGGCTACTAATATGAAAGTAACATATGATAAAATTAAAAAAGAAGTATTTGTAGTATTTGATACGCCAATTTCAAAAACACCTAATGGTGGTTTTAATAAATTATGGGCTCCGTGGAAATTAACTCAATTATTGGCATTGCGAGAATTTGAAAAAGCAAAAATTCCTATTAAGAGTATTATAGTAAAAACAAATTTCCATGATGGCAGCGGTCGATGTAGAATAATTAATAATTCGAATGATATAAAGCGATACGCAAATTCAGATAGCGAAGAAGAAGCATGGCATAAATCAGGACATGCATGGATGAAAACTCGTGGATCTATATCTTGGGAAAAACTTGACTAATCTGAACCCTGATCATCCTGTATTTAGAAACAGGTCTTTAAATTGATGGAGAGTTCCTTTTTTGCCATATTTTAAAGGGAGGTATAGATGCTTAAACCGGTGTTAAGATCACTTTCTGTCGTTCTCATAGTGTTTACCTTTTTTGCCATCCTGCATATAGGGGCTCATAACGCTCGGGGCGACAACACAGGCTGGGATAATCCAGAGGCGATTAAAAACGCTGCAGAGACACTCGATCGTGTGATGAAAGAAGAAGCTCGCGAACGAAAATACGGAAAAAGCGATGACTCTGACTCTGGACCTATGGGCGTCCTAATTTTGTCTGGCATTATCATTGCTGTCGGATGGGCAATCATAGCAAGCAAGAGAAAGAAGGAGGCCACACAAGCAAGAGAGACTAAACGCAAGCAAGAGCAAAAGAAATTGCACACTAATCGTCTCGCACATGCAATATCTTTAGGGTTCTCTGTAGAAAATGAAATAAAGAAATGCCCCGCCTGTGCTGAGAAAATAAAACTTGAAGCATCAACATGCAGATATTGCAAGAAGGAGTTTTTGGACGATCAAATAGATATTGTTATTCAAGACAAAATTGATAATTTCCTTGCTGATCACAAGTCCGCATAATTCCAATATGGAATGAAAAATAAACAGGAAGAAATGAGTGTCAGTTGTCCCCCATTTCTTCCTGTTTATAAACTATTTAAATATCAGGAGGGTATTATGAAGAAACTGTTATTATCCGCTATTGCTTGGTGCATGATTATTCTTTGTGCTACCGGGTGTACCACAAAGATGGCTCCGACATGTGCGGACAAGAGTACGGTTGACTCAGTCGTGAAGGTGATAGATGGCCGAATGTTTGCTCAGGATTTGATTACCTATGACTATAAAATTTCCGATATAAGGACAACCAAGGTTGATAAAGATACCGGCGCATATTCATGCGCAGCATATTTAGAGCAAAATATGACTATTAAAGAAGCTGGTGGAGATAAAGCAAAAGATGATTTAAGGATGATAGTTAGGCATTGGAGGGGCATATTGGATACAGAAAATCATGGTATAATAGTAAAAAAAATTGAATACATGTCGGAATTAACCTCGGAAAATAAACATTACGTATCTGTATCTATTCCTGAGTGATAATTTAAGGAGAACAAAGACAGTACGGCCGGAAGTATTACTGGCAGATGAAACTCAACCTACGAGAGGAAATGAGGACAACGTGGCTGTTCAAAAATGTTCAGATGCACGGCGCGCAAAAAGCCGAACCGCGAGGCGTATATGGATATACGTTGAGCGGTGCGGTTTGCAGCGCAACACAGCAGATGAGCGTTTTTCAACAGCACTCTAATATTTAAATTATGAAAATAATAAGTGCGGAATTTATAAAAGGCGCGGTTTGGCCGCCTCAATATCCGCCGGCAATATTGCCGGAAATTGTTTCCAAAACTTGCTTTGGGGTTCATACCTGTGATTTTCTGGAGTAGTAATTTTGCTAGATGTATCTAGTAAAATTACTAGACTTGTCATTTTGGGGAATCAAATGATTATGGAAGAAAGAAAATGCAAATGAAAATCACTAGTGCTGAATTTATAAAGAGCGCGGTCTGGCCGCCTCAATATCCACCGGCGACACTGCCGGAAATCGCTTTTGTCGGGCGCTCCAACGTGGGCAAATCATCTTTGATCAACACGCTTGTCGGGCGCAAAAAATTAGCCAAGACGAGCAATACTCCGGGGCGGACGCAGTTGATCAATTTTTTCACGATTAACGAAAAGGTGTCTTTTGTTGATCTTCCCGGCTATGGTTTTGCCAAGGTTGCTCAGTCCGTGAAAAAAGACTGGGGGGATATGATTGAAGCCTATCTGCGGGAAAGGCAAAGTCTTGCTCTGGTAGTTTTAATTCTGGATATCCGGCGTGATCCCAGTGAAGATGATTTGTCTTTGCGCGACTGGCTGGAAAATTACCGCATACCTTATTTATATATTTTGACCAAAACCGATAAATTATCCAATAATCAGGCTATCGCCCGTCAGCGCCCAATTGAGCGAACTCTGCGCGTATCGGTTGGCAAAAAGCCCATCCTTTTTTCAGCAGTAACGCAAAAGGGTAAGGATGATATCTGGCAATTCATAGAAGATCATTTAAGTTCACTTCCTGAAACCGGTTCCAGTTCTTAAAATCAAACAATGGTTTTGATGAGAATGTGAACAACTGAAAACATTCTTTATTTATGAAATGCTCTCCCCCGCAGTGATGAATACCACAGGGGGAGAGATAGTCAGGTAAACTCATTATTAGACATTTTTACCTTTCGGCGGTTTGTAAACCAGCGTTATACAGAAGCCGACTGTTAACAGGCCAGCCGCAATAAACAGAGCCTGCGGTTTGAATGCTTCAAACACAAAAGGACCGATGATACCGGCGGTACTCCAAGCGGTCAGCATAAAGCCATATACCTTTCCAATGTTAGCCGGGCCGAACGCATCAGCGGCAAAGGCAGGCATGGTAGCGAAGCCACCACCATAACAGGCGAGAAGATAGCAGGAAGCGAAAATAAACGGCCAGTAAGTTGCCACAAAGCCTTTGGCGACCAGCACATATAAAATTGCCTGAGTGGCAAACATTATCAAGAACACCATTTTGCGACCGATATTATCGGATATTTTCGCCCAGAAAAGTCTTCCCAGACCATTGAAAATTGCCGCGTAGGCAACAACAGCGCCGCCGGCAGCAGCCACCACGGCAATTTGATCCGGAGTTAAAGTACCAGTTAATCCCATGGTTTTTTTGTAAATATCCTGAGCCAGCGGTGAGTGCTGGGAAATCAGGCCAAGACCGGCGGAAACGTTGAGACACAGCATGGACCAGAGCATCCACCACTGAGGAGTTTTTACGGCTTCGCCGAAAGTAAAAGAGTTAGCTGCGGAAACAGTTGTAGCCGCTGGTTTGAAACCGGCAGGCAGCCATCCCTTGGGGGGATTTTTGAATAACTGAGCTGAACCCGTTACAAGAATAAGGAATATCACACCCCAGATATACCATGTGGTGGACACACCGGAGGATATTACTGTTCCGTTTGGGTCAATTTGTTGGTATGACTTTATCATGATCGGGGCGATTTTTCCCATGAAGAAAGCGCCCGCACCGAAACCCATAACGGCGAGACCTGTTACCAGACCTCTTTTATCCGGGAACCAGCGGATTAGGGTAGCAATCGGCGTGACGTAGCCGAAACCATTTCCCAACGCGGCGATAACGCCAAACCCAATGTAAAGAAGAGTGATGCTCCCTATCTGGTCGGCATAACCGGCTACTAATGTGCCGATACCAAAAAGGATACCGCCGATCGTGGCTACGAAACGGGGGCCTTTTTTGTCAACCAAGGTGCCGCCAAAGGCAGCAGCCAATCCGATAATGCCCATGAGAATCATGAAGGTGTACTGGACAGTCTTTCCATCCCATCCGTGCATTTTCATTAAAGGCATTTTAAAAACCGACCACGCGTACACAGTGCCTAGACACAACTGAATCACAACAGCCGCACCGGCAATCAACCACCTCTTACTTTCTAAATTTTCATTTGCCATATTTTTTTATATCCTCCCTTGCCTTTTAAAAAGGCTGAATTTAGTGTGGTGACACATTAAGAAAACCTCAGCATGTGGGTAGCTGAAGTGTTTTTATTGCGTCATGAATAAATTAAGAAAACAGTTTATTATGATAAGCAAAGAATATGCCCCTTTCAAGGGACATTCCACAAAGCGTAAAATATATTTGATTCATACCCGTGATTATGGCGATTATGACTGGAGAAAATAGTTCCGTTTGCCTGATCATCATTCACGCAAATCAGCACGATACCGAACTAGGGGTAATATATACCCGAAGTAGGGGTGTCATGCCCCGCCACTCTCAGTGGTCCTGTCGCAAAGCAAGGATTCGATTTGCAGTTCTATGACACATGGGATGCTTTTCTCATCGAAATCGGTAGTCCCCGGGGCTTCTCTAAAGAATGCTTGATAATGCTATGATGTCCATGATAGTGTTCAAACCATTCTCAAAATCGGGCTGAAACAATGAAAATCAATCATGAACTAATACGGCGGCTTTTAAAATTGGATTTAAAAAGCCGCCTTGCTTTTGGATTTCTGATTGCAGCCTGCCTTACAGGTATCTTTGCCACCATCGTCAGCATATGGACAATCAACAAACATACCATTGCTGAAGTAGAAAACAGAGTGCGCCAGGATATCAATACTGTCAAATTGATCTATAATAACAAGATAGATAAAATTATGTATCTGGTTCGGCCTACCGCTGAAGGTTCTGATCTGCGCGAACTTATCATCAGGAATGATATAACCGGCATGGCATATCTTAACAGATTAATTCGAAAAAAAACAGGAACTCATCAGGGAAATGACCCTGTTTTCCTGGACATGCTGACGGTTGTGAATAGAGAAGGAAGGGTCTTATATCGGGCGGCTAACCCGTTAATTTCCGGGGACAACCTGTTGGATGACCCCGTTGTCAGAAACTGCATAAGGGCAAAAACACCGCTATCTTCGACTGAACTTATGCCGATTAAAAACATTTTAAGGGAAAATCCTGCGCTTTTAGACAGGGCGCAAACGGATATTATAAAAACACTGCATTCTGCCGATGTCCGGGAAGATAAACTTGCGGATGGTATGGTCATGAAGGTTGCTTATCCGATAATGGATAAAAATACAAATGTGTTAATGGGTGTTCTGATTGCAGGAGTTCTTATCAATAATGACAACGAAATAGTGGATAAGATCAAAGAGACTGTATATCATGAAGAAAAATACAAAGGTCAGGAAATAGGAGTGGCCACGATCTTTCAGGGAGGCGTACGCATATCAACAAACGTCATGACGAAAGATAACAAAAGGGCCGTCGGCACGATTCTTTCCAAAGAAGTTTATGATCGGGTCATCAAAGAAGGGAAAGACTGGGTAGGCAGGGCTTTTGTTGTGAAAGACTGGTATATTACCACTTATACGCCTATTTATAACATGGATAGAAAACTCATCGGCGCTCTCTTCACGGGGCTTCTGGAAGCCAAATACCGCGACATACAGCGGCAAATGATCTGGTTTAATCTGGGAATAACCACGCTGGGGATGATGATCGCTTTTATCATTTCACTTTATTTTGGAAATACCATTATCAAAAGAATACGCATACTTAAAAGGGCTACCGAAGCAATTGCTTCCGGCAACCTGGATTACAAGCTATCGCCGAGTAATATATCCGGTTTCAACATACTGGACGAAGCTTTTAATAACATGGCAAAATCTCTCAAAGAACATAATGATCAATTGCAGAAAATGCATTATCAACTTTCAATAACTGAAAGATTAACCGCTCTGGGACAAATGGCGGCCGGTGTGGCTCATGAAATCAACAATCCTCTGGGGGGCATTCTTTTATATAGTAATATAATTTTAGAAGGTATTGAGGAAGACAGCGCGCATAAGGAAAACATTCAGAAAATTATTTATCAGACAAACCGCTGTAAGGAAATTGTGCAAAGCCTGTTGGATTTTGCCAGAACTCCTACGGGGGAGATGATTCCCCTGCAAATAAATCAGATTATCAATACATCCCTCAAACTGGTAAGAGACCAGGCCATGTTCCATGGAATAGAAATAGAAATAAATCTTGCGAAAGATCTTCCGGAAGTGAAAGGTGACATATCGAGACTGGAGGAGGTTTTCCTCAATTTGTTCATCAATGCGGCGGACGCCATGAAGGGCGGCGGAAAACTAACCATCACAACTAAACTGAGAGGAAAAGACGCCGTTCTGATTGCCATAGCCGATACAGGCAAAGGAATAGATGAAAAGTATATTTCCCACATCTTTGAACCATTCTTTACAACGAAGGAACCTGGCCAGGGAACGGGCCTGGGACTTTCCATCGCCTACGGAATTATTAGAAAACACAAAGGTACTATAGACGTCGAATGCAAGCAGGGAAGGGGCACTACTTTTATTATCTGCCTGCCTGTGCATAAAGAGATAGATAATTCATTAGATAATGTTGCTATTTGCGATTTAACTACAGGAAAAGGCCATACACCAAAGACGGCTACATGAGAGGTCAAATGAAAGAAGCGGCAAAAAAGAGCAGGAAAATTTTAATTATTGATGATGAAGAAGCCATCCGGGACGGATGTCAGCAGGTTCTCACACGCAAAGGATATCATGTCGATTGTGCGGGAGATGCTGTCAACGGCCTGAAAATGGGACTGA
>Ga0208584_1000069_pt1 | contig 14005 bp, 13 predicted proteins | sample NGESurdeep072012_4_FD_184460 | JGI IMG/M metagenome (GOLD analysis project Ga0208584, IMG submission 184460) | Arctic peat soil microbial communities from Barrow, Alaska - NGEE Surface sample 415-1 deep-072012 (SPAdes) | ecosystem: Environmental > Terrestrial > Soil > Wetlands > Peat ...
GTCGGCATCTTTTCTCGTCTTCTCGAAGCGTCCTGCAAATCTCACAGATTCGTTCCACAGGATTGCAGATCTTTTTATCCACGAGATCATCTGCCAGTTGGGATATAGATGCTTTGATCTCCTCCCCAAATACGATGTTGTAGCCTCTCTTCTTTGATACATATTGGGACACCGCAGGAGGCGTAATTCCAAGAAGCCTTGAGATCTCCTTTTGTGGCAGTCCCCGTTTCACTAGCTCTTCAGCAATGGCTGCTCTGATGCAGGGGAGTACGTCCCAAATAACCATTTCACAGGGAGATTTCTTTTTATCTGATCTTTGTGTCGTTTGAGCTTCGGGAGAGTGATTCACAATTGTTAATAAGGCCCTAGATATATAAGTTTTACCCGCGGAAAGATTCGATTTGATCTCATTCTGTGACTCTGATTCGCCACAATTATAACCCGGCAGCATTTTCGATATTTCGGCCATATCTAGGCCCTCGCCTTCTGCTGCCGGACAAAGTAGTCCCAGTTCCAGGGCTCATCGAGAACCTTAACCTCAACCTGGCGAATACCATGCAGACCTTCCACACGACGCCGAACCTGTTCGGTGAGATGGCTCACCATGGGGCAAGCCTGGGAGGTCAGAACCATGTCCACCTCCACCTTACCGTTTTCTAACATAATTATCTCTTTGATCAGGCCCAGGTCCACGATATCAATGCCCACTTCGGGATCGAGCACGTCCCGCAAAGCCTCACGGATCTCTTCTTCCCGCTCCATCTGGGCCGTAAGCCTCTCTGCCTCAGGTCCCGGCAGAGCTTTTTGCATTGAGCGCAGCCGCTCTTCCAGCCGGTTTTGCCTGTCGAGCAGCCTGCTGACCACGCGCAGCATGGGATCGGGAAGATTGGCATAGTTCAGGTCCGTCCCTGTGGCGGGGCACTCGGGCTCGGCAATTCTTCCAGGAACACCGACGACCGTTGCGCCCGCAGGAACTGATCGCACTACTACCGATCCGGCTCCAATCTTGGCGCCTTTGCCTATGATTATGGGTCCTAGCAGGATAGATCCTGCGCCTATGACCACTCCATCCTCGACGGTTGGATGGCGCTTCACCTTGTCCAGGCTTGTCCCGCCCAGGACCGTGCCCATGTACATCAGCACATCATCACCAACTTCCGCCGTCTCGCCGATGACCACGCCCATGCCGTGATCGATGAAGAATCGCTTGCCAATCTTTGCTCCGGGGTGAATCTCCACGCCAGTGAGAAAACGAGATATATGGGATGTAAATCTGGCCAGGAAAAAGAGATTATGCCTCCAGAGGACGTGGGATATGCGGTGCAGCCAGATGGCATGAAGGCCCGGGTAGCAGGTTATAACCTCTAAGACGGATCTGGCTGCCGGGTCTTTGGCAAAGACCGTCTGGATGTCCTCATTGATGCTCATTTTCCGGGCAACCTCTAAAGTTCGAAGAGCTCTGTACTCAGGTAACGTTCTCCGGTATCCGGCAGTATCACAACGATCTGCTTGCCTTTGTTCTCAGGTCTAGCCGCCACCTGCAGTCCGGCCCACGCGGCCGCGCCTGAGGAGATTCCTACCAGGATGCCCTCTTCCTTGGCCAGCCTGCGAGCTGTCTTTATAGCATCGTCGTACTCCACCTTAACGATCTCGTCCACCAGGTCAAGCCTCAGAACGTCCGGAACGAAACCCGGTGCCAATCCCTGGATCTTATGCGGTCCTGGTTTGCCGCCAGAGAGAACAGGCGAGGCGGAAGGCTCGACGGCGATTGCCTTGAAGTCGGGCTTGCGGGACTTGATGACGTCTGCTATGCCGGTTATGGTTCCACCGGTGCCCACACCTGCCACAAGGATGTCGACCTTTCCATCTGTATCCCGCCAGATCTCCTCTGCAGTGGTCTTGCGATGGATCTCAGGGTTGGATGGATTTCTGAACTGCTGTGGAATGTAGTAGTAACGAGGATCTTTGGCCAGCATCTCTTCTGCCGTGCTCACCGCTCCTTTCATTCCCTGGCTTCCAGGGGTTAGAACTAGGTCCGCACCCAGGGCTTTGAGCAGTTTTCGCCGCTCAATCGACATCGTTTCGGGCATGACTAATACCAGTTTGTAGCCCTTGACGGCGCTGACGAATGCAAGAGCAATTCCAGTATTGCCACTGGTTGGCTCAAGGATTATGGTATCGTCTTTGATATGTCCCGCTCTCTCTGCAGCCTCTATCATAGAGACGCCGATGCGATCCTTGACGCTGCTCAAGGGATTGAACGACTCGAGCTTTACAAGCACAGTGGCATCCAAACCCAACGTTACCCTATTCAATTTTACCAGTGGCGTATTGCCAACGGTCTTGGTTAGATCTTCATAGATCCTTCCCATAAGTCAAACCTCTTTCTTATGAATTGCCAGTGACCGATCTCTTGTGAAGGTGGCCCATCAAATATGAAACGCAAGGACGGATAAAGGAGTACTTGCTCTCTTGGCTATATCCTGGTACCTGCTTTGAAAAGATAAAGGTCTTTATAGCGGCAATTTTGATTTATTTTTAATTTGGTTATTATTTTTAATCGTATTGGCCTCAAGCCATAGATTTCAGCGTTCTGAGCTTTGCTAGCTCTTCATCGTCAAGGAAGCCCGCCCTGATCATCTTCGCCTCGCTGTCAGGAAGTCTCTTGTAAGAAATATCGGCATCGTGCTTGCCATCCCGATCGCAATAGCGGGCCACAATTCGGCAGGCAACTTCCAGAAGATCCTGCGAAAATGAGCCTTTTCCGACGGCGGTCGGGCCGTTAATGGTCGCCGGTCCGAATATATAATCGCCTTCTCTTGCCAGCAGTGTGAGCATTTTGTTCTCATTTTCATTTCTGCCGACGATCAGTTTTGCGCTTTGTGTGAGCCGGAAATATCGACCTGCCTTCAGTAGATCGATATTTTGCATATCCAGTTCATTGTGCCCTATGAGGTCCCTGATCCTATTGGCGAACTCAGGATCCGTCAGGAGGCATCCTCCTGCTGCGCAGGGATAGTCGTTTATGCCCAGGTCCTTGGCGAGAGCCATCTGCGGCTTCCTGGAGCGTCCAGCAATGTCCAGCATCCTCTCCCGGCTGATCCATCCCATCTTCTCAGGAATGGTGGGCGGCAATAGCCTGGCCGAGAGCGGCCGCACCACAAGCCCGTCCAGGCCCGCCTCCCTCTCGATAAGGTCCATCTGGCGTCTGAACTGACTCATGGGCCGCTGGCCCAGAACCTCGCCGGTGATGATAAAGGATGCTCCATTCTCTTCCATCAGCTCTTTGCTCGTACGGAAGAACAGGATCCTGCAATCGATGCAGGGATTCATATTAGCCCCGTACCCGTGCTTGGGTTTTTGCAGCACCTCCAGGAAATCCTTGGTGGCGTTGATGATCTTCAGCTCTATCCCAATGTCATCGGCCACCCGGCGGGCGTTGCTGCCGCATCCTAAATTTGACGAATGGCGATCGCAGAGGCAAAAAGGAGTCTTGAAGTTCACAGCCAAGAGCTCGAGACCTTCTCGATTCATGAGCTCTGCGGCTAAGGTGCTGTCCAGCCCTCCGGAAAGAAGTATTATCGCTTTCATTGTTTATCGATCTCACTTATAGAATTTCAAACCCGCAAAGATCCATTAAGAATCTTCCTCTGATATTTGCAGATTGACAAGTCCTCCGCCGCGCGAGACTGATGTGGGAGCCTTCTCCACGGATCTAACCCGCGCTTTGCCAGATTCGGTCAGGCAGCAGTCCTCACCCTTCATCTCACATACAGAGCTGCCTGAATGCGAGCAATTCATATGCATGGGCATGATCACTCCCGAGATAAGGCATAAGGCGAAGCTGGTTGACATGAAAATGAAAAGCCCCAATGATATAGATGCGTGCCACAATCTCATCTCACTTCCTCCTTTTTAACTTGAAAATGCCGCTTCTGGTTTCGCTTTGATCTATTGATTCAGGCCTTTTTTACCAGTATCTGCCAAACTCCTCCTGACATGGTCTTCAGATCCAGGATCTCATGACCATCATTTCGCAGGCTCTTGGAGACGTTGGCCGTTGCTGCGGAGTCGTCCAGCAGGATGATCAGATCCTGTCCGCTATCCAGCTCTTCAAGTCGAAGCTTGGTCTTGACAAAGGTATACGGGCAGACCTCGCCCCTCAGATCAAGTTCCTCTGTCAAAGTCTGCACTCTTCTGCATTGTTTTCCAGGTAGTTATTCTGCTCAATCCTCGTGATCTCGGGCCGCTCTCCACAGATGGCGCAATCCTTCCTTTTCTCGTAAGCGGCCTCATAGAATGTCATATCCAGGGCATTGAAGCAGAGCAGCCTGCCCGCCAGCGGCTCGCCGATGCCAAGGATGAATTTCAGGGCTTCCGATGCCTGGATGGTGCCGATGATGCCAGGGAGAATGCCAAAGACGCCTGCCTCCTGGCAGCTTGGAATCAGTCCCGGTGGCGGAGGCGTTTTGAAGATGCAGCGGTAGCACGGCCCACCCGGTTTTATGGTCGTGACATATCCCTCATACCTGAGTATGCTGCCGTGGGAGCAAGGCTTCTTCTCCAAGACAGAGGCATCGTTGATCAGGTAATGAGTGGGAAAGTTATCGCTTCCGTCGACCACGAAATCGTACTCCTGGACGAGCTCTCTGGCGTTGTTGGCAGAGAAGCGCTCCTGGTAGGTTATGACATCCACATCGCTGTTGAGGCTTCGAACAAAGTTCTTTGCAGATCTTGTTTTTGCCAGGCCGATATTGCCGCCGTGGATGATTTGGCGCTGCAGATTGCTTACTTCCACGAGATCATTGTCGACGATCCCCAGGGTTCCCACGCCCGCTGCCGCCAGGTAAGCGATGGCAGAGGAACCGAGGCCGCCAGCTCCGACGACAAGCACGCGAGAGGACAGGAGCCTCTTCTGGCCCCTGCCTCCCACCTCGGGCAATATTATTTGACGTGAGTAGCGCCTTATCTGCTCGTCTGTGAAAGAACCCGACATTTATCTTGCCTACCCATTCTATGTTCACTACTCCTGCAAGACGGCAGCTTTGAACTCGTCCATCCCAACACGGTGGATAAGGTCGCAAAGCCGCTCTCTCCTGTTTCCGTGCTGCCGGTAGAAGTCCAGGCAGTGCTGAATTATCCTCATGCCCTGCTCCTCGTCCACGAAGTCGGCAATCTTCTCTGCTAATCCAGGGTGCCTGCCCATCTTTCCTCCGGCAAAGACGGAATAGCCCAACTTCTCTGTCTTCCAGGCGTCCGTTGGGCAGCTCTGTATGCAGTCTCCGCAGAGGATGCAGCGATTCCGATCGAGCACAGGTTTTCCGTCCTGCAGAGTCAGGGCTCTTTCTTTGCAGATATCCACGCATAGATCACAGCCCATACAGGCATCTGCATCTAGTCGTGGCTTCACAGCGGCGCATAAGCCGATCTCACTCTCCAGAGGCCCGGAGCAGGCATTGGGGCAGGCGGAGACGGTGGCTTTGAACTTATGGGGCAGCTGCAGGCCGCCGAATCTCTGGTCGATCTGCAGGGCAAAGCTCTGGCTGTCAGCAAGAGCTTTTCGACAGATTGACAGGCCCGGGCAGGCGGTCACAGTGCGAAAACGGGGGCCGCATGGGCCTAAATCCAGGCCCGCTTCGGCCAACTCTCTACTGGCAACTTCAATCTCGCCGAACTTGATCCAGGGAATCTCGATCCCTTGCCTGGCGGTGAGACGGACTTCAGCTCGACCGTACTGCTTGGATACTTGGGCGACTTTCAGAAGATGGTCGGCAGGGATGCAGCCACCCGGCAGCCGCAGCCGGATGGCAAAGAAGTCGTCGTCCCTTTGCATGATTATCCCCCCGGACTTCAGGGCTGCGTAATCGATGCGCTTTGTGGGGTCGAATGCTGTCATCTTGGGCCTCTTGACTATGAATAACGGGTGGGGAAGGGTTAATGAAGGTTTGGATTGCGGCAAAGATGACAGGAACGAAAGGCGAACGGATAACGAAATTCGGCTCGCAACTTTTAAATCGTAACGAAGCGATAAATTGGATGGAAGACCTATCCGAGCGAGATTTCGGTTTATCTATCTATGCATAGTATAAAATTATTGGCTTCCTCATGGAAAAGCTGGAAGGACGCGATTAAACAAGAGACCTCAGAAAGTCGACTTCCCCGGCATTTCGCTTACTTAGCCAATTTTTATACCTTTGGACCCGGAAAATTGCGCCTTTATCCACACCCTGTTCATGTAGAGGTGGATCACTATCAGCACAAGTAGACCAAAACCAGTAATAAGATGCACATTCATCCACGTCTCGGAATCCTCCCATCCAATAAGATTGACAAACCAAAGTCTTATTCCCGTAATCGCTTGCACCGTCATTAAAATGGCCATAGTTGCATTGACTGCAAATAGAGATCGCCTAGACATTTATCGCCCGACCATAATTATGTCGCTCGCACACGGGTGTTGACAACATTTTGAGTCCTGCCAGCCACGAACATCTCCACATTCTCCACGCAAATGTAGGTGCACTCATCTATGGATTCCTCTGACAGGAAGGCTATATGTGGCGTGAGAACAACGTTTTCCAGCTCCAGAAGAGGGCTGTCGAGAGACAGAGGCTCCTTCTCGAAGACATCAAGTCCCGCTCCTGCGATCTTCTTCGTTCGGAGCGCTTCCACAAGGGCTTTTTCATCAATTATTTTGCCCCTTGCCGTGTTGATCAGAATGGAAGTTGGTTTCATCCTGGCCAGCTCAGAGGCACCTATCATGTGATTGGTCTTTGACGTGAGCGGAAGGTGTAGCGTCACAATATCGCTCTCTGAAAGCAGGGTTTCGAGGTCGACGAACTTTACTCCCAGCTTCATTGCCTTCTCCGGGCTGGAATGAGCGGTATTAGAGAGCACATTCATGTTGAACCCGTGAGCGATCTGTATGACCCTCTTGCCCATATTGCCGGTTCCGAGCACCCCAAGGGTCTTGCTCATAAGCTCATTGCCGATGTGGTATCTCCAATCGAACTTACCTTTTCGCAAATTCATATCAGCCGCATGCACCTTTCTCATAAGGTTCAGGGCCAGAGCGAAGGTGAATTCAGCAACGGAATCGAAGGCATAGTTGGGCACATTGGATACTATCACTCCATGCCCATCTGCTTCCGCCAGATCGACGTTGTCGTAGCCGGTCTGCCAAAGAGAGATCATCTTCAAACTTGGGCGCTGAATGGAATGCATCAGCATTAAAGCCGTATCTCCCTACAATTACCACTTCTGCATCCTTTATCCTCTCCACAAACTCATCCGAGGATGCAGGCACGGAATCGTAGACATTGAGATCGCCCAAAGCACTTAACCTTGCGCTATATTCCTCTGGAAGAAAAATCGGGTCTGCTACTACGATTTTCATTTTGCCTCAATCTCATGACTCCAGGTATTTCTTTGGATTGCCTCAAACTTCTTCTTATCTGAGAGATTGCAGAAGAAGTAAGTCTTTCCCTGGTATTCGGCCTTGAACTTCGCTTCCTTCTCGTCCAGCTCCATTTTACAGACAGGATCTATCATCATACTATCTCCAATAAGATAAATGCCGTAAAACATTTTGACCCTTATTATTGCATCATCTGATTACTTGGCTAAATGGATTATCACTATAATATATTTCTAATTTTGATTATTTTTCCTTCATTCTTGAGGAGGAAATGATGAATTAAACGATGGTATTGTGTCGCCATCGTTGGCCAAATAGTTATCCTTTGCGGCAATGTCATTCGATAGCAATCAGTGCCTTCTTATACTTACATATTCAGGCGGCTACAGCCGCTCCTATTCCGGTAATCTTATGTGAAGGTATGAACAGCTAAACCTTCAATACGTCTAAAAAATATAAGACACAGAATTCTCAGATTTTTCCTTCAGGTTAGGTTCTAATTCACAATTACCAATCCCTTCATATATGTATGTATCTTGCAGTAGTAACTGTAATATCCAGGATTTTTGAAGGTATGGCCGAAATTTTCTTCTGGCCTTATGATCCCAGAGTCGAACTTCTCATCCGTGCTTTTTACTGTAAGATCGCTTGTAACGGTATGGTTATGTGAGTCGCGATTGATCCAAATTACTTCCGTACCTGCAGGCACTGTGATCTTGTCCGGGCTGAAGGCGTAGTGACTATAGGGATAGTTCTTGATCTCCACTATAGTCGCCGGAGGCTTTCCATGGTTCAGGCATCCGGACAGACTTATGATTGAGATCAATGCTAATGCTATGAAAGCTGTGCTATATCTTATCATCTTCCGCGCACTCAGTTACTATCATTTTCAAACTGTTTGAAGATACTTTTCTGGATTTTCATCGAACACTTTCTTATGTTCCTTGGTGCAGAAGTAATAGGTATTTCCCTTATACTCGCTTTTGAAGCCTACCCACTTATCATCCATTTCCATCTTGCATATAGGATCTACAACTCTCATTTCTATCACCATTGTTCAGAATTAGGCTATCGTCTCGAAATTTGTTCCACTACTAATAATTATGTCGGACTGAGATTTATTTGTATCGCACTAAAGGATAAAGCATGCAACCCTCAAATCTGAACATTCCAAAATTCCTTCTCTACAAGTAAGCCTCAGTGGCATATCTTCTCATCATCCTGTGACTGTGGAAGTAATAGGCGATATTTCCTATCGAACTCTTCATCATGTTCGTCCATGCATCTGCATCATCATGCAGGTTGTGTTGTCAGGACAGTTATTCATCATGGTTTCGCATTCCTTGCTCTAGCATTGGCCCATCATATTCGCCATCATGCCACCCTGCCCCATCGTATTTCCTTGACTCATCATGTTTCCCGTGATGGGATTATCAATGCGGTCAATACGACCCATGTGCATAACAAAAATAACATTGTGGTTCTTCCTAATTTGGACGCTTTTATCATCTCCTCTGTATTCCACAAATTATGAAAAATGAACATATAATTTAATGAGCTTTTAGTATTTATAGCTCACTCGTGCCGCTCTGGTGCTACATCTTCAGCAGCCTCGCATTTACGGCCACTATTACTGTGCTGGCGCTCATTAAAACTGCGCCGACAGCGGGACTGAGAAGCACACCGTAACTGAAGAGGACGCCCGCGGCCAGAGGGATAGCAAGGGCGTTATAGCCTGTTGCCCACATCAGGTTCTGGAACATCTTGGTATAGGTCTTCTTCGACAGGCTGACTATGTTGGCTACATCCCTGGGGTCGTTCCGAACGAGAATTATATCAGCTGACTCAACCGCCACATCCGTACCGGCTCCAATGGCAATTCCCACATCCGCCTGAACCAGCGCAGGAGCGTCATTTACTCCATCCCCAACCATGGCCACGATGTATTCTTTCTGAACTTTCTTTATAGCTTCGGCCTTTTCGTGAGGCAATACCTCAGCAAAAAAATCGTCCAGGCCCAGATCCTCTGCCACCCACTTTGCCACGAAACGGCTGTCTCCGGTGAGCATCATGCACTTTATGTTCATCGACTTCAGCTTATCAATTGCCTCCTTGGATTCCTTTCTTACGATATCGGCCAGAGCTACGGCCCCGATGAGCCTGTTTTCTTGCAGCAAGAAAACGACTGTTTTCCCCTGCTGCGCTATTTTATCTATCCGTTCATCCTTGAGATCAATCTTGTTTTCCTTCAAATATCCGGGGCTCACTACCATCCATCTCTTCCCCTGGACCTGACCTTCAACTCCAATCCCTGGAATTGCTTTGAACTCATGAATAGCGACGAGTTCACCTCCTTTCTCGTTCAGGCTGTTTACAATTCCCGCTGCAATGGGATGCTCTGAATTCGCTTCCAGGGATGCGGTCATTCTTAGCACCTCAGACTCATCCAGATCTGCAAGGGGTACAATATCGGTAACGCCAAATCGGCCTTCGGTCAGGGTGCCTGTCTTGTCGAAGACCACCGCCTGAAGGTCCCTGGCTCTCTCAAATGCCGACCTGTTTCGGATCAGCAGACCGGATTTCGCAGCCAAAGAGGTAGAGACGGCAACCACGAGAGGAACAGCTAGCCCCAGAGCATGAGGACAAGAGATAACCATTACAGTTACAGCTCTTTCGACAGCGAACGCAGAATCCTTGCCGAAGTATAGCCAGGCGGCTAGAGTGATGGCGCCAACGCTGAGAGATATGATTGTGAGCCAGCGGGCAGCGTTGTCGGCCAGATCCTGAGTCTTTGACTTGCTCTCCTGAGCCTGCCTGACCAGCTCGATAACCTGATTGAGATAAGTCTCGGAGCCGATTTTTTTAACCTCCACCGATACCGAGCCCTCACCGTTGATGGATCCACCTATCACATTGTCCCCGGTTTTTTTCGTAACCGGCCTGGATTCGCCCGTGAGCATAGACTCGTTTACGCTCGTCTCTCCTTCGATCACGGCTCCGTCGACGGGTATTTTTTCACCCGGCTTGACAAGGACTCTGTCCCCAGGTTTCAAAGTCTCGACCTTGACGTCCACCATCTGACCATCTTTTATCAAGTGAGCTTCCGAGGGCATTATCTTTACCAGCTCCTCCAAAGCTCTGGAAGCTCCCATGACAGAACGCATCTCGATCCAGTGGCCGAGAAGCATGATGTCTATTAACGTCGCAAGCTCCCAGAAGAAGACTTCTCCTTTTAGACCAAAGACCACTGCCGAACTGTAGAAGTAGGCAGAGCTTATGGCTACGGCGATTAGTGTCATCATGCCGATGTTGTTCTCCATGATCTCTTTGAAGAAGCCCTTTAGGAAGGGATATCCTCCATAGAAATATACAAATGTAGAGAACAGGAAGAGCAAATAGATGGAGCCCGGAAACTCCAATTTATATCTTAATAGGTCTTGTATAAAAGGAGAAAGGGCAAGAATCGGGATGGTCAAAATCAGAGATATGATAAATCTTTTCTTAAAGTCCTCGGTTACGTGGCCCTCGTGTCTGCCTCGATGCATTTCATGGGGTTTGCTCGGGTTCGAGGCCATCTCGTGCATCTTATGTTCTTCGCCAAGCTCATTCATCTCTTGGCCTTCGGCCATGATATGCATTTTGTGCTCCATCCCCATCATTGGCGATTCTGATGTCTCTTTGTTGTCAGCCATCTCTTATCCCACTGACTTCAGTATACGAAGGCAACCGATTTAATTCTTCTGGATCTGGCCATCCGTTGTTTGCGGCAAGTTTACGCCACTAATTTTCCGAGCCTCATTTTACCAAATGATTAGCTCTCATGATAGTTGTAGCTGCCTTTCAGCTCGTGCAAAGGCATTGGCTCCCAGGCCCTTCGGCTGAGGGGCCTCGTTTTCATCAACCACGGTAGAGCCAGGCCGGAGATCACCGTTGTGGCCAGGGCCATGACTACCAGAGCCACAAAGATGCGCCCTTCGATCAATCCATAGTCCAGTGCAGCTGATGCCAGCACAATCTCCATCGCTCCACGGGCATTCAATCCAAAGCCGACAGCCAATGCCTTTCTTCCTGTCATTCCTCCGATCACGGCCCCCAGACTTGCTCCTGTGATCTTGCCGATGCAGGCAACGGAAAACACCAGCAGAACTATGGCCAGATCGAAGTTGGCTGCAAAGTTGGTTTTGAGGCCGATAGATGCGAAATAGATCGGTGCCAATACCATCATAACTGGCAGATAGGTCCTTTTCAGGATACGATCTCTTCTCACCCTTCTTTGAGAGAGAATTACTCCGGCCAAGAATGCCACAAATATGCCGTGCGCGCCTATGAACTCAGAAGCAATTGAAGCTGCCAGCATGGCTAGAGCGATAAGGTCTATGATGCCACCTGCAAGAGGAGCCTCCAGCCAGGCTCTGTTCCTATCGGTCAGAAAGAGTATGCAGGCGGTCACGACCAGGACTCCGGCTGTGAATCCCAGATTCAGGCTGAGGCTGATGTCCGTCTTCAAGCTGCTGAGAATCAGAGCAAAAATTGACCAGCCAATTATGTCGTCTATTGTTGCAGCACCCATAATCATTCCTCCCAGCTCCGTCTTCAAGAGATCGAGATCCATGAGAATCCAGGCGATGACCGGGAGGGCAGATATGGAGAGAGCAGTTCCCATGAAGAGAGCAAAGAGTTCCTGGTCTTGAAGCGGTACGCTCCAAAGCCGGGGCGCGAGCATAACCATTCCGAAACCCATGGCAAAGGGAAGGATGACGCCCGAGATGCTGGTGATCAATGTGCTTTTGCCCTGGCGTCTTATGCAGTTCAGGTCCACTTCCTGGCCTGCGATGAACACGAAAGCGACCAATCCCAAATAGGCAATGAGATGGAGTATCCAGGATGATTCCCCAGAAGCGGGAAAAAGCTCGGACTGCATGGTCGGCGCTAAAGCGCCCAGTAAGGTTGGACCGAGGATTATGCCTCCAAGGATCTCTCCCAGGACGGGAGGCTGATGCAGCCTCTTCACCAGGCCACCGAAAATATGGGCAAAGACCAGCATAACTGTGATCTGCAATAGAATCAATGCATCCAAAGTCCTACCTCACTTTCCCTACTAATTGGCGCCACATTTTGTCTCTTGAGATCTGCTTATGCTAACACTTCAACAGACGCTTGCTCAAATAACAATTGTGATCCATAACGATTGTTACCATATAAGGATTGTGGATCGGTGGCATTTTACATCAGGATTCAATGATTTTCGGAAATTTAATTCTAGAATTTTCACAATTGGGAAAATATTTGGCTTGAATGGGAAAACTTCATATACCATTTCTATTCAGATAACAATTGTTAAAGGGGTCTGAGTTATCCCATTTAAAGGTGATAATCGTGAGAAGAGTCATAACGATGGTCGCATTTATGATGCTGCTGTACATCTGCTATCCAGTCTTAGCTTCAGGTTCGGTGCTGAATATCGGATATCAGCCCAGCACTCATCAAATAGCGGAAATGGTTGCCTTTGAAAAGGGCTGGTGGCAGGACGAGCTGAAGCCCTTCGGAATAACTGAAGTAAAGGAGTATCAGTTCCCAAATGGCGCTCCTGAAATGCAGGCCATGTTGGGAGGAGATTTGGACGTTGCCTACGTGGGCACAGCTCCGCCCATCACTGCCATATCCCAGGGATTGGATGCCAAGATCATGGCCGCCGTAAACATCAATGGATCTAATTTGGTATTGAGGCCAGAAATAAACTACAGTGGTCCCCAGTCTCTGGCTGGTTTGAGCATCGCAACATTCCCTCCAGGAACGATCCAGGACCTTGTGCTCAAGAAATGGCTCAAAGACAATAACGTGGATATCAAGAAGGTCAATATCAAAGGCATGAATCCAGGAGATGCAGTTACAGCCATATCTGCCGGCAAAGTGGATGGAGTCTTCTTGCCTCACCCCAGCCCAGCTATAATTGAAAGCGAGGGAAAGGGCAGGTCCGTCATCGCCTCGGGCGAGATGTGGCCCAACCATGCCTGCTGCAGCCTGGTTGTCAGTGGAAAGCTGATTCGAGAGAATCCAGAACTGGTTGAGCAGATCATCAGGGTCCATGAAAATGCTACTAAATACATCAATGATCATCCCGAGGAAGCGGCAGCGATCTATTCCAAGAAGATAGGTCAGAATATCGACCAGGTAAAGAAGTCCATACAGACCTGGGATGGAAAGTGGATTAGCGATCCTCATGCGGAGATACCATCCACTATGGAGTACGCGGCAGAAGATTACGAACTGAAGTATATTCCAAAGAGCTTAACCGAGAAGGATCTCTTCGACACCACTCTGTACGATAGCCTTAAATGATATCGGAAATTGCCCCTTTTGAGCCTGGTGCCAAGCAACCTCGCTCAAGGCTATTTTTGCCTCAATGTACAATCTTACATATCAGGTTGATCATGAGTCTCATCGGTCCTTATCTTGAGAATAACAATCCCATCTCCAAGCTCGGTTGTGTAGTCCCGAAACTCTTGACTTTATATACCCATCACTGGTGCATGGGAAAGAAGAACAAAATCGTAAAGCTAACTCCGCAAAAAATCAGATACATAATCC
>Ga0208584_1000070_pt1 | contig 13990 bp, 10 predicted proteins | sample NGESurdeep072012_4_FD_184460 | JGI IMG/M metagenome (GOLD analysis project Ga0208584, IMG submission 184460) | Arctic peat soil microbial communities from Barrow, Alaska - NGEE Surface sample 415-1 deep-072012 (SPAdes) | ecosystem: Environmental > Terrestrial > Soil > Wetlands > Peat ...
ATGGGTTAGACACTTTTCACTCTTCACTTTTCATTTACCTTTGCCGCATGGCAACAAACGAAGACCTTTTCAAAAAGATCATCTCACATTCCAAAGAATACGGTTTTGTATTTCCTTCCAGTGAGATTTACGATGGATTAAGCGCTGTTTACGATTACGGCCCCTTTGGTGTTGAACTGAAGAACAACATCAAAGCATATTGGTGGAAATCGATGGTTCAGTACCACGAGAATATCGTCGGGCTTGATTCTGCAATCTTCATGCACCCTACAATCTGGAAAGCTTCCGGGCATGTGGATGCATTCAACGACCCGATGATCGATAACAAGGATTCCAAAAAACGTTACCGTGCCGACGTCCTGGTAGAAGATCATATACAGAAGATCGAAGATAAGATCCGGAAAGAAGTCGACAAAGCCCGTCAGCGGTTTGGTGAAACCTTCGATGAACAGATGTACCTTACCACCAACCCGAGGGTGATGGAGAACCTGGCAAAGATCGAAACCATAAAAACACGGTTTTATTCTTCCCTTGAAAAGAATGACCTTGCTGATGTCAAGGCACTGATCGAAGAACTTGCGATCGTTTGTCCAGTTTCTGGGACCAAAAACTGGACGGAAGTCCGCCAGTTCAACCTGATGTTCTCAACCCAGATGGGTTCAGTAAATGAAGATGCAAACGAAATTTTCCTTCGCCCGGAAACGGCCCAGGGAATCTTTGTGAATTTCTTAAATGTACAGAAATCGGCACGGATGAAGATCCCCTTCGGGATCGCCCAGATCGGAAAAGCCTTCCGAAACGAGATCGTCGCACGACAGTTCCTTTTTCGCATGCGCGAATTCGAACAGATGGAGATGCAATATTTCGTCAAGCCGGGCGAAGAACTGGAATGGTTTGCATACTGGAAGAAAGAACGGATGAGATGGCATACCTCACTCGGGATCCCTGCTGAAAAATACCGGTTTCACGATCATGAAAAACTGGCCCATTATGCCAATGCAGCTACCGACATCGAGTTTGAATTCCCGATAGGTTTTAAAGAGCTCGAAGGGATCCATTCACGCACGGATTTCGATCTTGGCGCTCACCAGAAATTTTCGGGAAGGAAGCTACAGTATTTTGACCAGGAAAAGAATGAAGGATATGTTCCATATGTAGTGGAAACCTCCGTCGGCCTCGACCGCACATTTCTTGCCATATTGAGCCATGCCTACAGGGAGGAAAAACTGGAGGATGGAACCGAACGGGTCGTCCTCAGCCTTCCGGCCATCCTCGCACCGGTAAAAGTTGCAATCCTTCCGTTGATAAAGAAAGACGGACTTCCGGAAAAAGCACGAGAGATCATGGATGTCCTAAAATACCGTTTTCGTTGTTATTACGAGGAGAAGGATACGATCGGGCGCCGGTACCGCCGGATGGATGCCATCGGAACCCCGTATTGCATCACCATCGATCACCAGACCTTGCAGGACAATACCGTCACCCTCCGCGACCGTGATACCATGTTGCAGGAACGGATACCGGTAAATGAAATTTCTGTTATAATGGATGCAAAACTTTCACTGTAAGAAGCTGTTTTAAAAGCCAAATATTACGGCGGAGTTACAAACTCCGCCGAGCGTATTGTGCTGAATATTAATTAATAACGCTTAGCGGAATTTGCAATTCCGCTCAATTTTGACATTATTAATACAGACTCTTGCAATAATATCAGTTGTTTCTGTTACAACCGGCCGGCTATAGCATCCCAGTCCAACAGGTTCCAGAAATCCGCAATGTAACCCGGGCGGAGGTTCTGTTTATCCAGGTAATAGGCATGTTCCCAGACATCACAGGTCAATATCGGATGATCACCGGTTTTCAACGGGTTGCCGGCATTGCTCTCCTGGGTGATCACTAAGGAACCATCGGATTTCTTTACCAGCCAGGCCCAACCCGAACCGAAAAGCGTTGCGGCTGCGGTTGAAAATTTTTCCTTGAATTCGGCAAAAGAACCAAAATTTTTCACCAGTATATCGGCCAGCTTTCCGGTAGGTTCTCCTCCTCCCTTTGGCTTCATACAGTTCCAGTAAAATGTATGGTTCCATACCTGGGCACCGTTGTTAAAGATCCCTCCGCCGGCTTTCCGGATGATATCTTCCAGCGAAGAATTTTCATATTCTGTCCCTGTGATCAGCTTGTTGAGGTTGGTCACATAAGCCTGGTGGTGTTTCCCGTAATGGAACTCCAGCGTCCGTTCTGAAATATAAGGCTCCAATGCATTCAATGCATAGGGTAGCTTTGGCAATTCATGGATCATAATTTCTCGTTTTTAAATTTATAATCGAAGTTACAACATCACACAATAAAAGTCAACATATTAAAAATCATTTTTCTGTTTATTTCAAGAAGGCTTTCCGGTTTTTAGTGCCGAAACCGCCTTCAGGAAAGTCTCGTCAATGCTGTTCAGTAAAGGATAAAACCCGGGGTTGTCAAGAATGTTTCGGCCGATATATGCCTTGATCAACACTTTTATTCGGACATCAGAAGCGGCCAGGTTCTTACCTTCCCGCTTGATCCCGCTTTTTAAGGTAGAGTTGATAAAATCGAAAAACATCGAATTGGTGATTTCGAATTTCCGGTTGAACTCATCAAACGACCGGTAATTCAGGGTCCAGCGGTTCTTATCGGTATAGTCGAAAGCATACTGGTAAATGAGTCCTTTATTTGCCAGGAGGTTGAAATATTTAAACAACGTATCTTTCCCGACCGGTACATAAATATCCGGCATAATACCTCCTCCGCCGTAAACGGTTTTTCCTTTCGGTGTTTTAAATTTGAGGGAGTCGGCAAAATGGATGCTGTCGGGATTTTCCATTTCCCCGGAAAGGATACGGTGATAATAATCATTGTAATAATCTTCCGATCCGTTTTTATAGGATTTCTGAATGCAACGGCCGCTAGGGGTATAATACCGCGCAATGGTAACCCGGATAGCTGAGCCGTCTTTAAAATCAAGTTCTTCCTGCACAAGGCCTTTCCCGAACGATCTCCTCCCGATGATGATCCCGCGGTCATTGTCCTGTATGGCCCCGGCCACGATCTCACTGGCGGAAGCCGACCATTCATCGATCAGCACAACCAGTTCTCCCGACTCAAACAGTCCACCTGCAGTTGCATACGCCGTTTCCTTCGCATGATGGATTCCCTGGGTATATACGATCAGCTTCCCGTCGGGCAGGAATTCATCAACGATATCGATGGCGGCCTGCAGGCGTCCTCCTCCATTCCCCCTCAGGTCCAGGATCAGCTTTTTCATCCCCTTGGAGTTCAGATCCGTAAGGGCTTTTGTCATTTCATCATGGGTTGTTGCCGAGAAATTATTCAGGCGGATGTAACCGATGGACGGTTCAACCATATAGGAAACATCCAGGCTATAGATCGGAATTACGTCACGGATGATCGTATAATCCAAAAGACCTTTCACCCCTTTGCGGAAAATAGAAACATTAACTTTCGTCCCCTTTTTCCCTTTCAGTTTTCTCAAGACATCGTTGTTGGTGATCTTAACACCTGCGACATTTTTTCCATCGATCTTCACGATCCGGTCGCCGGCCTTGATTCCCAGCTTTTCCGATGGCCCGCCGGAAACGGGATTGATCACCGTAATGGAATCACGCTCCAGGCGGAACTGTACCCCGATCCCTTCAAAACCTCCCAAGAGCGGATCGTTGGCATCGTGAAACTCACTGGGGCTGATGTATACCGAATGTGGATCCAGACTTTGCAACATCCCCGTTATTGCTTTCTCCTCCAGCTGCTTCCGGCTGATGGTATCCACGTAATTTTGTTTCACATAATTGATCACTTCATTGATCTTGTCCTGCCGATGCCGCCCGAACAGGGAAGTGCCATTCCCGACCTTGCTAAGTTCAAGGCCCAACAGGATTCCTGCGAGTAAGATCCCTGCATAGACCAGGGGCAGGTAAATCTTCAGCTTATTTTTATCCATTCTAATCAGAGTTCAGTTTATCCAACGTGAAATTTAAACCAAAAGTATTCAAAAATCCGCTACCTTCACTTTGTGGTTCCTTTGTGAAGCACTTTGTGCACCTATATGTAAAAAACGTTAATTTTGTTGCATAACTGAGCCGAACGTGAGCAAGATTTCATTTTTTTCTCTTTTACTCGGACTGGCCCTCATTGCGGGGATTTCCGGTGCCTATGGCCAGGTGGTTATGCCAAAAGTTTCGGGTAAACCTTACGAAAACAGTCATTTCCTGAAAATCGATTCAGCAACCTTTCACTATAGGATTTATAATGAGGGGATCAAGAATCAAAAAGGCAAAGTATTGCTGGTTCATGGTTTCTGCGGATCGACTTTTTGCTGGCGCAAAAACATAGATGCACTGGTAAATGCAGGTTACCTGGTTGTAGCCATCGACCTGCCGGGGTTTGGATACAGCGACAGGAACCTTCGTGTCAACCAATCGCACAGTGGCCGTGCGCACTTGATTTGGGCCCTGCTGGGGAAGATCGACCAGGATGATAAAAGGAAATGGAATATTGTGGGGCATTCCATGGGAGGAGGTGCGGTGGAAGCCATGGCCCTGATGAACGCCGACCGCGTTCAAACCGTTACCCTTGTGGATGGGATGGTTTTTATCCGGAACCAAAATATGGAAGGAACATTCATCACCATGTCAAAAATGAAAGGCACCAACCAGATCCTGGTCTCCCTGGCAAAACATAACATTATTTCCTATAACAGCATGGAAAGGCTGATGAAAAAGGTTTACGGCCGGCCGCTGGATTCAGTTGAGATGAAAGGGTACATTGATCCGCTGCGGATCAAAGGCTCGGCAGCTTCTGTGATCAATATCTATGCAAATGCACATGAAATACGCCACCTGCATGCCGACGGATTACTGGATCTCCCTGTACTGGTGATCTGGGGGAAGAAGGACCGGACAATCTATCTCAGAAACGCGAAAAAACTGAAACGGAACGTCCCGACCATCGACCTGAAGATCATTCCCGATGCCCATCATGCTGCCATGGAAACCCATCCTCAGCAGTTCAATGAACTACTCCTGGATTTTTTAAATGCCCACAATTGATTAGCCTCACCCCCCGTCCCCCTCTCCTTCAGGAGAGGGGGTGAATGGTGAGAGGTGAACCCGGAAGTTATTCCATGATCAGCTTTTCGGTTTTGACCCTCTGTTTTTATCGCATTTATCATCAATCTCATCGATGGTTAAATGCTGATCACAGCAAAATGCATCTCCTTCCTGGTGTTCGGCGCAGAAGCTGATTTTCCGGTAGGCAATACGCTGGATATTCAGAAGATGGCGTACAGAGATATTATCGGTGGTAAAATTCTTGCCTCCTGAACCACAGGCGAGGGTCAGGGAGGGGGTCAGCCCGTTGTAGAGTCCTCCCAGGGCACCCTGGGAAGATGGGGTATTGACAACGATCCGGCCGGCATTGAGGGATTGTGCAAAGTAACGGATCTTTTCATCGTCGTTGGAAAAGATGCTCACGGTATGGCCCAAACCGCCATGTTCATTGATCCTCCGGCACTGGGCAATCCCTTCCTCGAAACTGGCCACTTCATAGAATGCCAATATCGGCGCCAGGATCTCAAGTGAAAGCGGCCATTCTATTCCAACCTGCGACTTTTCCATCGGAGCGATGAGGCAACGGGTTCCCGCCGGAACCTTAATTCCTGCCATTTTGGCTATGGTGGCCGCTGGTTTCCCGATCACATCCGGGCTCATCGACCGCTGTGTCTTGTTAAAAGCAATTTTCCCAACCTTTTCAATTTCTTTGGGAGAAAGAAACCATGCACCCTGCCTGATAAATTCATCCTTTACAGCAGCTGCATTGTGGTGAGAAACCACGACCGCCTGTTCGCTGGCACAAATTGTGCCGTTGTCGAACAATTTCGAAAGCAGGATCTGATCCACCGCGAAACCGACATCAGCACTTTTCCCGATATATACCGGCACATTGCCCGGGCCAATACCGATCGCAGGGTTGCCGGAAGAATAGGCTGCCTTTACCAGGCTTACCGAGCCTGTTGCGAGTACCAATGCCATCCGTTTGTGGCTCATAAACCGGAGCACCTGTTCGCGGGTTATCCTTGGAATCCACTGAATGCAGTTTTCCGGCGCGCCTGCCTCCAAGGCTGCTTTGTAACAAAGGCGTGCAGCCTCGCTGGTGCATTTGCGCGCAGCACCATGCGGATAGATGATGATGGGGTTCCGGCTTTTCATCGCGATCAGGATCTTGAACAATGCCGTTGAAGTGGGATTGGTGACCGGGGTGACAGCAAAGACCGGCCCCATCGGACGCGCGATCTCGATGATCTGATTTTCCTTGTCCTCGTTGATAATTCCTACGGTCTTCTGCAGAAAAATATCCCGGTAAACAAACCGGGTGGCTATGATGTTTTTTATCATCTTATCGCGCACATTCCCAATGCCGGTTTCCCGGAAAGCCATTTCTGCCAAGTCCCAACGATGGTTGAACCCGGTCTCATAGATGGCACGGACGATCTTGTCGGTTTGCTGTTGGTCGAGTTTTCCCATTGCATGAGCCGCATTCAGCGCTTTTGTTAAGGTTTCTTCGACAAAAATATCCTGGCCTGTGTCCATGTTTTCTGATTATGATATGAACAAATATAGATAATATCCGGGATGAAAGATACACAAGGGCTCCTGGCACTTTTAAAAAAAAATCAAAAAAGCCACCATTGTATGCTGATATTAAAAAGAAGCCGTCCCGAGTGCTCAGGACGGCTTCTTTTTAAATTACGAATTACGGATTATGAATTATGAGATCATTTTTAACTTTTCATTCTTCATTCTTCATTCTTCATTTTTTCATTATTGCGGCATTCCATTGTTGATCCATATCTGAAAAATAGCGATATCACAAGGAGAAAGCTGGCTGCCTTTCGGCATGGGATAAAACCCTGATTCCTGCCGGATTGCTCCCAAAAGCCTTCCGCTGTTGACAGAGGCTTTTACCTGGTCATAGGTTGTAAGACTGAGTCCGTTAGCAGGGTTTGGTCCTCCATGACATCCGGTACACCAGGATTGCACGATCGCGATGATGGTGGAATCGTAAGTGACATGCGATGAATCACAAGGTGTTTCACACCTGTTGTTAACTGCCCCTTGCAGGATCCAATAGTAAATTAGGCCTTCCTGGTTAACGGACAGACGCTCACCGGGAGGCATCCGTTGTTGTCCGAAGCTGAATAAAGCAGTATAAAGCTTGCTTGAAAGAGGATCATTCGGTTTTACAAGGTTGTAAATCGCCGAATAGTTATCGAGCACGATTTCATGTTTATTGCTTGCCTGGTCATGACAGCCTGATTTCGCGCAGCTATTGATAACCACTGGAAGGACACTGTTCTGAAAATAAATGGTATCATGTGAACATTTCAACCAGGGCGACTGCGAAGGAAATGGCGGGGCAATGGAAAGGTCCGCTTTGTTATGACAGCCTGCCAGCAGAAAGATAAAGAGGAACAGAACGGATGCAGAATATAGACATTTCATGGAATAGATAATATCAGGCTGCAATGTTAATGATTTTTTTAGAAAGTAGTCCCTGCTGAACGCCATTTGCAATGCCGCTCACTGAGAAAAGCGTTACCTTTGCACATATAACCATTGTGCCTGTGATCGTTCAGGTTACCGGCAATCATCATCCTTCTGAAACAAAATCATGCAATCGAAAGAATTACTTGACCTGATACATCACCGTCAAAGCCAGAGAACATATACAGACCAACCTGTAGAAAAAGAAAAACTCCTGCGCTGTATCGAGGCTGCACGCCTGGCTCCGTCGGCCAATAATTCACAACCCTGGAAATTCATCATCATCGATGATCCCGGGTTAAAAAATGCCGTTGCTGAACTTACCAGCACCAGGATGATCCCGATGAATCATTTTACAAAGCAGGCACCTGTGCATGTTGCCGTCGTTCGCGAGAAAACCAATTTAACCACTGCGGTTGGACGAATCCTTAAAGACAAAAATTACCCCCTGATCGATATCGGTATTACCACGGCCCATTTTTGCCTGCAAGCCACCGCCGAAAGCCTTAGCACCTGTATCATTGGCTGGTTCGATGAAAAGAAGGTCAAGGAATTGCTGCATATTCCCAAAGCCCTGCGCCTTGAGTTGATCATCCTGGTAGGTTATCCTCGCACAAATGCAATCCGAAAAAAAAAGCGTAAAGAAATCGCTGATATCTTATCCTATAACAGATATTAAATGGCGAAGTAGCGAAATAGCGAAAACCCAATACCCAAAACCTAATACCCAACACCCAATTCTTCATTCTTCATTCTTCATTCGTTTACGGTCTCATTATCACCTGCAGCACGTTACCCTGTGTAAGGACCTTCTTAGCGTAATCATGAACCGACTGGACATTCAGGGCTTTTACCTTGTCGTCATATCCCGTGAGGAAATCCAGGTTGTAAAAATAATAGTCATCCATGCGGCTCAGCCACCAGCTGTTCTCCTTCATGTCTTCCTGGCGCTGCTTCAGGAAATATTCCTTTGCTTTCTGCAGGTCAGCTTCCGAAGGACCCTTCTCCACCATCTTTTTGACTTCCCTGTGAACGCTTCCGATGAGTTTGTCGGCCTTGAGGGGATCCGTTTCGAAACTCACGATCATGCTAAAACCGGGAACAGGAAGTTTATTTAAGTTGTATTGAACCCTGACGCTGTAAGCGCCGCCTTCATCCTCGCGGATCGATTCAATGTAACGCAGCTCGAGGACATGCCTCAATGCAGCGCCTAATATTCGGTCATCGGCAGAAAAGGAAGATACGCCATTATAATTGATATAGATCGATGTGCGGGGAGTTTTCGCTTCATGTTTGAAGTCCTGCTTTGCTTCGCCTTTTGGGGGACGAATGCCATTATCCTTATAAGCCTGTGTCCGTTTGACGGAAGGCAGTGAAGCAAGGTATTTTTCAAATAACGGTTTGACCTTCTCCGGATCAATCTTTCCGGCAAACTCGAACGTGAAGTTGCCGGGATCGGAGAAGCGGTCTTTGTAGATTGCCTGGAGCTTTGGAAGGCTCACCTTATCGAGCACCTTGTAGGTCATCGGAATAACACGGGGATGATGATTGGCCATCATCAGGGAGATCGTATCCCTGAATGCTTTCCGGGGATCGGATTCCGCATTGATATAATTGGCTTTCATCTTTTCCATCCAGGTCTTATAATCGGTGGCATTCCACCGGGGTTGCGTGAAGTAGAGGTAAACCAGCTGTAATGCAGTTTCGAGGTCTTTCGGCGATACCCTCCCGGAAACCCCATCCCGTTCTTCGGATGTGCTGATCCGGAGATTTACTCGTTTTCCCGACATTAATTTTTCGAGGTCAGTGGTGGAGAAACTGCCAACGCCCATCTGGGATATGGCATCCCCCAATAACATGGCTGACGGGAGATCTTCCTCTTTCAATAAAGAAATTCCACCTTCCCTGAATCCGACGACGAGCAGTTCATCCTCTTTGATATCACTGGGCCGGAAAACGACTTTCATGCCGTTGGACAAGAGCCATTCCGTTGTTCCGAGTACTTTGTTAACGGAGGTTTTTACCACTTTCCCGGGAACCGGTTCTTTTTCGATCAGTTTCTTCCCTGCAAGCTGATCGACATAGGGGCCGATTTTACCGGATTTGTAAGCAGCCAGCACATCCTTAATTTGCTTTTCCGTTGGAATGGTGATCCCTTCTTTCTCAGGTCCGGTGGCGGTTACCACCATGTTCTCGTCGGTAAAATATTTTTTGGCCTGATTGTTCAATTCCTGGAGGGTAATCCCGGGGATCATCGTCTTTGCAAAGGTGTAGTCGAATTCAATACCGGGGTTGGGGTTATTCGTAAGGAAGTTGGAAACATTGGGGTAAACCAGCTCCCGGTTCTTCCGTTTATCGCGATCCATATACCGCGACTCATTGTTTTTGATGAGATCCGCTTTTGCCCGCTCAAACTCACTCTCGATAAATCCGAACCGTTTCATGCGTTCCATCTCGGTGAGAAGGGCAGTAAGCGCTTTGATGCCTTCGTTGTTTGCTGCCTGTGCAGTGCCGGTGAATGCATCTTTGGTACGCGTAAACCCGCCATAATAGCTGAAGGCAGAAATAAACGGGGGATTCTCTTTGCGGGAAAGTTCGCTCATGCGTTTTCCGAACATATTGTTGATCAGGCTGCGGACAAGCTGCAGCCGCATATAACCGAAGTTCTTGTCGCTATCCTTAATATTATCGTGTTTGCAGCTAACATCCACGGAAGTGGAAGTGGCCTCTTTGTCGATTGCAGTCCCGATCAGGGGTTCCGTATTGTCAGGTACGGGGTATTCTTCTTTGGCAGTTGGGTTTTCGACTTTCGGAATGACGCTGAACAGTTTTTTGATCTTAGCCTCGACCACGTTTTCATCAAAGTCGCCCACAATGATGAGCGCCTGGAGGTCGGGACGGTACCATTTATGGTAAAAGTTTTTAATGGTTTCGTATTTGAAATGTTTCAGGACGGCCGTGTCGCCGATCACATTCCGTTTTGCATATTTTGATCCTTTGTAAATAATGGGAGCCAGTTTGTTGCTCATCCGTTCTTCGGCCGAACCGTACATCCGCCATTCTTCGACGATCACACCGCGTTCGAGGTCGATTTCCTTATCTTCGAAAGAAACATAATGCGACCAATCACGCAGGACCATTAGGGCGCTGTCGAGGATCCCTTCGCGCTTCAGCGGGACATTCGACAGGTTAAATACCGTTTGCTCCAGGCTGGTTCCTGCATTCACATTCGTGCCAAACTTAACCCCGATTGTTGCCAGATAATCCAGGATCCCTTTTTTGGGAAAATGATCCGTTCCATTGAACGACATGTGTTCGGTAAAGTGAGCCAGCCCGTTCTGATCGTCATCTTCAAGGATGGCGCCTACATTATTGGCGATATAGAATTCACCCCTCTTCTCGGGGATCTTGTTTGCACGGATATAATAGTGCATTCCATTATCGAGTATGCCGGTCCTGACTTTCGGATCCACGGATGGCATTTTTTTCAGGTCATAAGATTGTCCCTGCAGTAGCACTGAGCCCGACAGGATAAGCATAAAAGTGAAAATGCTACGAAAAATGAAGGTTTGCATGAGTTGGGTTTTTGGTTCTTTTGACAAGACAAACCTACAAAAAATTAATGAGCAATGAGCAATGAGGAATGAGCAATTAATAAGCTAACTCCTAAATTGCATGTAAACTAAAATCACGGCAGCAACGGTCATAAGAATCAATGTCGTAAATCCAAGAATGTTAGAAGTTTTTCCGTTTGTGTTTTTCCCCATTATTTTTTTGTTGTTGGAGATGTGCAGGATAATGGCAATTAAAACCGGTGCAGTCAATCCATAAAGAATCGCTGAATAAATCAGCGCTTTGATTGGCGAGATACCAATGTAATTCAACGATAACCCCAGGATCAGTGAAATGGTAATGATGAGATAAAATGCTTTTGCTTTGTTGAATTTTTTATCCAATCCTTCTTTCCATCCGAATGTTTCGGTGACGATGTAAGAAAGCGAACCACTTAAAACAGGGATGGCTAAAAGCCCGGTGCCGATCACACCAATAGCAAAAAGTAAATAGGCAAAATTTCCTGCCAATGGTTTCAATGCCTGGGCCGCCTGTTCAACGGTGTCAATCTTATAAATATTTGCATTAAATAAAACCGTCCCTGTGGTGAGAATGATAAAGAACATGGTAACATTTGAAAATAACATTCCAAAATCGACATCTTGTTTCATGTCGTGCAGTATTCTTTTGTTCACCACTAAATGTTTTTTCATGCGCTTTAGATCTTCCGCTTCCATCGTTGCCTGCCAAAAGAAAAGATAGGGTGAAATGGTAGTCCCAAGGATGGCAACAAGAATGCTGATAAAGTTTTTGTCGAATTTTATGGTAGGGATAAAAGTGGCTTTCAAAATTGCCAGCCAATCTTGTTTGTATAAAAACGGAACAACAAAGTAAACTAAAAGAACGATGCAGAGATATTTCAGAACAGCAGCAATTTTTGGATACGGCAAATAAATAATTAACCCTAAAAGCAGGATGGTGAAAACGATGCTGAAATAAATTGCATGAATTGAGGGGAATAACATATTACCTACTGCTCCCATTCCTGCAATGTCAGCGCCAATGTTCATTACAATGGCAGGAAAACTAAACAGCAACATTAAGTACAAAACAGGTTTTGAATAATTCTTTTTAAGCGTTCCTGTCAAACCATGTGAAGTAACCAACCCGATTCTTGCACACATTTCCTGGATGGCGGCCATAAGTGGAAATGTAATCAGTGAAGTCCAGAGCGTTGAAAGTCCGTATGCAGCACCTGCCTGTGAGTAGGTTGCAATGCCCGAAGGGTCATCATCACTTGCACCGGTTATGAGTCCGGGTCCGAGTATTTTCCAAAACCGAGAAAGTTTTTGTGAAATGGTTTTTTTGTTTGTCATGTTATAGGTCTCTGTTGAATCGCCGGCAAAAGTACAATAACAATTAGAAAAAGAACAAGCAGGGTAATTGTTAATTTATAATTAAAAATTGATAATTGAGAATTTGGTTACGCGTCACGCGTAACGGAATTTTCGTCACTTCATTTTTCATTCTCTTCTCGCCTCTCACCATTTCGCTATTTTTTATAAAAAGAAAGAATTAGTTGACAAACTAAAAATATAGTTGTACATTTGTATTTAGAATTAATTTTTTATTGATTTCCGAAATATATTCACCTTTGTCAACCAAAAAAAATATCAATGATTCCCCGCTGGTGCTCACACGCGCCGAGGAGGAGGTGATGCAGATCCTATGGAAAATTGAAAAGGGAATGGTGCATGATCTGCTGGAGAAGTTTCCTGAGCCGAAGCCTGCCTACAACACGGTTTCGACCATCGTCCGCATCCTGGAACAGAAAGGATTCGTGGGACACAAAGCCTATGGTCGCACTCATGAATATTTCCCGGTGATCAGCAAAAGTGACTATACGAAATCCTATTTCCGGAATTTCGTGTCCAACTATTTCGGGAACTCCTACAAATCGCTGGCATCATTCTTTGCCACCGAAGGAAAGCTGAGCATGCAGGAACTCGAGGATATCAGGAAGACCATTCACAAGGAGATCAGAAAACAGAAAGGAGGGAAACAATGAACACAATATTGTTATATCTGTTCGAATCGACCATCTGTCTTTCGGTGCTTTACCCGGTATATTGGTTTTTCCTGCGTCGGGATACCTTTTTCCAGGTGAACCGCTTCTACCTGCTGGCAATGGTGCTCTTCTCGATACTGGTTCCCTTGCTGCCCCTTCACTGGATACCATCCGGTACATCGGCCGCCTTTGTGGTCCTTCTTGACCCTGTGCTGATCACATCTGCGAAGGTGGAGCATACCCTGTCGGCGCACTTGCAGTGGATCGAAGTAGCAACTGTTGTTTACCTCACAGGCGCTCTCATTTTTCTCCTGCGTTTCTTCCTGCAACTGATACAGCTTTATAGGATCACCCGGCGTTTCGGGATCAGGGAAAGTCATGGTCAGCGAGTGGTTTTCGTCGACCGCGGATATTCTCCTTTCTCATTTTTTAACCTGGTCTTTATCAATGAAGAAGTGATTCCCGCCGGCAGCCTGCTTACCATTCTTGAACATGAACAGGTCCATATCCGCCAGTACCATACACTTGATATGATACTGGTTGAACTTGCCGCCATTCTTCAATGGTTCAACCCCGTGATATGGCTGGCCGGCCGTGAAATGAAAACGATCCATGAATACCTGGCCGATGAAGGTGTTTTGCAAACCGGCATCAGCCGTTCCCAATACCAGCAAATGATCCTGGATGAAACCATGGGCATCCAGGTGAATAGCCTGACAAATAACTTTAATGTTTCATTACTTAAAAAACGCATTACCATGATGACAAAATCAAAATC
>Ga0208584_1000074_pt1 | contig 13782 bp, 12 predicted proteins | sample NGESurdeep072012_4_FD_184460 | JGI IMG/M metagenome (GOLD analysis project Ga0208584, IMG submission 184460) | Arctic peat soil microbial communities from Barrow, Alaska - NGEE Surface sample 415-1 deep-072012 (SPAdes) | ecosystem: Environmental > Terrestrial > Soil > Wetlands > Peat ...
CGGTCCTTGAAGGTCCCGGCAAGGATACCGCGCGAGCGGGTGCGCGGCGTGGTCGGCCCGCCCCACGAAGCCGTATGCATCCCATCGTCTGACTGGGCCGGCCCGCCCGCCTTCCGCCCGGGGAACGATGGCCTGCAGAGTCCGGTGATCGGCTGGGCCGATCGTCGGGAGCCGTCGGGTGCTCGGAAACGCGGCCTACTCGAGATTCGCCGCGTTTCCACGCTCCGCGATGACGATCCTGATCGTGCCATCCGATCACGGGGTCGTCTGGGCCGGGTCGCCGGTCCGGGTCCCCCGGGCGCCCGAGAGACCCGGCCGAGAATGGGATGTGCGTCAGGCCGGACGCGGGCCCGCGGGGGGGCGGAGCGTCAGCGAGCGACGACGAGCTCGTCAGCCCCCGGGTCCGGCGCGCCGTGGAGACTCCCGGCGCCATCCTCCGACCACGCGTACAAGCTGATCGTGCTCCCCTGGCCGTTCTGGCCGGGCGGGCCGGCCCATGCCAGCCGGTCGCTGCTGAGCGACAGCCCCGGGAGTGCCGCGACGTCGGCGAGCAGCATCTCGCCCACGCTCCCGTCCGCGTTCACCGCGAAGAGGCTGAGCCGCCCCGTCGACGGGTCCGTCGCGTCCGCGATCCAGACGGCCAGGTGCCGGCCCGACGGGTCCCACCGCACATCCCAGCCTGTGACGCCCGCCAGCCCCGCGGACCCGGGGAGCGGCGTCGCGGAAACCTCGCCGGGGCCGACCAGCGCCTGCCAGTCGGCGATGACGAGCTGGCCCTTCGTGGGGATCCACGTCTTCGTCGCGGGATCCAGGGCCTGGTCGCCGGTCCAGAAGACGACGCTCCGGTTCGTCGGGTCCACCACGGGGCGCCAGACCGCCGGGCGGGTGATCAGCGTCCGCGCGCCGGTCACGGGGTCGAGCAGGAACGAGGCGACCGGGACGTCCGGGGGCGCCGACGCGACAGCGGGCGACGGCGTCGCGTCCGGCGTCGCACGTCCAGTCGGGACCGCGCTCGACGGGGACGCCGAGTGACCGGGGGCCGCCGAGGGTTCTGCGGACTCGGCCGCCGGGGACTCGGCCGCCGGGGACTCGGCCGGGGTGATCTTGACGTCCGGGGACTTGACGTCCGTGGACTTGACGTCCTGGGACGCGGCCGGGGTGATCTTGACGGCCGAGGTTTCCGTCCTCGTGGTGCCGGCTCGCAGAACGGTGCTCCCGAGGATCTGGTCGACGTCCCAGGCGGAGAAGACCGACGCGTGGTCCGTTGTGAGCCGCCGCGTCTTCGCGTCGCCGACGTGCCAGACGTAGATGTCCGGGCCCTCGGTGCCGTCCGACGGTCGTGCCGAGAATGCAACCCACTGCCCATCTGCCGAGTACGCCGGCGGACCACCCACGAGCGCGACGCCTTCAATGATCGGGGTCGTCACCGCCGCGGAGGGGGCCGGGCTCGCCGGCGGGATGCTCACGACCGAGGCCGCCGGCATCGGCGCCTCCGAGGCGAGCGGCGTCGCGGCAGGCTGCCCGGACGGCGCGGCGGTCGGGATCGGCGAGGCGGACGCCGCCGGTTCGGGGGATGCAGGCGCCGGGGTCCGGGTGGGGGGCGGGCTGCTGGAACCGGTCGGGACGGGAGTGGCTGCTGGAGGAGTAGCCACCACTCCCGTCACCGCCGGCGTCGGGGAAAGTGCCCCGGGTGTTGGGATGGAGGACGAAGGAGCGGGCGTCGGTGTGACGCGAGCATCGCCCGGGACGGAGAACGCGTAGAGCGCATCGCGGCTCACGAGCACGGCCGATGTCCCGTTGTGCTGCAGCAGCACGGCCGACGGTTTCACGGTGAGCGCGACGAGCGGTCGCGCGGCGCCGTCCAGCGTCCCGCAGGCCGAGGCGTCGAGCCCCGGGCAGACCTGGTCGACGGGGGCGCTGTTGAGGATGTAGCTCCCGTCCGTCTCGCGTTGAACCCACGCCACGGCCTGCATCGCCACGGTCATCGGCGTTGCGGCCGGACCGCCGCTGCCGCCTGGCCCGCGATCGATCGGGGCGATCCCGATCCCGAGCCCGGCCAGCGCGAGCGGGAGGAAGGCGACCGCGAGCACCGCGGCGACCGCGATCCCGGCGAGCGCGAACGACCGCGACCCGAGCGACGATCGGCGACCTCGACGAGCATCCTCGCGGACAGCCCGCCGAACTTCGACGTCGAGCGCCTGGGACAGGCGCGCGCCCAGGTCGCGAGGAGGCACCGGCAGCTCGTCCCGGAGCGCGAGGATCCGGGTACGGTCCGCCTCGAACGAATCCGCCATCCACCGGCACCGGCCGCACCCGTCGAGGTGATCCCGGAGCCACGCGGCCTCCTCCCCCGACAACGGGGCGAGGAGCCGATCGGAGGCGAGCGCGCGGGCGCGCGCGTGCGCATCGCTGCGACGGTCCGGGTGGCGCATCGCGCGCTGGAGGCCGCTCATCCGTGCCCCTGCGGTCGGGTGCCGCGAGTCGCTGGCTGATCCATGGGCCGCCCGGCGGCCTCAGCCTTCTCGGCAAGGATCCGCTCCTCGGCGAGAGCGCGGCGGAGGCTCTCGCGGGCCCGGGTGAGGAGGGCGCGCGCGGCGACGTGCGAGGTGCCGAGCGATGAGGCCAGCTCCACGCCGGTCAGGTCGTGCACCTCGGCGAGGAGGAGCGCGGAGCGCTGCCGCTCCGGAATCCGGGCGAGGGCTCGCTGGAGCTCGCCGGAGAACCGCTTGTCCATCGCAATCCGCTCGGCGGACGGCGACGCGCCGCGCGACTCTCCCGTCCACGGGATGAACTGGACGATCTTCCGGCGGCGGATCTCGTCGAGCGCGACTCGGTTGGCGATCTGGTAGAGCCACGCGCGGGCCTTGGCCGGGTCCGCCAGGCTGGCGTGCGCGCGGTAGGCACGGATGAACGCGTCCTGGGCAAGGTCGGCGGCGAGGTCCGGGTCGCGGAGCATCCGGATGAGATAGGCGTAGATCTCGCCGTGGTGGCGCGCGAAGAGCCCTTCGATGAACGCACGCGCCGCGATCGGATCTGCGGGCAGCATGTCAGCGGCGTCGTCCGCGGACGGGAGGGCGTCCGCCACCGGCTTGTCAGGGAGGTCCGGCGGCGGCCGCTCGCCGCGGGGCAGGCTCACCGGCCCGATCCCCCAGCGGCGCGTGACGTCGAGGACCACGAATACTCCAGCCCGAAGACGGAATCGCGCGGGTCGTCCCCGCGCTCCGGACCCTTGACGAGGCAGCCTGCGGCGATGTGACGCTCAGAGCGCGCGCGGACGCGAGGTTGAAGGTTCATCGACGCGCGCCAGGCCGCTCGTCCAGCCTGTCCTCGGCGCCGGGCGACAGCCGGTGCAGCAGCTGGTCGACCGCCTCCTCGGGGCTCACCGGGTTGACCGGCAGGCCGGTCCCAAGCTCGAGCCCGGCGATCTCGCGGAGGCGGGGGTGGACCTCCCAGTGCCAGTGGTACGTGGCGTCCACCTGGCCTCGGAGCGGAGCCGTGTGGAGGAGCAGGTTGTACGGCGGGCCATCGAGCTGCGCCAGCCGCCCCAGCACGTGGCGGAGGCCCTCCGCGGCGGAGGCGAGGTCGGCGTCCGTGGCCCGCCCGAAGTCCGCCTCGTGGTGGCGCGGCACGATCCAGACCTCGAACGGCGAGCGCGATGCGAACGGAGCAAACGCGATCGAGTGGGCGTCCTCCCAGAGGAAGCGGGTTCCACGCTCGCGCTCCACGCGGACCGCGCGGCAGTACGGGCATTCGCTCTCGCGGATCATGAAACGCGCCGCCCCCCCGATCTCCTCCGCGACGTCGTGCGGGATCTGGGGCAGATCGTAGAGGTCCAGGCAGAGGTGGTTCGTGCGGGCACCTGCCTGGCGGCCCCAGTTCTGGAGGACCTGCAGGTACTCCGTCTGGCCCGCCCCGCCGGCCTCGACGATCGCTGCACGGGCTCCGCGGAGGAGCGCCGCGATGAGCTCCGTCCCCACCGAGTGGAGGGGCCGGTGCTCACCGGGTGGCGCCACGATCGTCCGCCAGCTGCCCGCGGCCCGGGCCTGGCTGAGCGCGATCTGGGTGACGCTCTTCTCCTGCTCCCGCGCGTCGGCTTCCGTCCCGACGGTCCGGAACGCGAAGTCCTTGAGAACGCGGAGGCGGACGCCGTCTCCGGCCGGGAGCCGGCAGTTGAGGCAATCGCCGCCGTCGTCGATGGGCTCCGCGGCCAGAGTGAAGCGATCGCGTTGAAAGGCGCGGTCGACCACGGTGGCGACCCACCAGCCGGTGATCGCGTCGCGGCGCATCTCGAACAGTCCCGCGGACATCAGCGGGCTCCGGCCGGGGCGAGGTTCGGGGATGGCACGCCGAGGCGGCCGACGAGCGCCTCAAGCGCCCGGCGTTCGTCGGCCGGGTCCGCGCCGGGTGGCAGGTCGCCGGCAAGCTGAAGGCCCAGGCGCATCGCGAGGGCCGGCGCGAAGGCCGCGGCCGCCTCGGCGACGCTCGCGGTCGTCGGCGATCCCTCGGCGTCGGGGCCGGCGTCGGCCCCACGGTCGTCGCCCGGACGGCCGGCGCGGGCGCGCTCGCGGGCGAGCGAGGTCGAGCGGAGGCCGGGCATCCCGCATGGGTCGATCAGGTCGAAGTCGGCCAGGTTCGTGGTGACGTTGAGGGCGATGCCGTGGAACGTGACGCCGCGAGCGACGCGGATCCCGAGCGCCCCGATCTTGCGAGGGAGCGGACCGTCGGCATCCACCCAGCAGCCGGGGTGGCCGGCTCGCGGGCCGGCCGAGATGCCGGCGGTCGCGCAGGTGTCGGCCATGGCGCGCTCCAGGGCCGCGACGAACGGGCGGACGCCGAGCGGCCGCAATCCCGAGAGCCCGGAACTGGCGCCCTGCGCCGCGAGGGCGACGATCGGGTACGCCACAAGCTGGCCCGGGCCGTGGTAGGTGACCTCGCCGCCGCGCTCCACGCGGACAACCTCGATCCCGCGCGCCGCCAGCTGCTCCGGGGGCGCCATGACGTGAGCCTCGCTGGCATTGCGGCCGAGCGTCAGGACCCGGTCGTGCTCGAGGAGCAGAAGCTGGTCCTCGTCGAGGGCTCCGTCCGCGCGCGCAGCGGCCAGCGCCTGCTGCAGGGCCCACGCGTCGCGATACGCGATTCGACCCAGCCAGCGGGCGCGCAGGACCCGGGGCGCCGCCTCCTCCATCTTCACGCGGTCCACCTGTGCACGATACCAGCGCATGCTTCACGGGAGGTGGCCGGTCCCAGGACTACCCGTGGATGACCCGGTCCCGACGGGCGGCCGCCGACCGCAGCATCTCCGGGGCCCCGCAGCCCGCGAGCACGACCACGGACTCCTCGCCTCCGTGGCGGGTCACCGGGTCTCCCTGTCGACCGGGCGCCAGCGCCACTGTACACCGCTCGTCCGGCCGGCCCGTCCTTTCAGGCTCCATTCAGGGGCCGGTGGTCAACTTCGCGTCACGGAGCTCGGCTCCCTCCTCCGAGCCTCCGCAGCCGGCCCGACCGACCTCCTCCCGGTCACCCGGCACCGAACACGGACCCGCGTCGCCCCCGCACCTCGGGCGACCGGGTCCGTTTCGCGTCCGGCCCCTTGAGCCAAGCGCGGGACACGCCGACCTCGGCAGACCGCTGAGCAAAGTCACCCGGCAAGGGTGATCACCCCGCGCATCCCGGCTTCGTAATGACCGGTGGCGTGGCAGGCGAAGGCATACGGGCCCGGGCCGTCGAAGGTGAACGTGAGTGACTTCGTCTGCATCATCGCGACGTCCGTGATCTCGGGCGTCCCGGCCTGGTCGGCCGCCACGGCACCCGCCGGGCCGACCATGAACTCGTGAGCGGTCGGGCCCATCGTCGTGACCAGGAACGTCACGGTCTCGCCGCGAGCGACGCTGATCGTGGACGGGCTGAACCCGTACCCGGGACCGGCCGTCACGCGGATCACGCGGGGCGATGCGGCCGTGCCGGGAACGAAGCCGGTGCCGTAGCTCCCGCCCATCATGCCGGTGCCGTGACTCCCGCCCATCATCGGGAGGCCGGTGCCGGGCCCGACCAGCACGGCCGTCAGGGCCGCGGTGGCGGCGACGAGGGCAACGATCGCGATGACGAGGGCCAGCCGCGATGCCGGATGGCGCGCGGGCGGGTTCAGCATGTGGGCGACTCCCTGCGCTCAGCGGTGGAGCAGGCGGGCCAGCCGGGAGCGGGGCTCCTCGACCGGGAGCGTGATGGCGGCGTCGAGGTGAGCCTCGTAGCCGGCCGCCTCCACCGCCGCCGCGAGCGCCGCGTTCGACACCAACGCGGACTCGCGACGAACGGTGGCCGTCCCCCTGCGCAGATCGACGTCGACCTTCGTCACGCCGTCCAGCCGCCGGACCGCCCGCGTGATCCGGTTCACGCAGGAACCGCAGGTCATCCCCGCAACGGGAAAGCGGATCGCCTCGGTCGCGCTCACATCGAAACCATCAGGCCGAAGCTCATCGCGATGACCGCGAGCGCCAGGCCGGCCTTGATCCAGGGCGAGTTCGCGCGGTTCCAGCGGCCGAGCTTGCCGAGCACCCGGCGGTTGCTCACCGCGAAGAGGAGAAGGAGAAGGGGGACGATGAAGGCGATGTTGTAGAGGGCCAGGAGCGCGAGGCCCGTGAGCCCGCCACCGGACGCATGGAGGACCGCCACGATCTCGAGATAGATCGCGCCGGAGCACGGCACGGTGCAGATCCCGACCAGCACGCCGGCGATCAGCATGCCGGCCAGGCCGCCTCGCTGCATCGCCTTCTGCATCCGGCCATGGGTCCCGGAGGGCGCCATCATCGACGGCCCGACGCCGGGCAGGAAGAGGTCCTTGAGCATCCACAGGGCCATGACCAGGGCGAGGATCGACGCGCCCCGGGCCACGAGGTGGTCGCGGCCGAGCCAGCTCAGGAAGGTGAACAGGCCGAGGCCGATGATGAAGTAGGTGACAAGCACAGCCCCGACGTAGAGCGAGCCCGCGCCGAGGAGGCGTTGGCGGGCCTCCAGCGTCGGCGTTCCGCTGGACGTGACCGCGTTGACGAGCGTGAGCGTGTAGGTCGCAAACAGGACAAGCAGCGCGAACGCGCACGGGTTGAACCCGTCCGCGAAGCCCGAGGCCAGGACGGTCGGGACCGTGAGGCCGCCGAAGGCCGCCGTGTCAAACGGGACAGCGAGGACATAGGCCAGGGCAACCACGCCCACAGTGACGATCAGGGTCGCGAGGGCGACCGCAGGCCGGGGCCAGCCGAAGAAGAGGGGCGACGCGGAGATCGCTCCCGGCCTCGCCTCCTCGATCATGCCGCCGGCTCCACGACGATCTTCCCGTGCATCGTCGGGTTGTCCTTGCCGCCGCAGCACGACTCGCACCAGACGTCGTAGGTGCCGGGCTTGTTCGGGACGGTCCACGACACGGCCCTCCGGCTCTCTGCCGGCAGCTCCTCGTGGAGCCCGAGGTCAGGGGCGATCATCGTGTGAACGCCGCCCTGGAGATGCATCGCGGCGTCCTCGGTCCACCAGTCGAGCGTGACGGTCGCACCGGCCTTGACCCGGATCTCGGACGGCGTGAACCCGGCCATGGAGCTCTGGACGCTGATCGTCCCGGCTGCGGCCGCAGGGCGGGTGAGGAAGTTGCCGAACGCGAGGTAGACGCCGGCCGTGAGGACGACCACGACCACGGCGGCAAAGGCGAGCGGCCGGAGCCTCTCGATGGTCGTGGGCGTGTGCGAAGCGGCAGCCCGCCGGGAGCCTGGGGTCGTCATCGAGCGATCCTCCTGGGTCGTCAGGACTCGAGCAGGCGGCGCGCCCGCTCGAACTCGTCGGGGGTGATCTCGCCACGGGCAAGACGGGCGCGGAGCGTCGCCCGCGCGTCGTCCTGTTGGGGGCGGCGGGGCTCGCGCACCAGGAGCCAGACCATCGCGACAACGACCAGGGCCCAGGCGCCCATCCAGAGCCAGCCCTCGAGTCCCATCGTCCAGCCGTTCATCATCGCCGTCTCCTCGTGCACGTCGGTGGGTCGCACCGGGCACGAGACGAGCATGGCTGACCACCCCCATGACGCAATGGAGGCAAGGGCAAGCCTTCCTCAAGATTGCGTCAAGGCCTGCGTCAGGCCGCCGGCATCTCCAGCAGGAACGTCGCGCCCGCCCCGGGGCCCGCGCTCTCGGCCCACGCTCGCCCGCCCATCGCCTCGGCAAGAGCCCGCACGATCGCGAGGCCGATGCCGGATCCGCCCGCGGCCCGGCTGCGAGCAGGGTCGATCCGGTAGAACCGCTCGAAGACCGCCTCGAGCTGGTCCGCCGCGAGGCCGGGGCCCCGGTCGGTCACCCCCAGCCGAACCGTCGCATCGCCCACCTCCGCCGAGATGGTGATCGTCGATCCGTCGGGTGCATGGCGGAGCGCGTTCGAGAGGTAGTTCGCCAGGACCTGAGCAACGCGGTCGCGATCGGCGAGCGCGACCGCCGGATCGGGCTCGAGCGTCACCGCGATGCCGCGCGAGGCGGCCAGCGGGTTGAAGCGATCGACGACCTCTCGGGCCACCTCGGCGAGGTCCACCGCCTCGACGCGGAGCGGCAGCTGACGAGCCTCGGCCCGCCAGAGCTCGGAGAGGTCGGTCACCAGTCGGGTGAGGCGCCCGGTTTCGGCGCGAAGGAGGCGCCACGTCGCGTCGGAAGGCTCGATGACCCCGTCCTCGAGGCCCTCCAGGTAGCCGTCGAGGGTCGCGAGGGGCGTGCGCAGCTCGTGAGCCACGTCGCCGACCAGCTGCAGCCGGCGGCGCTCGGTAGCCTCCAGCGAGCCGGCCATGTCGTTGAACGAGAGCGCGAGGTCGCCCAGCTCGCCCGGTTCGTCGGCCGGCACGCGCTCCGCGTAGTGGCCGCGAGCGATCCGTCGCGCCGCGGCAACGAGCGCGCTGATGGGCCGGGTGATCCTGGCGGCGACCGCGAGGCTTACGACCGTGGCCGTGACGACCGCGATGATCGTCGCCGCGGCGAGGGCCCGGCGCATGGCTTCTGCAAAGGCCACCTGGGTCGCCTGGGCCATCGCCCCGCCCATCTGGTCACCCGGCGCGTGGCCCATCGCCTCGGCGAAGTAGCCCGGGCCCACCAGGAGGACCGCGACGGCGATGGTGCCGATCGCGGCGGCCACCACGACCAGGAACGCCACGAGGATCCGGGCCCGCAGCGAACGCGGCAGCATCAAATCTGTTCCCGGAGGCGGTACCCGACCGCCCGAACGGTCTCGACGAACCTCGGGGCCGCGGGATCGTCCACGAGCTTGCGGCGCAGGTTGGCGACGTGGACGTCGACGAGGTGGTCGTCGCCGATGAACCCGTGACCCCAGACACGATCGAGAAGGGCCGATCGGCTCACGACGACGCCTGGGTCGCGCGCGAGGGTCGCGAGGATCCCGAATTCGGTCGCCGTGAGCCCAACGGGTGTCCCGTCGACGCGAACCTGGTGGCGCGGCTCATCGATCTCGAGACCGGCCGGCGGTGCGGCCGCTATGGTCATCCGTGGTCGGCGGAGCAGCGCCTTCACCCGCGCCACGAGCTCACGCGGGCTGAACGGCTTGACCAGGTAGTCGTCCGCCCCCACCGATAGGCCAACGATCCGGTCGACCTCCTCGGCGCGAGCGGTGAGCATCAGGATGTAGGCGTCGGAGAACGTCCGGACCTGCCGACAGACCTCGACCCCGTCGAGGCCGGGCAGCATGAGGTCGAGGACGATGACATCCGGCCCGACCGCGCGCGCCGACTGGATCGCCGAAGGGCCGTCGGTGGCGGCGAGGACCTCGTACCCCTCGCGCTCGAGATAGCCGCGAACGAGCTCCACGATCGGGGGCTCGTCGTCGACGACCAGGATCCGGACGCGGGGGCTGCCTTCCATGACGCCAGCATCGTCCAGAACCGTGGTTTGCGCCAGAGAGACCGCCTGCGGCCCGATTTGCTGCGACTCACCAGGCTCCATCACCCGGCCGCAGGTGACGTGCCCATAGGGGACCCGGGACCGGCGGGCCGACCGGCTCTTCTCGGCCCGACCCATCTGAGGCAGGCTGGACCTCGTGATCGAAGAGCTCCGCCGTCAGCGCCAGCGCTTCATGGCCGCCCCATGACCCTTGTCGAACCGGGTTCGCGAGTCGACCGCTCCAGCGTCAGCGAGGCGCGACGGCGCGAGCTCGAGGCGGCGCTCCGGCTCGCGATCCGTGGTGAGGTCAGCTTCGACGGCGGTACCCGCGCCGTCTACGCCACCGACTCGTCGAACTACCGGCAGGTGCCACTCGGGGTCGTCTTCCCATTGGACCACGACGATGTCGTCGCAGCGCTGCGCGTCTGCGCCGAGTCCGACGCACCTGTCCTCGCCCGGGGTGCGGGGACGAGCCTGGCGGGCCAGGCCTGCAACGTCGCGGTCGTGCTCGACACCAGTCGGCACATGACGAAAGTCCTCGAAATCGACCCGGCGGCGCGCACCGCCCGGGTGCAGCCGGGCGTGGTCCTCGACGACCTGCGACGCGCCGCGGAGCAGTACGGCCTGACGCTGGGGCCCGACCCGGCCACGCACGCCTGGTGCACGCTCGGGGGGATGATCGGCAACAACTCGTGTGGCAGCCACGCGCTGTACGCCGGCAAGACCGTCGACAACGTCGAGCGGCTGACGGTCGTGGAGTACGGTGGCGCGACGTTCGACGTCGGCGCCTACGACGATGTCGCGTACGCCGCGGCCGTGGACGGCGGGGGCCGCCTGGCGGAGGTGCTCACGGGCCTTCGCGAAGTTGGGCTCAGGCATGCCGACCTGGTCCGGGCGCGATTCCCGGACATCCCGAGGCGCGTCAGTGGCTACAACCTGGACGAGCTCCTGCCCGAAAATGGGTTCCACGTCGCCCGCTCCCTCGTCGGCACGGAGTCAACCTGTGTCGTCGTGACGGAGGCGGTGGTGCGCCTGAGCGTGAGCCCAAGGCATCGTCGGCTCGTCGTCCTGGGCTACCCGGACGTCTTCGCGGCCGCGGACGCCGTCCCATCGCTGCTGCGCCACCCGCTGCTCGCATTGGAGGGCTTCGACGGGACCCTCATCGACCAGATGCGCGCGCGGCCGCTCAACGTCGAGCACCTGGCGCTGTTGCCCGGAGGCCGGGGCTGGCTGATGGCCGAGCTCGGCGCCGATGAGCCGGACGCGGCCGACGCCCTGGCCGACGCCTTTGTCGCCGAGTTGCCGACCGACGTCACGTGGCGCCGCTATGACGACGCCGAACGGCAGGGCCGAGTCTGGCTCGTCCGCGAATCCGGCCTCGGGGCGACCGCGATCACCTCCGATGGCATCCGCAACCACGAGGGTTGGGAGGACGCGGCGGTCGCGCCCGAGCGTCTCGGGACCTACCTGCGCGCCATCACGGCGCTGTGGGCCGAGTTCGGCTATTCGGGGGCCTGGTACGGCCACTTCGGTCAGGGCTGCGTCCACACTCGCAACGACTTCGACTTCCACAGTCAGGAGGGACTTGCTGCCTACCGCCGCTTCATCGAGCGGGCCGCGGACCTCGTGGTCTCGCTCGGGGGCTCCCTGTCGGGCGAGCACGGCGACGGCCAGGCGCGCGGCGAACTTCTTGTGCGGATGTACGGACCCGAGCTGGTCGAGGCCTTCCGGCAGTTCAAGGCCGTGTTCGATCCGCGCGGACAGATGAATCCGGGCAAGCTCATCGACGCCTACCCGTTCGACACGAACCTGCGCTACGGCCCCGCCTATCGGCCGGAATCGCTCGGCCGGTCGCAGCTCGTGTTCGGCGGGGACGGGCCGTCGCTCCAGAAGGCAGCAGAGCGATGTGTCGGGGTCGGCCGCTGCCGGCGCGACGATGCCGGCACGATGTGCCCATCCTACCGGGCGACTCGCGACGAGCGCCACTCGACCCGCGGCCGGGCGACGCTGCTCGTCGAGCTGTTCCAGGGTGAGACGACTCCGGCGACCTGGCGCAACGAGGACGTGCGCGAGGCGCTTGACCTCTGCCTCTCGTGCAAGGGCTGCGCAGTGGATTGCCCGACAGGCGTGGACATGGCGTCGTACAAGGCCGAATTCCTCTCCCACCACTACGCGCGCCGGATTCGCCCGCGCGCGATGTACGCGCTTGGATTCCTGCCCTGGATCGCGCGGGCGGCCTCGCGCGTGCCGTGGCTGCCGAATGCTGTTCTCGGCGCACCCGGGCTCGGGTGGGCGGTGCGCCGATTGGCGGGGATCACGACGGCACGGCCTGCCCCGCTCTTCGCGCGTCGCCCGTTCCGCCGCGGCGCGATCGCCGCCGCCTGCCGGGACGATCTGGCGGCGACGGTCGTGGTCTGGCCGGACACCTTCACCGACACGTTCCGCCCGGATGTCGCCGACGATCTCGTGGCCGTTCTCGAGGCCATCGGCGAGCGAATCGCCGTGCCCTCAGCGTGGGCCTGCTGCGGCCGACCGCTCTACGACGCCGGCATGCTCGGGCTCGCCCGCCGCACCCTCACCCACCTCCTGGACGTTCTCGAACCCTGGACCTCGCGCGGGATCCCGGTCGTGGTCCTCGAGCCAAGCTGTCTCGCCGCCTTCCGTGACGAGCTCCCGGCGCTGCTCGCGGACGATCCGCGCGCGGCGGTGCTCGCCTCACTGGCACGGAGTGCCGCCGAGCACCTGCTCGCCTCGCCGAACCTCGAGGCCATCCTCAGCGACCAGCGGCGCGCCGAGCGGGGCGATAACCTTCCGGCACGAGCCGTCATCCATCCCCACTGCCACAGCCGAGCCATCGGAGCGTCGCGAGCCGATCGCGAGCTGCTCGGACGCCTGGGCTTCAGCGCGGAAGTACTCGATGCCGGATGCTGCGGCCTGGCCGGCTCATTCGGCTACCGCTCCGAGCACGAACCGATGTCCCGGCAGATCGGCCAGGAGCAGTGGCTGCCCAAGGTGCGGAGCGCGCTCGGGCAGGGCGCGGAGGCGACCCTTGAATCGGGCGACGTGACCGCCCTGCTGGTGGACGGCTTCAGCTGCAAGATGCAGCTCGACCAACTGTCCGACATCCGATCGACGGCGCTGATCTCCACCGTTCGGCGAGCGCTCCGATGCTGAAGCCTTGGCGTGGGCTCTGGCACGAAGTCAAACGGCGTGGTCGGCGCTCAGGCGGCCACCCGTACGTGCTGGCGACAACGGCCGGTGGCTCGCGGGGCCCGGCATCGCGAGCGGGACGGTGCCCGGGCGGCTGTCGGACGCTCCAGCGCCGCTGAGGCGGAGGGCCGCTCGCCTCGATTCGGAGCAGGCAGCCCCGGCTGCACGTGGGCTGCCTGCCGACCGATTGCGGACGTTGTCAGCGCATGTCCGGTCGATCTCGGTATCGCCGGGACGCCGCCATCAGGGACAGGGCGGCCAGGAACATCAGGGCGACCAGGACGAGCGGACTGGTGCCGGGCTGCGCCGCGATCGGGTCCGCGGTGCTCGTGGGCGGCACGGTCGCCGCGGTCGTTGCAGTGGGCGCGACCGTTGCAGTGGGCGCGAGCGTGGCACTCGGGCTGGCACTCGGGCTGGCACTCGGCGTGACGGACGGAGATGGGCTGGCGGCCGCCGAGCACGCCGCGTTCGAGATGACATTGTTGTCCAGCGTGACGGCGCCGTTCCGGGCCAGCGCTCTGCCCTGCAGCGTTGCGCCGGTCTCCAGCGTGATGGACGTCAGGGCCAGGATGGTTCCCTGGAAGCTCGTGGTCTTGGCGAGCGTCGCGGAGCTGCCGACCTGCCAGTAGACGTTGCAGAGCGAGGCTCCGTTGATGAGGGCCACCTT
>Ga0208584_1000075_pt1 | contig 13626 bp, 10 predicted proteins | sample NGESurdeep072012_4_FD_184460 | JGI IMG/M metagenome (GOLD analysis project Ga0208584, IMG submission 184460) | Arctic peat soil microbial communities from Barrow, Alaska - NGEE Surface sample 415-1 deep-072012 (SPAdes) | ecosystem: Environmental > Terrestrial > Soil > Wetlands > Peat ...
CCCGCACCCCAGGTCGGCCTGGACCTGCGCCATGTCGATTTGCGTCATGTGGTCCCCGAGGGACTGCGCCAAGCTGCCACGCCCGCCCCAACGCGCCGTCTTCAGGTACTTCCTCGCTTGCATGATCCATCGTTCGGTTTCATTCACGTACGCCTCCCGCTGGGGCTACGGCGTTCACCCGTGGCTTACCCGAAGAGAACAGATTCCTCTCGGAGGCCATTCCCCCACCAGGCACCTACTGGTTCGCGTTCGTGGGGCCGTGGGCCTGCCGATGGCAGTAGACTGGCGCCCGGGGAGGAGTGGTGACTTGAGCGAAGGTCTCCCGACGATCGCCGAGGTCAGGGCCGCGACGGAGCGGATCCGGCCGTACGCCCACCGCACCCCGGTGCTCACCTGCGCGAGCCTCGACGCGATGACCGGCGCGGCGCTGTTTTTCAAGTGCGAGAACTTCCAGCGGGTCGGGGCGTTCAAGTTCCGCGGCGCGGCCAACGCGGTGCTCTCACTCAGCGACGAAGAGGCCAGCCGCGGCGTCGCCACCCACTCCTCCGGCAACCACGCGGCGGCCCTCGCCCTCGCCGCGCGCCTGCGCAGCGTCCCTGCCCACGTCGTGATGCCGCGCACCGCCAAGGCGGTCAAGCGCGCCGCGGTCGCGGGGTACGGCGCCCGCATCGTGCTGTGCGAGCCGACGCTCGCGGCGCGCGAGGCGACGCTCGCGGACGTGGTCGCCGCCACCGGGGCCACAGTCGTCCACCCTTACAACGACGCGCGGGTGATCGCCGGGCAGGGCACCGCCGCGCTCGAGCTGCTCGCCGACGTCCCTGGCCTGGATCTCGTCCTGGCGCCGGTCGGCGGGGGCGGGCTGCTCTCCGGTACCGCGATCGCCGTTGCCGGCGTCTCCCCGAACACCCGGGTCGTGGGCGCCGAGCCGGCCGCGGCGGACGACGCCTTCCGCTCGTTCCATGAGGGCCGCATCGTCCCTTCGGTGGACCCCAGGACCGTTGCCGACGGCTTGCTCACCTCGCTCGGCACGCTCACCTTCGCCATCATTCGCGAGCGCGTCGCCGAGATCGTGACCGTGAGCGAGGACGCGATCGTCGCGGCGATGCGGCACACCTGGGAGCGCATGAAGATCGTGATCGAGCCGTCCTCCGCGGTCCCTCTCGGCGCATTGCTGGAGGGGAAATTCCCCGCCGCGGGCAGGCGGATCGGCGTGATCATTTCGGGCGGCAACGTGGACCTCGCCGATCTGCCGTGGGGCCGGGAGTAGGCGGCCATGGCGGGGCGGGTCGCGGCCCGCGTCCCCTTCCGCACCGGTGCGCTGGCCGTCGCGGCAGCCGTGCTCGCGCTGGCTGGCGGGCCGCCCCCGGCGGTCGGGCAGACGATGCGGGTCCGGGAGCACGTCGAGGTCCGGCGCGCGGTCGTGGACGTCCGCGTGGTGGACCGCCGCGGCGACCCGGTCACCGGCCTCGCGCCGGCGGACTTCCGCGCCTTCGTGGACGGGACGCCGGCGGCCGTCGAGTCGGCCGAGTGGGTGTCGGGCACCGCGCCGTTCGCCGAGGGCCTGACGCCCGAGCAGGCCGCCGCGGCCGGCGCCCAGGCGGCGCCCCCCGGCCGCCTCGTCGTGCTCTTCTTCCAGTCCGACTTTTCCCAGGTGCGCCTGTCGGGGCTCATGCGGATGACGTTCAAGGCGATCGACGTGGTCGCGAAACTGCAGCCGGCTGACCGCGTCGCGGTCGTATCGTTCGACTCCCGCCTCGAGCTGCGGCTCGACTTCACCAACGACTGCGACAGAATTGCGGCGGCGATCCACCGGGCGATCCTGCCGGGCTCCGAGCCGTCACTCGCGGCCGGACCGTTCCCTTCCCTGGCCGCGTCGTTCGATGCCGCCGCCGCAGCCCGCGCCGCCTCGCCCGAGGCGGGCCTGCTGGTGACGGCTCGGGCGCTCGAGAAGCTGCCCGGCTCAAAATCGCTGGTGTTCTTCGGGTGGGGCCTCGGCACCAAGGCGGGACCGCGCATCTGGTTGGGGCGGAGCTACGACCTCGCCCGCGAGGCGCTGCTGCGGGCGCGCGTATCGGTGTTCGCCATCGACGTCACCGACGCCGACGCCCACGACCTCGAAGTCGGCCTGCAGCAGATTGCGGCCGACACCGGAGGCTTCTACGCCAAGACCAACCTCTTCCCGGGCCAGGCGATCACGCGTCTCGAGGGCGCGCTCGCGGGGCACTACGTACTCGTGCTCGTGTGCCCCGAGCAGCCCCGCGGGGTGCACGCGCTGACCATCGAGCTTCCCGGCCGGACGGCCACGGTGCTGGCCAAGCCGACGTTCCAGGACTGACCGGCGCGCCGGCCGGCGGACACGACGAGGGCCGCCGCGCGTGACCTCGCGGCGGCTCTCGCGACAACGAGATCCTGCGCTACTTCACGCCGAGCAGCTCGACGTCGAAGAGCAGCGTCGCGTTCGGCGGGATCACGCCGGGGTAGCCGCGATCCCCGTAGGCCAGTTTTCCGGGGATGATGAGCTTGCGCTTGCCGCCGACCTTCATACCGGCGACGCCCTCGTCCCACCCCTTGATCACGCGGCCGGCCCCGAGCGGGAACTCGAATGGGCTCTTGCCGACGCTCGAGTCGAACACCTTGCCGTCCTCGAACCGGCCGGTGTAGTTGACCGTCACCGTCTGCCCGGTCTTGGCCTCGGCGCCCTCACCCACCTTGACATCGACATACTGCAGCCCCGACGCCGTCGTGATCACCTTTTCGTCCACCGTCCCCGCCTTTGCCGGCTGTTCGCCGCACACGACCGCCGGAAGCGCCAGCGTGATCCCGGCCGCCAGAACCGCACCCCACAGCACACCGAACCGAACCGCACGCTTCGCCATCGTCACGACTCCTTTCGTGCCCCGAGCCGGCCTCCGGCCGGACGGGTATCGCGGGATGATACTTCACGCCCGCGGCCGGGCGCCGGGACGCGCTACGCCCGACCGCCCGTGCCCGACTTGAGCTTGCACGTCGACACGCCGAGCAGCGTGTACAGCGGGCAGAACCCGATCGCCGCCGTCGCCAGCAGGATGACGCCGATCACTCCCCACCAGCTCTTGAATGCGATCCCCGCGCCGATGATGACGAGGCCCGCGACGATCCTGAGGATTCTGTCAAGAGACCCCATATTGATCTTCATGATGCCTCCCCCTCTTCCGGTACCCGCCCGGATGCGCACCTCATGAGACTACCTCCCCCGCGCCCACCGCAGCCGCGGCACTGTCGCTCAGGAGAGCCCGAACACCGGCACCGAGGCGCCGACGACAGCCCGCGCCGCGCCGGATGCCAAGAAGAGAACCACGTCGGCCACGGCTTCCGGCGCGACCCATGTCGAGTGGTCCGCACCGGGGCGTTCCTGCCGGTTCTGCGCCGTGTCGAGCGTGCCCGGCAGCACGCAGTTGACGTTGATGCCCGACCCTTTCAACTCCGCCGCCATGCTCTCGGTGAGCCGCACCACCGCGGCCTTGGCCGCCGAGTACGCCGCCATGTTTGCGGCGCCGGCGCCCGCGGCGCGAGCCGCGACCGTGACGATCTTCCCGTACCGCTGCCGGAGCATCGTTGGGATCACCGCCCGCGCCGCCACCAGGCTCGTGCGCAGGTTGAGGTCGAGGAGCATGTCCCAGGTCTCGAGCGGGGTCTCGTGAACGGGTGTCCCCGCCCGGAACCCCCCGACGGCGTTCACCAGGATGTCCAGCCGTCCGAAGAGCTCCACCGCCTGGGTGACGATCCCGTCCAGCGCCCCCGGCGCCGTCAGGTCCACCCCCTCCTCGACGACCAGGTGATCGCGCGAGCCCTCGAGGTCGGGGAACACCTGCTGCAGCCTGGTGGCGTCGCGGTCGACGAGGACCGTTCGCGCACCGGCGAGGTGGAACGCGACCGCAACTGCCCTCCCCAGGTTGCCGGCGGCCCCGGTGACGAGCGCCACACGACCGGAGAAGTCGAACATCACGCGCACCCCGTCTTGGATTATCGCACCCCGCCGCCCATCACCGCCCGCCGAGCGCCGGGAAACCGGTCAGTACCGAGGCGACGACGGCGAGGGCGCTGGCCGCCAGGCAGACGAACGCCGCCACCACGTGGTCCACGCGCTCCTCCTTCCACGGGTCGAGCACGCGGGCCATGCCGTAGCCGCCGGCGAAACCGCCGAGGTGCGCCCAGTTGTCGATCCCCGGCATCACGAAACCGAACAGCCCCAGCACGGCCGCCCAGACCAGCGCCTCGCGCCCGACCGCGCTCGAGCCGCGTCGGCGCCCGTAGTGCACGATCGCGCCGAGCAGGCCGAAGATCGAGGCCGAGGCACCGATGGTGAAGCGGGCGCCGCCGAGGAAACTCGGCAGGAAGAAGAGGTAATGCCCCACCAGCGAACTCGCGAGGAACCCGGTCGCCCCGGCCACGGTGTAGATGATGACCATGCGCGCCGGGCCGTACGCCTCGGCCGTCGTGGGCGCCAGTTGCCGCACCCACAGCATGTTGAACAGGATGTGCAGCAGGCTGCCGTGCAGCCACGACGCCGAGAGCACGGTCCACCAGCGCCCCAGTTTGAACACCGGAATAGCGCCGCTGGCACCGAGCACGAACAGACTCCTCGTCGAAGGGGCCAGCATCGACATGATGCCCCCTTCCCGAACCCCGCTCGGGTCCATGAGGAGCGACACGACGTACAGCACGGCGCACCCACCGATCACCGCGGGCGTGAAGCCGAAGTCCTGCCCGAGCCGCCGGAACGCCACCGCGAACCCCCACATCCCGGGGTTGCGCCGCCCGCAGGAGAGGCAGCGCTCGTCGTTGACGCCGACGAGCTTGCCGCACGAGGGGCACACCACCGACCCGGTCCGCTGCCGCTTCAGCATCCCGTCCCCCTTCCCACCACCCGCCTCAGTGCGGGCGCGCCCGCAGGTACTGGTTCGGCCACGCGCCCTCCGCGCCGAGCGCATGCGCCGCGTGCAGCGGCCAGTACGGGTCGCGCAACAGCGCGCGGGCCAGCAGCACCGCGTCGGCCTCGCCGGTCGCGACGATTTGCTCGGCCTGGTAGGGCTCCGTGATCATCCCCACCGCCCCCGAGGCCACCCCGGCCTCGCGCCGGACCCGCGCCGCGAACGGCGTCTGGTACCCCGGCCCGACCGGGACCTGCGCGGTCGGGACGAGGCCGCCGCTGGAGCAGTCCACGAGGTCGACCCCGGCTTCTTTGAGCTTGCCGGCGAACCCCACCGCGTCGTCCGGCCCCCAGCCGCCCTCCGCCCAGTCGGTGGCCGAGATCCGCACGAACAGCGGTCGCTCCTCGGGCCATACCCCGCGGACCGCGGCCGCGACCTCGAGCGGGAAGCGCATCCGCCGTTCGAGGCTGCCGCCGTAACCGTCGTTGCGGCGGTTGGACAGAGGGGAGAGGAACTCGTGCAACAGGTACCCGTGCGCCATGTGCAGCTCGACGACCTGGAAGCCGACTGCCGCCGCTCGCCGGGCCGCGGCGACAAACTGCTCGCGCACCGACTCCAGGTCGGCCGCGGTCATCGCGGCCGGCGCCGCGTCGCCGTCGGCGAACGGCACGGCGCTGGGCGCGAGCGGCCGCCAGCCGCCCGCGGCGTCCGCCAGCGTCCCGCCACCCAGCCACGGCACCGCGGTCGAAGCTTTCCGGCCCGCGTGCGCGAGTTGCACGCCGGCCGCCACCCCCTGCGACCGGATGAACGTCACGATGGGGCCAAAGCGGTGCGCCAGCTCGTCCGACCAGATGCCGGCGTCGCCGGGCGAGATCCGCCCCTCGGGCGAGACGGCCGTGGCCTCGGTCAGGACGAGTCCGGCGCCGCCGACGGCGCGGCTGCCGAGGTGGACCAGGTGCCAGTCTGTGACCGCCCCGTCGGGGCTCGAGTACTGGCACATCGGGGACACGAACACCCGGTTGCGGAACGTCACGCCCCGCAGCTTCAGTTGCGAGAAGAGCACGCTCATCGCCTCACCTCATCCCTCCGCCGTCCCGCGCCGTGCCGGGGCCAAGGCCGCTATTCGAGCGTCGGCGCATCGTCGTGCGGCAGGCTGCCACGCGGCGCCCGCAAGTAGGTGAACGGCGTCTCGTACAAAAAATTGCTCACGCGCGAGGTGTAGATGTCGGCGTAGCGCTCGACTTGGCGCGCCAGGTGGCTCTTGTCGTTGCCGGCCCGCATCAGCAGCCCCCACCGGCGGTTGAGGATCTCGCCGCTTGCCCTGGCGATCGGCGCGATGCGCTCGTCGAGGGCGACGAGGCGGGCGCGCAGCTCCGCCATCGTCTCGCGCAATTTCTGGGGCGCCGCCTCGAACTGCGGGCCGTACCCGTTCTGGCGCCGCTGGAGTTGGAGTCTTGCCTGCGAATAGGCGAACTCGAGGCGGACCTTCTCCTCCATCATGCGCGCCAGCTCGACCTGCTGCGGGCGGAACGCTTCGAGCGCCGCCATCTCGCCTTCGAGCTCGCGCAGGACGAGCGCGGTGCGCCAGCGCAACACCGCCTTCGACACGTGCACGTCGACGAAGATGTGGTCGCCGACGTATAGGATCTCCTCGCCCACGACCCCGAGGTACTGCTCGACCTGGGCGGCGTCGCCGCCGATGTACACCCCGGGCTTCTTGATGCCGGAGGGACAGGGCCGCAGGAGGCCATCCGCCGTCACCAGCTCGAACGCCGGCATGCGTTGGGTGAAGAACTCCGGCTTTCGCGCCGAGACGATCACCAACTCGAAGAGATCGCGCCAGGCGACGCCCGGCGGGAGGAACGGGCCGAGCGCGTGGCTCATCATGCGGTCGGTGTACGCCCAGTCGGAGTTCGTGATGATCATCAGGCGCTTGCCCGCCTCGCGCTGGTCGAGCAGCGCGAGGACCAACTCCGGGTCGCCCTCGATGTAGGTGTCCGGCGCGGCCGTGATGTCCGCCTTCAGCTCGCCCTCGAGGTGGGCCTCGTCGATCCCCCGCCGCACGAGCCGGTGGAGATCGGCGTACCCGAGCGCGCCGGACACCCCGCGCTCGTCGAGCCGGTCGACGAGCTGCGCGTACATGCACGCTTCCGAGAGCGAGAATAGGGTGTTGAGGAACGCGTAGCGCGCCTCCGACAGGTAGACGAGCGTGCGCCCGTAGATCGCGCGCTGGCGGTCGAACTCGATCGGGACGGTGCCGTGGCACGCCCGGGTCACGTACCCGAAGCGGTTGGCCTTGACGAGGTTCCCCAACTCCGCGTCGATGATCAGGCCGCGCGTGACGAGCGCCGGGTCGAACTCGAGGTCGGCGGCCGGCAGGCCGAAATCCGCCAGCTTCCCCTTCAGGTGCCGGTACGCCTGCCGCTCCCAGGGCTCGACGTGGTAGTGGACCAGCGTGTAGTCCATGTCGTAGCCGATGGCGCGGATCGCCCGCATGTTCAGCGTGCGGTTGCAATAGATCCGGCGTCCGGGCGGCGGGAGCTGAATCTGGTCGTCTTGCCCTGTCATGCCTTGCCCCCCGGCCGTCGGCGGCCGAACCGGATCCCCCTTCAGCGTAACAGACGCGGCCCCGGGCGCTACCGCTGGGCGAACAGCGAGTGCAGGCGCGCCTGCCCGTCGCCCACGAACGAGACGATCCTGCCGCCGAACCCCTCGACCCTCTCGCGCAGGTGGTCGGTGTGGCGCGCGACCTCCACTTCGCCCAGGATCGGCGGGGCGAGCCCCGGCACCAGCAGCTCGAAGTGGAGGTGGGAGCCGACCGGGAACTCGGTGGCGCCCCGCACCAGCATGCCGGTGGCGGAGAGGTTCTCGGTCACGGTGAGCTGGCGCCGGACACCCTGCGCCAGCCACAGCTCCAGTTGCACGACCGCGCGCAGGCTGCGGCGCGGCGCCGTGCCCAACAGGTCGGCGATGGCGTCGAGCATCTTGTCGCAGGACGCGTCGGCCGCCACGATCCGGTTGACGCCGTGCCGCAGGAGCGGCCCCACCTCATCGACCGCGGTGGCGTCGACCAGGACTAGCACCCCGGAGTCGCGGCAGGGCGAGCCCTCGCTTCGCACTGCGGCGACGAACTCTTCGAGCGCCATCCCCTCGAACGGGTGGTGCGCTACGACGATGTCGAAACGGGTCCCCTGCAACAACTCGACCGCCGCGTCGGCGCGCTCGAGACGGTGAACGTTGCAGCCCGCCTGGCGCAGGACCGGCATCACCTGGCGGAGCGCCGGCGTTCCGGCGCCGACGACGAGAAGCTCGTGGGCCACGCAGCTCCCTTCTGCCCGGCCATCATAGCGCGAGGAGGGAAGGACTCGTGTGCTAGCTTAGATGAGACATGTGCGTGCGTCCCCTTCGGCGGCTGCGGCGGTGGGTGGGCCTCGGGCTCCTCGCCGGTTCGGCTACCGGTGCTGCCGCCGCCGCGGATCCCGCTCCCGGCACCCTCGTCGTCGGGTTCGACCGCGATTTCCCGCCGTACGAGTACCTCGACGACAATGGCAAGCCCGCCGGTTTCGACATCGAGCTGATGCGCGCGGTCGCAGCCGCCGCCGGTTTCGCCGTCGAATTCAAACCCGGCCACGGGCCGGAGCTCGTCGCGGCCCTCGAGGCCGGACGCGTGCAGGCGCTCGCCGGCGTGTTCCGCTTCGCGAGGCTGGAGCGCACCTTCGCCTTCAGCGCGTCCCCCTCCGAGGTCGAGTTCGCCATCTTCACGCGCGCCGGGGCGCCCGAGATCCGGTCGCCCGGCGGGATGGCCGGGAAGGACATCCTCGTCGCCCGCGGCGACGCCGTGGACGAATGGCTCCAGGCCCGGGCGCTCCCGTTCCGTGCGATCGAGGTGGACTCGCCCGCCGCGACGCTGCGCCTCCTTGCGGCCGGCGACGGCGACTGCACCATGATGGCGCGCGCGGAAGCGGCGTTCCTGATGGGCAGGCTTAAGATCGCGAACCTGACCGCGTCGCGGTCGCCGATCTTCCTGCGGCCATACGGTCTTGCGGTCAAGGCCGGCGACGCGGCGTTGCTGGCGCGCCTGGACCGCGGCCTCGCCGAGGTCAAGGTCTCCGGAGATTACGCCCGCCTGCACCGCAAGTGGTTCGCACTCCTCGAGCCTCACCGTGGCACGTTGACATGGATTTTCCGCCACGGCATGTTCTTGGTCGGACCGCTGCTCGTCCTGCTGCTCGCCGCCCTCGCGTGGTCGCGGACGCTGGTCCGCAGGGTGGACGAACACACCCGCCGGCTGCGCGAGGAACTCGCCGAGCGGACCCGGGTCGAGGAGGCGCTGCGCGAGAGCGAACGGCGGTTCCGTTCGCTTGCGGACATCGTGCCCTTCGGTATCCTGATCGTCCAGGACGACACCATCGTCTACGCCAACCGCGAGGCGGCCCAGATCTTGGGCGCGGCGCCGGAGGAACTCACCGGCAGCATCCCGTGGCCGTACGTCCATCCCGACTTCGTCGAGCTCGTCAAGGTCAGATCGTCGCGGCGGCTCGCCGGTGAGCAGGGCCTCCCCGACCGCTACGAGGTCAAGATCGTGAGCCGTGCGGGTGCGGAGCGTTGGATCGAGATGGCGGCCACGTTGACGAACCTCGCGGGCCGGCCGGCGACCGTGATGGCGATCACCGATATCGACGACCGCCGCCGCGCCCGGGAGGTCGAGGCTGCCATCTACGAGATTTCCCGTGCCGCTGACACCTCGGAGAACCTGCAGGACTTGTTCGCGTCGCTGCACCGCACCGTCGCGCGGTTGATGCCCGCCGCCAACTTCTACATCGCTCTGTACGACGGCGGCAGCGACCTCCTGAGTTTCCCGTACTTCGTCGACGAGGCGGACGATAGGCCCGACCCGCTCAAACCCGGCCGCGGGCTGACCGGCTACGTCCTGCGCACGGGCGAACCGTTGCTCGCGACCGAGGAGGCGATCGCGGCACTCGAGCAGCGCGGCGAGCTGGAGTCGCTGGGTGCGCCATCGGTGGACTGGCTCGGGGTGCCGCTCAAGGTCGGCGGCGCCACGATCGGCGTTCTGGCGGTCCAGAGCTATACCGGCACGGTGCGCTACACCGACGCCGACCGCCAGATCCTGAGCTACGTTTCGGCCCAGGCGGCGCAAGCGATCGACCGCCGGCGCGCCGAGGACGAGCTGTGGGAGAGCCAGCGCCAGCTCTCGACGCTCATGAGCAACCTGCCCGGGATGGCGTACCGCTGCGCCAACGACGACGACTGGACGATGGAGTTCGTCAGCGAGGGGTGTGTCGCCCTCACCGGCTATGAGCCGGGCGACCTCGTGGGCAACCGGATCACGAGCTACGTCGAGCTGATCGTGCCTGCCGACCGCGACCTCGTCCGCAACGCCGTGGACGAGGGTCTGGCCGCCCGCCGGCCGTTCGAGGTCAGCTACCGCGTCCGCACCGCCGCCGGCGGTCAGAAGTGGGTCTGGGGGCGTGGCCGCGGCGTCTGGTCGGACTCGGGCAATCTGGTGGCTCTGGAAGGGTTCATCGCCGACCTCACCGAGCGCAAGAACCTTGAAGACCAACTACGCCAGGCGCAGAAGATCGAGGCGGTCGGTCGCCTGGCCGGCGGGATCGCCCACGACTTCAACAACCTGCTCACGGCCGTTCTGGGCTCGACGGAACTCCTCCAACGCCGCCTCGCGGGCGACGAGGGGGCTCAGAACGAACTTGGGACGATCCACCGAGCGGCGCTGCGGGCCGCCGAGTTCACCAAGGGCATGCTCGCCTTCGCCCGCCGCCAGGTGCTCGAGCCGGTGCGCCTCGACCTCAACGCGTTCGTCTCCGAGGCCGTTCCCATGCTGCGACACCTGATCCCCGAGAACATCCGGATCGCCGTTCACCCCGCGGCCGAAACCGATATGGTGAAGGCCGACCGCGGGCAGCTGACACAGATCCTCATGAACCTGTGCGTCAACGCCCGCGACGCGATGCCGGGCGGGGGCGCCATCACGATCGAGACCGGCAACGCCGTGATGGACGCGGCGTTCGTTGCCGCGCACGTCGGCGCCCGGGAGGGCCGTTACGCGTGCCTGCGCGTCGCGGACACCGGCGTCGGCATCGCGGAGGAGAACCTCACGCGCATCTTCGAGCCGTTCTTCACCACCAAGGAGACGGGCAAAGGCACCGGCCTCGGCCTCTCGACCGTCTACGGCATCGTCAAACAGCACGAGGGCTTCATCCTCGCGGCCAGCGAGCCCGGCCAGGGTTCGGTTTTCACCGTCTACCTACCCGCCGCGGCCGGCCGTGGCCTGCCTTCAGCCCCGGTCAGCCAGACGGCGGTGCGCGGTGGGAACGAGGTAATCCTCGTCGTCGAGGACGAGCCCGAGGTGCGCCAGGTCCTCGTGGAAGCGCTCGCCGGCCTCGGCTACGAGGTGCAGGAGGCGGCCGACGGCGCCGTGGCGTTGGAGATGCTGCGGCGCGGCCTGGCGGCCGACCTCGTGCTCACGGACGTCGTGATGCCGCGCATGGGCGGCATGGAGCTGTGCGAAGCCGCGCGCGCCGCGGCCCCCGACCTCAGGTTCCTGTTCTCCTCGGGCTACGCGGAGGACACGATCCACGTCGGCTTCATCAAAAAGGAAGGGGTTTTCTTCCTGGCAAAGCCGTACGGGATCGACGCCCTCGCACGAAAGGTGCGCGAGGCTCTGGACACCCCCAGCACCGCGCCGTGAACGGACCGAACAGCACTCCAGCCAGCGGGCGGCAAGACGCAGAGAGGCCGGCCGCCCAGCGGGCGGCCGCTACGGACGCGGGATGGGGGATCCGAATGAGATCACGTACGATGCAACCGGAGGCCGTCTTGCGACGAATCCAACGTGCCCTCGTCTCGATTCTGGCCGGCGCGCTCGTCCTTGCCGTCGCGAGCGCCGGGGCGCAGGAGTGGAACGCCGGCGCCGAGGCGCTGCGCGCCGCGGTGGTGAGCGCCGGCGGCGCCGCCGCGCACCCGGGCGCGGACGGGGTCGTGGTGTTCGACCGCAGGGAGGTGGAGGTCGAGTCGTCCGGCCTCTCGCGCACCGTCCAGCACACCCTGAAGCAGGCGCTCACCCGTGCCGGCGCCCGCGATCTCGCGGTCGAGCTGCTCCCGTACGATCCCCTGTCGGCCGACGTCGAGGTGCTGCGCTGCCGGGTCCTGGGTGCTGACGGCTCACTCCGCGACTTGGATCCCAGCACCGTCGTGGACGCCCCCGACCCGCAGAACCTGATTTTCTGGAACGCCCGCCACAAGACCGTACCGGTGGGCCGCCTCGAGCCCGGTGACGCCGTCGAACTGGTGACGCGTCGGGTCGGTTTCACCTACGCGCTCCTCCTCGACGGCGGCCAGGCCCCCGACGAATCGCGCTTCGTCCCGCCGATGAAAGGCCAGTTCTACGACATCGTGCCGTTCTGGTCGCCGTGGCCGGTGACCGAGCAGCGGTACCGGGTCACGATCCCGCTCGACAAGCACCTTCAGTACCAGTTCTTCGACGGCGCCGCCGAGGTCTCCGACCGCGTCGCCGAGGGCCGCCGCGTCGTCACCGTCACCGTGCACTCCTTCACGCCGGTCGTGAAGGAGCCGGGGATGGTGGCACTCTCCGACGTCGCCCCCAAGCTCATCCTCACCACGGCCGCGGACTGGAAGGCCAAGTCGGTGTGGTTCCATGACGTGCAGGAGAAGGCGAGCTGCTTCGCGGTGACGCCCGAGCTCAAACAGCTCGCCGACGGGATCACCGCCGGTTTGAAGACGGATGGGGACAAGGTCGCGGCGCTCGACCACTGGGTCGCCGAGAACATCCGCTACGTCGGCCTGCACATGGGCGCCGGCGAGGGATACACGCTCCACCCCGCGGCGATGACGCTACGCGACCGCGGCGGCGTATGCAAGGACAAGGCCGGGATCCTGGTGGCGCTGTTGCGCGCGGCCGGCTTCGAGTCGTACCCCGCGATGACGATGGCCGGCGAGCGCATCGAGGCGATCGCGGCCGACCAGTTCAACCACTGCGTCACGGTGTGGCGCAAGCCCAACGGCACCATCGCGCTGCTCGACCCGACATGGGTTCCCGGCGTGCGCGAGCTGTGGTCCTCCCGCGAGCAGCAGCAGGAGGTCCTGATGGGGCTGCCGCAGGGCGCCGACCTGCTGACCACGCCGGTCTCGCCGCCGGAGGACCACCCGCTCGAGGTCACCATCCGCTCCGCGCTCGCCGCCGACGGCACCCTCACCGGCACGATGAAGGTGGTCGGCGACGGGCAGTCCGACGCGGCGCTGCGGCGGCTGTACCGCGGCCGGCCGCGCTGCGACTGGACGGCCGTGGACGACGCCATGCTCTCCGGCGTCGACCCGCGGGTCGAGATCCTCAAGGTGGCGCGCCTCGACCCCGACGACCTCACGCGGCCGTTTACGATCGGAATCGCCTTCCGGATCCCGGGTTACGCGGTGCGGCTCGACGACGGCTCCCTGCTGCTGACCCCGCTCGCCGCCCGCCACCCGGTCGGGCAGGCCCTGCACGCCGAGGAGCTCACCCTGGGCCTCGAGCCCGCCCAGCGGCGCTACCCGGTGCGGATCGGGTGTTCGAAGCTGGTCACGCTGCGCGAACACCTGACGTTGCCGCCGGGGGCGACCGTCAAGGGACTCCCCGCCCCCGTCGCGCTCACCGGCAGCGGCCGCCTCACCGCGGCGTGGCGGG
>Ga0208584_1000077_pt1 | contig 13487 bp, 12 predicted proteins | sample NGESurdeep072012_4_FD_184460 | JGI IMG/M metagenome (GOLD analysis project Ga0208584, IMG submission 184460) | Arctic peat soil microbial communities from Barrow, Alaska - NGEE Surface sample 415-1 deep-072012 (SPAdes) | ecosystem: Environmental > Terrestrial > Soil > Wetlands > Peat ...
GTGAGCGTGGAATCGGACTTGACGCTGCCGCCGACGACGCGGAAGACGTTGATTCTCCCGGCGAAGGGGTCGGCGATGGTCTTGAACACGAAGGCGCCCTTGCCGACCTCGTCCAGCCCGTTCGGGGCGCCCTTCTCCTCGGGCGACGGCATGCACTCCGAGGCCAGATCGAGCAGCGCCGTCGAGCCGAGATTCTTGGTCGCGACGGCACAGGCGACCGGGAAGACCTCGCCGTGCAAAATGGCCTGCTCGAGCGCGTGTGACAGCTCCTCGCCGCCGATTTCCTCACCCTCTAGATAGCGCTCCATCAGCGCCTCATCGGTCTCGGCGATGGCGTCGAGCAGTTTCTCGCGCTCGGCCGCGACGGTGTCTGCGATCTCGGCCGGAATCTCGGCTGCCACCGTCTCCTTCCCGCCCTCGGAGCTGGTGTAGGCCTTCATGTGCAGAAGATCGACGATTCCGCTCAACTCGTGCTCGACGCCGATCGGAACCTGGACGGCGACGCAGTGAGGCGAGAGCTGAGACTGGAGTTGGGCGAGGACGCGATCGAAGTCGGCGCGCTCGCGGTCGAGCATGTTGACGACCAGGCAGCGGGCCAGGCCGAGATCTTCGGCGCGCTTCCAGATTCGACCGGTCTGCACCTCGATTCCCATCACGCCGCTGACAACCAGCACGATGCCCTCGACGACGCGCAGCGCCGCCAGGAGATCGCCCTGGAAGCCCGCGTCGCCGGGTGTGTCGATCAGGTTGATCTTGTTCCCGCGCCAGAGCACGTGGCAGATCGAAGCCTGCAGCGAAAGCTGGCGCTTGCGCTCGTCGTCGTCCCAGTCCGAGACGGTCGTCCCCGCCTCTACCGTTCCGAGTCGAGTCGTGGCTCCGGATTGGAATAGGAGCGCCTCGATCAGAGACGTCTTCCCCGTCCCGCGGTGACCTGCGACAGCGAGGTTTCGAATCTTGCCGGGCTCGACAGCGGACATGCGCTCTTCCTCCTGTACCGATTGCGCCTGCGATCTTAGACGTACGGCGCGCAGCCCGGAAAACGAACGCATCGAGACGCCCACGAGAATTGCCGGTCGTCGGCGGAAATTAGGTGTGTTCGAGCGCAGCGCGCGTCTGAGCGCCGCCGAGACGCGCCTTGAGGCGCAGGATCGCTTTGGTGTGGAGCTGAGAGACGCGCGACTCGGTAACGCCCAGCACTTCGCCGATCTCGCGCAGGGTCAGCTCCTCGTAGTAATAAAGAGTCACGACCAGCTTCTCGCGCTCGGGCAGGCGTGCGATCGCCTCGCCCAGTGCTTCGCGCATCTCCGTCTGCGCCAGCGCCGCTTGCGGCTCTGGACCCTGCGTATCCTCGATCGTGTCGATCAGGGCGACCTGGTCGCCGCCGCCCGAAGAGATCGTCCAGAGCTCGTCCAGCGCCGCGATCGAAGAGCGTGAGATCTCCAGCAGGTTCTCGCCCAGCTCATCCTGGCTGACGCCGAGCTTGGCGGCGATCTCCTTGTCGTTCGGGACTCGGCCGGTCTGAGCCTCCAGCTCGCCGATCGCCCGCTCGATGTCGCGCGCCCGTGCGCGCACCGAGCGCGGCACCCAGTCCATCGCGCGCAGCTCGTCGATGATCGAGCCCTTGATGCGGGCGATCGCATAGGTCTCGAACTTCACATCCCGGTCGGGGTCGTAGCGCTCGATCGCGCCGATCAGACCGAGCAGTCCGTAGGAGACGAGATCGCCTTCGTCCACGTGAGCGGGCAGCCCCGAGCCCAGGCGACCGGCGACGAACTTGACCAGCGGCGCATAGGTCAGAATCAGGCGATCACGTAGCTGGCGGTCGCGGCTCGCGCGGTATTTTCGCCAGAGGGATTTGACGTCCTCAGCGGGCACGCTTCAAGAATACGGGTTCCTACCCCCTTTTCCCTACCTAACCGTCAGAAATCTCATCATCGGCTCCGACCCGAGATCTCACAGCTAAGCGTGTTTTGGCGTGCGCACGGCCTCGCTGTCAGTAGAATCGTCGGCGCCAACCCTAGGGGCGTAGCTCAACTGGTAGAGCACCGGTCTCCAAAACCGGGGGTTGGGAGTTCGAGTCTCTCCGCCCCTGTATCTCCGCGAAAAGTCCGCCGGCTACGCCGGCGAAGACTTTTCGCGTTTTTACCTCTGTGTACGAGTCTGCGCGCCTGCGCCGTTAACCGCCAGAAGTCCGCCTCCCGTTGGGAGGCATGACGACTTCTGGCGGTGAGAAACAAGGGCGACCGAGGGACGGCGTCTGATGAGCCGCAGCCGCGCATGTCGGCTGCGGCGGCCGACTGATAAAGATTTCAAGGCCCAATCACCCTCGGAACGAGTAGTGGGAGCAAGCAAACACGAGATAGAGGACCTCTACCGGCGCCGCTACGTCGCCTTTCGTAACGTGGTCGCAACCGTTGCCGGGGGCCGCGAGCAGGCGCGAGACGTGGTGCAAGACGCCTTCGCGCAGGCGCTTCGTAAACGCGAAACGTACCGCGGTGACGGAACGCTCGAGGCTTGGGTCTGGCGGATCGCATTCAGGATCGCTCTCGACGCGACGCCGCGCGATCTCGCGGTTATCGAGCCCTCGCTCGAACAGGCCTTTCTCGAGCCGGAGCGCGATCCGGAGCTCGTTGACGCCATCCGCTCGCTCCCACCGCGGCGGCGGCTCGTCGTATTCCTGCGCTACTTCGGCGACCTCTCCTACGAGGAGATCTCCGAGGCCTGCGGGATCAGCGAGGGCACCGTCGCCGCCACGCTCGCCAAGGCGCGGGCCGATCTGCTCGCCGCCATCGATCGGGAAGGGGCAGAAAGATGACTCGACAAGGCGATTCGCTCCTGGCCGAGCGCCTCTCGGCGCTCGAGGATCCGCGCGACGATTCCAACTGGGAAGACGTGCTTCGACGAGCGCTCGAGCAGCCGCTCGATTGGCGAAGACGGTTTCGCGGGCGCCGCGCCCTGCTCATCGCCGCGGTTGCCGCGGCGCTGATGCTCGTAGTTGGATTCGCCTTGGCGGCAACGTTGGGCGGCTTCTCAGGCTGGCTCTCGGGCAAGCCGGGCTCCCCTGCATCGCATACCGAGCAGCAAGCCTTCCAACGGGCGAACGCCCGCTCCTGGGCCTCTTTCCCCAGCGGGACGAAACTCCGCCGACTAATCGTTACCCGCGCCTACGGCTCGACCTTCCAGCTGTTCGGCTTCCGTTCCGGCGACGAGATCTGCCTGCGACTCACGGTGAACGGAGCCAACCGAGGCGCCCCGATGAGCTGCATTCCACGCCTCGAGCTATCCGACGCGAAGGCGCCGGTCGTGGCAGCACTTGTCGACATGCCGGCCGGAAAGGTTCGCTCGGTGTTGACGGGAAGGCGAATAGGCCGAAGGAAGCAGCGGGTCAGGGTCCTCTCCAATCTGGTCAGCTTCGGTGTCACCGCCGACGGCGTCTCGAACGTCGAGCTTCGAATTAGTCGGCGGAACGAGCGCGCCCTCGTCGAGAACAACGCCTTTCTGCTCGTTCGCCCAAACGCGTATTCCCACAAGTCCGTACTTCAGATCTCGACGATCGATTCCGCCGGAAAAAGGATCGTGGTTCCGTTCACGCGCTCGGATAGAGGGTTCGACCCGAAGCTCATGCGCGAAAAGACACGTTTCGGACCTACTCGAATCGATCGGAAGCCTCCGCGTCGCGCCATCGCGTGGCTTATCATCCACGAGCCGCGCGGCCTCTCGCTTCATCAGGCCGGTATCCCTAGCCGTTGGATCAAAGGACGCCATCCCGTGCGATTCGCGCGAGTCCTTCAGCCCGATCCTCGGAATCACGTTCGCGTGGTCATCCGACTGGCCGGAAAGCACAACGCTATCTGTACCTTGACAATCACCGCCACGCGCGGAAGGGGTTTCGACTGCGGCTGGGGACTCCCCGATCAACCGCTCGGGGTGTCTGTCCGTTTCAATAGAAGCAGCGAACAGTCGGCACTCGTCTCCGGCGTCGTAAGCGATGCGATCTCCCGGATCGACCTCTTCCTGAACGACGGCGAGCGCTGGTCGGTTCCTCTCAAGGACAACGTATTCGCCGTCTTTGTCCCAAGAACCGATTTCCCGGCGAAGCTGGCCGGTTACGACTCGCAAGGGAAGGTTGTCGCAATCGAGGACTTGATATCGCTCTAGTCCAACTCGTATCCACCTCGTTATGCTGACTTCGATGTCCGCCAACGAGATCAGCGTCGAAACGCTCTCCTACCAACAGATCGCCAAGACAATCGACCACTCACTGCTTCAACCGCAGCTGGAGCTAGAAGCGGTCAGGACGGGCTGCGAGCTGGCGCGCACCTACAACGTCGCCTCGGCCTGCGTCAAGCCCTGCGACATTCCGCTCGCGAGCGAATTGCTGGCGGGCTCGGACGTGAAAGTGAGCACGGTGATCGGCTTTCCGCACGGCTCTTCGGCCGCTGCCGTCAAGGCCTTCGAGGCCGAGCGGGCGATTGCCGAGGGTGCCCGCGAGCTGGACATGGTGTTGAACATCGGCTGGCTCCGCTCCGGCGCCAGCGACGAGGTGCTGGCCGATATCCGAGGCGTCGTCGAGGTGGCCTCCGGACGGGCGCTGGTCAAGGTCATCCTCGAGAACGCCTATCTCGACGAGGCGCAGAAGCTGCTCGCTTGCCGCCTCAGCGAGCAGGCCGGCGCCGACTTCGTCAAGACCTCGACGGGCTTCGCTCCCTCGGGCGCCACGCTGGATGATCTGCGCCTGATGCGGCAGGCTGTCTCGCCCGGGATCGGCGTCAAGGCCGCCGGCGGCCTACGTACCCTCGACGCTCTGATCGACGCGCTGAACGCCGGCGCTACGCGCATCGGCGCCACCGCAACGCAGATAATCCTCGAGGAATTCAAGGCCCGCAAGGCACAGAGTTGATCGTGCTCATCCGGTCAACCAACCTCGCCCGCGCCGCTTCTAGAAGGGCATCCCTCGTTCGAGGGACAGACGCTAATGGCGATCGCGCGATGAGGCGATAAACTCGTTGTCCCCCCACGCCCGCGCGGGTCCAATTCACGCGGAGGCACGACTTGGCAACTGATCTAGAACAGCAGCTCTCTCAACTCGACGAACTCCTCGGCTTACTCGACGCGAAGGCGCTTCGGAGCGCTCAGGAATCGCTCGAGAACCAGATCGCCGAGCTGAACGAGCGGCTTGAAGTAACGCGTCAGGCTCTCGTTCACGCGCAGTCTCAACGCAAGCGGCTCGCCCGTGCGCGCCTCCTGCTCGACGAGTCGGCGATGGAGAACGGCAGTAACAGCAACGGTAGTAGTAGCGGCGATCCCGCGCTTCATTTTGAGGCGCCGATCGAAACACCGGTCGAAGCGAAGATCGAGGCAAAGGTCGAAGAGTCGGTCATAGAGCCGGAGAAGAAAAAAACCGAATTGACCGCGCCCTTCGTGGCCGAGCGCCGCGACAGCCCGCCGCGCCGAACCAACAGCGAGCGGCGCCAGGTCGAAGACCGGCGCAGCAAGAGCTGACGACCGTTACCCGCGCTCCTGGCTGATTTCCGACGGCTCTGGATAAGCGTGGGCGGAGTGCTCGTCCAGTGCCCTCTCCGCGCCCTCGAAGTCGCCTTCATTGAACATCAGGAAGGCCATTACCACTTCTGGATCGAACTGCGTCCCGCGCCCGGCGAGAAGCTCGGCTCGCGCTTCGCTCGCACTTCGCGCGCCGGCGTAAGAGCGGTTGCTTCGCATCGCCTTCCAGGCGTCGCAGCAGGCGACGATACGGGCTTCGGTCGAGATCTCTCTCCGCTTCTTTCTGTACGGATAGCCGCGCCCGTCGTAGCGCTCGTGGTGCTCGCGGATGATGCCGCCGATGCCCGCGAGCTCCGGCGCGAGCTCGACCAGCGCGGCGCCTGTCTCCGGGTGCTCCTGCACGAGCTCCCACTCGATAGTCGTGAGCGGTCCGTTCTTGCCCAGAATCGATTCCGGCAGGGCGCTCTTGCCGATGTCGTAATAGCGCGCCGCCAGGGCACAGCGCCGTTGCGCCTCCTCATCCAGGCCGAGCGCCCGCGCCACCAGCGCCGCCCAGCGCTCCATCGGCACGGCTCCGTTCGATGTCTGCCCGGTCGCAACGGTCGCCGCCTTCGGCCCGACAACCTCAACCGACGGATAGTCACTCTCGATCGGCAGGCCTTCGTGTAGCGCCTGCTCGGGCAGCTCGGGCGATGCAGTCTCTTCGGCTTCGGCGTCGGTGAGAACGATCTTGTTTCGGCCCGCCGCCTTCGCTCGATAGAGAGCGGCGTCCGCCGCTCCGAGAAGTCCGCGTGGCGTGGTTGCGTCTTCCGGCCAACAGGCACCGCCGATCGAGATCGTCACCGCGATCTTGCGCTCGTGCGGCAGTTGAAACGGCGTCTCGAAAAAGGATCGCCGGCAGCGCTCGCCGATCTCCCACAGCTTCTCCTTGCCGCCGCCGGGAAGCAGAACGACGAACTCCTCGCCGCCGTAGCGGGCAACCAGATCGCCGTTTCGGACGGCGCTCAGCAACCTGCGCGCGACCTCTCTCAGCACGCTGTCACCTAAAAGGTGGCCATGCGCGTCGTTAATCTGCTTGAAGTGGTCGACATCGCAAAGGAGCACGCCGACGGGGACCTGCGAGCGGGCGCTCCGGTCGAGCTCGAGCTTGAGCTCGGCGTCGAGGAAGCGGCGGTTGTACAGACCGGTGAGCGAATCCATCACGGCCAGCTGCTCCTGCTCGCGCAGCGCCTCCTCGAGCCGCGTCGAGTGATGGTGCCGCTCCAGGCTTTGCACCATCAGCCGCAACACCAGCAGAATCGAGACGCAGCTGGTCACGGCGAAGCCGACGGTTTGCTCTCCGCGCCGGAAGGACACCGCCGCGTAGACCAGCGAGATGGCGAAGGCTATGAGCACCACGGTCAGCCTCGCCACACCGATACGGGCGGCACCACGTTGCCGCACTCTCACCGATCGGCCGGTCAGCTCGGCGGCGGCGACGATGAGCAGAGCCGATCCCAGCAAGGCGCCCTGGGTGGAGGGCCTACTCCCGTTCGCGAGCAGGTAGCGGACAACCAGGAGCTCCGCCGCGAGGCCGGCGGCGATCGCGGCGATGAGAGTGAAGGAGGAGATCTCCGTCTCCGGCGCGATCCAGACCGCCAGGCCGATCAACACCAGTACCACCGCCGCCAGAACAGGCACGACGAGCTGCGGGTAAAGAGCCGATCCGCCGTGCTCGTCTATTCGTGGCGCCACTGCCGATCTCACCCACGGCGCCGCGACCGCGAGGCCGACCATCGCCGAGTCGATCAGGCCTAGCGATAGCGCGAGCGGCGAGTCGCCGGCCACCGAGCGCAGCATGGCGATGATCAGCAACGAATACGCGAGGAGCGCAAACACACCGCTCACGAGCCAGCGCGAGCCCAGGCCGGCGCCGAGGTAGCCGGCGACTAAACGACCACCCTCTCCCGCAGCCAACAAAACGCAGAAAAAGGGAATCGCCCACCAGACGACCCGCTCCAGTCTCAGGGCCCGGCGCAGCGCAAGCACGGCCGCGCAGGCAGCGAGAGCCAGCGCGCTCAACAGAACGGCCTCCCTCAGTTGCGATCCGTCGAGCGCCAGCCAGAAGCTGAGAACGTACGCAATCACGAGCATCAGCGCAGTCTCCGCGATGAGAGGAGACGGCTCACGGCGCTCGACCCGCGCCTCATCGCCAGGTTGGAGGGTGACGCCGTTTGTCACACGCACCAGCCACTGTTCGGGAAGGACGATCGCTGCGACGAAATAAAGGCAAGCGCCCGCATATCGGTTCCAGGCCGATCTTGTCTGCGGCGAAACGAGTCCTTGCGGCGGAAGTTCTCGCACTCCTCCGCCGTCGGACGAACTAGGCAAGACACAAGCCAGCTCCTACCGTGGGGGGAGAAGGGTTAATTGTATGACCCCCGCAAGTTTTTGTCGTCGTACATCACTCGTTCGAGGGACGGATTTCGGGTTTCGAATCACTCTTTCGAGTGATGGCCGGATCACCCATTGCTCTCGTGGAGTCTCTCCGGCAGTCGAGCACGCGAATCGGAACCCGAGCTCGCGCGTAAGTTCGTCGTTCGATCGGATTGCCCGATTTCGTTGGAACGGTCGCTACGCGGCCGCTACGAGAGCAACTTGCTCAGTTGCATGGCGGCGCCGAAGTCGCCGCGCAGCTTGAGCTTCCCGGTCAGATATGCGGACGTGACCCCCAACTCGCGATTAAGTAGTCGGGTGAGAGTCTCGTCACTGGCCGAGATGGTGCAATCAACGTCCTCGGCGGCGCCGTCCTCCAGCGCGAGCGCCTGTCCGTCGATCCGGATTGTCCAGGCCTTTCCTCCGTCGACCACGAAGGCGTAGCTGGCCTTCAGGCCGGATAGGTCTTTCGCGGCCGCCCGTTCCGGAAGCCCGGCGACAAAGCTCTCCAGCTCATCGCTCATACGTAGCGGCTCGTCTCTATCGGACTAGCGATGCGTCGATCGCAGCTCACGAAGACGAGATTAACGCTTGGGGGATCTACGAGCCTCGCTTAGGCGGCGCGCGGGATTTGCCGGCCGAGGTGGCGCCGTATCAGCGCCCGGGAAAGCTCGTACTGGCAGCGTCCGATTTCTAGCCTGTTGTTCTCGAGCAGCTCGCGCGAGTCGCCGTTCTCACGCAGTCTCTGCCGCTCGGCTGCGAGCAGTGAGAGCTCGAGCCGAAACTGTTCGGGACTGAGCCCGAATCCGTCGCCGCCGCTGGGTTGCATCTCAGAGTCCATTTTTTACGTCGAGTCCCGGCTTCCTGCTGCCATCGTCGCGGACCAGGCTTAGAGGAGAATGAAGGGGCCGTAAGAGTTCTCGAAGAGTGTGCGGAGGCGAGTAACTGCAAGCCCGCGTCGGTCGCAGTCGTTACTCTGAACGCATGCGGATCCTGGTATTGGCCGAGGACGCCGAGCGGCTGTACAGCGCGCTCAGCGCGGGTGGCTGCGAGGTCACCGCGAAGAGCCACAGCGGCGAGGCGGAGCACCTGTTGCTCTGCGAGCGGTTCGACGTGATCGTCTTCCATCCGCGCCCCGACGATCCCTATTTCCTGACGCGAATGCTGCGCGACTATCCCGGACGGGCGCTGGTGGTGTGGCTCCGCTCCTCTTCGTCGACTCGCGTCAGCGAGCTACTCGACGCCGGCGCCGACGAGGTGCTCGACGGCACGATGGATGATCGCGAGCTTCTTGCCCGCGTGCGTAACGCCGCGCGGCACGGCCGGCGCCCCGCCTCCCAGGCGATCGAGCTCGGCGGGCTGAAGATCTTCTCTCCCAGCGGGAAGACGAGTTGGCGCGGCGAGCTTCTGCCTCTCACCAAGCGCGAGCGTGGCGTATTGCTGGCACTGGCCGAGACCGTAGGTGAGACCGTCCCGCGCGAGATCATCTATCGCAAGGTCTGGGGCTACAGCATGGTACGTGGCGACCGCTCGGTCGACGTCAACGTTAAGCGGCTCCGCGACAAGCTCACCCAGGCCAAAGTCGAGCTTCGTATCCGCACCACTCCGGGCGTCGGTTATCGCCTGATGATCCAGGCCGCGAAGCCCGACGAGACGCCGGTTGCCATTCTGTAACTGGTTCGTAACCCGATCCCGACCGCACTCCACTAGCGTGAGCGGTGACGATAACTCGGAGCAAGGAGTACGAGATGCGGTTTTCGCTAGTCCCACGTCAAGCTGAGTTTTACGACCTGTTCAGTCGGGCCGGCGAGAACGCGCTCGATGCGGCGCGACTCGTGGAGAAGCGCTTCAGCAGCATTCCCGATGCAACCATCAGGCAGAGTGCTGTCACAGATCTCGAGCACAAGGGCGACAACATAACCGCGGAGCTGATCGGGCTGCTCAACACTCAGTACGTCACCCCCATCGACCGCGAAGACATCTATTCGCTCGCCGGTGCGATCGACAACGTCGTCGACTACCTGGACGACGCCTCCGAGCTGATCGACATCTACCACATCGAGAGCCCGATGGAGCAGGCAATCGAGCAGTGCCGGATCCTGGTCGGCTCGACCGAGCATCTAGCAAACGCTTTACGCGATCTGCGCGGGCTTAGCGGCGTGTCCAAGCATCTCGCCGCGCTCAACAAGCTCGAAGACGAGGGTGATGCAATCCTCCGCGATGCGATCGGAGCACTGTTCGAGGACGACAAGGTCTCACCGAGGCTGATCATCCAGTGGAAGGACATCTTCGAGGCGCTGGAGGCGGCAATCGACTCGGCCGAGACCGCTGCGCACCTGATCGGCAACATCGCCGTCAAGAACGGCTGAGTGGGGATCGGATGCTCTGGACCACGCTGATAGCGGTCATCGTGATCGCGCTCTTCTTCGATTTCACCAACGGCTTTCACGACAGCGCCAACGCGATCGCGACCGCCGTCTCAACCCGCGCCCTCTCGCCGCGAGTCGCGGTTCTTATGTCGGCCGTGCTCAACTTCGTCGGCGCTTTCTACGCGGTTAAAGTCGCTGCAACTATTGCCAAGGGAATCGTCAACCAGGATCAGCTAGGTGGCGTAAACGGGCTGAAGATAATTCTCGCCGGACTCATAGGAGCGATCGTCTGGAACCTGGCGACCTGGTATCTCGGTCTCCCTTCGAGCTCGAGCCATGCCTTGATCGGCGGCATGCTCGGTTCGGTGATCTGCGCTTTAGGGCTGCACTCGAATGTGAACGGGAAGAGCCAGTCGGTGGTTCAATGGCACGGTTTGTACGAGAAAGTTCTCGTGCCTTCGCTGCTCGCACCTCTACTGGCCATCCCGAGTGCGCTCCTGCTCATGTACATCCTTCTCTTGATCATCCGAAAACGATCGCCGCAGCGGACCAACCACGTCTTCCGGCGACTCCAACCAATCTCGTCCGCCTTTGTCGCTTTCCTGCACGGAACGAACGACGCCCAGAAGACGATGGGCATCGTGGCGATGGCGCTCGTATCAGCGGGCCATCTAGACCAGAACTTCAGTCGTCCGCCGATCTGGGTGATCGCAGGTGCTGCCTGTGCAATGTCATTCGGCACCTACGCCGGCGGCTGGCGGATCATCCGCACTCTAGGTACGCGGATTGCGAAGCTCGACCCGCCGCGTGGTGTCGCCGCGGAGACGGCCTGCGCGAGCTTGCTCTGGATTACCCAGCACTTCGGCTTCCCGGTCTCGACGACACATACGATTTCCGGCGCCGTGCTCGGCTCGGGGGCGGCGGGCTCTCGACTCTCCGCCGTTCGCTGGGGAGTGGCCGGCAACATCGTCATCGCCTGGCTGATCACCATCCCCTGCGCCGCGCTTGTTGGCGCAAGTGTCGAGCTGTTGACAAGACTTCCCGGAGGCGTCTTCTTCGCTCTCGCGGTAGCTGCTGGTGCCGCCGCTCTAGCTCTCTACGCCCGCTCGCAGCACCTGGCGGCCGGCAAGGTTGGAGCGCAGGAACCCAGCGTAGAAAGCCAAACGGCCTAACTCAGGCGCGCTCTCAACTCGCGCACGGCGCTCAACGGATCGAGGCGCTTCTCGGCGACCGCGTCAATCAGCTCATCGAATTCGGAATCGGCGGCGCTGGCCTGTTCGAGCTCGCGGCGCATGCGACTGGCAGCGAGGTCGAGCAGCTCGCGGCGAAGGTTCTCGCGTCGCCTTCGTTCGAGCTCTCCACTCTGCTCGAGCACCGCGCGATGCTGCTCGATCGTCTGCCAGAGAAGATCGACGCCTGTTCCGTCGCCGGCCTGCGTGCTCACAATCGGCGGCCCTTCCTTGGCGCCCAGCGAGAGCGCCTGCCTGAGCTCGGCGAGGGTGGTCGCGGCGGTCGCGTGATCGCTCTTGTTCAGCACGATCACGTCCGGAATCTCCATCACTCCAGCCTTGAGCGCCTGCACCGAGTCGCCCGAACCGGGCATCAGTACGAGCACGACGGTATCCGCGATACCCGCTACTGCGACCTCGCTCTGCCCCACTCCGGCCGTCTCGACGAAGAGCAGCTCGCGCCCGCCCGCGTCGAGCACGAGCAACGCCTCGAGCGTCGCCTCGGCCAGTCCGCCCGGGTGGCCGCGGGTGCCCATCGAGCGGATGAAGACCTCGGGATCGAGGAAGTGCTCGCTGAGGCGAATCCGGTCACCGAGCAGCGCCCCCTTGCTGAACGGGCTCGAAGGATCGACCGAGACCACGCCTACGCTCTTCTTCAGCTCGCGCACGTGCTTGACGAGCGCACCGATCAAGGTTGACTTACCGACGCCTGGCGGGCCCGTGACGCCGATCGTGTAGGCGCGGCCGCAGTCGGGATAGAGATCGCGCACCAGTCGCTCGGCTTCGTCTCCCCCTCGCTCGACCACGCTCAGGGCGCGCGCGAGCGCGAGCTTGTCGCCCGCCCGCACGCCATCTGCGAGCTCCTCAGCTGTCCACGATCGCCGTCTGGCCACGGGAATGACTTTAGCGGCCGGAGCTGCGCCGGCTAGCTCTCGCGCGGGCGCAGGATGGCGCGCTCGATCTCTTCCTCACTGAGCGGGAAGTGACAGGCGGCCAGCTGCTCGGGCGATCCTTTCTGCTCCAGCGGCGGCTCTTCCTCGCTGCAGATCGGCTGCGCCTTGGGACAACGGGTGTGGAAGCGGCAGGCGCTGGGTGGATCGACCGGGCTGGGCGGATCGCCGTGCAGGATGATGCGCCGGCTGCGCGCCTCCTCGGCCTCGGCCGAAGCGACCGGCACCGCCGAGAGAAGAGCGCCCGAATATGGATGCTTGGGGTGCGAGCAGAGCGTCTCCGGCGGCGCCAGTTCGACGATCTTGCCCAGGTACATGACGGCAATGCGATCGGAAACGTGGCGCACCACCGAGAGATCGTGCGCGATGAACAGAAGAGTCACGCCCATCTCGTCACGCAGGTCTTCGAGCAGGTTCAGCACCTGCGCCTGGATCGATACATCTAGCGCCGAAACCGGCTCGTCAGCCAGGATCAGCTTGGGCTTGGTCACGATCGCTCGAGCCACGCCGATGCGCTGCCTCTGTCCGCCCGAGAACTCGTACGGATAACGGTTGTAGTGCTCGGGATTGAGCCCGACCATCTCCATCACCTCGCGCACGTGCGCTCGCCGCTCGACCTTCGAGCCGAGCTTGTGAATCCGCAGCGGCTCGCCGATGATCGCGCCCACCGGACGACGCGGGTTCAGCGCCGAATACGGATCCTGAAGGATGATCTGCATGTCGCGACGAAGGGGCCGTAGACGGCGCCGTGACCACCTGGTGATGTCTTTCCCTTCGAAGAGGATTTGCCCGGCGGTGGGCTCGATCAGGCGGGTGACGAGGCGCGCGAGGGTGGACTTTCCGCAACCGGTCTCGCCCACCAATCCGAGAGTCTCACCCAGCTTGACCTCGAGCGAGACATCGTCCACCGCGTGCACCTGCCCGAGCTGATGGCTGAGAAGGACGCCGCGCGTGAGCGCGAAGTGTTTGGTCAAGCCGCGAACGACGATCAGGTCGTCGCTGCCGCTCGTCTCGCCGAGACC
>Ga0208584_1000079_pt1 | contig 13413 bp, 9 predicted proteins | sample NGESurdeep072012_4_FD_184460 | JGI IMG/M metagenome (GOLD analysis project Ga0208584, IMG submission 184460) | Arctic peat soil microbial communities from Barrow, Alaska - NGEE Surface sample 415-1 deep-072012 (SPAdes) | ecosystem: Environmental > Terrestrial > Soil > Wetlands > Peat ...
CTTCGGCCGACGGGACCGGGGCCCCAGGGTAGCGGGCGAGCGCCTGCTCGAGATCGGCGCTCGCTGCCGTCACGGCTTCCCTGAGGCGCCGCGAGTTGCGGGCGAGGCCGAGGCGGACGCCGGTCCTCCGCGCCCGCCCCTCGTACGCCGGCCCGATCCCGCGGCCGGTCGTGCCCAGCTTGGCGGCGCCGCTCGCGGCCTCCCGCGCGAGGTCGAGGGCGCGGTAGCCGGGGAGCACGATGTGGGCGCGGGGGGAGACCAGCAGCCGGGGCCGCACCGACACCGCCTGGTCCTCGAGCATGCGGATCTCCTCGAGCAGTGCCGGCGGGTCGATCACGACGCCCGGCCCGATCAGGCAACGGCAGGCGGGCTGGAGGATGCCTGAGGGAATCAGGTGGAGGGCGAAGTGGCGGTCGGCGAACTTGACGGTGTGGCCGGCGTTGTTGCCGCCGTTGAAGCGGACGACGTTGGCGAAAGCTGGGCAGAGCAGGTCGACGACTTTGCCCTTGCCCTCGTCACCCCACTGACCCCCGACGACCACGACGTTCGTCATCACCCCTCCCTGCGCGCTCGCGCGGACCGTAGCTTGTACCAGATCGACCCGCAAACCTCAAGAGAAACAGCGGTTCGTGGTCTCCTGCCCGTGCTTTCCGGCGTGTCGTCCGTGCGCATCTGTCCGTGCCTCACCTGTTGCTGGGCTCGATCCCCATCTCGCGCATGATCCAGTGGGCCCTATCCACATAGTCCATGCACCAGAGCACGTACCGGATGTCCACGTTGATCGTCCGTGAGAGCGCATCGCTGTGCATGTAATCCGAGGTCATCGACTCGTAGTCGCCGTCGAAGGCGAGGCCGACGAGTTCGCCCTTGCCGTTCATGATCGGCGAGCCGGAGTTGCCGCCGGTGATGTCGTTGGTGGAGAGGAAGCACGCCGGCACGTCGCCGAGCGGCGCCGCGATGTACGGGCCGAACGTGCGGCGGGCGGCGGCGTCCACGAGCTTCTTCGGACAGTTGAACGGCTCGACGCCGGTGCACTTCGCAATGACGCCCGACAGCGTCGTGAACGGCTCGTAGTAAACCCCGTCGCGCGGGGAGTATCCCTTCACGGTGGCGAAGGTGAACCGGATCGTGGAGTTTGCGTCGGGGTACAGAGGTACGTGGCGGAACGCGGCGAGGGCGTCGATGTAGCGGGGTGTCAACTCGATCAGCACGCCCTCCGAGGTCTTCCTGTGGTCCTCGATCGCCTTCATGTCCTTGCGCAGGGCGAACGCGAACGCGAGCAACGGGTCGTTCTTCGCGGCGACCGCGGCCTCGTCCAAGCCGAGCAACGCCAGGCGGGTCTTCGGATCGGTCAGCGAGGTCTTGCCGAGGGTTTCGTCGAGCAGGGCGGCGATGGCGCTGTCGCCGGTCTTCCCGGTCGCCGCGAGCGCCGCGTCGAGCGACGCGAGGCGCTGGCCGGCCGGCAGCGCGGCCGCGCGCTTGAGGAAGTAGGTGAGCACGGCACGGTCGGTGGGGACGTCGAGGTTCTTCTGCATCGTCGCGAGGCGCATGCGGATCGTACGCTCGTCGCGCGCCTGATAGCCGAGGTCGCGCTCCACGTCGGGCTTGCCGCTCTGCTGGCTCCAGCGCACGATGGTCAGCGCCGCCGGCAGCAGCGAGCCGGCCCGCGGCAGGTACCCGGCGAGGAGGTCGCGCTCGCGGGTCGCGGCATCGGCCGCCGCCTGCGCGTCGAGCGCGGCGAGGACGTCGCCCCACTTCGCCTTGCGCGCGGGGTCGGCGTCGATCCACGCCTGCAGCTTCGCCTCGTCCGCCCTGCGCTGGCCGGCGAGGTTCGCTCCTGTCAGCCCCTCGAGCATCCCCTCGTCCTTCTTCATCGCGTTGGCGAGCCCCTTGACGACGGAGGCCACCTTGATCTCCACGTCCTTGCCGGTTTTGGCGCGTTCCTCGAGGACCGCCATCCATTCCTTGAGCACGTCGATCTGGTACGGGTAGGTGAACTCGGTGTCCTGCGCCACGAGCGCGGCGATGCGGTAGCGCATCGTGCGCCCCGGATAGCCGATGATCATGGTGAAGTCGCCGTCCTTGACGCCGCCCTCGGCGAGCTTGAGGAAGCGGTCCGGCTTGTACGGCACGTTGGCCGGCGAGAAGTCGGCGGGCTTGCCGTCGGGGCCGACGTAGGCGCGGAAGAACGAGTAGTCGCCGGTGTGGCGGGGCCACATCCAGTTGTCCACCTCGCCGCCGAACTCGCCGATCGCCCGCGCCGGTGCGTAGACCAGGCGGACGTCGCGGATCTCGAGCTGGCGGAACATGTAAAAGCTCTTGCCGCCGTACATCTCGGCGATCCCGCAGTGCAGCCCCGACTTCTCGCACTGGGCGACCAGCTCTTTCGCGCGGGCCTCGAGCGCCTTGATCCGCTGCTCCGGCGGCGCGTCGGCGGCGATCGCCCCCCTGACCTTGGCGGTGACGTCGTCGTACCCCTTGAAGACGTAGACGCGCTGCGCGCGAGCGGGAAGCTCGTCGGCGCGGCCGGCGGCCAGGAACCCGTCCGTGATGTAGTCGTGCTCGGGCGTCGAGTTCATCTGGACCGCGCCGAACGCGCAGTGGTGGTTGGTGATGATGAGGCCGTCCGGAGAGACGAACGAGGAGGTGCAGCCGCCGAGCCACGGGATCGCCGAGGCGAGGCCCGTGTTCGTCGCGGGATCCCAGATCTGTTTCGGTGACAGCTGCAGCCCCATGGCGCGGAGATGGGCGTCCAGCTCCGGGATCTGGTGCAGCATCCACATCCCCTCGTCGGCGCTGCCGGGCGCGGTCACCGCCACGGTGAGCGCCGCCGCCAGGATTCTCAAGAGAGCTCGCATCGGTCTTCCTCCATCCGGTCGCCGGGACCGGAGCGGTGGGATTGTGACACATCCGTTACGTCGGTGGCCGCTTGGGCCCCGTGCCTGGCGCGGAGACGTGCAACGCTGGTATCGTTACCGACCGTGAGCGATGCCAGCTGGACCGAGCGGTGGGACGAGTTGATCTCCGGAGGCGACTCCGCGGCGATCGAGGAGTTCTGGATGGCGCGTCTGGAGGAGGGCGTGAGCGACGGCTCCCCCTTCGTCGAGGCGCTCAAGCGGATGCGTTCGGCAGGCAAGAAGACGCTGGCCGCGACGCTTTTGGAACTCGCGGCGGATCAAGCCCTTGCGGATGGCGCGTGGGAGGCCCGCAAGCGCTTCCTCGTCGAGCTGATCCGCCTCGGACTCGGGGACGGCGAGAAGTGGCGGGCCGGCTTGGCGGAGTGCCTGCGTCGGTTGTGGGCGGGTTCTCCCTCGCTGGAGAAACTGCTCAAACACTTCGCCCTGCCGCCGGCGCGCAAGTCTCTCGAGATCCTCGAAACCATCGAGATGTGGCTCGCGTACGACGTCGGCGGCGTGTTCGCGATGGCGGGCCGGGGCCCGGGGCGGGTCGTCGAGGCCAACCCGCAGCTCGGGTTGCTCCGCCTCGACTTCGAGAGGGAGAAGCGCGTCCCGATGCCGATCGACGCGGCTCGGAAATACCTGACGCCGCTTCCCGCCGGCCACTTCCTGCGCCGGCGGCTCGAAGAGCCGGCGGCGCTGGCGGCCGAGGCCGCGAGCGATCCGCAGGGCACGCTCGCGGCGATCCTCGAGAGCTACGCGGTTCCGATGGCGGTGCCGGAGATCAAGGCCGCGCTCGCGGGTGTGGTCGCGGAGGAGCAGTGGACGAGCTGGTGGAACCGCGCGAAGAAGAACCAGCGGATCCTCGCCTCCGGGAGTGGCACCCGCGTGCAGTACCGGCTCGCCTCCGGCGCCGGCGCCGAGGAGGAGATCCGCGCGGAGTTCGCCGCGGCCGCCCTGCCGCAACAGCTCGATCTGGTGCGCCGGCACGGCGGGCGCGGCCGCGAGTTGGCGGCGTTCTTCGGTGCTGCGCTGCTCGAACGGGCGGCGGTGGACGGCACGGCGCCGGCGCAGGTGTGGGAAGCGCTGATGCTGGCCGCACGCACGGGGGCGCCGGCGAGCGCCGTGGAGGCCGCCCGCGCGGCCGTCCTTGCGCGGGTCGGGCCTCTCGCCCTCCTCGGCGAGCTGGGCGACGCCCAGCAGCGCGAGATCCTGCTCGAGTTCGTGCGCGAGCACGACACGGCCGGGTGGGCGGGCGTGTACGAAGGTTGGCTCGACCATGAGCCGAGCCCGAGGCTGCTCTCGACGATCGCGGTGGCGCTCGTCGCGGCCGGCGAGAGCGCCCGGGTGCAATCGTTCCTCGACCGGGCCCTCCTGCAACCGGCTCGTCACCCATCGGCGCTGGTCTGGCTGTGCGAGGAGGACGGCGAAGCGTTGCGGCCGCTCCTCGAGGAGCGCCGCGGTGGTGCCCTGCTCGTGCGGCTCGTCGAACTCGCCGAACGCCGGACGTTCAGCCCGTACCGGTCGCGGCTGAAAGAGATCCTGTCGGCCGGCGGGCTCGCCGGCCGGATCGTCGCCGAGAGGCTCACCGTGGATCAGGCGCGGCGGGTCGTGCAGATCCTCGAGCACCCGGGCGAACTCGCCGACGAGCGGAACTGGCTGCGCCGTGCAGCGACGGCGCGATTTCCCGAGCTCCGCCAGGCCCCAGAGGCGGACGTTGTCCCGGCGCTCCCGGCCACGGTCACGCGCCTGCAGGCGGAGCTCAAGAACCTCCTCGAGAAGGCGATCCCCGAGACGCTGCGAGCGATCCAGGAGGCGCGCGCCCACGGCGACCTCTCCGAGAACTTCGAGTACCACGCCGCGCGCGCCCGGCAGGAGTTCCTCTCGGCGAGAGCCTCGGAGCTTCAGGGCGACCTCGGCAAGGTCCGGATCATCGACCCCCGCTCGGTCGACACCGCCCGCGTGCGGGTCGGCACCCGGGTTTGGTTGCGGCCGCAGGCGGGAGGGGATCGGCGGGCCATCGTGATCCTCGGACCGTACGAGGGAAACCCGGAGCGAGGGATCCTCTCGCACGGCTCGGAGGCGGCGCAATTGTTGCTGGAAAAGGCGGTGGGTGACGCGGTCAGCTTCGACGGCGCGGCTTGGACCGTGGACCGCATCGAGCCGGGCCTCTGATCGCGTCCCGCGCCGGCGCCGCACCGTTGGGCGCAACCGTATTGAGATCATGTAGATAAACAGAAGGCCGGTGAATGGGCTCGGCGGGGCGAGGGCTTGACTCGTCTCGACGTGCTGATTAAGATTTCGTCTCATGATGCGTGGTGAGCAGATGGGGTCGTTCGTTTTCCCCAGGTGGACCAATGTCCTGCGGCCGGTTCTCGCCGTCGCGCTGGTCGTCGTGCCGGCGTATGTCGTTGTCCTGCTCGCGTACGGCGCCTCGCCGCGGACTACGAACGTGGGGTACCAGCCGGTGCAACCGGTGCCGTACAGCCATGCGCTGCACGCGGGCCAGCTGGGGATCGACTGCCGCTACTGCCACAACACTGTCGAGGTGGCGGCGCACGCAGCGTTGCCGCCAACCCAGACCTGCATGAACTGCCACGCCAGGATCCGGACGACGAGCCCGAAGCTGCTGCCGGTGCGGGAAAGTTACGCGACCGGGCTGCCGATCCCCTGGGTGCGGGTGCACGACCTCCCTGACCACGTCAACTTCAACCACTCGGCGCACGTGCGGCGCGGCGTCGGCTGCGTGGAGTGCCACGGGCGGGTGGACACGATGGAGGTGGTGACCCAGGTCCACCGCCTCTCGATGGGGTGGTGCCTCGATTGCCACCGCCGCCCGGAACCGCACTTGCGGCCGCCGGACATGGTGACGAAGATGGACTGGGTCCCGCCCGGGGATCCGGAGACGTACGGCCGGCAACTTCGCCAGGCCAACAACATCAACCCCTCGACCCAGTGCTGGACGTGCCACCGATGAGGCCGGGATCCGGGAACCGGGGTCCGGGATCCGAGAGAGGAACCGAGACGCATGAGAGTGTCGGCCATGGCAAGGGCGGGCAGGCCGGTGAGGTCGTGAGCGAGGCACACGTGGGGAGGGAGCACTGGCGGAGCCTGGACGAGCTCGCCGACACGCCCGAGTTTCGCGCCGTGGTGGAGAAGGAGTTCCCGGGCCTCGCCGAGGAGCTGCTCTCGCCGCAGACGCGGCGTGCGTTCCTGAAGGTCATGGGCGCCTCGCTCGGGGTCGCCGGGCTCGCCGGCTGCCGCTGGCCCAAGGAGACGATCCTCCCGTTCGCCAACCGCCCCGAGGACCGCATCCCCGGCGTGCCCCAGCAGTACGCGACCGCGATGGAACTGGGCGGCGCGGCGGTCGGCCTTCTGGTCACGAGCTACGACGGGCGGCCGGTGAAGATCGAGGGGAACCCGCTGCACCCGGCGAGCCGCGGCGCGGCGGGCGCCTTCGCGCAGGCGAGCCTGCTCGAGTTGTACGACCCAGACCGGAGCACGCACGTGGTCCGGCGCGACGGCGGCCAGGCGTTCGCGTCGAGCTGGGACGAGTTCGCGGCGTTCGCAGGGCCGCACTTCGCGGCGTTGCGCGCGAAGAAAGGCGCCGGCCTCGCAGTTGTGTCGGAAGACAGCTCCTCGCCGAGTCTTGCCCGGCTGCGGCAGCGCTTCGCCGAGCTGTTTCCGGAGGCGACCTGGGTCTCGTGGGAGGCGATCCCCCGCGACGACGGCCGCTTCGCGGCGGCGCGCCTGTTCGGCGAGCCGCTCCGGTCCTTGCTGCGCCTCGACCGGGCGGACGTGGTCCTGTGCCTCGACGCCGACCCGATCCTCGATCACCCGGCCGCCGTGGCCCACGCCCGCGACTTCGCCGCCCGCCGGCGCGGCGAGGGCGGCACGATGAGCCGCCTGTACTCGGTCGGCGCGGTGATGTCGTTGACCGCCGCTGCCGCCGACCACCGTCTGGCCGTGGCCTCGTCGCGTGTCGCCGGGGTGGCCGCGCGGGTGCTGGTCGAACTTGAGAAGCTCGGCGTGCCGATGACGGCGGGGCGCGAGTTCGCCCAGCTCGCGACCACCGAGCCAGTGGAGGCCGCGTTCGCTGCTGCTGCTGCTGCGGACCTGGCGGCGGCCCGCGGGCGCGGCCTGGTCGTCGCCGGTCCGCGCCAGACGGCCGCGCACGACATCGCGGCGGCGATCAACCTCGCCCTCGGCAACGTGGGTGCGACGGTCGCCTACGTCCGCGACGGTCTCCCGGCGCCGGCATCTGCCTCGGATGGACTCGACACGTTCCTCGCCGCGGTCGAACGGGGCGGCGTTGGCACGGCGCTGGTCCTCGGCGGCAACCCGGCGTACGCCGCCGTGCCGTCGCAGCGCTTCCTCGATCGCTTTGCAAGGGTCCCCGTCCGCATCCACGTGAGTCTCTTCGACGACGAGACGTCGCGCGCGTCCACCTGGCACCTGCCGCGCGCCCACTACCTCGAGGCGTGGGGCGACGTGCGCTCGTGGGACGGGACGTACTCCGTGCAACAGCCCCTGATCGAGGCGCTCTACGGCGGGCGTACCCCGACCGAGGTGGTGGCGTCGCTGCTGGGCGATGGGAACGCCGCGGGGTACGAGGTCGTCCGCGCGACGTTCAAGGGGCTGGTGGGGCCCGACGGGTTCGAGGAGGCGTGGCGGAGGACGCTCAACGACGGCGTGCTCGCGGGCAGCGCGTTTCCGGAGGTCAAGACCGTCGTGGCGCAGACGGGAGGCGTGATTGCGGCGGCGCCGGCGGCCGGAGACGGGGCGGCGACCGGGCTCGAGGCGGTGTTCGTCGCGGACGCGAGCGTCTACGACGGCCGCTTCGCGAACAACGCCTGGCTCCAGGAGATGCCCGATCCGCTCACCAAGATCACATGGGACAACGCCGCGCTGCTCAGCCCGGGGACGGCGGCCGCGGTTGGGGTCAAGCACGGTGATGTCGTCAGGGTCAGGCGCGGGGACAAGGCGGCGGAGATCGCCGTGTACGTGATGCCGGGCCAGGCCGACGGCACGGTCGTGCTGCCGCTCGGCTACGGGCGGACCGCAGCCGGCAGGGTCGGCGACGGCGTCGGCGTCGACACCTACGTCCTGCGCGCGCCTGAGGGGCTCCACTTCGTGGGCGGCGTCGCGCTGGAGAAGACCGGCCGCACCCACACGCTTGCCTGCACGCAGGACCAGCAGGCGATCGACCGCGTCGGGTACGAGGCGCGCGGCCAGCGCATCGCCGAGATCGTCCGCGAGGGGACGCTTGCCGAGTTCGTGGCCGACCCCGAGTTCGTGCGCAAGCAGGACGAGCTGCCGGCGATGCTGCCGATTTTCTCCTCGCCGCAGCTGACCGGCGAGCACCAGTGGGCGATGAGCATCGACCTGGCGGCATGCATCGGGTGCAACGCGTGCATGATCGCGTGCCAGGCCGAGAACAACATCGCGGTGGTCGGGAGGGAGCAGGTAATCCGCGGCCGCGTGATGCACTGGATCCGGGTGGACCGCTACTTCTCCGGCAAGCCGGAGACGCCGAGGGTCGCGTTCCAGCCGATGGCGTGCCAGCAGTGCGAGAACGCGCCGTGCGAGCAGGTGTGCCCGGTGGCCGCCACCATGCACTCGGACGAAGGCCTCAACGAGCAGGTGTACAACCGCTGCGTCGGCACCCGCTACTGCTCGAACAACTGCCCCTACAAGGTGCGGCGCTTCAACTTCTTCAACTACTTCAAGAACGTGCCGCAGAGCGAGAAGATGGCGTTCAACCCCGAGGTGACGGTGCGCGGCCGCGGCGTGATGGAGAAGTGCAGCTTCTGCATCCAGCGCATCGAGGCGGTCAAGATCGCGGCCAAGAACGACCGGCGGCCGATTCGGGACGGGGAGATCGTTCCGGCGTGCGCCCAGACCTGCCCCGCCCAGGCGATCGTTTTCGGCGATATTAAGGACGCAGCGAGCCGTGTCTCGAGGCTGCGGGCGGACCATCGGTCGTACTCGGTGCTCGGTGAGCTGAACACGAAGCCGCGCACGACCTACCTCGCCAAGCTGCGCAACCCGTCGCCGAAGGTCGAGGAGGGCTAATGAGCGCGGCGCCCCACCTCCCCGACAACACGATCGAAGCCCCGGGCACCCGCGCGCCGCTCATCCTCGGCGACAACGACTTCGCGTCCGTGACCGAGAAGGTCTGCGGGATCGTCGAGCGCCGGCAGCTGCCGCGCGCCTGGTACGTCGTGTTCGCGGTTTCGTGCTCGCTCACGGCGCTCCTCGTCGCGGTGGTCGGCTACCTGTTCCTGGCCGGCATCGGGGTGTGGGGGCTCAACATCCCGGTCGGCTGGGGTTTCGATATCACGACGTTCGTCTTCTGGGTTGGCATCGGCCACGCGGGGACGCTGATCTCGGCGATCCTGTTCCTCTTCCGGCAGAAGTGGCGCACCGGGATCAACCGTTTCGCCGAGGCGATGACGATCTTCGCGGTCATGTGCGCCGGGATGTTCCCGGCGATCCACACCGGCCGCCCCTGGTTCGACTACTGGCTGTTCCCGTACCCCAACCAGATGTACGTCTGGCCAAACTTCAGGAGTCCGCTGCTGTGGGACGTGTTCGCGGTCTCGACGTATTTCACCGTGTCGCTCATGTTCTGGTACACGGGGATGATCCCGGACCTGGCGACGCTGCGCGATCGGGCCACGACCCGAGTCCGCAAGATCGCCTACGGCCTCCTCAGCCTGGGCTGGCGCGGCTCCGGCCGGCACTGGCACCGGTACGAGCGGGTGTACCTGATGCTGGCCGCTCTCGCCACGCCGCTCGTGCTGTCGGTGCACTCGGTCGTGAGCTTCGACTTCGCGGTCGCGCAGCTGCCGGGCTGGCACTCGACCATCTTCCCCCCGTACTTCGTCGCCGGCGCCATCTTCTCCGGCTTCGCCATGGTGATCACGCTCATCGTGCCCGTACGATCGCTCTTCGGCCTGCAGGAAATGATTACGGCGCGGCACCTCGACAACATGGCCAAGATCACGCTGGCGACCGGTTTGATGGTGGCGTACTCATACGGTGTCGAGTTTTTCATGGCGTGGTACTCCGGCAACCCGTTCGAACGCTTTGCCCTGGCCAACCGGGCGCTCGGCCCGTACGCATGGGCGTTCTGGATCATGATGGCGTGCAACGTTGCTGCGCCGCAGGCGTTCTGGTTCAAGAGGGTGCGCACCACGCCGTGGATGCTGGTGGGCGTGTCGATCCTGGTCAACATCGGAATGTGGTTCGAGCGTTTCGTGATCATCGTTTCGTCGCTGTCCCGGAGCTACCTGCCGTCGAGTTGGGGGTACTACAAACCCACGTGGGTGGAGCTGTGCACGCTCGCGGGCTCGTTCGGCCTATTCATGACCCTGTTCCTGCTCTTCCTGCGCTTCGGGCCGATGATCGCGATGGCGGAGGTCAAGAGCGTGATGCCGGCGGCGGGTCTCGACCGCGGGCCCCACCACGGCCACGGGCAGTACTGGGGCGAGATCCCGCACCAGCACGACCGCCAGGAAGGGGACGCACGTCCATGAGCGAGCCCCACGCCGAAACCACGGGGGCCACGGCCAAGAGGTGGGGGTACCTGGCGGAGTTCGACTCCGTGGGCGCGCTGCTCGCCGCGGTCGAGAAGGTGCGCGACGCGGGGTTCGTCAAGTTCGACGCGTTCGCACCGTTCCCGATCCACGGCCTCGACGAGAGCATGGGCATCCGGACGAGCCGCCTGCCGCTCGTGGTCCTGGGCGGCGGCATCACCGGGGCGTGCGCTGGCCTGGCGCTGCAGTGGTGGATGAACGCGTTCGACTACCGCTACATCATCAGCGGCAAGCCGTTCTTCGGCCTCCCGGTCGCGATCCCGATCACCTTCGAGCTCACGATCCTGCTGGCGGCGATCGGCGCGTTCGTCGGCCTGATGATCGCCAACCGGCTGCCCGAGCTCTACCACCCGGTTTTTCAGAGCGCCCGCTTCCGCGCGCGCGCCACGACCGACGGTTTCTTCATCTCCGTGCAGGCCGACGACCCGAGGTTCGACCCGGCCGGAACCCGGTCGTTCCTCGTCGACGCCGGCGCCCGCCGGGTGGAAGAGCTGGAGGAGGAGTGATGCCGCGTGGGCTCATCTACGGCGCCGTCCTGCTGGCTGCCCTCGCGCTCATCCCTCTGGCGCTGATCGCCCGCGCCCGCGTCACCACCTCGGGCGTGCCGCGGATCCAGCTGATCCAGGACATGGGCCGGCAGCCGAAGTTCAAGACCCAGTCGGCCAACCCGATGTTCGCCGACGGCCGCGCGATGCGGCCGGAGGTGCCCGGGACCGTGGCGCGCGGCGAACTGCACGAGGACGGCGCCTACTGGGCCGGCCGCACCCCCGACGGGTGGGTGATGGCGTTCCCCGTGACGGTCACGGACCAGTTGATGCGGCGCGGCCAGGAGCGCTACGACATCTTCTGCGCGCCCTGCCACGGGCTCGCCGGATACGGGGACGGGCCGGTCGCGAAGCGTGCCGACGCGCTGCAGGAGGGCACATGGACGCCGCCGTCCTCGTACCACACCGGTCTCGTGCGGCAGCGGCCGGTGGGGTTCATCTTCAACACGATCAGCAACGGGATCCGCAACATGCCGGCATACGGCCCGCAGATCCCCGTGGCGGACCGCTGGGCGATCGTGGCGTACGTGCGCGCCCTGCAGCGCAGCCAGGACGCGCGTGCCACGGACGTGCCGCCCGAGCTGCAGCGACAGCTCAGGTAGGGGTGGGGGCATGATGAGCCAGGTTCCCGGACCCGTCTCCGAACAGCGCCGCCTCGGGGCGATGGGCGAGCGCCTGTGGCGGGGCGCCGCGCTCGTCGGCGTCATCGCGATCGCCATCAGCCTCGGGGTGGCCGCCGCCACGCCGGACGGCTGGCGCCGCTTCTTCTTCGCCTACCTCGTCGCGTTCGCCTACGTCCTCAGTCTCGCCCTCGGATCGCTCTACTTCGTGCTCCTCCACCACCTCACCAACTCGGGCTGGAGCGTGGTCGTGCGGCGGATCGCCGAGGTGTTCGCGGGGACGCTGCCGTTCCTGGCGGTGCTCGGCATGCCGCTGCTCTTTGGGGTGGGAGAGCTTTACCCCTGGGCGCGGGCGGGGTACGCGGGCGCGCACGCAAAGGCCGCCTACCTCAACGTGCCGTTCTTCGCCGCTCGCTGGGTGGTCTACTTCGCGGTCTGGGGCGCGCTCGGCCGCTTCTACCTGCGACGCTCGCTGGCGCAGGACGTCTCGGGCGACGTCTCGCTCACGGTGACGATGCGCCGGTGGTCGGCGCCCGCGATGATCGCGTTCGCGGTCACGCTGTCGTTCGCGGCGTTCGACCTGTTGATGTCGCTGGACCCGGGCTGGTACAGCACGATCTTCGGCGTCTACTACTTCGCCGGAGCGGCGGTGGGCGTGTACGCGCTCCTGCCGCTGGCCTCGTTCCTCCTTCAGCGCGCCGGTTTCATCCGCCGGTCGGTGACGGTCGAGCACTACCACGACCTGGGGAAGCTACTGTTCGGGTTCGTGGTGTTCTGGGCGTACATCGCGTTTTCGCAGTACATGCTGCAGTGGTACGCCAACTTGCCGGAGGAGACGCATTGGTTCGTGGTGCGACAACAGCACGGCTGGGGGTGGGTCGGCCTGGCCCTCGTGTTCGGGCACTTCCTGATCCCGTTCGTGGCGTTGCTCTCCCGCGCGCCGAAGCGCCGGCCGCCGTTCCTCGCGGCCGTCGCCGCGTGGGTGCTCGTCATGCACTGGGTGGACCTGTACTGGCTCGTAATGCCGGCGGCGAGCCCCGCCAGCCCGGCGCTGCACGTCGTGGACCTGACGGTCCTGGTCGGGCTGGTCTCGCTGCTCGTGGCTGCGGCCGCGTTCGTGGCGCGCGGCCGGGCGATGGTGCCGGAGGGCGACCCGCGCCTGGAGGAGTCGCTCGCGTTCGAGAACGCGTAAGGACGGAGGAGAAGCGTGCGAGAGGGCGGCGAACCGAACACCCCGCTGACGGCGCTGGTCGGCATCGTCTTCGCGATCGTGCTGTTCGTGGTCGTGGTCTTCCTGCAGGCGTTCTTCTATCAGCAGCAGCAGGCTGAGAACGCCCGCAAGGTCGTGGCCGTCGCGCCGGAGCAGCTGTCGCAGTTGAGGTCGCAGCAGCTCGGAGAGCTGCACGGTTACCGGTGGGTTGACGAGAAGGCGGGCATCGTCGCGATCCCGATCGGCCGCGCGATGGAACTGGTGGTGCGCGACGGCGGGAGGTCGCCGTGGCCGTCCGTGCAGCCCCCCCCTCCCAGTCCGCCGCCCACGCCGCCGCCGCACCCGGCCGTGCCGAAGAGATAGTTGGAATTGCGCCGGGCCCAAAGCGTTTCTCATCGGTAAGGGCAGTACTTTCCGCGCGTTTCCGGAACAATCCCGGATTCCGCGGTGGTTGGCCCCGGGGGAACGGAGATGACGGTGCGGCGCGGCGTGTTGGCGGTCGTGACGGCGGGGGTGCTGGCGGGGCTGACCGGCCGGGCT
>Ga0208584_1000080_pt1 | contig 13355 bp, 13 predicted proteins | sample NGESurdeep072012_4_FD_184460 | JGI IMG/M metagenome (GOLD analysis project Ga0208584, IMG submission 184460) | Arctic peat soil microbial communities from Barrow, Alaska - NGEE Surface sample 415-1 deep-072012 (SPAdes) | ecosystem: Environmental > Terrestrial > Soil > Wetlands > Peat ...
TAATTCCATTTCTTGAATAACCATCAAGGACAATATTGGTAATTAAATGCTTGAAATTATATTTTCGTCGTTCCTTAGTAATTATTAACCTTTAGAGTTCCAGTTCAATAGCTTGGGGACACGACCTGTGAAGTCATTCGTTCCAAATGCCTGAGAACAGAGCGGATTTGGTTATCACATAATGATTAAGTGCAGAAAAGGATTGAAACAGTGGGACAAAATACCACACATCTGAGATGGTTGCGGACGACACTCTTGAAGAATTCACGGCCTTATTTAAAAAAGGAATAATAGGAGTGCTTTATGAAAATAAAGCCTTACTTCTGCATCTTAAGATCTTATTCTGTAGTCTTGCCGTCGAATGACTCTGCCTTGTTTGGGTCATTTGCCTCTGCCTTTGTTTTGCGCACTATGCCATCCTGGTGTTCAGGCGGCGAATAGGTAGTAAATAGTTTCAGGTCATGATTTTTCATAGTATTGATGACATTATGGTGGGCCCCTGCAGGCACAAAAACAGCAGATCCATCACAGACTTCATATTCATTTCCGTTAACTATGCACTTTCCCTTCCCGTCCATAAAATAGAAAAACTGGTCGGTGTCCTTATGCACTTCCATTCCGATGTCTTCATGAGGCTTGAGGCTCATAAGTACCAATTGGTTGTACTGTCCTGTATAGAGCACCTTGCGGAAATTGTCATTTTTCAAAGTAGCCTTTTCTAAATTAATACAAAGTCCTTTCTTTTGATCTGGGCTTACTGATGCAGCTGTCACTGACACTAAAAAGCATACTGCCAGAAAAACCGCTATTGCCCATTTGGTTTGATTTTTCATAGATCTACACTCTCCTTCTTTTTCACTTTTTATATGCGGTTATTGTGAGAAGAAAACCTGCAGTAGCCGACTCTAGATTTAAAACCACTACTCACAAATTTCCCCGTTTTGAACAAAACAGTATTCAACTCTAAGGTAAATAAAAGCATTCAGATGTAAAAAAGTGGAAATGTTTCATATTAGTAAGGCGTAAGAGAGTTTCATTTTTACTACATTTATACATTTAATGTAGACATTTCTTTGATTTCTGGCTGCTTTTCAGAAGTGGCTCTTCGTTGTTTTGTGTGGATATTATCATAAAAACCAACGCGGTCTTGAGTTGAAAATCATCTTACCCATAGAAAATGACGAAGGGCCTGCTCTCAGACGAAAAACATGGCTTTTTCACTTTATAATCCCCGACGTTGTTATATTTCTTCAAGGAAATAATGTATTCGAGGATTTTTCATGGGAACTGTTAATTTCAAGAAAATAATGATAGCAACTGATGGTTCGACCTGCTCCGGGCTGGCCACTGACAAAGGGATAGAGTTTGCTCGTTTGAGTGGAGGGACGGTTTATGCAGTCTACGTGGTATCATCAGCCTCTCTATTTTCTATGAATCAGGGTTACTCTTATTGTTCATGTCCCCAGACCTCCTGCAGTAACATTCAATGAAACTTCCGAGGAATTCCATATTTCCACTGGACTATGTCAAAAGATTCAAATCAAATTTACTGCAAGAGGTCTGTGGACATGAACGTTAATCGTTCTCATCACCGGGAAAATTATACACAAAGTAAAATCATAGTATCAAACTGCGGAAATATCATTTTTGCACCACAACTGTAATAAGTTGCCTAGGTTATTTCGTTGTGGGCACTAAGACTTTATATAGAAAAAACGATGGGCAGTATTACGAAAATTCAGCCGGCCATACTGGCGGTCTGGCGGAATACCTGGCTAAAAGTTTTAGCCACCTCAGCAGTATTCTATATTCTTTTGATGGCAGCTTTGCTGCTGACAAACAACTCTAATCTGTTTCCCACATTATTGATGGTCGGTAGCTTTATGGTCCCCATCGCCTACGTGGCGTTCTTTTACGAGCGTAGGCATCTAAGTCGCTTGACACTGCCGACTATCTCCTTGGCTTTCCTGTATGGCGGGTTGCTGGGCATACTTGCCGCATCCCTTTTAGAACCATTTTTTATCCGCCAGTTGAATCTTGGTGCGATTCTAAAAATAGGGTTCATTGAAGAATTTGCTAAAATCCTAGGGGTACTGGTGATTGCACGCCATAAGCGGCACGACTCGGAAATGGACGGGTTGATCCTAGGCGCGGCGGCAGGAATGGGGTTTGCAGCTCTGGAAAGCAACGGTTACGCCTTTACCGCCTTCCTAGATAACCATGGGAGCGTTTCAGCAACCGTGGTAGTGACATTGATCCGCGGTCTGCTTTCCCCAATGGGGCATGGGACCTGGACAGCGATTTTAGCCAGCGTGCTGTTCCGTGAAAGCAGGAATGGCCGCTTCCGCATTGACAAGCAAGTGATTGGAGCTTACTTGCTCGTTTCCATCCTGCATGCAATGTGGGACGGACTGCCTCTGATCATTGCTTACACCCTTGGTCAGGGATTAAGCTTGCTAATCGCCTGGGGTATGATCGGTATTGTTGGATTGGTGATCCTCTGGCTGCGCTGGCGAGAAGCAGTCAAATTACAAATGGTTTTGCCGCCAGAAACTGAGGACATATAACACTTAAAAATTTTAGGTTTAGGTAGTGTTAGTAATGGTTTTATTATATTCCAGAATTCAATAGATATCTTGTAGTCCTGTCCCGTTTTTCGTTTTGTCACTAATATAAAATGCAATAAATAATAGTTATTCTACTTTTCGGATAGGCTCTTAGTAGATCTGGTGATAAGAAGAAACAACGTTTCTCAAGAGATGAAGATGGAATTTTAAACCTTAAAAATTGGGTTATATCAGAACAATGTGATGTTGTCGCCTGTGAATCAATCAGTGACTATATCCTTTTCCGGGGGATATTCAAAAATACCGTTATTACGCTACTGAACTTTTGGACGGGTTGTGCATAGAACCCCATATTAAATGTTTTTTATAGTGTTGCAATCCGTTATATTTAAATACAATCACAATATTTTCTGACTAATCAACAATTGTTTTTTCAACTATTCATTTGCCAATAGTTGAATAGGCAACATAATTGTTGGAATTTCTTATATCCCTAATAATTATTGGCTGAAGAATAAGCACTTATCCGACAAAATATGACATAAAGGCTAGGGAACAAAGATGGATGAAACAACAGTAAAGAAGGTAATTCTTCTTTCGATGGAAAGGGACGCTCTTAATAACTTTATTTTTGAGCAGACTTTTCAAAATAAAATTATTGGCAAGTTTAAGGAACTTAGCAAAAATCAACCCATGGTGATCAAGATTATAGGCATGGAAGGTGAAATCATGCCATCAACCATTGGGAACTACATTGGTATGAATAAAAGCAGCCTCACCCGGATGATTGATGATCTGGAGGAGAAAGGGATGGTATTTCGGAAAAATGATCCTGAAGACAGGAGAAAAGTGCTTATATCCCTGACAGATAAGGGGCTTGAATGTTATTATTATTTTAATGAAATCGTCGATGAAATCTTTGAGTCTGTAGACAAAAATGACGTCGAGGATTATTTACAGAGCCTTGAGACAATGGTGAGGATTTTAAGGAAATTTGGGAATCAACTCAATAAATCCACTATACACTTTACAACTACACTTCAAAAAAGATAATGAGAGGAATCCGCCATTAAATCCATTTTTGAAAAACTTGGAGTATTTATCCAGAACAACCGATTAACCATACTCGCGATCTTCTTTCTTCTCATCTTGTTATCATTCCAGGGTGCACAGAAGATCTATATGGCATCAGGAACGGATACCTTTGTCAGCAAAGATTCGCTACTGTATCAGGACTATGATCACCTTTTCGTGAGCTTATTTCAAACTCAATCTATCATAGTAATGGTAGAAGGAAATGATGTAAGGTCTGCAAAGTTAATGAAAGCTATAGATAAGCTTGAATACCAGCTCCAGTCTACCGAAGGGGTTACATCGACCACAAGTCCTGCTTCTGTTATAAAACAAATTAACTATCAAATGACAGGTAGGTCCAGTATCCCGGACACTGATGCAGAAGTAAAGGCAATAATTGAAGGAAATCCCAGTATATTCGGAAAATTGATCCCTGACAATACACACACAGTGGTTTCTGTAGGAATGTCTGGATCTGTAACAGATGACAAGAAAAGTGAAATCTTAAAGGCTACACAAGAAGCTGTAAAACTTTCTGATTTTCCTCCTTCATATAATATCATAGTAACAGGTGATCCAGCCTTTAGAATCGCGATGAACACTGAGATGAATTCAAGTATGGGACCTTTGCTTGGGCTTGCTGCTGTCTTTATGCTCATAGTGCTAGGTCTTGTATTTGGCCATGTCCGATGGAGGTGGCTACCTTTGCCTGTTGTTTTCCTTGGTGTTATTTTCACTTTTGGAGCCATGGGCTTTCTGGGAATTCCACTCTCCATGGTTTCTATGTCGGCTTTTCCTGTATTGATAGGGCTTGGAATCGATTATGCAATCCAGTTCCATAATAGGATCGAAGAAGAATTGCACAAAGAAGAAAATAAATCTAAAGCTATTATAAGAACAGTAAAACACACTGGACCTGCTGTACTTATAGCCCTTACCATGACTGCTCTGGGCTTCTTTTCCTTATTTACATCTTCAGTTCCAATGATTCGGGATTTTGGAAAACTTCTTACGGTAGGCATAGTAATGTGCTACCTCGCAGCTCTCTTTGTTGGTGTAGTAACCGTTTCTCTTTTTGATAGCATCTCGGAAAGAGGCATGTTGAAAAGATTAAAGAGCAGATTTAAACCTGCAAAAGCAAATGTAGAAAGTATCTCTCCCAAGAAACCAAAGCCCCGTTTTATAGGAGATTTCCTGGCAAAGCTCACAGATTTTACAATAAAGTATAATGTGATTGTAATAGGAATCGCAACTATGCTATGCATTGTAGGGCTTATTGCCGATGAGTCTGTGGGCGTCCAAACAGATGTACAATCCTTTGTTCCCCAAAATATGCCAGCTCTTCTAGATCTGTACCATCTGAAGGACATCATGGGTGGAACAGATGAACTAGATCTTATAATAAAGGTTAACGACAATGCTGACCCTAATATTCTGAAGTGGATAGACAAATTCAGTGAACATGAGAGTCGTAGAGCTCATATTTACAGTGCTTCAAGTATTGTAACTCTTTTAAAACAATATAACGGTGGCACAATCCCGGATAGTCGTGATGAGATTGAAGCGATTTATGGAAAAATTCCGGAAGCTCAGAAATCAAAATATCTTTACGGCAAAAACATGCTTCTTTTAACTTTTAACATTGGAAATGCCCAGAAAGATTTAAAGATCACAGGGATTCAAGATTTGACCAATATTGTAAAACAGGATATTCAGTGGCTGCAAGCCCCTCCTGGAACCTCAGTAACTATCACTGGAAGTTCGGTGGTCTACACCGAGGTTATAGGCGCTCTCACAAGCGGAAGGATTGAAATGACCTATATTGGGCTTTTCCTGGTATTGGGCGGTCTATTAATAGTATATAGAGACTGGCTAAAAGCCCTTGTTCCGATTATCCCAATGTTTATGGTAACAGGCTGGTCCGGTTTGGTTATGAAGTCCTTGAACCTCGACTACAATCCCATGACCGCAACCTTGGGCGCTTTGATCCTTGGAATAGGATGTGAATACTCAATTCTTATGATGGAAAGATACTTTGAAGAAAAGGATGAAGGAGCCAGTCCTCTTGCAGCTATACATAAGACGGCTGCAAGCATAGGGGCGGCTCTTATTGCCTCGGGAGCCACGGTTGTTTTTGGGTTTGCAGCTTTGATCGCATCTCCTTTTCCTTTAACCAGCAACTTTGGACTGGTGACAGTAATTGATATCCTGCTTGTCATGGTTGCAACCTTCACGGTATTCCCACCTCTTATCATAGTACTGGACTCATGGAGGGGGAAAAAAAGAGGAATGCAGGCGACACATAAAAAAGCAGAAAACGTCATAGGGGCCGGTATCCAATGAATAAACCCCAGAACTACCCATCAAATAAATTAGTAACAACATTTGTCTCATTTGCAATTCTCCTCTCAGTTATCTCAATAACTGTATCTCCGGCCCTTGGAGATACCGGAGATCTCCTGATTCCGGGCAATGGGTTCACAGTAGACTATTACAGGAGCTTCGGAGAGCCAAACATTCAAGCCTCTTTAATAGGAGACCCTGAATTCGAGAGGGGAGACATTGCAAATCTTCAGGTAATGCTTGTAAATAAAGGTGTAATTGAGGGTATGAAGCGTCTCTACGCTGATCAGGCCCTTATCCCGGATTCTAAAGAAGAGTCAATTGCTCTTGCCGAGATGAGTGCAGAGCAAGATTGTACAACAGCTAAAGGCATCAAAGCAGACCTGATCTCGGGATCTGATTACATCCATGTCGAGCCTACAACTACTCCTCAGATCTTAGATGAACTTAAAACCGGAGCTATACAGCCTATCAAGTTCACCATACGCATTGATGATAATACCCCTGCTGGAGAGTATGAACTGAGGCTTCCCGTAACTTATCAGTATCAAAGCAATGTCCGGACAAATACTCCAAACGCGATAGACATTGGACTAACTTCTGATACTCTGGCGTTTACGCGGGAAAATACCACACAAAATATTACCCTCCCTCTTCAGATTTCTATTAAAAAAGAGCCGAAGTTTGAGGTAAGCAATATCTCAGGCAGTCTGAAACAGGGCTCCACAAGTTTGATAAACGTCACTTATACGAACCTTGGGGAGATTCCAGCTACAGATGCTCAGGCCAAAATTGTCGTCATGAAACCTCTAAGTACAAGCACGTCAACTGTCAGGCTTGGAACAGTCGGCCTCGGAGAAAGCCAGATGGCATCATTTGAAATTTTGGCTGCATCAGATGCTGTGGTTAAGAATTATGGTATTGACAGTGAAGTAAGGTACATTGACAATAACGGGAAAACCAAATTTTCCGAAAATATGAAAGTGTATACGCCAATTGAAAAATCCGAGTCCAAAGCCAGCATAACTACCATAGTCGGCATATTACTAGCTCTTATCGTTATCTATCAAATTGTAAAGGTGCTCCGCAACAGGAAAAAATATAGTGAGAATGAATCAGGTGATGAGAATGATTAAAAAAAGTATTATCCCTGCGATTGCAACTCTTCTTATATTATTGCTCGCAACAGTGCCTGTACAGGCAGAATTACCCCAAAGTTTCGATTTTAGTAAAAATTTCTACACCGTCTACGGGGGGCCAGATTTAGATGCCACTCTTATTGGAGATAACCAGTACTCCAGGGGAGATACTGCTACTCTGAATGTAGGACTCATGAATAAAGGAGTGGTTGAGGGTTTCAAATCCGAAAAAGATGCTGACACCTCGGTTGATACAGTGCTACAGCAGTCGGAAATGAAATACGAAACACAAACTGTAACAGCTGTCGGTATCCTTGCAACTCTTACGTCCAATAACTCGAATATAACTGTAAAATCCGGCCCTCAGGAAGCAGGTACTCTTCAGCAGGGGAAACAAAGTGCATCCCCCACCAAGTTCACTATCGAAATCAGTAAAAATGCCCCTGCAGGCACATACCCCTTGAACTTACAACTCTCTTACAAATATGAAAGTAATGTGGCAGTAAGCGGAGACAACCTTGATACCGCCACTGGTCTTGTAACTAACCAGGGAGTAGGGGTCTGGTACGAGAACAAAACTCAGAATCAAATAATAATGGTACAGGTCAAAAAAGAACCTTACTTTGAGGTTTCTCAGATAAATGGCAGCCTTTACCCAGATAAGGGTGGAATGCTTTATGTGACTTATAAAAATACAGGGGAAGAACCTGCAAAAGATGCAACTGTCAGGTTAAGTGCAAGCGACCCATTCAGCACGACAGATGACCAGGCATTCCTCGGCACCTTAAAACCTGGAGACAGTGCAACTGCAGCCTTTAATCTGGCCGTAGACAAAACTGCAACTCCAAAGCCGTATTCTTTAGATAGCCAAATCCTTTATGAAGATACTGAAGGGCACAACCAGATCTCTGACAGCGTTAAGATTGATACACAGGTCCTGCCCGCTGAAAAAAGTAAGCTCCCAGGATTTGAGCTTGGAACAGGTGTCGCGTTTGTGACCCTTGCCGCCTGTTTTATAGCTTTAAGAAAGAAGAAACAGGATTGAAGTTTATACAACCTACATTCGGCAGCAAGCACATCCTAACATCTAAATATACTTAGTTGTTATTTTTTATAGGTTCAGTTAAAAACCAGTATCATACGGACTACATATCTAACGTTATTTGTCATTCATCTCATTTACTACAAATATATATTAATTATGTCATGGTTAACATTTAGTAATTTTTGATTTAAATTGAATTTCAAAAGTTCTGAAAGAAACGATATCAATAGAGAAATTGAATGGATTTTTATGTCGACCTGCCGAAAGCAGGATACAAGTGAAAAGAGACCTGTAGTCACAAACACGTATCTTATACAGAAATCTCACAACTTTATAGATTGACATAAAAAAGAAGAAAATTTTGAGGTACTATGATGGAAAAAATTTTGAAAGCTATAGCAATGATTCTTCTTGTTGCTGCTGTTGTCTCTGCAGCCGGCTGTGCTGGAAAGACGAATACCGCAGAAAACGAAACTCAGGCAGCTTCAGGACAAGTAACACCTACATCTACAGTAACATATGCAGAAACACCTACATCTACAGTAACATATGCAGAAACACCTACATCTGCAGTAACACCTGCAGTAGCAAACGAAAATATGACTGAGAACTCGATTGGGAACACTACAGCTCAAACTGGAACTCATATAAGTAATGTTCAGCGCAAACAGGCTATAGCACAGAATCACGCACTGAATTCCGGCACACAGAGCGTCAAAGAGTAAAGAATGAAAGTGATTGAATAGCAGTATATCTAAGGAAATATACAAGTAGCCTTTTAAAAAGGCTACAACCTTTTCTTCGGAAACAACTGAATAAATCTTTTCTGTATATCGGTACTTTATGCGTAAATTATGGAGAACAATATATGACTAGCGATTTTTGCCGAAATATAGTGATTGCAACAGACGGATCTGAGAATACACAGAAGGCCATTTCTTATGGTATTAAGCTTGCAAAACTTAGCGGAGCCACAGTTCATGCTCTTCATGTATTAGATACATCTTCTATTTCTCAAAGCTGGACTGCCGGCAAGGAAACAATGCATGAGGTCCTGACAAAGGATGGACAGAAAGCGACCTCTAAAGTTAAAGAGTGTGGGGTGGCCTCAGGTGTAGATGTAAAAGAGGTTCTTTTGGAAGGTCACCCAAGTAAGGAGATTATCGATTTCGCTGAGAATAATGACATTGACCTGATAGTAATGGGTACCCTCGGAAAAACCGGACTCGATAGGTTTCTAATGGGAAGCGTTGCAGAAACGGTAGTAAGAGACTCAAAAGTCCCGGTCCTGGTAGTCCGGGGTGAAGAGCAAAGATGAAACTTTCTATCAAAAGGAAAAGGCAATGTACCGAAAATTGTGAAATCCTTATTTACTATGCATAGGTTGTAGGGTAAAACATATGCATTTTAGCAATTTTATCTTGAATTTTGAGATAAATACGGGCTCAAAACTCAGAAAATGCATAGTTTTTATTGTAATCTATGCATCTGTAAACTCATCTTTCAAAGATCGTTAAAAAACGATAACAATGGACTGCATAGTTATCATTTTAACTGTAAAATGGTCTACATGATAACGATTTCGCCAAACTTATGTAATTTTTTGTTTTTTAAAACAAATATGCTTAGAGCCCATCAAATTCATAGTATTTTGAGGTTATACTACATATCAGTATAATAGCTATTAATTTTCACCATCAATAAGACCATTTTTGTATTTTTTCTCTTAGGGGACTATGTATTTTCGTTATCGATTGATGCATTAGTCGCACATCTTTGAAAGTCAAGGTAAAAACAATAATTTTTTTTGGTGAAGAAGAAGACTACCAAGTCAATCAAATTTACAGAACTTCCGGTACACAACCAAGTTAGTCACCAGAAACTACGGAGCAACTCACTTTTTTGAGTTTAGATCTGTTACTTTCCGAAATTATAGACATATTTAAAACTAAGTTTAATCCTTTAAAATTATGAATTCGCTTGATAAAGCTGCAAATCCCAATGATGGATATGGAAATGGTTCCGAGGGAAATAAATTAGAGAAGAATACAAAAGATAAAACGTATTTTAATTCAGTCCATAATTATATAGAAAGTTCTGCCGCAGTAAGGATTCCTCAGAAAGTAGATAAACCCCTCATCAAGTTGAAAGATGTCTGGAAAATCTACCAGATGGGAGATGTAGATTTTGCAGCTCTTAAGTGTATAAACCTTGATATTTTCGAAGGAGAGTTCCTAGTAGTCCTTGGTCCTAGTGGAAGCGGCAAAAGTACACTGTTGAACCTAATTGGTTGCCTTGACTTGCCCTCAAAAGGCGACGTTTTCCTTGACTCAAAAGATATCTCAGGGCTTAAGGAATCGGAGCTTGCCAGGATCCGAGGACAGAAGATAGGATTCATCTTTCAGAGCTTCAATCTTATTCCTACTCTGAATGCACAGGAAAATGTTCTTTTACCTATGGAATTCCAGGAAGATAATGCGCGAAAAGCCAAAGAAAGGGCTGTCTATTTGCTGGAATTAGTTGGACTTTCGGACAAAAAACAAAACCTGCCTTCTCAACTCTCAGTGGGACAGAGACAAAGAGTTGCAATTGCCCGCTCTCTGGCTGTGAACCCACCAATAATCTTGGCAGACGAACCTACGGGAAATCTAGATAGTAATACCTGGCATTACATCCTTGAACTCCTTTATAAATTAAATACAAAAGAAGGCAAGACGATTATCATCGTTACCCATGAATTGGAAGTCATAAAACACGCTACAAGAATCGTGTATCTCAAAGATGGTAAGATCGAAAAAATCGAATGACTTAAGAAAAAAATTCTATGGGTTAGAATGATTATAACATCTATTTAGGCAACAAACAGTAAATTTCCAACTTGCCAGTTGAAAATTTAATGCTGCAGTTGATATTATTACCGCTGTTGTCATAAATTTAATATATTCAATCACAAAAATTTACGAAAACGAAGGTGTAATAATGTCTAATGACGATAGAATATACGAATATTTTAAATCTTTAACGAAGTCTACAGAGGAAAAAGATGTATTTTTTAATATCTTTTTGGTGCTTTTCTCTATCGTAGTCATAGTTATTATCTATTTTTAGATTTTCATTAGACTTTAATGATCGTAACCGATTGTAACCAAATTACTTACATTTCACATCAAAACTAAGGGAGTAAACCGTTCAAGTGGGGAAAAGTAAGCTGGTCTTGACTTCAGCTTACATTCGGCAGGTCGACATTCATAATGAGTTATTTTCTTTGATAGCGTTTTTTAAACATCTTATAAATTTGTATTATAGTTCAAACTGATTAACATATGACTCAAATCTCATGCCCTATATAAGCAACGAATCGTTTTTGCAATAATTTAGTATGAAGGATTTTTGAGTTTTCTCTAAAAAACGCTACCAGTAAAAACACTTAGGAAAAATCAAGTCACCTGCCGAAAGCAGGCTTCAGCATTAAACCAACATATATGTGAATATTATGACAAATGTAGGACAGCATAAAAATAAGGAAAACACGAACTGAAGAATATTTTCAGAACTATCGGTACACTACTGGTATCGCTCGAAGTGAAAAATCATTAAAAAGAAGACGAATATTCATTCATTAAATCCTTCAAGTTCTTTCAATATGTGCTCACAAAAGTCAATCATCCTTGGATCCTCAATCGACTTTCCAATAGTAAGTGCTTCCTTCAAAAACTCAATTGCTTTTTCCGTCTTGCCCAGATCACTGTATGCTAACCCCAGACTTCCAAGAGCTGCACTTTCTCCGCGTCTATAATCTATTTCTTTTGCAATTTTCAAGGCATGTTCATGATATTCAATTCCTTTTTTAATCTCGCCCAGATTACTGTATGCTAATCCTAAGGTTCATGTCCAGAGACCTTCCGCAGTAAATTTGATTTAAATCTTCTGACATAGTCCGGTGGAAATCTGGAATTCCTCGGGAGTTTCATTGAGTGTTACTGCAGGAGGTCTGGGGACATGAACCTTAGCTTTATTTTCTATGTTTCAGAAATAAAGTCGTGGGTTTGAATCATTGAAAACCGATAGCAAGAGGATCTCCCTATATTTTCATCAAATACGTGGGATGTACTCGCTTTTTCGGAATTGATCTATAATTCAGGGACACGACCCAATTTTTCTTATTTAAAAAAGTATTTATCGAACAGAAGATTTATTAAAGATTGAACGAGCGATACATAGTTACTTTTTTATTTAGTAACCCCCCACTCCCAAACTCGCTCGTTCACCTTTCTTAATTACCTGAAGCTTACTTAGTTGTAAGGGAAATGATACCTAGAGAAGAACAGGTTTGCCTATTACCAAGATTTACCTGGTAGCTATGACGAGCCAAGAGTTTCTGTATATTTAAAATAAGTGATATATATCTCTTTTCTCTCATTCTCTAGCATTTGGTAGGTTACCCAAACCCTTCCAGGTTCTTTGAACCTTGGGCATTTCAAATACGCTTATTGTCCTTTATTTTGTTCCTCATGTACATAAGTCCTACACTTTTTAAATAACACAGTTATAATAGCATAAAAGCCTATTATATGTATGGACAATGAAAAAATAATCGATAAGTTACCGCCGCCGACTTTGAAACAACTGTTTAAGGAACAGCGAAATAAAGATATGCGGGAAAAAGAAAAAAACTGCAAACTCTAAGATTTGCAGAGTTTTGAAATTCGGGACAGGCACTTTTCCGTCCTGACCATCTCAGTAGGTTACAACACTTTTCGGATAGACTCTAAATCTGTGATAATTCAGTTGTATTTCATACCCTTTTCTCACATTTTTTAAAAAACCTTCTGATACCTATTTCACCAGAGCCGCGCCAGGCTTATTCGTGATTTTTCCCATACTTGAGATAACCAGCCAAGGCTTCAGAGAATGCAACATCTAAAGTTTCGGGTGCAAGCACGCGAGGGATATTAAACACAAATTCGGCTTTAGAGTCTGTATAATCCTTTATTAAGACATCAAAATTTGTGTAAAAATTGGCAATAAAAGATCCACGCTTGTGCCTGATGATTTTTTCTCTATTTTTCACATACATCATTCTAGCCGTTTTCTCAGGTAGCATCATGTATCACTTCACAGGAGCCACAGGCTTATTAGGCTTCTTATCTAGGTTGTGGTGCAAAAATAATATTTTCACAGTTTGAT
>Ga0208584_1000081_pt1 | contig 13354 bp, 11 predicted proteins | sample NGESurdeep072012_4_FD_184460 | JGI IMG/M metagenome (GOLD analysis project Ga0208584, IMG submission 184460) | Arctic peat soil microbial communities from Barrow, Alaska - NGEE Surface sample 415-1 deep-072012 (SPAdes) | ecosystem: Environmental > Terrestrial > Soil > Wetlands > Peat ...
GTATTTTTGGCGATTCCATGGAAGTAGAGGGAAAGCTTGCCGAAGTGGATATCATGGCCCAGTCAGCAAATATCATAATCGCGTAAAAAGGATTACATGTACTCTGGCTCTATGACGGGTCGCCAGAGAAAGCGCAAAAATATCATGAGAGCGATTAAATGCTAAAAGGCCCGAATAGATATAGCAAGAGATCTGAGTTCTATTTGAAATGATGCGAAAACCCATCTTATAGATATCGGAATTTGGAGCTCAACTGTCGAATTCTATTGATCTAGGGCAAATGTCCCATCGGTCTGTAAATTGAACCTTAGAGTTAATTATATATATCTATTGTAGTAAAATTTTTACCACCGTGCTATACAATCATATCAATCGGGCGGTTAATAACTTATAGATTTAATTTAAATTGTCTAGAAACCTATAAATATAATTGGAAGATAGTACATAATAAGTCGATTCCGATCATTGGGATCTAAAAGCACGATGAACGATAAGTAAACAAAATTGGGGTTCTGAAATCATTCAGGTTAATATGGCAACAACAAGAAGGGATCTTAATTCGGCACGTATTCTGCTTGCCGAAAATAATGAATCAAACCGGAAGGTAACTTCTCTTATGCTAAAACGCCTGGGCTACAGTGCGAACGCAGTAACCAATGGCAGAGAGGTCCTGCTGGCCCTGAAAAACCAGCCTTACGATATTATCTTGATGAACTTAAGGATGCCGGAGGTAGACGGTTTCGAAGCCTCCCGAATGATTCGCGAACTCTGCCCTGCCGCCGTCCAGCCCACGATCATAGCCCTCACTGCGTACATCCATCCCAATAGCAAAGAGCGATGCCTCGAAGCCGAAATGAACGATTTCATGGCAAAGCCCATAAAGATCAATGATCTGGCTGCGATGTTAAGCAAGCATGTACGAATTTTAGAACAGAAAGCTGTATTTATACGATCTTGTGCAGAAACGTTTGGTATCCAAGGACAATTTCCAATGTGCTGATCTTTGGATATTCCCACGACAAAGTGTCTGCCAGTTGAGGTAGATCTCCAAATTGGACCTGAGAGAGGAAGAAAAGCAAATGTCGAATATCATCTTCGGCTCACAAAGCTTATGGACTTGAAAATAAGATAGGGCATCCATGAGATCGAAAAACATAATTTGCATACTATTCATATCCCTGCTCCTGGCATCCAGCATGGTTTGCCTGGCCGCGGATAGTGCCAGCGGAGCGGCTGCAAATCCGGCGATTCCGAAAGTTGGGCTGCCAGCGGGTTTCAAGCTCCTCGCAGCACTTCCCGAGATGGACCCTCATGTGAATATGACCGATTACATCACGGAATTCTACGGTGAGAAGGATATTGGGACTGCGAATGTCTCCGTGGGCATATACCAGTGGGGCAAACCAGGGGTAGCCTACGATGCCAAGGTCACCTTGATCCGGCTTACGGATGAAGAGCATGCTAGATCTGCTATCTCCAACTTCAAGTCCCAAAAGACTTACACAGATGAACTGGCAAGAGGCCTGGCGATCTTCGGCAATGCCACCGTCAACGGCCATGAAGCGCTAGAGGTAAGGGATATTAGAGATAATTACAGCTTTAGGTATCTCTACCTCTGGAACGCGGGAAACATTGTATCATTCGTTGAGGGCAACGGAGATAAGAACCAGAGTCTGGAACTGGCCAATTCCACCGGACTTTGAATCTTATTTTTTTATTTATATGGTTATACTTATTACTTGAGCGCACCGATTTTCGCGCGTTTTGCCGGATGGAAACATCCCCTTAAGTCACTCAAGAATATCGATAACTTGACCCGGCCTCCTGCACATTTTAAGTCAAACTTCGGCGGCACACCCCGCAGCAGAGCTGCGGGGTATTCGAAATAATAAAACCTTCATGTGTCTATTGCCCTGATTTTTAAGAAACCCTTACTCATGAGATCGAGACCCTGCTGCGAACCGTCGAGGATCGGCTCTCAGAGAGTCTGACCTTCTGCAAAGGGTCTCGCAATTGATTCGGCTTCTCTGATATAACGCATTTACGCAATTGTCAAAACCGGTTGCTGCCCCAGAGAGGGCAATGAGCGAGATGAATTATGCACTTACGTATCTCAGCAACAACTCGTTCTCGCTCCAGTCATAAACGGGATGGCTCATGCGCCTGTGGCCCGAAGCCTGCAAAGCCTGCACCACAATCGGCACGGTGATGGTGGCATCGGAGAAGACCTGCACCTTGCTTGCCTCCTTCTTCACCTTGCCCCAGGAGACTGCCTCCTCGAAGGTGCAGCCGGAAAGGCCCCCCCAGTGCGGAGCGTCCGTGGTGTACTGAAGAGCATAGCTGTGGCCTCCTGAATAGTTGCCGATGAGCTCGGCTATGACTTCCGTCTGCTGGATGAAGTTCTTGGGCACCCCTCCGCCGATGTAAATCACTCCCGTCTTGGCAGACTTCTCCACCATTCGTGTTATCTCATCCACGTCCTTGATCTGGTCGACCATGATGCTGTTGCCCTCACGCAAAGCCATGACCATGCCTATGCCCCAGGAGCTGTCTCCGAGAGCCGGCACGAAGATAGGAACTCCTGATTTGTGCGCAGCGCCAAGGATAGTAGTATCCGGCAGCCCTTTGCCCACCATGTACATCAGCTCGCGTGAGGAATAGCGGTGGTTGGGGTCGAGGCCTTTCACAAAATTGGATATGTAGTTATCCGCTTTGTGAAGCTCAACCTCAGACACGAAGACGTCGTAGATCCGATCGATCTTGCATTCATTGAGGTAGGCATCGTCTGCACAGGCACTGCCGCGGTAGTGAACTATGCCAAGGCCCTCGCACAGGTCGTGAAAGAGATTGGCGCCCGTGCTCACAAGGCAGTCCACCTTTCGTTCCCGCAAGAGGTAGGCAATGAACTCGCCGAGGCCCGCAGGCACCATCGCTCCTGCCAGACCGAGGAAGATCGTGACATCCTCATCCATCATTCGTTCCCAGACGCGCAGGGATGCGCCGAGCTGGCCTCCCTGAAAGCCCATCTTGCCCATATCCCTTACCAGATCGGCTACACCCCGGTCCTTCATAGGTATTGTAGTCCTTATCTTTTCGCCGTTGCAAATATAATCATGACTGTGATCTTGATCCATTTTGTACCCCTCCGGAGCTGTTCTCAACAGTTCGGCCTGGAGACGTTTAAAGATTATCCCATCTCAGACAAAAGGACTTCAGCATGAAGCTTTATATAGCAAAAAGGTCTCTAATGCAAAGTTCGATACGATTTTAGCCTCGGCTTTTGGGGATGTGGTGGATCGTATGTTCGTCATTTGTGATTTTGATTTGGTATTGGGAGAAGACGCGATGAAGACATGTTCAGGGCTGAGGCAGGTTCAAATGGAGATGGGGGAGAATCATGTGGAAAGCTGAAGATTCTATCGAGCTATATGGAATAGAAAATTGGGGTAACGGTTATTTTTCAGTAAATGATAAAGGCAATATTATCATATTTCCCAATAAGGATCGCACCCAATCCGTGGATATCATGGATCTCATCGAAGAGATCGAGAAATCCAGAGATCTCGAGTTTCCCGTGCTCTTGCGATTCCCTCAGATGCTGGAAGACCGGATCAATGAGATCACGGGATCTTTTTTGGGATCCATAAAAGAATTCTCCTACAAAGGCACTTATCAGCCCATCTTTCCCATGAAGGTCAACCAGAGAAAAGAGGTCATCGAATACATCATCAAATACGGAGCCAAACACAAGCTTGGCCTGGAGGTAGGAACGAAAGCAGAGCTTCTGGCGGCCCTTTCGTTGGGTTTGCCCAAAGAGGCGCCCCTTATTTGCAACGGCTACAAGGACGAGGATTATCTACGACTGGCTCTTAGCATTCATAATATAAATAATATAATTATTGTAGTAGACCTCTTTGAGGAGATCTTCGATATCCTGAAGTATGCAGATATCATGGGCATCATCCCCCGCATCGGCATGAGGGTGAAGCTCTTTGCCCGCGGCTCAGGCAGATGGGTGGAATCGGGAGGTGAATCTGCCAAGTTCGGCCTCTCCACCAGCGAGGCTCTGGAGCTGATGAAGATCCTGAAAGAGAGAGGTATCACAGACAGCCTGAAGATGATCCACTTCCACATCGGCTCGCAGATCACGGATATCAGAACCATCAAGAATGCCATGAACGAAGCGGCCCGGATCTATGCCAAGGCGCGCAAGATGGCCAATATCGAGTACCTCAATGTAGGTGGCGGCCTTTCTGTGGACTATAACGGCTCCAACACGGCCACGCCTTCCAGCGCCAACTATTCGCTCCGAGAATACGCCAATGACGTGGTCTACACCATCCAGAAGATCTGCGAGGATGAAGATGTGCCCTGCCCCACCATAGTCTCGGAGAGCGGAAGGGCCATCGCCGCTTACCACAGCATGCTCATCTTCAAGATCATAGGCAAAAAGAATGCCAAGGACTCACTGCTTCGAACGCCGAAAGAGGAGGATCCCATCCAGATCGATGACCTCTGTAGCGCTTTCAAGGAGATAAACATCGAGAACTACAAAGAGCACTATCACGATGCTCTGCAATACAGAGATGAATTATACGATTCATTCAACCTGGGCAATATCGGCCTGGAGGAGCGAGCCAAGGGCGAGACGCTCTTCTGGATGGTCTGCAAGAAAGCCGCCTTTCTGGCCAAGCAGGCCGAAGATGACTCGGACGAGTTCCTGGAGCTGAAAAAACTGGTAAGCCAGAAGTATATCGGCAACTTCTCACTCTTCCAGTCTGTCCCGGACATGTGGGGCGTGGAGCAGATCTTTCCCACCATCCCTCTGCATCGCCTGAATGAAATGCCCAGCGAGCGCGGCCGCATTGTGGACATCACCTGCGACTCGGACGGGGAGATCAAGAGATATGCAGGCGACAGCGAGGGCCTGGAATACCTGGAGATGCACTCCCTCATGGAGAACGAGGACTACTACCTGGGCATCTTTCTTCTGGGGGCATATCAGGATACCCTGGGTGACTTCCATAACCTGCTCGGATGCGCTCATGAGGTGCATGTCATGGCCGAGGGCGATGACTGGTACATCTGCCAGAAAGTGGAGGGGGACACCTGCAAGAAGCTCCTGGACTTCTTCAATTATGAGACCAAGGACTACATCTGGGAGATCATGGACCGTTGCGTGACGAAGAAGGAGTGTATCCACAAAAAAGAGCTTGAGGTGATTGAGGCAGAGCTAAACAGGACTCTGAAGGGTTATACCTACTTCATCACCAAGCCCAATGGATCTGCCAAGAGCAAGGAGATGGACCAGACTTGCAGCGTCCTGAAGCATTGAGAATCGAAATTGACTCCCATGCGCGGGATTTCGGCCTGGAGATTCCCCTCCCATAATCTTAACTTCCCGGAGAGCTCCAGAGTGGCCTGATGCATTCGATGGCCAAGAGAGAAAGTCCCATTCTGGCGCTGCCGGGGTTCTTAGCAAGCGCATTTGCGATAGTCATAGGCTGCCTGGCCCTTCTGACCTCGATTCCTTCTTTGGGCCGCCAGGCAGAGTACGGTTACTTGCTCTCCCCCGCAGCGGGCGGTTTTCTCTTTATTCTGCTTGGGCTGGCGGGTTTCTCAGGTGCGTGTCTCTATCTGGAAAGCCAGAAGAAAGCACTGGGATTCTTGATCTTTGCTGGCCTCCTGGCCCTGCCGGGCCTTGTGATTCTTGCTGCCTTCAGGGAATGGGTGGCTTGTTTCCTGCTGATGATGATCGCAGCCGTTGCCTTTTCATGTGATATTGCAAAAAAAAGCGCGATCCTGATGCTCTTTGCCGGATTTGCTGGATTTCCGATCGGCCAATTGGCCATAATCACCTTGCCCTACGGGTGGAAGACATGGGCCATTCCAGGGGTTCTTTTTGTCTTTAATGGCCTCCTCCTCGTCTTTCAAGCTGAATTGAATCGCTTGCCGCTTCTATTAGGCAATAGCGGAGACTCCAGGCTTGGAAGCCGCGTTCTCTATTCCGTTCTTAGCCTGCTCCTGATAATCCTCTCAGTGGCCGCACTCATTCACGTTCCCGCAACACCGGGTCCCGGATTGACAGAAATGTCCACCGCACCCGGATCAGGACGGACGAACGGTTTCGTCGATTCCGAGAATCCAAACAGCTCGCAGGGAACGGCGGGTCTGAATAGTTGCGGTTGTGAAAATGTGTCTCTCGCAAGCTCAATCTCCACACCACTTACTCAGAGCTGCCGGGACGGCATTATGAGGGCAAAGATTCTTTCTCCGGAGGATGTGCGAACCTTCCCGCAAGGGGAGGCTGTCCTCTTCCAGGCCCAGGCTTGCGGAAAAGGGCCTTTCCAATACCTCTGGTGGTCGAACCTGGATGGCATAATCGAAAGCCGCGAGTCCTTCCAGAGCCATAACCTAACTGCGGGATGGCATACTATTACCCTCACCATCACAGACCGCAATGGCTCCTCGGCCTCAGATTCCATAGAAGTGGGCATCGCTCCTCCTATGGTCTGCAGCAAAGTCAACCCCCGGCCGAAATACTATCCAGTTGACACCCCCTGCCAGGATGTCTGGCCCAATGGGACGGCCCAGTGTCAGGAGATCGAGGTCTGCCATCCTGATCTGGATTATATCGTGGTAGATGCGGTCAAGTGCTGCAATGGAACGGCGCACCCCGGCTCCGCTTGCGCATGGGCTTTAGCCAACTCCGGAGGTGACAAGAAAAAGTGCCGAGGCCTCTACATCATCCGCGCCTTCGGGCCGGAGGCAAGCTACATGCAGGGCTATGCCCTCTTCAAAGCCTGCTGCTCCGGCTATCCCGAGTGCACCCGGACCTCCTGGCCAAGCCTGGCCGGCACATGCTCCTTCCGGGAAGGGTTCAACCAGAATGTGCAGAATTTGTCCTGCCGACCGGAAGAGTGGGGCGTCTCAGCCTGGCGGTCGGATACTAACATGAGCCTGAACAGCGCCGTGCTGGGTCTTTTTCCCACACATGCCACGGTGAACATTCTAAGAACGGGCGTCTGCATCGATTATGCTGCTGCCGTGACCACTGCTTTGCGCAAGGCGGGCTACAACCGGAACGAGGCCTTGAGCACCTCCAGCACCGGCTATGATCTGCCCTTGCTGGGAAACCATCCCGGTCATGCCTACAATCTGGTGAGGCTTCCCGGAGACGACCTTTATCATATCGTAGATACAACAGGCAACGGCGAGGGCATCAACCTGGGAGGCTTGCCGCACTACTTCTGGTTCACGGGGAATTTCATGAGTCAGCCGGTGAACGTCCGGGTCTTCGACTGGTGGGTCGGGTATTGCAACAAGATTTCGAACTACAGCTACAATGACGCAGGTGACGTGAGTACTCCTGAGAACTCGAGCATTTGCGGATGCTCAGGGTAACCAGGAGCAGAAGATCCTATGATCAATCCGAGAAGATATGGAAGTGCTCCCTTTCGCGTGGCCGTCGTCCATGGCGGCCCGGGTGCCGCCGGTGAGATGGCGGCGGTGGCGCATGAGCTATGCTCCGACCGGGGCTTTCTGGAGCCTCTGCAGACTGAGCGGTCGCTGCAAGCACAGGTGGAGGAGCTGAAGGGCCAGTTGCGGGAGCATGCAGACCCGCCAGTCACATTGATCGGCTTTTCCTGGGGCGCCTGGCTCAGTCTGATCCTGGCGGTGCAATATCCGGACTTCGTCAACCGGCTGATTCTGATCGGAAGCGGGCCCTTCCGGGAGTCATACGTCCATAAAATCATGGAGACGAGGAACTCCCGCCTGAGCGAAGCGGAGAGAGTGGAGGCCAAATGCATCCTTGCGGCCCTGGAAGACCGGAATGATGACGTCGATAGGGAGAAAGAGCAGGAGAAGAAAGAGGCTCTGGCGCGAATGGGTGAACTCTTCCGAAGAACGGACGCATTTGATCCCGAGGAATGCGAATCAACCCAGTTCGATCTTGTAGCAGACGAGACGATCTCCTGCGAGCCCGAGAGTTACGAGCCAAAATGGGAATGCAATTCGGATATCTATCAAGCCGTTTGGCGGGAAGCCTCTATCTTGAGACAAACAGGAGAGCTGCTCGAGCTCTGCAAAAAAGTCCGGTGTCCTGTTATCGCCATCCATGGCGACTTTGACCCGCATCCCTCAGAAGGAGTTCGAGAGCCTCTCCAGACCGTTCTGAAGAGCTTTCAGTTCGTTCTCCTGGAGAATTGCGGGCACAAACCCTGGATTGAAAAGATGGCAAAGGGCAAATTCTATTCCATCTTAAGAGAAGTGCTGAATGAGGTTTGATCCGATAATGGGCAGAACTTCATGGATTGTCCCCCGCGGCCGCGGGGTTAGGGGGGCCGCCACGGCCATAAGTCTGGCCCCGTCACCCAAAGCGCGCAACACCCGTGCGGAACCCGGAAGAAGTTGTAGGACAGTTCTTGCAGCGAAATTAGAGTTCATTAACTGTAGATGGTATCTATCTGATGCTCGCTAGGACTGCATCAGCGCATTCTTTCGGGGTTCCGCGAGTCGGCCCGGCTGGCCTCCCGCGCTATGGTTGGGGCGCCGCTTAAGGCCGCGGCCGGCCGAGCGACGGCGGTTAAACTGTAGACCAATGTTCTACTACCCGCTCGATACTATCGAGGAGCCTTTTAATCGACCATTTGCTATCTGCTCTCAGATCTCTCGACCTTCTTCCTTGCATAGGCATAGCAAATAATCCTGCACCGATTTCTTGTATCCTCTCTGGTTCGCCAGCCTTTGTATCTCCTTCATCACACCGCTACCATATTGCATGGCCTTTTTCTCGTATTGGGTGACGGCAGATGGCATGTACCTTTCTGCCACTTCCCGCAGCGGCTTCTTACGAACTCCCTGGCATACCTTCAGCTCTGGAGGAATGGACAATGCCGCCGCAACTACTCTCACATCCATGTAGGGCAGCGAGAAATATGTGCCATGGAGTGCAGCCACGGCTTGATCTCTTGCCAGCTGAATTGAGAGCCCCAGGAAATCCTTCTCCAGATCCTGGGCAAGGGTTTCGGTCTGCAAATATCGGGAGTATCCACCGAAGAGCTCGTCCGCGCCCTGACCCGCCAGGATACGACGGTAACCGTGCAGCCCGGCCCACTCCGCCACATAGTTGAGAGTCGTACCTATGGACGCATTCACCGGATCTATCTTTGGGATCACAAGCAGAACCTGGCGGAGCCGGTCTTCAATCGAGCCCGGATCTATCAGGACCCGTTCCAGAGAGAGATCGAGCATGTCTGCCACTTGCTTTGCATGTAGCAGGTCATGCGAGCCATCTATTCCCACCACCACACACTCCCTGCTGGCCAGGCGTGCAACAAGGGCCGAGTCGACGCCGCCAGACATAGCCACAACTCCTTCGTCGCTGCGAAGCCGGACTGCGATCTCAATGGCGTCACCCAAACACATGAAGGGGTAATTGGGGTCTATCCTTCCTTTCACCTCGTCGCCACATACCATGGCTCCTGGGGGGCAGTCTCCAGCCATGATCCCGAAATGATCACGCGCCTTGCAGCCATCCCATTCCAGGAAAAACTCGCCGCCTAGCCTCGTGATCTTCTCAGGATCCTGCAATAATATGGCCTCAACCTCCGCGCTCGTCAGGCGTCTGCCATCAAGCTCAGTCCAGCCCAAAGCTTTGATCGATGGATCCATTTGATACCTCTCACTTATTCTGCCTGCAAGTTATGTCTAAATAACTATCGTCAGGGGTCAGGGGAAGATCTTCGATCCTATTCGAAAGTTTTATTGCATCGCGTGCTAGCCCAATATCCCGGACGATATGGCAGGAGATGCATAGTGAAAATCGATTCTTCAGAAGCCCTGGAAAAAGTCAGAAGAGAAAAGCCGCTAATACATCACATTACGAACTTTGTTACCATATACGACTGTGCCAACATCGTAAAGGCATTCGGAGCCTCGCCGGTCATGGCTCATGCCAGAGAAGAGGTCGCAGATATGGCGGGCATATCTTCCGCCCTGGTTCTGAATATCGGCACTCTGACATCAGAAATAGTTGACTCCATGTTGCTCGCAGGAAAAAGTGCTAACGACAAGCATATTCCTGTGGTTCTTGATGTCTGCGGAGCCGGCGCCACAAAATTCCGCGACGACAAATGCTTTGAGATCCTGGATGCAGTAAGAGTGAGCATCATTAAGGGAAACTCCTCAGAGATTGCTCGCATTGCCGGAGAAAATGTTCAGACCAAGGGCGTGGATGCCGTGATCGTCGAAAAGAACCTGCAGGATGTGGCCCGAGCGCTGGCCAAAAAAAGAAATTGCACCGTCGTTATCACCGGCAAAGAGGACACTGTGGCCGATGAAAGGAGTTTGGTGCAGGTGTTGAATGGCCACTCCATGATGGCAGATATCGTGGGCACGGGGTGCATGGCGACATCGGTGATCGGGACATTTGCCGCCGTCGAAAAGGATCCGGTTGTCGCTTCTGTCGCAGGTCTTGTATGTTACGAGGTTGCCGCCGAGATAGCGGCCAAAAATGCAAGCGGGCCGGGCAGCTTTAAGGAGAAGCTAATCGACGCCGTGTACAGCCTGGATTCCAGCACCATAAAAAGAATGCAGAAGATTGTTACTGCAAGGGATTGAAGAGTGAGAGGATACTATTTCATAACCGACTCCAAACTGAGCCGCGCCGGGAACTTCAATGATGTCTCCATGGCGGTAGCGTGTGGGGTTAGTGTTGTTCAATACAGGAATAAGAATGCAAAAACCCGGGAGATGTATGAGGAAGCCGTCTGCCTCAGGGAGATATGCCGGGATACGTTATTCCAGATCAATGATCGAGTCGATATAGCGCTTGCCGTAAATGCTGATGGGGTTCACCTGGGTCAATCCGACATGCCTTGCGGAGTCACCCGCAAGCTGCTGGGAGTGGAGAAGATCATAGGCATTACCGTCCATAATCTCGCCGAAGCCGTGCAGGCAGAGAGCATTGGCGCTGATTATCTGGGTGTCTCGCCCATCTTCCAGACTGCGACGAAACCCGACGCAGGAAAGCCGGCCGGCATATCCCTGATTGAAGAGATTCGAGCTATTGTGGACATTCCACTCATAGCAATAGGCGGCATTGATCATTCCAATGCAATAGATGTTATCAGAGCGGGAGCCGATGGCCTGTGCGCTATATCCTCTGTCGTTGCCAAAGAAGATGTGAAGGCTGAGATCAAAAAATTTCAGGACTCATTTCGGGCATTCGGAAAATAGTTCTTCTCGTCAGATAGAAGCTGCGATTCCCTGTCCGATACCGCAATGCTTAGGGTTACGTGGGTGTGCGAGTGCTCGGGCGCGAGGACGAGACGATGGTACAGAAGTTGTGTACACTTTTTGGTTCCTCGCTATTTAGTATGGGTGTGATTGGAGCAAAAACCTCCGTTGGGTCAACTATTCTATCTGGACTGAATGAAATGGCTGTCGTGCTTGCCGATTTCTTATATCCGCATTAGATTATGTTTGATGCAAACTTGAAGTTAGCCACGCAAAATAGCGAAGAGCCCACTTTTTGAGCTGGCCAAGGTTCACGCAGCAATGGCCCAGATCGCGGAGAAAGTCGGGACTATCGGGGTCCTGGCGGAGTTAGCTGTTCACGGTAGATTCGTGCCTCGTCCTTAGTCCTAGGACGCGTCCGCCTCTACTTTCAAGCCTATGCAACGCCCGGCAAGCTGTGGCCCGTTCTTTGCTGGGCTTCGGCGGGACTTCCTGATCTCATGCCTCGTCTTATATGCCAGACCTTGCAAGTTATTCATACTGCATTATACAATCATCTCAAATTGGCTTAAATCCTCTTCTGGCAAAGTAGTCATTCCAGCTACTATAAGAATTAAGATCAAGTAAAACTGAGTGGCTGCTGATATCAATCAATTGATATTACAGCTATCGATTCCGATAATGCAGAACTTGGAGCGCAACATAATGGGGTTTGGCCTGAAAGATATCTTATAATAATCTTCTGCGGTTTAAAGGGTATCGAAAAATGAGGGAACGGATTGCAGGTTACATACACTGCTAGGAGCTGGGATCAACCTGTGTATCCCAGCTCGTTTGCTTTGGCGAAGGCGGCATTGGCTTCTGTCGTCTTGCCTAATGCTTTAAGAGACATCCCTTTGTTGTACCAGGCTCCAGCATATTTTTGATCTAGCCTGATGGCTTCTGCAAAGCATTTAATGGCCTCATCGTACTTGCCCTGGTCTTGGAGAGTATTGCCTTTGTTGTACCAGGCCACGGCAAGGTTTGGATTGAGCCTAATGGTCTCGTCATAAGCCTGAATGGCCTCATCGTACTTGCCCTGGTCGTGGAGAGCACTGCCTTTGTTGCTCAAGACCCTGGCAAGGTTTGGATTGAGCCTGATGGCCTCATCGTAGCATTTGATGGCTTCGTCGTGCTTGCCCAGGTCATGGAGAACATTGCCTTTGTTGGCCCAGGCCTCGGCATACTGAGGATTGGTTTTAATCGCTTCGGAATAATCTAAACATGCATCTTTGAATTTGTTTTGAAGATACCGTATATTGCCTCTTTGGAAATAATATTTTGAAAGCACGGGCAACTGTAGCACGATGGCTTTATTAAATTCGGCTTCCGCACCATCAAGATCACCAAATGTTGCTTTGCTTAATCCTCGGTCATAATTTGAACTGGCATTCTGCAGTCGCTTAGCATCATCATCAACTTTTTTGCAAGCTATAGGTTCTTCTTGGTTTTCTGCGTGGATGCGCCCTTCGATGCATTCTTCGATGTGTTTTCTTGCTTGGTCTAGGTCATTTGTATTTTTATTATAAAAGTAATAAGAAACAATTATTGCTATAATAATGCTTATACTAGCCCACAGCCAGCCTTCATGAAGTTGAGTTACTAATGAATCGGGAATTAGAGAGGGGCTATTATTGGGCATACGTTGGGTCCATTAACGACATCATATTTTAAGATTGTACCTCGTAGTGGAGTCGACCTCGGAGGAATAGCCTGAAGGAAGGACGAGTCTCTATGCCTCTGCAGCCCCTGGAATCTAGCGCGTAGAATCTAGGTGGATTGCTTGTTCGTTCAGCCGTTCAGTCAGCATAGCGTGCAGGTTGCACATACTTAATTATCAGCTCATCCTAGCCAGAATCAGAGCCCATGATATTTTTATAAATATGCTTTGGACCTCGCAAGCCCTGATGTTGCGCTCTGGATTCCGCAGCGCATTTTCTGTTTAGCTGATCCTGATTAATCGTATTTGCTCAATATTACGTTGAAATGCTGATTAGATAAATTCTGCGACCAAAAATTATTAATACGTATATTCTAAAATAATTTGTTTGTGCCAGATAATATACACGAGAAC
>Ga0208584_1000082_pt1 | contig 13131 bp, 8 predicted proteins | sample NGESurdeep072012_4_FD_184460 | JGI IMG/M metagenome (GOLD analysis project Ga0208584, IMG submission 184460) | Arctic peat soil microbial communities from Barrow, Alaska - NGEE Surface sample 415-1 deep-072012 (SPAdes) | ecosystem: Environmental > Terrestrial > Soil > Wetlands > Peat ...
TGGAGATCAACTTCGGGAATCGTCACGCCAAAAGCTTTCGGCTCTGACCACGGACCTTCAGGTTCATCAGCGAATTGATATAATAACTTATCACCTTTGTTTTTCGTGGATAAGTAAACAGCAATCCATTTATTGTCGGCGGCATGGTATCTTACGCTTAGCTCGGAAACGCAGGCATCAAGAACAACTTTAACTCGCGCGGGATTCAGGTTGTTCTGCCATGTTCCTTCTTTAGTAAAATATTCAATGGCTCCCGTCGGATTATCTAGTTTACTCGTGGGAATCCGGGCAAGGATATTTCCTAAAATATTTACCGCGTCTTTGGAATAAGTGTAGAACGGATAAAAATAAACATAATTATCATGAACAACGGAAGTTGTCGCGAAAGCGGTAATTTCCGGCGGAATCGCCGGTGTCAAATTAATGTAATCCATGCTCCATTTATAGGGATCAGCCGCCGTAAAGTTTTTTATCCGGGCTATTTTGTGTCCTGTAATCTTAAAGTTGAAAAGTTCCCCTTTTTTATCTGTCGCTGTAACGGCTATTAAAGGAATATATAAAACACTATTGACTATAAAAGGGTCCTGCGGCCAGAGCCATTCATTTTCACCGAATGATGACACAAATTTTTCGTTTTTCTTTTTCAGATAATATTTAATTTTAAATTCATTATTGACAGAGCAGGTGGAAATTGCCAGCGTTGTTCCCAGTATAATGTCCATATCAACGCGGTCTTTTTTGCCTTCTTCATGGGCAACAAATGTATCGCCGAAAAGCCACAGAGTGCGTTCCCCGTCAAGCTTTATCGAGTAGGCGCCATCACTGCCATACCAGCCATCCTTATCCGGAAAAACGGGCAGGCATTGTCCTTTGGGAACTTCGACGGTATATTTTTCAGACAGGAAAGTCGAGCATGAAAGGAGAGGAATGATTAAGAGTAATAGGATAAGCCAAATTGATTTATCTGTATTTTTTTTACCAATATCAATAAACTGATTACTCATAATATCACACCAAATGATCAATAAGAATCTTTACACCGATTGCAATTAAAACCAAACCGCCGAATATTTCCACTTTCCTGCCGAAGAGCTTCGCCAAGACCTTGCCAAATAACATACCGGTAACTGTCATTAAAAAACAAATTACACCAATGACTAGAGCGGGAAACACAACGGGCACCTTTAATATAGAAAAGCTAAAACCCACTGCCAAAGCGTCGATGCTGGTGGCAATGGAAAGCAGAAGCAGCGGCCAGCCGCGCGTTTCATCAGCTTTTTCCTCATCGCTTTCTTTTTCAAATCCCTCCCAGATCATTTTTCCGCCGACCAAAGTCAATAGAGCAAAAGCAATCCAGTGATCGAATAACGCTATGATTTCAACAACTGTCAAGCCGGCCAGCCAGCCGATAATGGGCATTACAAACTGAAAAATACCAAAAGCCGCCGCCAGCCGCAGTATCGGAGCCCATGATTTTTTATCATTGTTTGCGCCGATGCCAATCGCCACGGAAAAAGCATCTACACCCAGACCGACAGCCAGAATAATAATTGTTATAAAATTCATATTAAATAATCACATTCACATCATAATTTAATTAACTGTCATTGCAAACCCCGACTTGTCTGAGTGTGGCAATCTCTTCTTTTTTCTTCCCCTCTTTTTTAAAGAGGGGCAAGGGGAGATTTTTGTTCTATCGCACTGCAATGTCAAACGTCTTTAAATCCCTCTATATCTCCCTTTATAAAGGGAGACTTTTCTCTTAAATTCTTTTCCTTACTACTTTGCTAATTCGCTACTTGCACCTTTTTAAACTGTTTTATTCTTTGTTTCTCAAAGCAGTGTATATTTTTTCAGCCAGTTCTTTACCAATTCCCGGCACTTTTTGCAATTCTTCAAGCGTTGCGTCTTTAACTTGCTTGCTTGATCCAAAATGTTTCAGCAATATTTTCCTGCGCACCTCACCGACATCAGGAATATCATCAAGAATCGAACGCAGATCATTTTTTTGCTTTATCTGATGATGATAGCTCAAAGCAAAACGGTGCGCTTCATCCCGCACTTGCTGGAGCATTCGCAGTGCAGGCGGCCAGGCGGAAAGATAAATGGCATCTTTACGCCGCGGCAGATAAACACGATCCTCGAATTTTCCGGCTTTCTTTTTACTAATGCCTTTACTGGAAAATATAACGCGCTCTTCCTTGGCCAGACCAATGACATCCATTTTAATTTTTAAATCTTTCAAGACAGAAAGTGCCACATTGAGCTGGCCTTTGCCGCCGTCAACCACAACTAAATCAGGCAGATTTTCTCCCCGCGCAAACCGGCGAGCCAGCACCTCGTACATCATGGCATAATCATCAGATTCGGATACGGTTTTGATTCGAAAACGGCGGTAGTTTGACTTATCCGGATCGCCGTCCTGAAAGACAACCATTGAACCCACAGCATTTTTTCCGCTGATATTGGAAATATCATAACACTCCATTCTCTGCGGCAGTTTCGTGAGCGATAATTTTTCCTGAAGAATTTTCATACCCGCTGTTTTTTGTTCTTCCTTTTTCTGCCCGGATTCCCAGAGGCTTTGGGCATTGGCAACGGCCATATCCAGCAGAGCATTTTTTGTCCCGCGAGAAGGTACAGTAAGTGCGACCTTTTTCTCTTTCTTATCCGTCAGCCATTCGGCAATAACTTCCTCATCCGGCAGATTACAGGGAATGATAATTTCATCCGGAATATTCGCGCCGCCGTCATAATACTGAGTCAGACAGGACGAAATAATTTCGACCGGATCCATTTTCATTTTAACCGGCGCGAATGATTTACTGCCCAGAAGTTTTCCGCCGCGCACAAATAAAATACAAAGTTGATAACTATCATCATGCGCATAAACACCGAGAACATCCTGATCTTTTGTGCCGCCCCAATCGACATTTTGTTTTTCCAGTGCATGTTCCAGCGCGGCAACGCGGTCGCGAAGGCGCGCGGCCTCTTCAAAGTTTAAATTCTCCGCCGCCTCTTCCATTTGCGTTTTGATCCCGGAAATTAATTCGCGACGCTTCCCCTGCAGAAAAGATACGGCGCTTTGGGCCAGTTTTCGGTATGCTTCTTCATCTATTAACCCTTTGCAGGGAGCCAGACATTTTCCAATCTGATATTCCAGACATGGTCTGGGACGCAGTTTAAAATCCCGGTTGCGACATGTTCGCAGCGGGAATATCTGCTGCACAAACCGGAGCGTTTCTTTTGCCACCAGGCCCGAAGGATAGGGACCGAAATAAAGAGCGGCATTGTTAAGTCTCTTGCGAACAAGCTGCAGGCGCGGAAATTTTTCCGCGGGATCAAGTGATAAATGATAATAAGTTTTATCGTCGCGCAGGGTGACGTTGTAGCGGGGACGATGGCGCTTGATTAAATTATTTTCCAGGATCAGCGCTTCTTTTTCTGTGGAGGTCGTAATAAACTCAATATCGGAAACCCTAGCCATCAGAAAAGGCGCCATGGGCCGTGTGTCCTTGCCTGTGAAATAAGAACCGATACGGCTTTTCAAATCATTGGCCTTGCCAACGTAAATAACCTTCCCCTGCGCATCCTTCATAAGATAGATACCGGGAGAGCGGGGCGCGGAGGTCATTTTTTCTTTTAAAATGTTATTTTCTTCCATAGATTCACTATAAACAAAGATAGCGCTTTTATCCAGATTTGGAGTTAGATCACCACCCGGCACGTGTGACCTTTAGGTTATGCGCCGGGCAGGCTCCATCTGAGATATACCCCGCGATGACAATTTTACCCCATCTCCAGTAGAATTTTGTTTAGCTCTTTTAGCTCGTCACGCAATTCGGCGGCGTGTTCAAATTCCATATTTTTTGCCGCCTGTTTCATTTCTTTCGTCAGCTTGACAATCAACGCCGGCAAATCTTCTTCTCTGGTAGGGATGACTTTTCCTTTAGAATCTATCGGCACGGTCATATAGTCGGCTTCATAAATCGAGCCTAGAACATTGCTGATCGACTTTTTAATGGTTTCGGGCGTGATATTGTTGTCTTCATTATATTTGAGCTGAATGATGCGGCGACGTTTGGTCTCATCAAGACAGGCCTGAATCGATTTGGTGATCTTGTCAGCGTACATAATGACCTTGCCGTTGATATTTCGCGCGGCGCGCCCGCTCGTTTGAATAAGGGAGCGCTCCGAACGCAGAAATCCCTCTTTGTCGGCATCGAGTATTGCTACCAGCGAAACTTCGGGAATGTCCAGTCCTTCCCGTAAAAGATTCACACCGACAAGAACATCGAATTCTCCCAGGCGCAAATCGCGGATGATGCCGACTCGCTCCAGAGTATGGATATCGGAATGAAGATAACGCACTCTAATATCCAAGCCTGCATAGTAATCAGTCAGATTTTCCGCCATTCTCTTGGTTAGCGTCGTCACCAGCACTCGTTCATTCTTATTAATTCTTAATCTGATTTCTTCCAGCAAATCGTCAACCTGATGCTTTGCCGGTTTTACTTCAATCACTGGATCCATCAGTCCGGTTGGACGAATGATTTGCTCCACTCTTTTACCATCCGTTTTTTGCAACTCATAAACAGCCGGTGTAGCAGAAATATATAGCCTCTGGTTGGCTAAGGCCTCATATTCATCAAAACGTAGCGGACGGTTATCCAGCGCGGAAGGCATACGGAAGCCGTATTTAATCAGTGTTTCTTTCCGCGATCTGTCGCCGCGGTACATACCGGCAATTTGCGGCAGCGTAGCATGACTTTCATCCACGATAATGAGCGCATCTTTGGGCAGATATTCAATGAGCGTCGGCGGCGGCTCTCCGGGCTTGCGTCCGGTTAAATGGCGGGAATAATTTTCAATGCCCTGGCAGTAGCCCATCTCTTCCATCATCTCCAGATCGAAATTTGTGCGCTGTTCCAGGCGTTGCATCTCGAGCAGCTTATTTTGTTCTTTATATTCGGCCAGGGTCAAAGCCAGTTCCGCGCGAATATCTGCCATCGCCCTTTTGAGATTGTCACGAGTGGTAACGTAATGGCTGCCGGGATAAACGGCTGTTTTATTTACCATGCTTATTTTCTTGCCCCGCAGCGGATCAATCAATGACATTGATTCGATGGTATCGCCGAAAAATTCTATCCGCAAGGCCTGCTCGTCTTCATAAGGAGGAAATATTTCCACAACGTCGCCGCGGACGCGGAATGTGCCGCGATGAAAATCAATATCATTACGCTCATACTGAATTTCTATCAATTTGCTCAGCAATTCATCACGCGGAAAATCTTTACCCACTTCCAGTGGAACAATCATCTCTAAATAGGCGTCCGGCGATCCCAAACCGTAAATGCAGGAAACACTGGCGACAATGATAACGTCACGCCTTGTCAAAAGGGAATGCGTTGCCGAATGGCGCATTTTATCAATTTCTTCGTTGATGGCGGAATCTTTTTCAATGTAGGTATCCGTAGTCGGCAGATAAGCTTCCGGCTGGTAATAATCATAATAACTGACAAAGTATTCCACGGCATTTTCGGGAAACAGCCCTTTGAATTCCTCATACAACTGTGCCGCCAGAGTTTTGTTATGCGCGATAATCAGCGCCGGACGCTGCACGGAGCAAATAACATTGGCAATGGTAAAAGTTTTACCCGAACCAGTGACGCCCAAAAGCACCTGATGCTCTTTACCCTTTTCCAACCCTTTTACTAAATCTGAAATTGCCTGCGGCTGGTCCCCCGCCGGAACAAAATCAGTTATCATTGAAAATTTTTCCATGTGGCCTACCAAATTGTCATTGCGAAGCGCCTCTCAGGCGCTGCGGCAATCTCAATGAACTACGAAATTGATTCATCACTTTCGTTCCTACCCTAAAGGATACGCGAATGTCCAGATGAAAGACGTGAAAAAACAAACTGAAAACTTTATTCCACCATTTTATTGAACCTTTAAATCTGTAAAACCGATAAAAACCTACCAAGTCTCGACCAAATTAAAGACCAAATAATATTTGAATCTTCCATCTACCTACTATTCAGTAGAGGGTATCCTTCTAAAATGAGGATTAACGATTGGAAGAGAGCAACTGGAGCTATAATTTATATTATCGCCATTTTTTATTTTTACAATTCTGACCTTCTTTGAATCCTGGTTCCACAAGTTCGTCACCCCATATTTTATTACCAGCTCTTTTAGGATGTTCTTGATAGTATTCATTCCGTTCTTTAAAATACCTGTCGATAGCTTCTTTAGCTTCATCAATAGAATCATAATTGCTGTTTTGAATTATTGACTTAGCCATACCACTGAATACAGATTCGATAACATTTAAAAATTGAGACATCGATGGAAGAGGTGCCAATCTAACTATCGGTGTTTTTAAAGCAACGCGGTATATATCACTATTCACTTCTGTAATTTCAGAAAATAGAACCTTTGAGGAGTGCCAAGAAGCATGATCCCAAGATAAGTAAATAGTTTCACAGTCAGAATATTTCTTAATGAGAATATGCAACATCTTAATTATTTCATCGCTGTTTTTACGATTTGAGTAGAAATGTGTGATCTGATTACTGGATAATTCCAATGCCGCAGTTACAATTAGCGATCCCTTATTTGGTTGAAATTGAGGGACCGTTGGGTACTCATCTCTATGTACAAGACTTCTACCGCCTCTCTTTTTTACTGCGAATGGGCCAAATTCATCTATGGAAAAGAACCTCTCGGATGATTTTAAATTTGATAATATTTTTGTGATTTGTTCAAGCTTCTCTCTATATTTCGGATCATTACTCGTCAATACTTCCTTGGCCTTCCAAAACCTGTAACCAGCTTTTTTAATAATTTTAGAGACATTGTTTTTAGTTACATAACATCCCTGATTATCGAGCGCTTTCGAAAGTAGCTTTAGCGTCCAAGATGTTCGATTATAACCAAACTCTCTCGGTGGTGTGTGTAAAATTGAAATAAGCATCTCTTTAATTTTAGGATCATCTAGAACATTTTTGGTATTATGGTGTGTATCAAGAAGTGATTCAACACCACTTTCATTAAACTTATGGATATACCTTTTTACTGCATTCCTCGAGATGTATAAAAATTCCCTGATAGTTTTATTATCAATTCCATATAAGTTATATATAATGGCTAGAGATCTTCTGCTCAAATGTTGCGGTTGATTGGTTATAGTATCATAGAGTTTGCGTAGTTCGTCATGACTAATTTTATGGCCTAAATGCTCAATCAACAATTGGAATGGGACGTTGCCTTGTGATAACCTTAACATAAAAAGCTTTACGCCATTGATAAAATTCCGAAGTTCTTTTATTTCTTCTTGGCACTGCCGATGTTGGAGTTCTCTATTCTTTAGAATCTCAATCTCTTTTTTAAGATTTTCTATTTGAACGTTTAAAACTTTGCAATCCATAGTCGATTCATCAACCAATTTTAATATCTATATGTCTAACAATTAATATACTAACTTTGCTTTTGCAGATAATTTGAATATCAAGATAATACTTCTCATTTTTTTAAGAAAGGAAATTATACCGTCTCATTCTTTACCGATTGAAACATACATGACAGCACTCTGTCACAAAGGAGAGTGAAAATAGCCTTATCGACACCTTTTATTTTGAGTTTAATAATATCAATATATTAGACTTCTATTTTCAGGGGAAAGAAAGAATGATTGTCATAATTGCAAAATGCTTTGTTTCATAAAAAGCAAACGTCCAGATACAGGGCACTTTAACCGCATATACCGATTTGATTGGAAGATGCCGCCTTCTAAGTCGTCACTTCCCGGTAAGAGAAAAAACCGTTTTAATTGTGCGCCAGTTTGGAACACCACCGGTCATCAGGCTACCGCGACGACATACAAAAGTATGGTTGTCATTGCCCAACTTGATTGGGCAATCCAGTATTTATTTCCTGGATTCCCTTGTCTCATTATCATTCGCAAGGGAATGACAGAGGTGGTGTCATTACTCGGCTCGCAGACTGGCGAATGCCGGTTGACCGGGTAATCCAGTTTCATTTATCTGGATTAAGAACAAAATCCTCCGCTAGGTCACGCCATTCAGGATTTACTTTTTCTATAAGTTCTATTTTCCATTTCCGAGTCCATCTCTTTAATTGTTTCTCTCTTTGTAAAGCGGATTGGATATCGTTTACGTCCTCATAATATACAAGGTGATGAACATTATATTTATTTGTAAAACCTTCGATCAGATTATTTCTATGTTCGTAAAGGCGTCTTTCCAAATCATTCGTAACGCCTATATATAAGGTGCCATTTCGTTTACTGGCCAATATATACACATAATAAGTTTTTGTCATAAGTACAATTTCTGGATTGCCCGGTCAAGTAACCTGAAGGTCATCTACGACCGGGCAATGACAACCCTTACTTTGCGGCTGTTCAAATATGCTCAGATGCAAGGCGCGCAAGGCCTGGGTCGTGAGGCGTACATTACGTACGTTGAACAACACAGGACGTAGCGCAACACAGCAGATGGGCGTATTTCAACAGCCTCCCACATCAAAGGAAGAGGACTGGTTCCCGCAATATTGCTTCCCGCGCCCTATACGCGCACGCTGCAACTTCCGGATGCGTATCTTTGAGCGCGGCTATTTGCCGCAGATTATCCGCTGTGCGCAGAACCAATGATGCCATATCGCCTTCGGCAATTCCCGTGACTTTGATGACCGACTCCCAGCTGTGCCCCTGCGCCCAGTAATACATGGCAATGCCCGCGGATGGATGAAGCTTGGCGGTGGTAAATCCCGCCGCTTCCAGACGATGGGCCAGCGGCCGCACGGCAAGGATAACTTTTTTGAACGACAGCATCAGTTTCGGTGGCGGGTCTTTCACGGTCAATTTTATTTCATCGTCACGATCATACGCAAAAACAGCTACAGCGGCGGCAAGAAATTTTTCATTGTCTTCAGGAAAAGCATGCTCGCGCAGACACTGCGCTACCAGCAGGGGATGATCGAGACGCAGACGCGACGCCCAATAACCGTCTGGTGTAAGCCGTTCATCACTATTGACAAATCCTTCTTTCTGCAAAATATGCAAATGCCGTTGAAAATCAGTCCAAAGTGATTTGGCCGCAGAGGAAGACGCGCCCTGGTGCCGTTTATTCTGCTGATAAGCCGCAAGCGACCGTTCAAATATTTTGTGAATGTCCGCCGGAGTCTGCGATAAAAGTAAATTTAATACCATGGCGAAATCATTTTTCAACTGGCTGAAAATATCTTCCGGCGCGCGAAACAACAGGCGGCGGATATGATTTAAATCCATAAACCTGCCGCTGATGGCCAGCATGAAACCGATGTTATCCTGCCCACGGCGGCCAGCCCGGCCCGTCATTTGGCGGAATTCAGTAGCCGAAAGCGGATTAAAATCATTCCCATTAAATAAATCAGAATTAAAAAGCACAATAGTACGCGCCGGGAAATTAACCCCGGCGGCAATAGTGGAGGTGGCAAAAATCACCCGTAAATGCCCATGATTCATCATTTCTTCCACGAACATCTTCCAAGCAGGCAACTGCCCGCCGTGGTGAGCGGCAAGGCCCGCCGTTCGCAATGCTTTTAATTGCCGATGACCGCTCAATGAAGGAAAACGATCCAGCAATTCATACAAGCAATCATCAAATTCCGTGGAGTTGGGAAGTTGCGGAAGCGACCCTCGGGCATTTACCGCCTCATCGCACTCGGCACGGGATTTCAAGAAAAAGATGGCCGGTAAAAGATTGAACCTCTCTAATATTCTGATAATGCCGATGTAGTCGGGCATATTCCGGCCACGGAAGCGTCTTTCATTAGCTTTTCTTAGACAATCGGCAACAGGCGCCGCCATCTTTTTTCCATCTAAAAAGGGATGCAGGCACCCGGACGGATGCAGAAAAAGAGGATATAAGGGCACGGGGCGTTTTTCTTCGTTGATCACAACACAGCGCTTTTTTCTGATCGTTTCCAGCCATTGGGCAATCTCTTCACCGTTGCCGATTGTCGCCGATAAAAGCAACAAGTTAACGCGCACCGGCAGATAGGTCATTACTTCTTCCCAAACAACACCGCGATCCAGATCGCCAAGAAAATGAGCTTCATCCAGAATTACCAGATCGCAATTTAAGTCGTAACCCTGATGCATGGCATCATAGAGTTGGTTGCGCAGTATTTCCGTAGTGCCGACAATGATCGGCGCTTCTGTATTTTCTTTGGTATCGCCGGTAATGATGCCGACATTCTCCGGATCGAAATGCAGGCCGAACTCAACCCATTTGGAGTTGGAAAGTGCTTTTAATGGCGAGGCATACCAGGCGCGCCCACCCTTTTCCAGCACGGATAAAATGGCTTCCCGCGCAATCCAGGTTTTACCGGAGCCGGTGGGGGCAATGACCAGACAATCCGTCTTTTTTATCGCCTCCAATGCTTTGATCTGAAAATCATCGGGAACAAAAGGAGTTGGATGCGGTTTTCCTATTTGGGCTAAAACACTTTTCAGCGCCGAGGCGATTTCCGGCTTGAAATAAGACACATTCTCTTTGCTTTTTGATTTTCTTTCGCCAAAGTTACGCTTAAAATGATGGGGCTTCTTTTTTCTCTCAATTTTATTCTGCATTTTATTTATGCTTCAAAGGGGAAATGGTTTATCGCACTAAAAAACGTGAACAAAGAGGTTATTGAATAATCATTTGTTTGGGGCTGTTCAAAAATGCTCAGATGCAAGGCCCCTGAGCCCTGAGGAGTGAGGCGTATCTTTTATACGCCGCAACGACGAAGGGCGAAGGAAACGCCGCAGATGAGTGTTTTTCAACAGCCACTGGATCAATCCTGTATTTCTATGATGAGATACTTCTTCTTGCCTTTTCTCACGCGCAATTCGTCGCTGCCATTAAAATCAGCAATAGTAATTTTCTCATCAACGGATTTTACCTGCCGGTCATTGATATAAATACCGCCCTGTTCAATGAGACGCCTGGTTTCGGATATGGATGAGGTCAATCCTGCTTTAGCGCAGGTAGCGCAAATCAATATGCCTGTTTCCAAATCATTGCGGGAAACTTTATAGCGGGGAATCGCCGAAGTTACACTCCCGGATGCGGTAAACTGGAGATGGGGAAGCGAAACCGATAGAGATCCATGTACGTCCCGTGGTATAGTACTGGAAGGAAAAATATCCGCATCCACCGGACGGGAATGAAAAGCTTCCATTGACGCGCGCCATGCTTCCTCGGCCGCTTTTGTTCCATGCGTTATTCGCGTCGCTTCAAAGGCCAGCACTGCTTTGGCCATATTCAGTTGAGCATCGGTAAGTTTCTTGACAATACTTATTTCGTTGAGCGGCAAATAGGTAAATAGTTTGAGAAATCTTTCCAAGTCAGCATCGTCGCAATTGATCCAGTACTGGTAGTATTCATAAGGCTTGGTTAAGCTACCATCCAGCCAGACAGTTCCTTTTTCTGTCTTCCCCATCTTTTGACCCAACGACGTGGTAATAAGAGGGAAGGTTACGGCATGAGCATCCTTAGCGGCAATCTTGCGGATCAGCTCGGTGCCGGCCAGCATATTGCCCCACTGGTCGTTGCCGCCCATCTGAAGCGCGCAGCCGTAATGTTTAAACAGGTAATAAAAGTCATAGGCCTGAAGAATCATGTAATTAAACTCGATAAAGTTCAGGCCTTTTTCTATCCTGATTTTATAACTCTCCGCCGCCAGCATCTTGTTCACGCTGAAATGACGGCCAACGTCTCTCAGAAATTCGATATAGTTTATTTTTGTCAGCCAGTCGGCGTTGTTCAAAAGAAGCGCCTTGCCGTCGGAAAAATCAAGGTATTGGGAAAGTTGTTTACCCAGACACTGGGCATTGAAGTCAATCTGATCTCTGGTGAGAACCTGGCGCATTTCCGTTTTACCGCTGGGATCGCCGATCAAACCGGTACCGCCACCGACAAGCGCGATTGGTTTATTTCCGTTTTTCTGCATATGCGCCAGCGCCATTATCGGCACAAGACTGCCGATATGCAAACTGGTGGCCGTAGGATCAAAACCGATATAGCAGGCAACTTCACCATCCGCGAAAATTTTTCTGATTAAAGCTTCATCGGTTACTTGCTCAACGAAACCTCTTTCTTTTAAAATTTCATAGGCGCTCTTCATCAAGTACTGCCCCTGTTTAATCTTTCAGTTTAACACTGATTCTTTCAATAGAATTTGCTTTCCCGCTGATCGAATCAATATTCATGATGACTCCCTGCATTCTGATGTCGTCTTTGGCCACGTCAAATTTATTAGGCATTTGAGTTAAAAATCGCTCAATAATGGTTTCTTTGTTAATGCCGATCACCGAATCAAAAGGTCCGGTCATCCCGGCGTCACTTATGTATGCCGTTCCCTGCGGAAATATTTCTTCGTCTGCGGTCTGCACGTGTGTATGAGTGCCTAAAACAGCGGACACTTCGCCATCAAGATACCAGCCTAATGCTTTCTTTTCGGAAGTTGCTTCGGCATGAATATCCACAATAATAATTTTCGTTTTTTCTCTCAACTCGGCAACCTTATTTTTTGCCGCTACAAAGGGACAGTCGATCGGCTGCATAAAAACCCGGCCGGCTAAATTGAGAACACCTACGTATTCTCCTGTCTTGGTAGGTATCAAAACGCTGCCGGAACCCGGAGTTCCAGCCGGATAATTGGCCGGCCGCAACAGCTTTTCATTATCTCCGATAAACTCCAGCACTTCCCTTTTATTCCAAATATGATTACCGGAAGTAAGCACATCAATGTGGTAGCTATAAAGTTCTTCCACATTTTTCTTGGTTACGCCGAATCCGGCGGCAGCATTTTCACAATTGGCTATGACAAAGTCAATTTTCTTTTTGGCAATCAATGGCGGCAGGAGTTCTCTTACCGCCATGCGGCCGGGGCTGCCCACTATGTCGCCAATAAACAGTATTTTCATTTATTTTTTACCCTTCACTGACCAGGAAATAATTATTTCGCAAAATCAGAAACACGGGTTTCCCTGATCACAGTAACTTTTATCTGCCCCGGATAGGTAAGCTCGTTTTCGATTTTCTTGATAATATCCTTGCACAACATCGTGGCGTCATT
>Ga0208584_1000083_pt1 | contig 13117 bp, 13 predicted proteins | sample NGESurdeep072012_4_FD_184460 | JGI IMG/M metagenome (GOLD analysis project Ga0208584, IMG submission 184460) | Arctic peat soil microbial communities from Barrow, Alaska - NGEE Surface sample 415-1 deep-072012 (SPAdes) | ecosystem: Environmental > Terrestrial > Soil > Wetlands > Peat ...
AAACGGGGCTGTTCGACTCCGATCTCTTCTTCTACCAGGAAGACACCGACTGGTCGCTTCGCGCCGGTCTAGAGGGCTACCGCCATTACGTCGTCCCCGCAAGCCGCGTCTGGCACCGAATCTCGGTCACGTCCGGAGGCGAGAACTCGCCGACCACTCTCTACTACGGCATGCGGAATACGCTCGAAGTCTGCGAGCGCTACGCACCGCTGGGTCGGCTCGCAACGCGCCGCCGCCGCCTGATCCTGCTGACCGTTCACGTCATCCAGGCGCTCCGCTCAGCGAGCAAGCGCGAGGGATTGAGGGCGGTACGCGACGGATGGCGTGACTTTCAGCACAGGCGATTTGGCGCGCGCCTTACTGGGGCTATGCGGAACCCGAATCGGTCTGCTGCGGCACGAGCCGTACTGGCCGGCCGACGTGACTTCCGTAGTGATCGACTTGGACAGCGGGAAGAAAAGACCCCTTCGACCTCATCACTTCTCCGCCGCGATCCCGGCCTCTGGCTGCTCTTACATCTACGACCGCCGGGTGACTCACGGGGCGACCATCACGGGCGCTGCTCGGTGTGTGGGGCGAATACCCGGTTCGTGCGCAACTCGTGGGTTCTGCCTCGTGAACTGGCTCGAGTCGCCCCCGCCGGGCTCGCCGATCGCGAGAGCCAGTTTTGCGGCTTGTGCGGCTCGAGCCTACGGGTGCGGGCTCTCGCAGACGTCCTGCTCGAGCACTACGCGGGCGACGCTCGGTCGATCGCTGATCTCGTCAAGGAGGAACACTTCCGCCTGCTCGATATCGCCGAGCTCAACTCGATCGGGCGGATGCACCCGCTGCTGGCACCGTTACCGCGCCTGACGTACACAGAGTACCCCGAACAGGACATCCAGGCGCTCACTTTCCCGGACGCGTCCTTCGATCTCGTGCTCACGTCGGAGACGCTCGAGCACGTCCCGGACTTCCGGCGGGCGCTTGCCGAGGTTCGTAGAGTCCTTCGCCCCGGTGGACGTCATGTGTTCACCGTTCCGTTCGATCCGCGGCTCGAACGGACACGCTCGCGCGAAGGTATGGCGCCTATTCACCACGGCCGCGGCGGCGGGCCCTTCGCGCTCGTACAGCGACGTAACGACATGCTCGTTTACACGGACTTCGGACTCGACATACCGGATCTCCTGCGCGAGGCGGGCTTCGAGACCGAGGTGCACGGCTCAGGCATCGAGACCGTCTACTGTGCCGTCGCGCGGTAGGCGTCCTTCACGCCGGCCGGCCAACTGACGGCACGGCGCGACCCGACAGATCTCGCCGTGCCGTAATTGAGCGGGGAGTAAGCTCCGCGCATGCCTCCCCTCACACTCAAATGAAGCGAACCGAAGCCAGCGATGATCGAGGCTTTTTGATCGCGCGCACACTCAACGAGATGCTCGTCCGTAGTGTCGAGCTCAGCGGCAACAGGCCGGCCTTCATCTTCAAGGGCGAGGAGATGAGCTACAACGAATTCGCCGAGGCAATTGAGCGCTGCGCAGCCGGCCTGGCCGAGCTCGGCATCAGCAAGGGCGACACCTTCGGCATCGTGATGCGCAACTGCCCCGAATTCGTCATCTTCTCCTTCGCCTTGTCAAGGCTCGGCGCCGTCGCGGTGCCGGTCAACTTCCTCGAGAAGCCCGAGCGAATCGCCTACATCTTCAACGACGCCGAGGTCAAGGGCTGTTTGACCTCGAAGAGCTTCCTGCGCGCCATTCGTGAAGCTCAGGAGTCGGTGCCGACGTTGAAGCACATCTTTCTGCGCGATCCGGGCGAAGACGCGCCGGCGCTGGAGTCGATCTATCGCCACCCGCTGGCCGAGACGGCCGGGCCCGAAGTGACCGCCGACGACCTCGTGTTGCTGATCTATACGGCCGGCACGACCGGACTACCGAAGGGCGTGATGTTGACGCAGCGCAACCTGCTCTCCTGCGTCGAGTCCTGCCAGCTCGCCTTCGACCTGAACGAGAAGGACAGGGTCATGTGTGTGCTGCCGATGTTCCACTCCTTCGCCTGGTCGACGAACGTGATTCTGCCGCTCCGTTTGGGCGCCACAACAGTCGTGATCGAGAGCCTGCTTCCCTTCCAGCCGGCGATGAAGCAGCTCTGGAAGCACAAGGTAACGCTCATCTGCTGCATCCCGCAGGTCTATTCCGCCCTCGTGCACCACATCCATGGCCCCAAGGCGCTGCTGCTGCGCCTGCTCAATCCGCTCAAGATGACCATCTCCGGGGCCGCTCCGCTGCCCGCCGAGGTGCAGGTGAAATTCGAGAAGACCTTCGGCACGGCGCTGCTCGAAGGCTACGGGCTAACCGAGGCCGCGCCGGTCGTCTCGGTCAATCCGCGCTACGGCACCCACAAGCCGGGCACCGTCGGACTGCCGCTGCCCGGAATCGACGTAAAGATCGCCGACGACGACGAGCAGGAGCTAGAGACCTACGAGATCGGCGAGGTCCTAGTACGCGGCGCCAACGTCATGGTCGGCTACTACAAGCAGCCCGAAGAGACGAAGGAGGCCTTCAGCGCCGACGGCGAGTGGCTGAAGACGGGCGATCTCGGCTTCCTCGACTCCGACGGCTACCTGACGCTGGTCGACCGCAAGAAGGATCTGATCATCGCCAAGGGCTTGAACATCTACCCCGCGGAAGTGGAGGCGGCGCTGATCACCCACCCGGCGGTGGCGGAGGTCGCCGTGGTCGGCGTTCGCGACGAGAGCGGCGACGAGAGCGTGCGCGCCTTCGTCGTGCTCGAGCCCGAGATGTCGGTCAAGCCGCGCGAGCTGATCGCACACGCCCGCCCTAGCCTGGCCAGCTACAAGGTGCCGCGGGATGTCATCTTTCTGGACGAGCTGCCGAAGAACGCGCTCGGCAAGGTGCTGAAGAGAGATCTCCGCGAATACGTCGCCGGCTAGCGATCGTCGTCAGCTCTGCTAGGAGATCAGCTCTCGGTAGACAAGCTCATGCTCGCGCGCGCAACGCTCCCAGGTGAAGGTGCGCGCCCACTCGATCCCCTTCTGCCTCAGCTCGTCGGGATGATCGAGCGCCTCGGCGACCGCGGCGGCGATCTGCTCGGGCTCGTTCGGATCGAAGTAGCGCACAACGTCACCGCACACCTCCGGCAGCGACGCGACGCGCGAGACCGCGACCGGGCAACCGCTCGCCAGTGCCTCCAGCGGCGGCTGTCCAAAACCCTCGTAGAGACTCGGAAAGACGAGGCAGGAGGCGCGCCGGTAAAACGAGGCAAGCTCAGCCAGCGACACGTGGCCGAACGCCTGCACGCCTTCGGGCAGCCGCCTGCGCTCGTGCCCCGAACCGGTCAGAACGAGCCTCAACTCGGGGCGCTCCCGTCGCAGCAGCGCGAAGGCCTCGAACAGACGCTCGTGGTTCTTGTGTGGCCAGTTGTTGGCGGGGAAGAGCAGGAACGGCTCTCGCTTTTCGCTACCGGGATTGAAGGTCTCGTGATCGACTGCCAGGTAGATGACGCGAATTCGCTCGGGCGCCAGTCCGAGCCGCTCGATCAGCATCTCGCGCTCGTGCTTGGAGATCGTGATCACGAGGCGGCTGCGCTTGATCGTCCAGCCGTAGACGAGCTTGCGATACGCCAGCTCGGCGCGGGAGAAGAAGCGCGGATAGATCTCGTGCTGGATATCGAGGACGCTGGTCACGGCGGGCGGTTTTCGCAGCGGCGGCAACATCACACTGAGCGGGAAGTGGATCGCATCCAGCTGCTCAAGCTCGAGCTCGCGCCTGAGCTTGCCCGGGAAGACGGCGGCCCGCGACATCGCCGCGATCCGCCCCGGCATCGTGCGCGAAGCGCGGTAGGACGAGGCGACCTTCGACTCCAGCCCGTCGCCGGCATCAGCCGCGATGCTGGGCAGAAAGACGCGGTACTCGAGCTCGCCCACGTCTGCGAGCGCCCGCACAAGCGCCCGCACGTAGGTCTCCGAGCCACCGCTGATCTGCGGTACCAGCGTGAGCAGGCTGATTCCGATCACCCGGCGAGACTAACGCCCGCGGCGGAGGCCGCGAACGCTTTACCCGCAAACACCGGCGACGAGGCGGTCGAGTCGACACACCTCTCCCCCACAGGCCCGCCCGCTTGAGCTAACGTCGGATGTATGGAGTCCCTTCAACTCGAGAGCGTGCAAGAACGCAGTGTCGAGCGGTCGCAGGGGGGCTGGAGAATTCGGACTTTCTCGGAGGTAGTACACGCATGACCACTCGCTCCTGTCCAGATTGGCCGACGCTGATGGAGCTCGATCCAGAGCTCCAGTTCAAGCACTACACAGCTGCCGAGGCGAGACTCGCGGCCGAGGTGCTGATGAGGGTGCCGGATCTCACTCTCCCGAATATCGAGATCTGCTGTGACCTCGATCACCACGTCTACTACATCGAGCACACCGATCCCGAGCTCGCGGCTGCGCTCGGTGGAGGCGACTGGCTCGAGATACGAGAGTGGGCGCAGCGGAAGCGGGCGCAAACCTCCGGGTCGTGACGTGACAGATTCGGCGCCATCCCCCGGCCAGGAGACGTCCGCTCCAGAGGAGTTCCTGCCCGGGCTGGCGCTGGCAAGCGATTTCTTCTCCGAGATCATCAAGCCGCTGCTGGCCGAGAAGGCGCCGGGGGTTCCCTACGCCGCCGCGCTGATCGGACCCGGCTCGGACGTGCTCGGATTCGACACCCCGGTCTCGCGCGACCACGACTGGGGGCCGCGACTTCAGATCTTCCTGCCCGAGCGCGAGCTCCCCAAGCGCGCCGAGTTGCTCGACCAGGTGCTGGCAAGCGAGCTCCCGAACGAGTTCCACGGCTTTTCGACCTGTTTCGAGCCACCGGACGCGAGTGGATATCGCCGGCCGCAGCCAAACGCCGAGCCGCCGATCGAGCACCTGGTTGAGATCACCTCGGTCGGCCGCTACAGCCGCAAGCTGCTCGGTTTCGACGCGCTCGCCGCGATGGGCGAAAAACAGTGGCTGCTCGCACCGCAGGAGCGCTTGCTCGAGCTGACCGCCGGCGAGGTCTTCGCCGATTCCGTCGGCGAGCTGACCAGCCTGCGCGAGCGGCTGAGCTACTACCCGAAGCAGGTCTGGATCTATCTGATGGCGGCACAGTGGCAGAAGATCGCCCGCTGCGAGGAGATCGTGGCTCGAACCGGAGTCGGCGGCGACGATCTGGGCTCCCGGCTCGTTCTGGCCGCGCAGGTGCGTGAGATCGCGCGCCTCGCCTTCCTGCTCGAGCGCCGCTACGCCCCCTGGGATCAGTGGCTGGCGCGCGGTCTGGCCGGTCTCCGTCATGCCTCGCGCCTGGCGTCGCCGCTCTCGCGCGCCCTCTCGGCCTACGACTGGACGCAGCGCGAGTTGAGACTGGTCGACGCCTACGCGATCCTGGCCGCCCTGCACAACACCCTCGGCTTGACTGCACCGCTGGAGACGCAGAGCGAACGCGGGCCACGGAACTTCCTCACCGTCCATCCCGACCGCTTCGCCGCGGCGCTGGCCGAGAAGATCGTGGACGAGGAGCTGAAGCCGCTCGTGCGGCCGCTCGCCGGAGGTATCGACCAACTCGTCTCGAGCGACGAAGTGCTGCTCGATCCCCGCTTGATCAGCCGCCTGAGCGGCTTTTTCGAGGGTAGTACGACGGCTGGATAGCCCCGGAAGGGTTGGTAACCGGGAATCTGCGGCGTATACGGCTACTCAAAGCGGGGAGGGCACCCGCCGGAGAGCGGGCATGGTCTGGGAGCCAGACCCGTCGAATACTCGGGCGAGGATACGAAGGGCTCGGACACGAAACGAAGAGCTTCAGTTGCCGGCCACCGGGGGCGTAAGACGCGCCGGCCGCTCATTTTCGAGACGTGTTAGCCCATTTCGCGACCGCAAGCCCTCGCCGGGGAGGTTGGGGGACCGTCCCCGGTGCTGGGCTTGCGGCCTACTCCGCGAAAAGTCCGCCGGCGTGGCCGGCTCGGACTTTTCGCGGCGTGCATTTCGTACGAGTCACCGTGCCTTCGGCACGTGTGTCTCGTCTGCTCCTACATACGTGCTCGGCTGACCGGGGTCGTGATCAGTGTTCGGGGTGTAGGAGTTGGGGACGGCGTTCAGTGAGCCGCGCCCGCGCAGGTCGGTCGCGGCGGCCGAAAAGCCTGTGTAGGTGATGCGCTTGCTGCTTAGGCGATCAGCGACTGGCGGATTGCCGTTGCGACGGCTTCAGTACGCGTATCGGCGTCGAGCTTGGCCATCGCCTTGCGCACGTGGGTGCGCACTGTCTCGGGCGAGATGAAAAGCGCTTTGCCGATCTCTTCGTTGGAATGACCGTCGGCGAGCATGCGTAGAACGTCGCGCTCGCGCTGGGTGAGCTGGGTGATCTTCGCCGTGGCGGCGGGGCTGGAGATGACGCCGGCGAGCACCGGGTCGACGTAGGTGCGCCCGTCGGCGACCAACTGCACCGCTCGCACAATCTCGGCCAGCGGCGCTTCCTTCGAGACAAAGCCACGCGCCCCGGCGTCCAGCGCTTCCGTCAGAAGCGTCTGCTCGCTATAGGCCGTGTAGAGAATCACGTAGGTATCGGGAGAGACTCTGCTGGAGCGCCTGGCAACCTCGATCCCGCTCATCCGCGGCATGCGCAGATCGAGCAGGGCGACTCTCGGCTTCATCTGCTGGATTGCGTTCAGCGCTTCCTCGCCGTCGCGCGCCTGCGCCGTTACGTCGATCCCGCCAGCCACCAGGACCTCCGACACCGCCTGTACGACGGCCGGGTGGTCGTCTGCGACAAGACATGTGATTGCGTCGGCCATTGGATCTGATGTAACTACACGAAGAGCGGACATTTTGTTCCCGCTCTATTCATCGTCTTTTTGGTCGAAAACTTTTAGAGCTGATTCACAATAGACATGATACGTGACGTAATGTGAACCGAAACGACGAGGAAAGGCAAGCGATGAACGCGATGCGGCCTCCCGAAGAGCAGCTGATCAGGGGCGGTCGAATGGTCGCCATCGGTCGGTTGACTCCCGCCCTAGTTCACGAGTTGAACAATTCGCTGCTCGTCTTGTTGGGTACAGCCGACCTCGAGCTAATGGGGCTGCCGCCGGACAGCAAGGAGCGCGAGCGCATGGAGACGGTGCGCAGCGCCGGCCTCGAGATCCGCGACGCGGTCTCGCAACTCGCCGGGTTCACCCGCGCGCCGAGCGAGGGCTTGGAACAGCTTTCGCTGACCGAGATTGGACAGTCGGCGGCGGCCTTGACGCGACGCCTCCGCCTTCAGCGCGACATCGATTTCGAAGATAGCTACTGCGACGACGAGTTGATCGTGAGCGGCAATGAAGCGCAGCTCGTCCAGGCTGTGCTGCAGATGCTCACCAACGGTTTCCAGGCCTCGACGCCTGGCACCGCGGTCAAGCTCGAGCTGCTGCGGGAAGGCGACGAGGCGGTCGCGCTGGTCAGCGACGAGGGCCCCGGCGTGCCACCCGAACAGGCCGAGCGCATCTTCGAGCTCTTCGAGACAACCAGGCTCGAGCAGCAGGGAAGCGGCATCGGGCTGACCGCCGCGCGTGCTATCGCCCGTAGCCACGGCGGCGAACTGGAGCTCCGCCCGGCAGCTTCGGGCGCCGTCTTCGCGCTACGTCTGCCGCTGGTTCGATAGCCGGAATCGGAGAACACGCCCTTCGGCGCCGTATACCGCTCCCGAACACGAGATCGAGCGTTTTCCTCTTACGGGGGATGTACCGCACCCACTCCCTGGACGATGCTTCATGCGAGGGGTTGGGGAGCCGTGCAATGTCAGCTGGAAAAGTGCCTGAAGTAACAGCCGCAACGGATTTCGGCACCGACGCGCAACTGCAACTCGCAAGTCGGCGGAGCGAGGATGCACCTTGCGCCGAGCTCGAGTCGGGCTCGAGCGGGAATGGTGGTGTGAGCGCGCGCGCGAGCGCCTATCAGCTGCGAGAGACCGAGATCGCGCTCGAAGAGCGCGAGAGAGAGCTCGCCCGCGAGCTCGAGCAGATGGCTGAAGAGCGCGCGATGCTGGGTGGGCTCGAAACCGAGCTGGCGAGAGCAGAAGCCAGTTGCGACGAGCTCAACGGGCAGATCGAGACGATGACGCGCCAACTCCGGGAGGCCGACGGAGATCGCTCGCGCCTCGAACGTGAGCTGCAGGCGCGCGAAACCGATCTCGCCGCCGGCGGCAAGGAGCTGAGCGCACGCGAGAGGGAGATCGAAGAGCGCAGGCGCGAGTTGGAGACCCGAGTACAACGGCTCGGTGTGCGCGAACAGGAGCTGGAGACTCAGGGCATCGAGCTGTCGGCCCAGGAGCGCGCATTGGCGCTGGCAATCGACCATCTCACCGAGAAGAGCGGCAACCTACGTTTCCTGGAGATCACTCTGGACGCACGTAGCCAGGAGCTCGACGAGCGCGAGCACCAGATCGAAGAGAAGCTGAGCCGGTTGGAGCGCGCGGAGCGCCCGAGCGAGAAGATCGAAGCCGGGTATGCGGGAAAGGCCGCCGATTTCGACTGGCGCAGACTGTTGGCGAAAGCAACCGAGAAGCGGCTTACCCGGATAGAGCAAGACCTGCAAGGCTCGGACATTCAGCCGCAGGACGACCTACAGCAGGGCTGGGACGTCCAGCCGCAGGACGACCCGGGCGATCGCGAGGGCGGTTGGTGGGCCAGGCAACTGGGACAGACGGCGGGAGATGAGGCGTCGAAAGAATCAGTAAGTGGAGGGCTGCGGGCCATCAAGTAGTCGAACAGCGGGGGGAGAACGATGGACGCATGGGGTGATGAAGGAAGGGTCTATCTCTTGGATAGCGATTCCGGGCCGGCGCTGGGCTTGCTGGAGAAGGAAGATACGGCGCTCGGCCGCGTAGAGCTGGACGAGAAGTTGGTTCTGATCGACGCGATCTCGCATCTGCTCGAGCAAAGCCGTTTCGAGGCCGCAAAAGCTTTGTACGCCTGTCAGATCGAGTTGAACGTCTCCGAGGCTCCGGCCTACGCCGACGCCCCGGTCTGGGTCGTACTAAAAGCGCCGGCCGAGCTCGTCTTCAATCTCGGGAATCTCGATCGAGATCTGGCCTGGTTCGTTCGCGAGGCGATCTCCGAAGCGATGCCACACGGCTACCAAGCCTCGGAGTTCTTCGTGCAGGCCCTACTCAACCCGACGCCTTACGGCGACGAGAGGCTGGCAGCCGCCTAGGCGATCGATCGAGTAGGAAACCGCTACAGTGCCCGCCGTGAGCGGGCACCGACGAGACGAGGACGAGACGAGGACGAGAAGGCCGCAAGTCGCGGCTACTTCGACGACGAGGCCGGTCTCTACGAGACTCATCGCCACTGGCGCCGCGTCTTGCGCGAGCAAGCGAGAACGCTCGCCGCGCTCGAGCTGGGGTGAGTCATCCGGGCGCGAGTTGAGTAGGAGCTAACCCCATGGCCAGGCACGTAATAATCGGTACCGGGCAGGTCGGATCGGCCACGGCGCTGCTCCTGGCCGCAGAGGGCGAGCGCGTCCTGCTCGTCTCGCGCTCGGGGTCGGGGCCCGACGATTCGAGGATTGAAAAGGTCGCCGCCAACGCCGCCGATCGGGCGACCATGCTGCGTCTTTCGGCCGGAGCGGATGCTGTCTACAACTGCGCCAACCCCGCCTACCATCGCTGGCCCAGAGATTGGCCGCCGATCGCCTCCTCGTTGTTGCAAGCCGCGAAGGAGTGCAACGCCGTGCTGGTGACGATGAACAATCTCTACGGCTACGGGCCGGTCGACCACCCGATGACCGAGCGCGACGAACTGGCGTCGACCGGTGTGAAGGGACGGGTGCGAGCGCGGATGTGGGAAGAGGCGAAAGCCGCTCACGACTCTGGGCTGGTGCGGGCGACCGAGGCGCGCGCGTCCGACTTCTTCGGGCCCGGAGACACCGCCAACCATTTCGGCCGGATGATCCCGCGGGTGCTCGCGGGCAAGACGGTGCGCGTGCTGGGAAGCCCGGACATGCCGCACAGCTGGACATACGTGCCCGATGTGGCCCGCACGCTCGTCACGCTCGCCCGCGACGAACGGGCCTGGGGACGCCCCTGGCACGTGCCTACGAACCCGCCGCTTTCGCAGCGCGAGGTCGTGGCGGCGCTGGCGGACCTGACCGGTGTGCCCGCCCCCGAAGTGCGCGGTATTCCGAACTGGGTCGTGCGGGCCGCCGGCATCGCCTCTCCGATGATGCGCGAGCTGCGCGAGGTCAGCTACCAGTTCGAGCGCCCGTTCGTGCTCGACTCCTCCGCGGCCAGTGAGACGTTCGGGCTCGAGCCGACGCCGATGGACGAGGCGCTCAGAGCGACTCTCGACTTGAAGCGCTAGTCGACGGCGGAGTCTCGAATCTCCTCCATGCTCCGGCCCGAGCGGACGGAGCGATCCTGTTCGGCCACGACCTCGCTGGAGGCGAAGCTGTCACGCTTCTTCACGAGCAGCCAGGTCTTCTCGCCGGCGCGCTTGAAGCGGACGAGCGCGAACTCGCCCTTGAGCTTCTCGCCGGCGAGGATGAAGCTGAACTGCCCGCGCTCGAGCCCCGCGCGAAAGGCCTCCTCGCTTTCCTCCCGTCCGGTCTGGTTGAGAGCGACAAACGTTCCCTCGTCCCAGATCATCACCGCGCCGGCGCCGTAGCCTTCCGGCAGCACGCCCTCGAAGTTGCGGTAGCCGAGCGGGTGATCGTCGACCATCATCGCCAGCCGCTTGTCGCCCGGGTCGAGCGATGGCCCCTTGGGAATCGCCCAGCTCTTGAGCACGCCGTCCAGCTCGAGCCGGAAGTCGTAGTGCAGCTGCGAGGCCTGGTGCTTCTGGACGACGAAGCAAAGCGGATCGCGCGCAAACTCTTGCTCGACTTCGCGCTCTTCGGCTCGCTCGGCGTTTGCTCTCATCGGTGCGCCCCCGGTCTTTATACGCCGCTTCACATTGCCAACCTCCCGCTCGTCTCGCGGTCGGGTCGGAAACGGCTCGGTTACTGTGCTGTCATGAGTCTCCGGCTCGACGACTACTGGATCTGGGATTTCTGGTTCGCGCAGGACGGATCCGACACTCACGTGTTCTTCCTGCATGCGCCGCGGGCGCTGGGTGATCCGGAACTACGCCACCGGGCAGCGCGTATCGGTCACGCCGTCTCGAAGGATCTCGTGGAGTGGTCGCCGCTTGCTCCTCCGTTCGACGCGGGCCCTCCGGGCAGTTTCGACGACCTGGCGACCTGGACGGGAAGCGTCCTCCAGCACGACAGCCTGTGGCACATGTTCTACACCGGCATCTCAAGCCGAGAGGAAGGCGCCGTCCAGCGTGTCCTCCATGCAACGTCGCCGGACTTGCTCGGGTGGGAGAAGACCGCTGACGTCGTCGAGACAGACTCGCGCTGGTACGAAAGCGTCGCCCCGGGCGAAGGGGACGTCGCGTGGCGCGATCCGTGGGTATTTCGTGACGAGGAGAGCGACTCGTTTCATATGCTGACCACCGCCCGCGCGAAGAGCGGGCCTGTTGACGGGCGGGGCGTCATCGGTCACGCAGTCTCGGCCGATTTGAGCCGCTGGAGCGTGCAGGAACCGCTGTCGAAGCCGGGCGACTTTCTATTCCTCGAGGTGCCACAGCTGTTCCAAATCGGCGGAGTGTGGCGCGTGCTCTTCAGCGCCCCACCTTGCACACAGAGCGCCGCACGACGTGCGCACGGCGACACGGGCGTAAACGGCGGAACGCACTATCTCGTCGGGCAGGAGAAACTCGGGCCGTACGCGCTCGTCGACGATCCCTTCTTCGTCGGCGACGCCAGTGCCAGCCTGTTCGCCGGACGCATGCTAGAGCACCAAGGCCGGCTGCTCTTCTTCGCCTTTCACGGTTACGACGAGAAAGGCCGCTTCCACGGCGAATTGACCGATCCGATGCCGGTCACGATCGCGCCGGATGGATCGCTCGCCCTCGAGGCGTAGCCCGAGGACGAGCTCGAGCGTCGTCTGCCAAGAAAAACAGGGCGAGCCTTCCGCACCAGAAGGCTCGCCCGAACTGCAAGCGGCGAGGCCGTAACCGACCTCGCCGCCTATTCGGTGAGTAAAAAGTGGCACCGCCGGAGAGGATCACAAACGCCACCGGAATAGCGGTCGTCTTCACGAGGAAAACGACCGCTTTCTCGTGTGCCATTCGTTCAGCCTCGCGCTTGCGGCTTGAGCGACCGAACGAACGGGTCTTCGAGATCGGCCTCGTTCGTGTTCCCCCTCATCCTCCCCGGCGGATCTTGTCAAAGTCACTTATCTCGTTACCTACCAGGGCGTCATCGCACTGATGACGCTTCTGATCATGTTCCGAGTCCCGCTGAAAACCACGGCGTACGACCCGACCGTGAAAACGATAATCACAGCCAGAAAGACGCCGTACTCTGCCATCGTCTGTCCTTCCGTTCGCGTTAGGAACATGCGCAATCGCGCGATCATGCGACCTGAACTGCCCCCCCTCTTTGTTCACGCGGCGGGCGAAGGCTTCGGCGTAGGACGAGAGACCGAGCTCGGTATCCCACTCCGTCTTTTCGTTTTGCGCCTGCGGTGCGTATATGCACATCACGCCAACAAACCTCCCCCGAGTGTTTCGTGGCGTAGCCGCGCCGCCGCGTTTGCTCGAGTTCAGAATCGAGTGGTCGGCCCCCGCTCGAAATCCCTCGACAAAGTGATTCGCTTGCCTATTCACCCGCTCAAGGGGATCTACGGCGGCGATTCACCTTCGCCGGGTGATTCTCCGTGGATGATTTGGGTAACTGCGGAGCGAGATAACCGCGCTGCGCCTGGAAGCCGATCGCAACCAGAAGCGGCATGATCTCAACGAAACAAGGCGCCGGAACGGGAAGGCCGGCCTGCCGGCTCTCCCGCTCCATATCTCGATCTAGGCCGATCTAGGCGACTAATCGAGTATTGATGAGCTCGAGAGCCTCGCGCGGCAGGGTCTCGATTCCGCCTTCGCTGAGGCTGACAACAACGTTCTCGAGCTCGTTGGCGTACCAACCGAGAACCACGCCCTCCGAACCACCGGGCGCTCCGTCCATATCTCGCGTCAGACGCACGGCGTCGCGCACCTTGAGCAGCGCTCCAGCGAGAACTGAGCCCGGCGGCAT
>Ga0208584_1000084_pt1 | contig 13095 bp, 9 predicted proteins | sample NGESurdeep072012_4_FD_184460 | JGI IMG/M metagenome (GOLD analysis project Ga0208584, IMG submission 184460) | Arctic peat soil microbial communities from Barrow, Alaska - NGEE Surface sample 415-1 deep-072012 (SPAdes) | ecosystem: Environmental > Terrestrial > Soil > Wetlands > Peat ...
GACCTCTATCCATGCCTTTTCTAGCAACTTCTCATAATATCCAGCATCGAATTTGTGCCATAGGCTTTATCATGCGAAGTTCATCCGTGCTTCTCGCTTTTGCCAGGGCATCGAATAACTCCTGTTGCATGTGGCTCACATACTCCGGTGTGTCACCATTGCGTGCCATAACACTCCGGATCTTCATCTTGCCTGAGTCCAGGCGACCAAAATAGCGATTGTACGACCTGAGCCATCGGCCATAGGCAGGAAAGTGATCCAGCCGTGGGAGTCTCAACCTCTGTAAGAATACCCGTCTCCTTCTCCACAGCCTCCTTATAACCCGATATTGGTTCACCTATTACCCAAAGGCAGTCTACGATGCCATGTAGCACCTTGAAGCCCATATCCTCAGCCAGTTCCTTGATCTGCATGAGCAACTCCCTGGAGATGCCTGTGATCCTCCCAGTGGTCATGGCGGTCTTTGAGGTGCAGATAGAACGAGGGAGGATAAGTGATGATGGCCCTGGACAGACCTCCTTCTCGGCTCCACAGTTCCACGCAGCCTTTGAAGTATGAGTCAAAAATCCACATATGGCACCTCCCCTAAGGCCCTGGATGGAGCCTGCTTTCTCCTAGTCAATCTACTGCAAACTGAGATGATAAGGACGAGGAGGGTGGAGCGAATGTGAAACCAAGAGTTATGAATTAGAATATATAAAAAAATACATACTGATGGTAATTGGCCGCAATATATTATAGTGCTTAACCCATGCATTTACACTTATTATGGTTAGAACTGATTAAAGCATAGCGATCATTAGTTTCAAATTTTGAGTTAAACACTATAGATTGCCAGTTCGCATCAATATCATCTTTAACGCCTGTAATTAACTTCTGGCAGGTCTGGGGCGTTCACCGTTAAGGATACTGGAATCGCATATCCACTGGACCCTTTGGCATCTACTATCCGATTCAGCAGCCCTTCTAGATGCGGTTCCAGCCATCGTGGATCATTTCCAGCATTAAGTTCAATATGCCAATTGTAAAAAGAATCTCCTTTTTTTCCGATAGTAATAGTATGAACTGCGCTGCATTGATAAAAGAAATTAATAACTCTATGCAGGAATTCTGCCCATGATTCTGGACTACCTGCCTTAATACCAGTGGGCGTTTCAAATTCTGGTATGATTTCCGTGGGCATAGTCAAATCAGTCTGACAATCACGGAAGTTTATGTGGCTGGTGTCTTTGAGATGGTTGCATTCGCTACAAAGAGTCTGAAGGTTGTCAAGAATATTATTACCACCAAAGTATCTAGGTACGATGTGATCCACTTCTAATTTACGGCTTTTCTTGATCCTGCAACAGAGGCATCCACCATCTCTCTCCTTCACTTGTTGTTTCAGTTCCTCTGAAGGTTCTTGATCTAATGGTGAACTTGTCTTCGCCAATATTATGTGATTCTCTGGACTAATACCATGCCGACGTGCATGAAGTAGCCTTTCAACACAGCCATTGTATTGGCTCTTGAATAACTCGTATGTGATATATAGCACTTGCCAATAACGATCCTGCCTATTGAATTCCAGTCGTAGAGCATCATCCTCTTGTTTTCTTGATAGATCCTTCGATATAAAATCCTCTGCGACCAAGTCCAAATCGTGTTGGCTTCGTTCCTCAAAGCTAAAAAATCTAGGTGATGTATTTGTCTGAGCAACGTGCCGAGCGATGCTGAATATATCCTGTGACAGATCCGATCCAAAATGCTCTTGCGTTCCTGGGAAATAGGCTCTCTGCAATTCGGATATTTCAAAGGATACGTTTTCAAGTTGAACTCCTTCATCATAGAAGTTGCCATCAATTTTTGTTAGCAGTTCATTTATGAGGAGATCGTATCCTTTGGCCTCGTGTTCGAATACCATTACTAAACGTTGTACGTGTTCGATCTCTTCTGTATTGGATTCTTTAGCAGCATACTCGACCCTATACCATCCTGTTGGCAGGAGAGTCACGAATGGACCTGGATTAATGTTGATCCCACTATCCATTTGGGAAGCCAGTTTTCGGACAAGTTCAATCGAGATAGTTCAATCGAGATATATCTGAGTGGAGGTTTCTTTGCATATTCTCTATCGTCTATTCCGGCATCACCATCGATCAAATCGTATTCTGCCCAATTGATAAGTTGTTCCCAATTATCATTGAAGAAGACTAGATTCGCATCAGAAGTACCTCCGAATTTTGGTCCTCGAAGTGCTCTTCCAACCATTTGTGTCAATAAGATTTTGCTTGTGGTTTGACGGGTGATAAAGCAGGTTTTTATGTCAGGTATATCTGTCCCCTCTGTGAGCATACGAACATTGAGAACAACGTCAAGATCATTTCTACGAAAAGCATCTAGAACTTGAGCATTCTCATCAGATTTTCGTTTATTGCGACCATCCGAGGTTCTTGGCCCTCCATCAATATGGGAATAGACAGTTCCAGCACGTATCCCAAGCTTTCGAAGGTGTTCGCCTATAGCTTCGCATTGGAACCAGCGATCCACAAATATCAATGTTTTTCCATAGCGATCCTTATTTCGTGCATAAAGATCTGCAATGAACATATTTCTATCATTATTCTCTGCCATCTGAGTAATAATATCTTCAGGAATATCACTAAATGTTCCGACCCATTTTTGGTATTCACGAAAATCAAAGTTAGGAGTAAACCTTGTTTTTTGATGTTCAGGGAGCGGTTTCGCCAATATCTCTTGAGCCATCAAATACTGCGGAGTAACTTGGTAAAGGATACCTTGCGGGAACAATTTATTCAGCCAGCCCTGCCTGCTTTGACGCACCTGCACCAAATAGAAAAATAGTATTTGAGTCCATCGCCACGCACCTCTGCAGCTTGCTAAGGTGCTGATGCTATATCATAGACCTTTAACTTTTCCGACGATCTGATCGTGTTTCGGCCATGATTCGTTTGCGCGAGCTTTAATTTCTTTGTTTTTAACATCTACTCCCCCTCAATTCTCTTCTTCCTCTCCTCTGCCTCCTTTGCCGCCTCCATCTTGCCCAGCACCTTCGCCACCGAACCGATGGCCTCTAGATAGCGAACCATCTGGTCCAGGTAGTTTATCAGATCCCCCTGGTAAGCATACATGCCATAACGATCACTGAAGTAGTCGATGATCCCTTCAGGGCTCTTGCCATCCGAGCGCAGCTCCAGGATTCGCAGCGATATATTCTTCTGAGCACAGCCGCAATAGGGCGCCTCCTTGCAGGTGCAGCGAAGGAAGTCCCGGGAGAAGTCCATACAGTACTTCTGGATCTTCCCCTCCAGATCGTTCAGGTCGGAGCTGCTCAAGAGGTCCAGGAAAGAGCCATGCAGCGCACGCTGCGAGATCTGCATATGCAGCTTCACAGAGATGCGTTCCGCGAACTTCAGATAGAGAGCCTCGAAGCTCTCCAGGGCCACTGCCACATCCAGTGGGGCCTTGCCTTTCTTAAGCTGCGAAGCGATGATTGTGACCTGATCAACGGTCAGGAAATGCGCGGCTGCAGCCTCACCCAGGCGCGTGGGCTCAATGCCTTTAACCAGACCCGCTTTTGCCAGCGATTTTAAGGAGCTGTCCAGGTCATCCAGCCCCAGGGTCAGCTCGTGCAGCTTCTCCAGCTCCTGGCGGGAGCGTGCAGCAACTGCATTGGCCAGGACCTCTTCCAGCTGCTGCTCCTGGGAAAACTCCGGTGCCACATCCTCCATCACCCCGTTCAAGAGCAACAGGGCCATCTCATCCTCAGACTCGCCCCGGGCAGAAGAGAACTTCCGACCCGGCTCGGCCAGAATGTAGACCAGGCCCACATCATGGTAGCCAGGCCGCCCCGCCCTTCCTAGCATCTGATTGAACTCATGCACGTTCAGCCATTTGATGCCCATGGCCAGAGATTCGAAGACCACCTGCGAGGCAGGAAAGTCCACTCCAGCAGCGAGAGCGGCCGTGGTGACGACAGTGTGAATCTTTCCCTGGCCGAAGAGCTCCTCAATTCTCTTTCTCTCCGGGTACTGCAGACCGGCGTGGTAGGCGGCAGCTCCGGGAATCGATTGGGCCAGGTTGTAGCAGTTCTTACGAGAGTTGGTGAATATGATGGTCTGGCCCCGGTAACCTGTGGACGACGTCAGCCTCTGGGCCTCCGCCGCCAGCTCCCGCAAGAGCTTGCGCTTTTCGGGTCCTGAGGTGAATATGAGATGGCGCTCGATGGGCACCGGCCGTACTTCATATTCCACCAGCGTCGCACCCAGGCGTTTGGCAAGCACGCCTGGGTTTCCCACGGTTGCGGACAGGAAGATGAACTGCGCTCGTGGTGCCGCATTCTTCAGCCGGGCGATCATGCCGGCCAGACGGTGGCCGCGCTCTGCATCCTCCAGCATGTGGACCTCGTCAATCACCACCGTTCCTATGCGCCCCAGGCTCTTCTTGGTGCGTATCACCTGGTCAATGCCTTCGTAGGTCCCTGATATGATGTCTGCGTTCAGACTCTGGGCGATCTTGCGACCTTTTCCCAGGCGAATCCGGGACACGCCCACCCGGATGGAAGTCTGAAAGCCCAATTCGTTGTAGGCGGACAACTGATCGAACTTCTGGTTGGCTAGAGCCACAAGCGGCACCAGAAAGAGCAATTTACCCTTCCCTTCCAGCAGATTCTTGACGCCTGCCATCTCTCCGACCAGGCTCTTCCCGGTGGCCGTGGCGGAGACGACCAGTTGGTGTCGCCCCTCCAGGAGACCGGCCTGAACCGCCCTGGACTGGACGGGCAGGAGACGGGTCAGTCTGCGACGCAGCAACTCCATGAGCTCTTTGGGAAGAGGGATGGACTCCAGCGGCAGAGTGGGCTCTTCGCGGCTGGCCGGGATGATGTCGAACCTCGTCAGTTCGGGCTCCAGCCTCTGCAAGGATAGTAGCCCAACCACATCATCCAGGTTTCGTCTATTCTTCAAGATCCTGGCCAGATGAGCCTTGGCGGCGCGGCCCAGATGCCGGAAATCCGCCTCTCGCAGTAATTCTGCAGCTGCGCAGTTCTCGCAGATGCGTGCCCCCTTGTAGGTTATGGCATCCTGCGGCACATAGGTCACTTTGCGCTGCCCAAGACAATGACTGCAGACCTGAACAAACCGGTATTTGAGCTGATAGGACTCCAGCATCTCTACAAACTTTTTTTCCAGAACAGAGTCGCCGCGAGCAAGATATATGGCTTCAGCCTTGCGGAGCATACGCAATGCATCCTCCGGTGGAAGGTATTTCTCGGCTTCGGAATCCTTCTTGACTAAGAACTTGAAGACCCTCGGCCCCTGCGGCATATCTTTCAGTCGCAGGTGTCCTTCAAAAAGGATCTTGCTGCCGCTCTGAGGCAATAGCAGTATGCGAGACCGGTCCGCCTGAGCTAAAACCTGAAAAGTCATCCTAAAATAGGCGTCACTCTAACGCAAGGTCGATAAGCTCGTATTTCAGGCCTTCGGACTCCAGGCGAGTAAGAAGCCCCGGAATCTGCTCATCCACGCTGACGATCAAGGAACTGATGCCGTGGTATGCCGCCTCCACTGCGAACTCCTTGGCCCCGAAGATCACATCCGGCTCACGTCCTGCTTTCCGCAGCGCCACCAGGGCCTCGATGCCCAGACACCCCACCATCTTCTCTCCCGTCAGAAGCCCTTCCAGGACCTTCAAGTCCACCTTTCTCGAGCCTCCTATCTGCACCCGCGGCACTTTGCAGAGCGTTATCCTTCCTTCATCCAGGCTAATCAGCCCACTCAGGTCTGAGACGCCCGCATCCTCACCAGCCATAGCTTCACCGATGACGACGCCACTGGCCTCTATGCCCACTTTTTTGTTGGCATACAAAAGGCCGCCTCTCATCTCCAAAGATACACGTTCGCCCTCGGCAAGATCTGCTTCCGCTATTGCCGTCCAGACCGAGACGTGGCTGATGATCTCCTCCATCACAACTCGAGCATAACGCTTTAGCTCGGCAGCGTTCTCCAGCAGCCACTCTACGCCCTCTTTAGTGATGCTGTAACGCATCCGTCCATCCGTTGTGACCAGCCCATCCGCTACCAGCTCTTTGATGTACTCGGAAATCGCCTGCGGGGTGACACCCAATTTCTCAGCCACTTCTTTCTGGCGAAGGTTAGGTTGATGGGCGGCTATCTCAACGAGAATCTGAAAACGAGAACTGTCCCTCTTGCTTTGCAGCACATTGCCCATCAATAATCCTCTTCATAGGGCTCAATGCGCTGGCCCCTCACCGCCAACCCTTCCGCTCTCTTAGCCACGCCACGGATGAAGATCTGACTGAGCCCGAGCTCCCGTGAGAGATTGGAGAGCGAACTATTGCCGCCTTCGACCATCTTCTGCAGCTTCTCAATTACAACTCTCAGCTCCTCATCAGACATGAAGGTGAGGCTGATCAGTTCGCTCAGATCCTCCATGGTGGCCCCGAAGTTGGCCTGTATACGAGAGTAAGTGGAATGGTACTCTTTTTCAGGACTAGCCCCGGGTTCCGGTACCCGCCACTTGGTCTCAACCAGGCCGCTCTTGCGCAGCAATGCCACGCTTCTGTGGACGCTTGCCTCATCGCCTACAAGCAAAGCTAGCTCGCGCTCGGTATGCCAGTCCCGGCTCAATTCATCGAAGATTTTTTTGTGGACATTGGAGCCGAAGGCTTGCAACAATGGGACCAGATCTGAAGGATCGTTGATGATCCGCGTTCTCTTTCCCGTCACAAAGAACCTCTCATTGGTATTATGTCTCTGATTTGATAAAGCTTTTGAAGACTTAAATCAGCCTGACAGTCTCCAAATTCATGGGCGCCATGGTTGGAATCCTGTATTTCTTATAGATGGAGCTGGCCAGATCAAGACAGTTACCCTCTTCGCCATGGTTGGTGAGAACCCGGCCGGGCTTGGGATAGATGCGCCGCATATACTCCATGAGCTGCGAACGATCAGAGTGGCCGGAGAAACCGTCTACCGTGGTTACCTCCAGGTTAATCTTCACTGTCTGAGTCTTGCCCTCCACAGAAAGCGGCAATTCCTTCCAGCCCTTCTGAATGCGCCGCCCGAGAGTGCCTTCCGCCTGGTAGCCGACAATCACCAGCGTATTTTTTTCATCCGGGCCGAGGCGCTTGAGATACTCAATAACCGGCCCTCCGTTGAGCATGCCGCTCGTCGCCAGGATTACACAAGGAGGCCCTTCGATTATCTCCGTTCTCTGCTTAGGTGACTCCACCTGCACAAAGCACTGGGCCAGGAAGGGATTGATTCCCTTATGGAATATCAGATCTCGAAGGTCGTTATTAAGGTACTCAGGGTATGTTGTATGAATCGCAGTGGCCTCATAAATCATGCCATCCAGGCATACCGGCACCTCATCTATCACTTTCTTTCTGATAGCTTCCTCCAAGACCACCATGACCTCCTGGCTGCGACCCACGGAGAACGCAGGAATGATGACCTTGCCACCTTTAGCGATGGTATCCTTGACCACGTTTATCAGATTGACCTCGGCTTCTTTGCGAGAGGGCTGAATGCTGTTGGTCCCACCGTAAGTGGCCTCCGTCACAAGAGTTTCCAATCGCGGAAAATTGCATACGGCCGGATCGAAGAGCCTAGTTCTCTCGAACTTGAAGTCGCCGGTAAAGGCCACATTGTAAAGGCCTTCTCCAATGTGGAAGTGAGCAATGGAGGAGCCCAGGATATGCCCGGCATTATGCATGGTCAATTTGGTGTCGGGAGCGATGTCAGTCACATCGCCATAGTTGAGGGTGATGGTATGCTTGAGAGCCTCGCGAATCATGCCTGAGTCGTATGGCAGCCTCTTTCCCTCGCGACCGGCCACTTCTAGATAATCCAGCTGCAGGAGAACAAAAAGATCCCTGGTAGGCGGAGTGCAGTAGATAGGTCCTTCGTAGCCGTATTTGTAGAGCATGGGAACGAGACCGGCATGGTCCAGGTGAGCATGCGTCAAGACAACTGCATCAATCTGGTTAAGAGGATAGACCTCAGGTACATAAAGAAAAGGCGTGGCCGAGTCGTCTGACCCTACATTTATGCCGCAATCGATGATGATGCGAGACTCCGGCGTAGACAGCAGCATGCAGCTCCTGCCCACCTCACGACAGCCTCCCAGAGTAGAGATTCTGACCCATTGATCCTTGGATGCGATGTCTCTGTGAATCTTCCTGCCGACAGTGCGCAGGATGTTCTTTCGCTCCGCCTGCACACTGCGCAGGTAATCCTTAATGTTGGCGATGGTAGTCGAACGCACGGGCGGGGTTCGGACCACTTTGGGAGTCCAGCCAATCAACTTGGTTATCTCGCGGAGCGTTGCACCATGGCGACCGATGACCAGACCCGGCTTCTCGGCTTCGATCTGCACTTCACCGGTCTCACCGTCAAAGTAGTAGTTGGTGAGAACTGCTTCTTTGGGCACAACCTCCTGAATCTTGGTTTTGGCCATTTCAGGATCTGCCAATACCTTCAGGTCCGGTCGAACAACGACGCGCTTGCGAAGCTCCTTGGCCAGGTTTCGTATGATATCGCCGTCATCAGCCAGCTTCTTGGGGTCATCTGTGTAAATGACCAGCTCCGGACCCTCAAACTCCAGCCCCGTGACGTTGATGTCCGGCGGCAGCTTGCTCTGCACTTTACGTTTGAGCTCAAAAAGAACATCTTCTACCGACAATATTACACATCCAAAAAAGATTTAGAGGAGATTCATTATCTCCGTAAACTCCGGCTCGCCTACCTCCTCATATTTATCTGTGATTCTAACGAGCTCGATTTTGTCACCGGAAGCGGAATCTCGCTTCATGGCATTATGAATTGCACGGGCAGCCAGCACGGTTCCATCCTCGATGCTGATCCCTGGTTTGTACATGGCTTCCAACACGCCGTAGGCAATGGGCGAACCGGAACCGGTAGACACAATTCTCCGCTCTTCGATCTGCCCGCCTAACGCATCGAGCGAATAGATCTTGGGACCGTATCTGTCAACGCCTCCCATGACCAGTTGAACCATGAACGGATAGTAGCGTCTGGATGATAGTATATTGGCCAGCATGGAAGTTACAGCTTTGACGGTCATTCTCTCGCCTCTTTGCATTTTGTAGAGCCTGGCCTCAACCTGAACCATTCGCACCAGCGATTGAGCATCGCCCACTGCGCCGGCGGTAGTCATGCCCACCAGGTCATCGATCTGATAGATCTTCTTGGCCTGGCTGCTGGCTATGAAACTGCCCATGGTAGCACGGCTCTCCGATGCAAGGACCACACCTCCATCGCAGAGTACACCTACCGTAGTTGTACCTTTGAACACCTCGACCATCTAATTACCTCAACTAAAATCAGAAAACGGACAATTATGCTTGTCCTTCTGCGATATAAATACTTTCCGCCGCCACATTAAATGGAGAAAAATAAATGAGCCACGCGAACGCTAGAAATACAAGGCCATTGCAATAGCTTATCGTGTTCGATCTCGCCGCCTGGATCTACAGGTACTACATCAATCCCATAATCTACGATACCAGCTATAACCCGGTGGATACAGTCACATGGGCGGTAGTATTAGGATTGGCGATCCTGGGGCTGATAAGGCTGTTTCGCCGCTGGCATATCTCTATGGATGAGAGAATGGTGCTCTCCACCCTGCCTTACATCCTGGCAGGCTCTAGCCTTAGAGTGATCGAGGATGCAGATCTGGTTGACGCACCATGGAGATACCTGCTTATTACACCTATCATTTTCTTCGTGGTCTTCCTGTTAACGGCAGCCTCGCTGGCTGTCACCCGGAAGATCCGGGGCGAGGAGTTTTACAAGAGCTATGCAGCCGTTGGCATTGCCTGGACCGTGCTCAATCTTGCCATCCTCTCCACCCAGGGTTTCAAGAACGCCTGGGTCATCTTCGCCGTTTTCATCATCGGCACAGCCATTACAGGAGGCTTACTCCTCTGCCGACGGGCTTTGCCCGCCCTCGGTTTTTTGGATGATAGATTCAACCTCATGATCATCTATGCCCATATGCTGGACGCCAGCTCGACCTACATAGGAGTGGACTGGTTCGATTACTATGAGAAGCACGTCGTTCCCACTTTTCTTATCGACCTGACGGGCTCCGCGGCCATCATGTTTCCCCTCAAGCTGCTCATACTCTTGCCGGTGCTGAGCATGATCGATCGCTCTATTGAGGATCCGTCTTTGCGAAATCTCACCAAACTGACACTGATTACGCTGGGCCTGGCGCCTGCTGTGAGGAACACGCTGCGGCTGGCGCTGGGAGTTTGAGGAAAAGGAGATAAAGATGTGACGGCATTGAAACAAAATGGAGCCCGTGAATGTTGAAATCATTCGATTGAGGGTGCTAGATGGCAGGGACATCGTTGAACATTAAGCATCCAGCCAATTTTGCATTGACCTCCCGTTTGAGATCATCATCTGCTTTCCTGAGTATGCCCTCAATAAACATCTTCTCTAGGGTTGCTATTTTATCGATTAATAGCCAAGACTCGGCTTTCAATCCTGTTGCTTTAAAGGAGGGCGTGCCTTTGCGTATTAACAAATCCGATGGCAATGGAGGATCAGGACGTTGTGTAGTCATGGGAGCTATGGTCACATCCAAATGTCCTTCATGAAGGACCAAAGCAGGCCTCAGCTTTGTGGAACTGAGATCTGTAAAAGGAAAGTGAACTAAAACTATGCATCCTTTAGGCGCTCTGGGCACGGGCATTTCTACCGGAATCTGACTTTGAGATCCTCTACGGTATAGATATCAGGCTCATTTTCGAGAAGCGGGGCTAAAGCTCTCTCGGATAGTTTCATAAGGCCACTAGTAATTGCTCTGTCTTCGCCAGGCTCCAACAGATCGCAAGGGAGTTGCGAGGCGCCCCCTGAACTCTCAAACATAGATACTACCTGTGGATTCTTGATATTTAAAACATGGTGGAAAATACCTGTTAGACAGGATAGCCAAGATTAAGGCGGAGGAGAGCTGCGAATAATTTTAGAGATATATCTTCTCAGTCAGGCATGGACCCATGGCCCAAAATTCTCTCAAGCTCGGGATAAAATTCTGAGGCTTGGGATACATCCCAGAAGGCTTATCATTTCATCCTTCCCAACACACCATCAAGGATGTGATGCAGACGGATCCACTAAGTCTGGCCACCATTGCCGCTCCATTTGTGGCCAAAGGGGCTGAGGCCTTCTCCAGTACGGCAGGAGAAAAGTTAGGTGCAAAGGTCGGGGAGCTTTGTCAGGCTGTGATTAACAAGTTCAAGGGCGACTCCGATGCAGAGGAAACCCTAGCCCTTGCCCAGAAGAAGCCGGATTCCAAAGGGCGACAGAGTGCGCTCGAAGAGGTTTTGGCAGAAAAGCTGGAGGCCGACCCGGATTTTACCGACGAGCTGCAGAAGCTGGTGGACGAGGTGCAAAAGGGTGCCTCCACCAGGACAGCCTTTGACCAGCGTGGCCAGACAGTGCATGGCGCCCAAACCAACATCGCCGGCAATGTCAGCGGCCCTGTTCTCTCCGGAACCTTCAGTGGCCCGGTGAATACCGACAAGGGCAAGTGACGCGTTTCATGGCAGACGAATCCCGCATCGACTAGCGAGACCAAAAGGTCGGCACTCAGACCAATATCGCAGGCGATGCCACTGGCATGGTGATCTCCGGAGAGGTTAAAGGCGATGTTATAGTCAATCCGCTTCCACCTCTGGCCCTCGTCCCTCACCTTCCATCTCCTCCCCGGGACTTCACCGGCCGGGGCAAGGAGCTGCAAGATCTGTTGGCCGGCTTTGACCGGGGGGCCACGATCACCGGCCTGCGCGGGATGGGAGGCATCGGCAAGACGGCTCTGGCTTACGCATTGGCCGAGAAGCTGATCGAGCGCTATCCCGACGGCCAGATCCTGGTGGAGCTGAGGGGCACTGACCCTGTTCCCATGACCCCAACCGAGGCCATGGCCAGGATCTTCCGGGCCTACCATCCCGAGTTCAAGCCTCCGGAGAGCGAGGCAGAGCTTGCCAATATTTACCACTCCCTTCTTCACGAAATGCATGCATTGCTGCTGCTGGATAATGCCGCGGACGACAGACAGGTGCGCCCGCTGCTTCCTCCACAAAGCTGCGGAGTGGTTGTAACCTCCCGCCGCAAGTTCTCCCTTCCCGGCCTGGTTCCGATGGACCTGGATGTGCTCAGGACGGATAAGGCTGTAGAGCTTCTGCTGAAACTGTGGAAACCTGGAGCTCCGCCCTCAGCCGACGGGCTGGGTGACACAGATCTGCTGGAGATCGCCCGGCTTTGCGGTCTCCTGCTTCTGGCTTTGCGAGCCGCGGGGAGCATGCTGGCGAACAGCCCTGATCTGAGCCCGGCCCAGTATGCCAGAGATCTGCAAGATGAGCAGAAGAGGCTGGAGCTCATCGGCAAGGAGGGCGTGGACCTGGATGTGGAATCCAGCTTCGGCCTGAGCTACAGCCGCCTGAAGCCTGAGACGGCGGCCGTCTTTAGGATTCTGTCCCTCTTTCCCGCGGGCTTTGATGCTGCCGCCGAGGAGTTCGTATGTCAGGATGAGGGCCATAGGATTCTAGGCGAGCTGGTGCGCTGGAGCCTGGTTGAGTATCAGCTTCCTGAAGAAGAGAACGAAGGCAGGTATCATCTGCATGATTTGGTGCGAATCTTTGCTGCCATTCGCCTGCAAGCGGGTGAAATGATGCAAGCAGAGCAGCGCCATGCGGAGCATTTCAGGAATATGCTTTCTCTCTATGACGAGCGCTATAAGGTGGGTGGGCAGAATGTTTTGACCGGGCTGGGGCGCTTCGATCTGGAATGGGCCAACATCCGGGCAGGACAGGCCTGGGCGGAAGAGAACATGGAAGAGAATTCTCTTGCCGCCGAGCTTTGCATGAGCTATCCAAATGCTGGTGTCTACGTGCTCGATTTGCGTCTCCATCCTAAAGAAATGATTGCGTGGCTGGAGAGTGGCGTGGAGGCCGCCAGACGCTCAAAGGATAGATCGATGGAAGGCGTGCATTTGGGCAACTTGGGCATAGCCCACAGGAACCTAGGCGATGCTCGC
>Ga0208584_1000085_pt1 | contig 13081 bp, 13 predicted proteins | sample NGESurdeep072012_4_FD_184460 | JGI IMG/M metagenome (GOLD analysis project Ga0208584, IMG submission 184460) | Arctic peat soil microbial communities from Barrow, Alaska - NGEE Surface sample 415-1 deep-072012 (SPAdes) | ecosystem: Environmental > Terrestrial > Soil > Wetlands > Peat ...
AACTCCTGAGGAGTGAAGCGCGGCAGATCCTCTGCTAAATCACGGACCTCCAGATCCCGTTCAGAAAGGGCAAGGCCCGCCAGGAAATCCGGCTGAGCAGCGGGCACACAGGCCGAGATGCGATCCAGCAGGGCCTCATCCAGGGGGTATGTTGCAGAGAATTCAGGGTTCATGGTTGCATAATAGCATGTGTCACCCGGCACCAGAACCTGTCCGGCATAGCTTATCTTTCTCTTCTGCAGTATCTCCAGGAAGAGGTTCTGCTTGCCGCTGGGGAAACGGTTGATCTCGTTGATGAGTTTCCATTTCGATCTGGCCCAAGAGGTCCAGAGCACTTCACAGGGGCCTGACGAGACGCGTGTCCACTGTCTAGGATCAAGAAAACCTACCATCTTCTCTTCAGTCTGCTCTGGGTGCCCTGTCACCATCAGATTCTCCACTTCGTCCAAACCCTTGGAGAGGAAAGAGGAGCCCAGCAGGTTGACGAGCGTTGTCTTGTTGGCGCCCATGCCGCCATATAGCAACAGGGCACGATTACGTAGACATGCGTTGGCAAGGGAAAAGAAGAGTTGCGCATTGACCTGATGCTTGCCGATGGCAAGATCCTTTTTGCCCATGTGCAGCCTGAGCTCTTCCAGGGATGCAATAAGTTCAACTATCTTTATGCGGGGGTCTGGCATAAAAAGGAGGCTACAATGCCTTCTATATTTAAGATAAGCGAGAGGATTTGGAAATGGATAAGGTGAAATGAAAGATAGCAAAAGTCAATGATATAGGAGGGATTAAAAGGCTCGACCTTTGCCATTTTAACTACGACGCCCGACGAATATAAGCCTTTCGCCTAAGTCGATCGACGTATTATATGGTCTTGAAGCCATTGTGAAGCGACCATTAAAAGAGGTCTTCGCATAGAGGGTCTTGCAATAACGGGAGGGGAGAAAAAGTCGTTTTCCTAGGAGGGATTGTGATCTTCGACCTTTGCTTAAAGAATGTACGACATTAGACGAATATAAGCGCTTCGGTTAGGTACATTGCCTCGAGAGGGGCAAAAGAATCATTACTTTGCCGCAGAAATAAGAGAGCATGATCTACACGATTACCCTCAACCCGGCGCTAGACCGCACCTTATGGATTCAAAAGGTGCGCGACGACGTATCCAACCGCATATTGGAGGAGAAAAGCTTCGCGGGAGGCAAGAGCGTCGATGTCTCCAAGGTGCTCAAGAACCTGGGTGTGGACAACATAGCTCTGGGGTTCGTAGGAGGCTTCGCAGGTCGAGAGCTGGAAGGGAGATTGCTGAATGAGGGCATTGAGACCGACTTTGTGCGTGTCTCAGGTGAGACGCGCACCAACATCATCATCCATGAGACAGGTACGGGAAAGCAGCTGGCTTTCAATGCCCGCGGCCCGGAGATAAAACCGGACGAACTGATGCAGTTTATTGAGCAGCTGGAGAAGCTGCCCTGTGGCGAGGTGGTTGCTATCGGAGGCAGTATTCCTCTCGGCGTCAGCCCCGAGATCTATCGCAAGATCATAAATCTGGTGAAAAAGTGCCAGGCCAAAGTGGTGCTAGATGTGGATGGCGATGCGCTGCGCCAGGGAATCAAGGCTCTGCCCAATGTCATAAAGCCCAACATCCATGAGCTTTCCGAGCTGGCAGGGCGGGAGCTGAAGGGTTTGGATGATGTCGTCAGTGCCGCAAGATCGATCAACCAGCAAGGCGTGGAGATCGTTCTCGTCTCCATGGGCGCAAAGGGAATCCTTCTCGTCTCCGACGGCCAACAGTATCTAGCGGTTCCGCCCAACGTGAATGTGGAGAGCACCATAGGAGCCGGAGACTCATCCGTCGCCGGGTTCGTCTCTGGCCTGGTGCGGGGGAAAGACTTGAAGCAATGTCTGATTTACGCTGTGGCTGCAGGGACCGCCACCACTCTGCGCCAAGGAACGGCTCTCTGCCAGAAAGATGATTTTGAGAGAATAGTGCCCCAGGTCGTGCTAACCGATCTCCTGGAGAAGACATAAGGTGGAAAAATGACCGCAAATATCGCAGTACCTCTGGATGTGCCGGGCCAAAATCGCCAGAAGTACCTGGAAAACTATGGAAAGATCACAAAGGATAGCGGCCGGCTGATGCTGTTTGCAGGAGATCAGAAAGCAGAGCACTTGAATGACGACTTCTTCGGTCCGGGAATAGACCCGGAGGATAATGATCCAGAGCATCTGTTTCAGATCGCGGCGCGGGCGAACATTGGCGCCTTTGCTGCCCAGATCGGGCTCATCGCTCGATACGGCATGGACTATCACGATGTGCCCTATCTGGTGAAGCTGAACTCCAAGACCAATCTGGTTAAGACCTCCCAGGCGGAGCCACATTAGTCCTCAATGGATAGACGTAAGCCAGGTCGTCAACTTCAGAGATAACAGCAATCTGGACATTTTGGGCGTGGGCTACACCATCTACCTGGGAAGCGAGCATGAAGGTGAGATGCTTGCCCAGGCGGCGAGGATGGTCTTCCAGGCTCATCAAGCGGGTCTGGTGACAGTGCTCTGGATCTATCCGCGAGGAAAGGCCGTCAAAGACGAAAAAGATCCTCATCTGATCGCCGGTGCAGCAGGCATGGCCGCCACTTTAGGAAGCGACTTCGTCAAGGTGAACTATCCGGTGAGGGCAGGACAGGATTCTTCAGTGGTCTTCCGGGAAGCGGTGCAGGCGGCAGGGCGCACCAAGGTGGTCTGCGCCGGAGGCGAGAGCACCGATGCTCGCTCCTTCCTGCAGAGGCTGCACGACCAGATCCATATCAGCGGTGCGGCAGGAAACGCAACGGGCAGAAATATCCACCAGAGGCCGCTGGCAGAGGCGGTGCGACTATGTAATGACGTTTATGCTGTAACCGTGGATAACGCCGGCGTGGATGAGGCCTATGCGATATACAAGGGAGATTAGGCTTGGTGGAGAGATCGGCAAAGCTGGTTCTTCTCAGACATGGCAAGAGCCTCTGGAACCAGGAAGGAAGGTTCACGGGCTGGATGGATATCGACCTCTCGGAAAAGGGAATACTGGAGGCAGAAGTTGCGGGACGACTTATGTGCGACGCCGGCCTTGTATTCGACATGGCTTTTACTTCCGTCTTGAAAAGAGCAATCAGGACCCTCTGGATAGTCCTCGACGAGATGGACCTGATGTGGATTCCTACTCTTAAAAGCTGGCGGCTCAATGAACGCTTTTATGGCGATCTGCAGGGCCGTAGCAAGGCGGAGATGGAAGAAAGGTACGGCATAGAGCAAGTCCTTCATTGGCGCAGGGGTTTTCGAGATCGTCCTGCATCAATGCCGGTGGGCGATGAACGCTTCCCGGAAAATGATCCCAGGTACAGCGACCTGATAAGCGGTCAAATACCGAGATCTGAGTCTTTGCAGGATACAGAAAACCGCCTCATGCCATTCTGGCGGGACCAAATCGCGCCCGAGCTGAAAAAGGGCAAGAATGTATTGGTAGTCTCGCATGGCAACACCATTCGCGCCCTGATCAAGAATATAGAGAGCATCTCGGACCAGGATATCGAACTGGTGGAGATACCAACAGCAGTTCCCCTGGTCTATGAGCTGGATGATCGCCTTCGGCCTAAGGTGCATCGCTATCTTGTCAGCCTTGACGGCCGGAAACCGCAGATAAATGACAGTACGAGCCTATCAGAACAATTTTGACAGCAGAAATATAGAAAGGCAGGCGAAAAAATGGCATACACGGTTGAAATCATATCCATGGAACGAAAAGAGGAGCTGGTCGATCGCTATAGCAACGGAATACTCTACGAGATCAAGTCTGAGATTTATGGATGCTGCATCAAGCTCCTGACCGGAGTCACTTCGGTCAAGGCAGCCTGGGAAGAGAGCTTCTATTCCGCGTCCCAGAGCATTCGCTCCCACGGACGGCTTTATGTGCTGCAGGACAAGTCCCTGGGAGAAAACCGGGTTTTCTACGACCCTCAATCAAAGACGTGTTTTTTGTTTAATATGGAATATTACGGCTGGATAAAATCCCTGGCTCTGAGCGTGGCCGGAGATATCCTTGAGGATGATCACGGTATCTACTCCGTGCATGGAGCATGCCTCGATGCCCGAGGTTTGGGCCTTTGCATCCTGGGCGGATCTGGTGCCGGGAAGACCACCCACACCTACGGACTCCTGCGCAACCCAAAAGTGCGCGTGGTTTCCGATGACTGGTTCTATGCAAGAATTTATGGAGACGACATCCTGGCCTACGGCTCAGAGAAGAATTTCTACATTCGCGCCGATCTGGCTGACATCTGGAAGGAGTTCTCCGGGCTGGTGGAGAAAGCGGTCTTCGACGAGAAAGGGCGCGCTGTGGTGGACCTGCGCTGGGTGATCGGCAAAGGGCGCATACTGCCTCTTACAACTCTGGAAAATGTGATCCTGTTGAAACGCGATGCTTCCGAAGAGGAGACCGTGCGAGAGCTGGACGGTGAGGAGGCTCTACGAATCATGGAATCGAATAACTACTTCAATCCCCACCTGTTGGTGCATAGCGACTTCAAGCGCCACCTGCGCAGCCGCTTCTTCCGGGCTCTGTTTGCCAGCGCGAGAGTGCATGAGGTCAATACCAGAGGAACGCCGGAGGAGAGCCAGAGAGTCATAAGAGATATTGTGGGGATTGACTAAAATATTTTACAATCTAGCGTTCATAGCTGCAGATCGGACTTATTGGAACATCCTCTGAAATCCATACCGTAATACACACCCATAATACACACTAAAAGTACAGTTTCCAGATAAGTCTTTTATCTTGGCCTGCGGATCATTCTGCTCATGCCATCCCTTTCCGTCCATGTCGGCGGCCTTGACCTGCGTAACCCAGTCCTGCTGGCGGCAGGAATACTGGGCACCACTGGCGCGTCCCTCTGCCGCGCCGCAGAGGCAGGTGCAGGCGGCGTGGTCACCAAGTCCCTAGGCTCAGTCCCGAGATCGGGCCATCCCGGCCCCACCATTGTGCACGTGGAATGCGGCCTCTTGAATGCCATGGGCCTTCCCAATCCCTCTTACAGAGATTTCCAGGACGAGATCGAGACTGCAAAGAAAGGCGGAGTCCCTGTCATCGCCAGCATCTTCGGCTCCAGCGCCGAGGAGTTTGCCCAAATCGCCCGCGGCCTGAGAGCCGATGCCTTTGAGCTTAACCTCTCCTGCCCCCATGCAGAAAAATATGGGAGCGAGCTTGGCCGCTATCCCGATCTTGTGGAGGCTGTGACTGGAGCTGTGAAGGCAGCTTCAAGCGTTCCTGTATGGGTGAAGCTCACCCCGAACACGGCCGATATCCTGGAGCTGGGACTGGCCGCGCAGCGGGGTGGAGCAGATGCCGTGGTGGCAATAAATACCTTGAAGGCCATGGCCATCGATATAGAGACCGGCTATCCAATCCTTGGCAACCGCTTCGGCGGCCTCTCCGGCCAGGCCATCAAGCCCGTGGCCGTCCGCTCGGTCTATGACCTGAGCTCCCGCCTGGAGATCCCCGTGATAGGCGTAGGGGGCATCTCCTCATGGGAGGATGCGGTAGAGATGATCATGGCCGGAGCCTCTTGTATTCAGGTAGGCACGGCATTGATGAAGGGGTACAGCGTATTCGAGGAGATCATATCAGGCCTGTCTGGCTACCTGGAAAGAAAATCGATGACTTTGGAGGAGCTGTGCGGCATGACCGGGAGGCGTTCATGAGACCTATAAACTCTATTATTCAAGAAGTGATATCCGAAGCTCAAGAGGTCCGGACCTTCCGCCTGGATAGGAACCTCGATCCGGCGCCGGGGCAGTACGTCATGGTCTGGATACGGGGTGTGGATGAGGTTCCCATGAGCTTCTCAGGCCCTGATACCATCACAGTGCAATCAGTGGGAGAAGCTACAAAGGCGCTCTTTCAGCTTGGTGTAGGCAACAGCCTGGGCCTGCGGGGCCCATTGGGCAACGGCTTCATTCTGCGAGGCAAGAAGATCTTGCTCATAGGCGGAGGCGTGGGAACGGCACCGCTTGCATACCTTGGCGAGCAGGCCCGGAGCCAGGGGCTTGAGGTCGCATCCTTGCTCGGCTTCCGCTCCAAAGACGACCTCATCTTCAAATCCAGGTTTGAGGCACTGGGTGATACTTATATTACGACCGATGACGGCTCCGTCGGCACTCACGGTCGCGTGGCTGAAGGGCTGAAAGGTCTGAATCTGTTCGAGTACGATCAGATCTACATCTGTGGCCCGGAGATGATGATGTGGGATATAATTTCCAGGACCCGGGAGCATGCGGGAAAGACCCAGGCCTGCATCAACCGCTATTTCAAGTGCGCTGCAGGCATCTGCGGCTCCTGTTGCCTGGACCCAGGAGGTTTACGCGTCTGTGTGGAAGGCCCGGTGATCATGGCCGACCGCCTGCTGGATAGCGAATTCGGCAGATACCGGCGAGGCCCCTCGGGCGGCAAAGGCCTCTGCAAAGGATGAAGAAGGCGCTATATTTCTATGGATGGCACAAAGCCCCAAGGTCCAAGTTCAAACGACTTAAAAGCGCAGCAGTATCGTTACCGTAAGGAGCTAAATGACAGTCAGATTTAAAAAAGATGGCATTATCCGCGGCGGATCGTACAGCCTTGAGAACGGTGTCATCTCCGGAGGTGAGGTGTTGGCCCTGGAGGATGTCGAGCTATTGGCTCCCTGCCAGCCGACAAAGATAGTCTGCGTAGGCCTGAATTACGCAGAACACGCCCGAGAGCTGAAGATGCCGCTTCCCGAAGAGCCCATCATCTTTCTCAAGCCGCCTTCGGCGATCTTGGGTCCAGCTGGGCGGATCGTCTATCCACCTTCCAGCCAGCAGGTAGACTATGAAGGAGAACTGGGTGTGGTAATAGGAAAACACTGCAAAAATGTCCCTGCCGATGAAGCTGAGAAATACATCCTGGGCTATACCTGTTTTAATGATGTCACCGCCCGCGATCTGCAGCGTAAGGATGGCCAGTGGACGCGAGCCAAGAGTTTCGACACCTTTGCCTCCTTTGGCCCCTGGATTGCCACGATTTATCCTTTTCATGTAGATATACAGACACGAGTAAACGACAGGATCGTCCAGATGTCAAACACATCCGACATGATATTCGACGTTTCAGAATTGGTGGAGTTCATAAGCGGTGTCATGACTCTGGAGCCAGGAGACGTAATCGCCACAGGCACGCCCCCAGGCGTGGGACAGCTGCAAAAGGGCGACGTGGTGGAAGTGGAGATTGCAGGGATTGGGGTGTTAAAAAATTCAGTGATATAAGAGCCAAAGGATTTATAGAAAGCCCAACCAAGGCATCGACCGGACGGTATCAAGTCGCCGGTGATGCCAGTTATATCTGATAGAGACGGGATTCTTAATGGCCGCAAACTATAGTCTGATTGCCGTTCAGATCGGAGATGCTTTAAAGTATGAGAAAAGCATTAACGAGATCGATCGAATAGCAGGTGCTATCTTTCCATTCCGTTGTGAGAACTTTCCGATCAATTCCATTACTTCATCTCGCGCAAAGTTGGTTTATGATTGGATTCTATCGTTGGCAAGGCAGAGAATGGAAGAGGACGAACGTAATAGGCTCCTAAGATCGTTTTGCGACCAGTTGAGTGGGGAAGGTGACCTCCCGCGCCAAAGTGCATTCGATCCTCCATGCAGCAAGCGTTCCATTGGGTGAAGAGAACAAAGATAAAAAGGAATTTCTCCAACGAGGTTGTCATAGTGAAGTTGTCAAGCACTGTCAAGTGCTGTTTGTACAGGGCAACTACTTCCACGCGGTTTTTGAGGCGTGTAAGGTGTACAACAAATTAGTTGGCGAAAAAGCTCTCAGCTCAAAGGACGGCGAACCTCTTATGATGGAAGTATGGGGTTGGCAGAACGGAGTCTTAAAAGTTACTGCCTGTCAAACCGAGACGGACAAAAACGTGCAGGACGGAATCAAATTCCTTTCAGCAGGTCTCATGAGGGCCATGCGGAACCCAACAGCTCACGAACCGGCACTGCACTGGCTGATAGCCAAGGAAGACTGTTTAGATATGCTCAACTTCGTATCCTTCCTGCTTCGGCAACTCGACAAAGCAGTGTACTATAAGGAGATTAGATAACAAGGCAACTTCAGGGACTGGACTTTAGAGCTCTCATTCAACTATGATCGAAAAAGAAGCTAAAAAAGGCCTCCGTCCGACGACCGTCGCCAGACCGTCATTACAAAATCTTGAGGGCCTCTTCCGCACTCTTACCCTTGTTGACGATGGCGGCTATTGCCATTGTCATCTTCACGGGATCGTCTGCCTGAAATACGTTCCTGCCGATGGCAACTCCGCGTGCTCCGGCCTCTAGTGCTCCCTCGATCATCTGCAGGAACCCCATGTCCGTATTGGTCTTGGGCCCTCCTGCGATGACCACAGGCACCGGGCATCCTTCCACCACGCGCCGGAAGGTCTCGACGTCCCCTGTGTAGTTGGTCTTGATAATATCGGCGCCGAGCTCCGCTCCGGCGCGAGCTGCATGGGCTACAACCTCGACATCATTGGGGTTAGCGATGCCTTTGCCGCGCGGGTACATCATTGCCACAAGCGGCATGCCCCAGAAGTCGCAGCGTTCGCTTACACAGCCAAGGATGCTGAGCTGGTCGGACTCGGTCTCGGAACCAATGTTGATATGAACGGACACTGCGTCCGCGCCCATCTTCAGGCACTCTTCGACCTGGCAGACCTGAACTTTATTGTTGGGATCGGGACCCAAAGACGTAGAAGCGCTCATGTGCACAATCAGGCCGACATCCCTGCCGTAACCGCGATGTCCATGCCTGACCATTCCCTTCTGCTGAAGAACTGCATTGGCTCCGCCTTTGGCTACCTTATTCACCATCTCCGGCAGGTCAACGAGTCCCTTGATAGGACCGACTGATATGCCGTGGTCCAGTGGAATTATGACCGTATTTCCGCTGTCTCTGTCCATTATCCTCTCAATTCGAACTCTCTTGCCAATTTCGCTCAAATCTTACCATCCCACAAATGCTAACATGTATCATGGTAGCACGTGCCATATTTAAGGATTGCGATAAGGGTTTTCGACAATATTGATGATGATGATGGTGATAAAAGAGGAAAACACCATTTTGTCCCAGGAAAGAGAATCTGGGACACGCGAGATCCAAAGAAATAGAAATAATTATGCAGCAAAATCAGCTGCAACCGCAGTCGTCATCATGGCTGCAATTGCTGTGGTCATGGTCACAACTGCTGTGATCATGCTCGCAGCTATCGCTATTGGCGCATGAACCGCAGGCGGAGACTTCATCCTCCGGACCCCGAATTATAAATCCGGTTCCTCGATCGTCATCAACATAGTCGATTATGGTCTCGGCAAGTAGTTCTGCATCCTTGGGGCTCATATAGATCTTTACGCCCCGGCTTTCGAAGACCATATCATCCTTCTCCTGATCGCCCAGTGCCAGGCCGTAGTTTGCGCCTGTTGAATCTATTGCCGCCAGGAACATCCTGATCACTTTTCCTTCCACCAGGCTGCTTTTAATCATATTTGCCGCTGCTTCGGTAATCTCAATCATGAATAGCACTCCATATCATATCTCCACGAGACTGGTATTTAAGAAATACTATGCGCCGTCCCAACCCGAAGTTCCACCAGGCGTCGATAGTAACACCTATTCTATAGGCAGCACTCGATCGTCCATCCGGCAGAAGCCCTGTAACTAGAGGATTTATCATCGAGGAGAAATATGTGATTTGTCATGGGCGTTGATTTGGGAGATCTTCTGCAGAGAAAGACGATCGAGATAAAGGATCTCTCCGGCAGATGGGTGGCGATAGATGCCTTCAACACCCTCTATCAGTTCCTGAGCATCATCCGCCAGAAGGATGGCACACCACTCATGGACAGCCAGGGAAGGGTGACTTCGCATCTCTCAGGCCTATTGTACCGCACTACGAACTTGATTGAAGCAGGCGTAAAGGTGGCCTTTGTCTTCGATGGATTGGCACCTTCTTTCAAGAAGGAAACGCTAGCGGAGAGGTCGGAAGTGAGGGAAAAAGCGGCCGTTGCCTGGGAAGAGGCACGCGCATCCGGAGAAGATGGATTTAAGTATGCTCAAGCTGCGTCACGCATCAACTCCGAGATACTTGAGGATGGCAGGAGGCTTATACAGTCCATGGGGCTTCCCGTAATTCAGGCTCCGTCCGAAGGCGAAGCGCAAGCGGCTCATATGGCAGCCCGAGGGGACGTCGACGTGGTGGGCAGCCAGGACTATGACTCGCTCCTCTTCGGAGCCCCCAAGGTGGTTCGAAACCTGGCTATTACCGGCAAGAGAAAGCTGCCACGAAAAAACATCTATGTCGATGTAGAGCCGGAGACTATCAACCTGGATGAGGCGCTGGCAAATTTAGGCATCACTCATAAGCAGCTCGTGGAGATCGGCATCATGTGTGGGACCGACTACAATGCAGGCTTGAGCCGCGTCGGCCCCAAGACGGCTTTGAAGCTGATCCGCGAGAAAGGAGATCTGGAATCCATCCTGGCCGAACGGGATGAAGTGATCGAAAACTTCGCCGAGATCAGAGAGTTCTTCCTGCATCCTGATGTCGTAGACGATTATAAAATTATAATGAAAAAGCCCCGCGTGGATGAGATCGTCTCCTTTCTGGTAGTAGAGAGGGATTTTGACCAGGAGAGGGTGGAGAAGACGGCCCATAGGCTGGAGGAGGTTTACAGGAGTGGGCAGAGCACTCTTGACCGCTGGTTCTAGTTCCGGGGATTTTGGATACGACCTCGATCTGGACAGGGCTGTGGAGATGATCCGAAAGTGCGGCGCTACGCGCGTTGGCTTACAGGCACCGGAAGGGCTGAAGAGGGCTATGCCTGCTATCGCCAAGCAGATCGCAAAAGAGACTGGTGCCGAGGTCATCATCTCCGGAGATCCCTGCTTTGGCGCCTGTGATGTTGATCTGAAGCTCTGCGAGGAAGTGGACCTGATGCTCCACCTGGGACATGCAGAGCTAGGCCAGGGGCCCAATAACGTCATTTTTCTGGAAGCTCGGATGAGAGAGGATCTGAGAGAATCTGTGGAGAATGCAACAAAGCTCCTCAAAGCCACACGGGTGGGAGTCGCCACTACCATCCAGCATGTACACAACCTCGGCCAGGCGCTGGATGTGCTGAAGGAGCATGGAATTGAGGGCCTCCTGGGACCGGCTGGTGGGCGGGTGAAGAAGTACCCGGGACAGGTCCTGGGCTGCAGCTACAGCACTGCCAGGGCCCTGGATGTGGATGAGTATCTCTTCATAGGAACAGGGCAGTTTCATCCCTTGGGAATCGCTCTGGCCACGGGCAAGCGCGTTGTAATCGCTGATCCGGTTACGGGCGAGGTATCAGAGATAGACACAGATCCCATGCTCCGCAGGCGCTTTGGGGCCATCTCCAGGGCCATGGAGGCAAAGCGATTTGCCGTTCTTGTCTCCAAGAAGCCCGGCCAAAAAAGGATGGAACTGGCACGGAGCCTTAAGCTCCTGGGCGAAGCCCGGGGACTGGAGATGTTTCTGGTTTATCTGGACAACATTGAGCCCGACAGGCTGCTCAACCTGGGAGCAGAGGCGGCAGTCTCCACGGCCTGCCCCAGGGTGGCCCTGGATGATGCAGCCAAGTACAGGATTCCGATACTGACGCCGCCCGAGTTCGAGGTGCTGGTGGGGGAGAGACGATGGGAGGAGTATGAGTTCGATGAGATCGAATGATATGATGGTGCAAAGCCAAAAATTGACATTCGAGACAGAAAAGGGATTAGCTTTATCAAGAAAATATGCGCAATCGTAGATAATATGAAAACCCTGATTCAGATCCATAATGAAAGGAAATATTTCATAGCAATCGACTCGATTACAAATGTAGCAGATCAAGGACTGACCGAAAGCGAAGCTGTTTCAAATCTAAAGAAAGGCCTTGAGGAGCATTACCAGGTTCTTCTGGAGCTGGCAACCAAAGGACGAAACTCTCTTTCCAGGACATCGAGGTAGAAACATGTCCTGGCTTCCGGCAATCTCGGCTAAAAGGGCCAAAAGGCACGGGAATAGTTCGGCAACAAATTCTATCGACAGACCGGAAGCCATGTTCACCTCTGGAATGAGGAAAGAAATCTTGTCGTTATAGTGCCGAATCGTCCAGAGCTAGCAAAGGGCACATTGATCTCGATTATGAAGCGTTTTATTATGCACCCGCAGCGAATGTTGATCTGAATTAGTAGAGTGCAAAGGTTTAAACCAATGTTTAACAATCTCTTTTTTGGAGAAAGAAATGAGCCAAAGTCACAGCCAGAGAGGCGAAATATCTTTTGGCCCCTGCCCGCCTGATGAGTTCTCAGGAAGGGTAGACGAGAGAAAAACGCTCTTGGAAGCTCTTCAAGAGGCTAAAGATCATGGGCAGGTTGTGATGATCTCAGGCAGGCGCGGCTCGGGAAAGTCCTCATTTTTGAATTGGGCGGAAAACAATATTCAAAATGAAGCCGACGGATCGGATTGCTCAGCCATAAGAAAAGAATTCTATGAGACCGCAGGGATGGTTTTCGTCACCTATCGTGAGCTGTTCACAGACCTGAAGGGACATCAGAAGTTTGGCTGGTTCAGGAAATCGCTTAACGATTCCAAAGTTAGGAAATCCATTGAATTGGCCTTGGGAATATTGGAGAAGATGTCTTCTTTAGAAGGCCCAGCCAGCATAGGAGTTGATGCCGGAGTGGCCGCGGCCAGGGGACTCCTACCCTCCGAAAATGTAGATTACACTCAATTGTTCTCCTCTTTCCTTCAAATCTTCCGAGGCTTGAGTGAAAAGATGGCCGAAAAGGACCGATTTCTAGCCATTCTGCTGGATGATATTCAATGGTCATCCGTGCCCGACTTTCAGCTAATCAAGGATTTAATTAAGAACCTGCCAACCCGGTCGTGAATCTCTAATAGGTTTGAATTTTGTGATATGGATATGTCAATAATTCATGCAGGTCCCATATATGATCGATTAAGCCAGCTTGCTTCGCGGG
>Ga0208584_1000087_pt1 | contig 12995 bp, 11 predicted proteins | sample NGESurdeep072012_4_FD_184460 | JGI IMG/M metagenome (GOLD analysis project Ga0208584, IMG submission 184460) | Arctic peat soil microbial communities from Barrow, Alaska - NGEE Surface sample 415-1 deep-072012 (SPAdes) | ecosystem: Environmental > Terrestrial > Soil > Wetlands > Peat ...
GACGGGCCGCGGCTACGACGCGTTTCACTTCCCGTTCTACTACCCGCCGCTCGCGCCGCGCTGCCCCGCCACCGTGACCGTGCACGACGTGCTGCCGCTCGAACACCCGGAGTGGTTCCCCCACGGGAAGGCCAACCTGCTGCGGCTGCTCATCCCGGCGGGCGCGCGCCGGGCGGCCGCGGTGCTGGTCGGGTCGCCGAGCGTGGCCGAGGCGGTGAGCGAGCGCTGCCGGGTGCCGATGGCGCGGATCCACGTGACCGGGTACGGCGTGGACCACACGCGTTTTGCGCCCCCGCCGGAGGCTGCCGCCGCGGCCGTGCTGGCGCGCCTCGGCGTGACGCGGCCGTACCTGCTGCAGGTCGGGGCGCTCGAGCCGCGGCGCGGGACGGACCTCGCGCTGGCCGGCTGCGCTCTGCTCCGCACCCGCCATCCCGGGCTCGAGCTCGTCCTCGTGGGCGAGGTGCGGGCCGACGTCCCCGCGCTGCGCCAACCCCCGCCATGGGTGCGGCGGCTGGGGCGAGTCGCGGACGACGCGTTACCCGCGCTCTACGCGGCGGCGGCGGTGGTGCTGGCGCCGTCGCGCGGCGAGGGTTTCGACTTTCCCGTGCTCGAGGCGCTCGCCTGCGGCGGCGCCGTCGTGGCCTCCGACATCGCGGTGCACCGCGAGCACTTCGCCCCCGCGGTGGCGCTGTTCGTCAGCGGCGACGCCGAGGCGCTGGCGGCAGCGTTAGCCCGGGTGCTGGAGGACGCCGAGGCCTGCCGCGCGCTGCGGGCGGCCGGCCCCGCGCTCGCAGCCCGCTTCTCGTGGGCCGAGGCGGCCCGTCGCCACCTCGAGGTGTGGCGCACACTGGAGCGGCGATGAGAGCCGGCGCGGTGGTCGTGAACTTCAACGGCGGGGAGGACCTCCCCCGCTGCCTTGCCGCTCTGCGGGCGCAGACGGCCCCGGTCGAGGTCGTCCTGGTGGACTGCGCCTCCGGCGACGGCACGCGCGCGCTCGCCGAGCGGCCTCCGGCGGGCGTGCGCGGCCTGCCGCTGGCGGAGAACGCCGGCTATGCGGGGGGGTGCGCGGCGGGGCTCGCGGCGCTCGACCCCGGCGTCGAGGTGATCGGGTTCTTCAATCCGGACTGCGTCCCGGCTGCGGATTTCTTCGCGGTCTGCCTCGATGTCCTCGCGCGGCGCCCTGAGGCCGGCGGCGTGGCGGCGCGCCTCGAGCGGCCGGGAGGCGAGGTGCTCGACTCCTGCGGCCAGGTGTTGACGCCGCTGCTGCTGCGCGTGCGCGACCGCGGTTACAACGGCCCCGCGGCGGGGCGCTTCACCGAGCCCGCCACGGTGCTCGCGGCGTGCGGCGCGGCGATGGTGTACCGGCGCGCGGCGCTCGCCGCGGCGGCGGTGGCGGGCGAGGTTTTCCCGGCCGATTTCTTCGCCTTCTGGGAGGACCTCGACCTCGGTTGGCGGGTGAGCGCGGCCGGGTGGCCGGTCGTGTACGAGCCGCGCGCCGTCGCGACCCACCGCCGCGGCGCGACCGCCGCCCCCGGCGCGGGGCGATTGATCTTCCGCCGGCCGCCCGAGCTCGCGGCCGCGGTGATCGCGAACCGCTGGGCCACGCTGGTGCGCAACCTGCACCCGGTTGATTTCTGGCTGCGCTTGCCGGTACTTTTGCCGGGCGAGGTCGCCATGCTGATCTGGGTGCTGCTGCGTCATCCGCGGGTGCTGGGCAGGCTGCGCGCCGCGCTCCCGCGCGTGCGCCGAGCGGCGGCGCAGCGCCGCCTGATCCGGCGCCGGCCGCTGGCGGAGCTGCTGTGAGTCCCGTGCTGGCCGCCGCCGGTTTCGTGCTGGCGTTCCTGCTGGTGCTGTACTTCACCCCGCTCGCCCGCCAGGCGGCGCTGAGGTTCGGCATCGTGGACCAGCCCGACGGCAGGCTCAAACGGCAGGCCGAGCCGGTGCCGTACCTGGGCGGCCTCGCCGTCTTCCTCGCCTATCTGGTCGCGCTCGGGCTCGTGTTCTCGTTCAACAGCCTCCTGCTCGGCCTGCTGCTCGCCGGCACGCTGACGCTGCTCGTCGGCCTGGTGGACGACTTCGGCGTGCTGACGCCGGCCGCCAAGCTCGCCGGCCAGGCGGTCGCGGTATTCGTGCTGCTGCGCAGCGGCGCCGTGATCGAGCTGACCCAGGTGCCGGCCGGGCTGCGCTGGCCGCTCGCCGCCATCTGGCTGTTCGCGGTGTGCAACGCGTTCAACCTGCTCGACGTCATGGACGGCCTCGCGGCCGGCGTCGGTGGGGTTGCGGCGCTCGCCTTCGGGGTCGTCGCGCTGACGACGGGCGAGTACCCCGAGGCGGCGGCGTCCCTGGCGCTGGCCGGCGCCCTGGGCGGCTTCCTCGTGTTCAACGCGCCCCCGGCGCGGATCTACCTCGGGGACGCCGGCTCGCTCGCGGTGGGGCTCACCCTCGGCGCGCTCGCGATTGCGATCCGCTGGAGCGACCGCAGCGCGGCGGGGTTCCTGGCGCCGCTGGCGATCCTCGCGGTGCCGCTCGCCGACACCGCGTACGTGAGCGTGTTGCGCGCCCGGGCCGGCAAGCCGTTCTGGCACGGCAGCCCGGACCACTTCCCGCTCCGGTTGCGAGTGCGGTTGGGGGGCAGCACGGCGAAGGCGATGGCCGTGGTTGTTGCGCTGTCGGCGCTCGGCGCGGTTGCCGGCGTCGGGACCGCGGTCCTCTGGCCGTGGGAGGTCGGGGTCGCCGTGCTCGGCGGCTACGCGCTCGCCATGGTCGTGCTTCTGGCGGTGTTGGCGCGCGTGCGGATGGAGGCGCCCGAGTGAGGCGGATCGTGATCGTCGGCGCCGGCTTGACGGGTCTCTCGGCCGCGTACCATCTGCGCGCGCGCGGCGCCGAGCCGATGGTGCTCGAGCGCTCGGGCGCGGTCGGCGGCGCCTGCCGCACGCTCACCCGCGAGGGGTTCCACTTCGACCTCACCGGGCACCTCCTGCACCTCGCGCGCGAGGAGAGCCACGAGTTGCTGCGCGCGCTCGGGGTGCGCGGCGCGCTGCGCCCGCACCGGCGGCGGGCCGGGATCGCGCTCGCCGGCACGGTCACGCCGTACCCGATCCAGATCAACACCTACCGCCTCCCGCGCGAGATCCGGCGGGAGTGCGTGCTCGGGTTCGTCGAGGCGCACGCGCGCGCGTCGGGGCGCGGCGAGGCGCCGGCGTCGTTCGCCGCCTGGGCGCTCGACCGCTTCGGCGAGGGGTTCGCCAGGCACTTCTTCCTCCCGTACAACCGCAAGCTGTTCTGCACCGACCCGGCCGAGCTGACCACCGAGTGGGTGGGGCGCTACGTCCCGCGCCCGGAGGTCGCCGACGTGATCGCCGGCGCGTTCGGCCTGTACCGGACGCCGGTGGGCTACAACGCGGCGTTCCTCTACCCGAAGGTGGGCGGGATTCAGATCGTCGCCGACGCGCTCGCCCGCTCGCTCCCCGCGGTGCGGCTCGGCTGTCAGGTGCGGTCGGTGCGCCTCGGGGCGCGCGAGGTCGAGCTGGAGTCGGGGGAGACGCTCGGGTGGGATGCCCTGGTGGCCACGGCGCCGCTGTCGCACCTCGCGGCGATGACGGCGGACCTCCCGGCCGCCGCCCGCGCGGCCGCCGCTCGCCTGCGCGCCGTCGCGGTGGTCAACCTGAACCTAGGGGTGCGGGGCCCGGCGCCGCGCCGGGAGCACTGGCTGTACGTCCCCGAGGAGCGCTTCCCGTTCTACCGCGTGGGCATCCCGTCGAACCACGGCCGGGTGGCGCCCCCCGGATGCCACACGCTCTCGGTCGAGGTGAGCGTGCCCGCCGGCGCGCCGGTCCCGGCGGGCCTGCGCGAGCGCTGCCTCGCCGGCCTCGCCGAACTCGACCTGCTGCGCGACGCGGGCGACGTGGCGGTCGTCGAGGAGGTCCGTCTCGATCCCGCCTACGCGATCTTCGACGCCGCCCGCCCTGCCGCCGTTGCCGCGCTGCGCGACGCCTTCCGCGCCGCCGGGGTGACCGTGGCGGGGCGGTGGGCGGAGTGGAAGTACTCGACGATGGAGGACGCCCTCTGGGACGGCGCGGCGGTCGCGCGGCGGCTCGCCCGATGAGCCGCATCCGCGTCCTGCACGCGATCACGATGCTCGAGCCCGGCGGCGCGCAGCGCAACACGCTCGACACCGTGGCGATGCTCGACCGGGGAGCGTTCGAAGTTGCACTGGCGTGCGCCGACGTCGGCGAGCTGCTCCCCGAGGCCCGCGCGCTCGCCGGCGTCGAGCTGTTCGAACTTGGCCACCTGCGCCGCGAGGTGCGCCCCCTCGCCGACCTGCGGGCGCTGGCGGAGCTGCGCCGGGTGATCCGCCGCCTCCGACCCGACATCGTGCATACCCACTCCTCCAAGGCCGGCATCCTGGGGCGGTTCGCGGCTGCATCCGAGCGGGTGCCGATCGTCGTCCACTCGATCCACGGTTTCGGCTTCGGCGCCCACCAGGCGGTGCCGGTGCGCGCCGCGTTCCTCGCCGCCGAACGAAGGGCGGCGCGGCGGACGACCGCGTTCATCGCGGTGTCGCACCGCAACCTCGAAGAGGGTGTGCGGCTCGGCCTGTTCCCAGCCGGCCGCGCGCGGGTGATCCGCTCGGGGATCGACCTGGCCGCGTTTCGCTCGCACCGGGGTGGCGAGGCCGTGCGGCGCGAGCTCGAGATCCCTGCGGCGGCGCCGCTCGTGGTCCAAATCGCGTGCTTCAAGCCGCAGAAGGCCCCTGAGCGCTTCGTCGAACTCGCCGCCGCGCTGGCGTCCCGCTTTCCCGAGGCGCACTTCCTCCTCGCCGGGGACGGCGCGTTGCGCGGCGAACTCGAGCGCCGCCGCCGCGACGCGAGCCTCGAGCGTCGCCTCCACCTGCCGGGGTGGCGGACTGACATCCCGGCACTCCTCGACACGGCCACGGTGGTGACGCTCACCTCCCGCTTCGAGGGGCTGCCGCGCGTGCTCGTCGAGGCGCTGGCGGCCTCTGTCCCGGTCGTGGCGACGGCCGTGGACGGCGTACCCGAGGTGGTTCGCGACGGCGAGAACGGCTTCCTCGTCGCTCCTGGCGACACCGGCGCGATGGCGGCGAGGGTCGGCGAGATCCTGGACGACGGCGGCCTGCGGGCGCGCCTCGCGGCCCGCGCCCCGGAGGGGCTCGAGGAGTTCGGGCGCGACACGATGGTCCGGCAGCAGGAGGCGCTGTACCTGGAGCTGGTGGAAGCAGCAGGGGTCCGGGGTCCGGGGTGCGGGGTCCGGGCAAGCGAGGGTGCGGCCGCTCCCGACGCGGGCACGGAAGGAGGGCCGCGTGCCTGAGGGATTCGCGCCGGGCTGGTTCGTGCCTGCGGTCGCGGCCGCCTACGGGCTCGTGTTCGGGAGCTTCCTCAACGTGGTGGTGTACCGGCTGCCGCGGGGGATGTCGCTGTTGCGCCCGCGATCGCACTGCCCCGCCTGCGGCGCGCTGGTGCGTTGGTTCGACAATATCCCTTTGCTCTCGTTCCTGCTCTTGCTCGGCCGCTGCCGGGCCTGCCGGGCGCGCATCTCCGTCCGCTACCCTGTGGTCGAGCTGGCCTGCGGGGCGCTCGCCGCCGCCGTCGCGGCCCGCTTCGGCTTGACGGTCGTAGGGGCGGAGGCGATGCTGCTGGTGATGCTCCTGCTCCCGCTCGCGTTCATCGACCTCGAACACCACCTGCTGCCGGACGTGCTGACCCTGCCGGGGATCGCCCTCGGCCTGGCGGCGTCCGCAGCGGGCGGCCTGGTCGGGTTCGCCGATGCGCTCGTCGGCGCGGCGGCCGGCGCCGGCCTGCCATACGCCGTAATCGTGGTCTACCGGCGCCTGCGCGGCGTCGAGGGGATGGGCCTGGGGGATGTCAAGCTGCTGGCGATGGTCGGAGCGTTTCTCGGCTGGCGCGGGATGCTGCTCACCCTCGGACTCGGGGCGACGGCCGGAGCGGTCGTCGGCCTGGCGTTGATCGCCTCCGGCCGAGGGCGGCGCGACACCGAGCTGCCGTTCGGCACGTTCCTGGCGGGGGCGGCGGCGGTGGTGCTCTTCGCGGGGCCAGCCCTCGCCCGGGCGCTGGGGTGGGTGCCGTCGTGACGGTTCGCGTTCGCTCGCGCCGCCTGCGCGAGGCGCGCATCCTGATCGGCGTCACGCTGGTGATGCTCGTCGGCATGGTGGTGGCGGAGATGGCGGGGCTGCTCGCGGTCACGCGCCTCGTCGAGGAGGAAGCCAGACGCGCCGCGAGCGCCGCGGCCCAAGCGCTGGCCGGCCAGATCGCGGGCGGCGAGGCGCCGCGCTTCAGCGCCGCGCTGCGCACCGAGGGGTGGGGGCTCGCGGTCCTGAACGGCGGCCAGGTCGTCGAGTCCGCCGGTGTCGCCGGCCCCGAGGCGTCGCCATGGTGGCCGTGGGCCTCGCGGGCCGAGTGGGAGCGCCTTGGACGGCCGGTGGCGGGCCCACTCGCTTCCGCCGGGGGGAGCGTGCTGGTCGCCTACCAGCCGCTCGCCGACGGGCGCGTGGTGCGGGCGCTCGTGCCGGTAGCGGGTGCGGGGGCGGTGGGGCGCTGGCGCACCGTCGGCGCCGCCATTGCGGTGCTGGTGGCGGCGTGCGGCGGCCTGCTGGCGTGGGCGCTGGTCGCGCGCGTGCTCGCGCCGTACCGGGAGCTGCTGGCCGAGGCCGTGCGCGTGACCGGCGGGCCGCGGAACGAGGCCGAGGACCGCTTCCTCGTGGAGACGTTCCGCGACACGGTGCGGCGGCTGGAGGAGTCGGAAGCGGCGCTGCGGCGTCGCGCCGACGAGCTCGAGCTACTGGCGGGGGTGTTGACGCGCGGCTCGTCGGCGGGCGTCGTGATCACCGAGCCCGGAGGCTCGGTGCGGGCGGCGAACCCCGAGGCGCTGGCCCTGGTCCCGGCGCTCTCCGTCGGCGGCCCGCTGCCGCCGCTGCTCGCGGCTGCTCCGCGGGGCGCGCGTCTCGGCGGGCGGATGGTCGAAGTGCGCCGTTTGCCGCTGCTCGCGGCCAGCGGCGAGGCCCAGGGGGAGGTCCTGTTCCTTTCGGACCGCACCGGGGTCGAGGCGCTCGAGCGGGCCCTGGCGGAGCGCGAGCAGATGGCGGGGCTCGGGGAGCTGGCGGCCGGCATGGCGCACGAGCTGCGCAACGCCCTGGCGACCGTCCGCGGCTACCTGCGGCTGCTCCCAGGGGCGCGCCCCGAGGAGAGCGCCCGCTTCCTCGCCGCGATCAACGACGAGGCCGAGGGCGTCGCGCAGCTGCTCGACCGCTTCCTGCGCTTCGCCCAACCGCACGAGCTGCGCCGCGAACCGCTCGACGTGGTGGCCTTGGTCGAAGAGGCGGCGGGCAAGGTGCGGGCCGCGTTTCCCGCGGTCGACATTCGCGTCGAAGCCATCGCGGCCGCGGCGACTGGCGATGCGCTGGCGCTCGGCGTGGTAGTCGAGAACCTCCTGCGCAACGCCGCCGAGGCGGCCGGCCGGGGCGGGCTCGTGACCGCCCGCGTCGAGCGCGCCCCCGAGGCGGTGCGGGTCGTGATCGAGGACGACGGCCCCGGCGTGCCCGCCGAGCTGCGCGACCGCCTGTTCCTGCCGTTCGTGTCGAGCAAGCCGTCGGGCGGGCTCGGCCTCGCGCTGGCGCGGCGGTTCGCCCGCTTGCACGGCGGTGACGTCGAGTACGAGCCGCGCCAGGGCGGGGGCGCCCGCTTTGCGGTCTGGCTGCCGCGGCAGGGGGTCGTGTGAGCGCGCCGGTGCTGGTGGTGGAGGACCGCAGGAGCCTCGGCGAGATGCTGGCCGAGACGCTGCGCAAGGAGGGGCACGAGGTCGAACTCGCGCTGCGTGGCGATACGGCGGTCGAGAGCCTGCAACGGGGGGGACCGTACCTGGCCGTGATCACCGATCTCAAGCTCCCCGGCGCCGACGGACTCGCCGTCCTGCGCGCCGCGCGCACCGCCGACCCACTCCTGCCCGTGTTCCTGATCACCGGTTACGCGACGGTGGAAACCGCGGTGGCTGCGCTCAAGCTCGGGGCGAGGGACTACTTCCCCAAGCCGCTCGACATGGAGCGCGTCCTCGATGCGATACGCGCCGCGTGCGAGCCGCGGCGCGCGCTGCTGGCCACGCCGCCCACCGGCGCCGGCGCCCGCGAGCTGGTCGGCGCCGCGCCGGTCTTCGCCGGCGCCGTGACCGCCCTCAGGCGGGTCGCCCCCACCGACGCGGCCGTGTTGCTGCTCGGGCCGTCCGGAAGCGGCAAGGAGCTCTTCGCCCGCGCCCTGCACCAGCTCTCGCACCGCAGCGCGGGGCCGTTCGTGGCGTTCAACTGCGCCGCGGTACCCGAGAGCCTGGTCGAGTCGGAGCTGTTCGGCCACGAGCGCGGGGCGTTCACGGGCGCCAGCGCCCGCCACGTCGGCCGCTTCGAGCAGGCCCACCGCGGCACGCTCTTCCTCGACGAGGTCGGCGAGGTCCCCCTGGCGACGCAGGCCAAGCTCCTGCGCGCCCTCGAGGAGCACCGCGTCACCCGGTTGGGGGGCGAGGGTGAGGTCGTGGTGGACGTCCGGGTCGTGGCCGCGTCCAACCGGAACCTCGACGAGGCCGTCATCGGGGGCTCGTTCCGCCGCGACCTCTTCCACCGGCTCTCGGTGTTCCCGATCCAGTTGCCGGGCCTCGTTGAGCGGCGGGAGGACATCCCCGCGCTCGCCCTGCACCTGCTGGCGCGCGCCGGCGCGCGCCACGCGGCGGCCGTGCCGGCGCTGCGGCCGGCGGCGATGGCGGCGCTAGTGCTCGCGCCGTGGCCGGGGAACGTGCGCGAGCTCGCCAACCTGTTGGAGAGGGTCGTGATCCTCGCCGAGGGCGCGCCGGTCGGGGTGGGCGAGCTCGGCCTCGACCCGGCCGCCTGCGGCACGGGGTTCGCGGACCCCGAGGCGCGCCGCCTCGCGCTCCGCCTGGTCGGTGACGAGGCCGACGAGCTGGCCCGCTTCCTCGGCGTGCCTCCGGCGGGCTTGGAGCGCTAGCGCGGGCCGCCGAGCGCGGCGGCCACCGCGGCGGCGAGCATCCGGTCCTGCTCGGGGAAGACCGCGCGCAAGTCGAGCACGACCTCGCCGTCCTCGACGCGGCCGATCACCGGCGGCCGCCCCCGGCGCAACCGCGCGGCGTCGTCGTCGCCGCCCGTGACGGTCACGGCCCACGACGGGAGCGTCTGGTCGGGGGTGGTGCCGCCGCCGAGCACCGCGCGCGTGGCCTTGACGCCGGCCTCGACGCCGACGCGGCGCAGCCGGGCCGCCAGCGCGCGCGCACGGCGCCGCAACGACGGCTCGCCGGCGACCAGGAGGCGGTACAACGGCACGTCCTCGGGCCGCTCGGCGAGGTAACAGTCGAGCGTCGCCGCGAGGCCCACCAGCGCGCTCTTGTCCGGTCGCAACGCCCGGCGCAGCGGGTGGCGGCGCAACGGGGCGATCGCGGTCCGGGAACCGGCCACGATCCCGGCCTGCGGCCCGCCCAGCAGCTTGTCGCCCGAGAACAGCACCGCGTCCGCGCCGGCGGCGACGATCTGCCGCACGGTGGGCTCGGGGCGAAGGCCGTAGCGCCCGAGGTCGAGGTGGCAGCCGGAGCCCTGGTCGACCCAGACCGGCACGCCGTGGCTGCGGCCCAACTCGACGAGGTCGGAGAGCCCGACCGCGGCGACGAACCCGTCGAGGCTGAAGTTGGAGCGGTGGACCACGAGGATCCCCGCCGTGGCTTCCCCGATCACGCGCGCGTAGTCCTCGAGGTGGGTGCGGTTGGTGCAGCCGACCTCGACGAGGCGCGCGCCGCTGGCTGCCATGATCTCCGGGAGCCGGAACGAGCCGCCGATCTCGATGAGCTCGCCGCGGGAGACGATGACCTCGCGGCCGGCGGCGTGGGCGGCGAGGAGCAACACGAGGGCGGCCGCGTTGTTGGTCACCACCGTGGCGGCCTCGCAGCCGAGATAGCGGACAAGGCGCGTCACCACCGGCGCGAGACGCTCCCCGCGGGTGCCTTCGGCGAGGTCGTACTCGAGCGCCAGGTACCCCGTTGCCGCGCCGCCGGGACACGGGGCGCGCCCGAGGTTGGTGTGGATCACGACCCCGGTGGCGTTCACCACGTCCGGGTACGCGGCTGCGGCGCGGCGCGCGAGCAGCGCGAGCGCCTCCGCCGCCAACGCCTCCGGGGTCGGAATCGGCGCACCGCGGGCGACCCGCGCCCGCGCCCCGGCGAGGGCTTCGCGGACGGCCTCGCGCACCGCGGCAGGCCCGTACCGCGCCCGCTCGCCGCCCATCGTCTCGAGGGCCAGGACGCGGTGGACGGCGGGGAGCGCGGCGAGGGGGTTGGCCATGCCTGATTGTACCCGCGGCGGCGTGCTCGACCCCGGGAGGAGGTGGGTGGCGGGAAGCGAGCCCGGCGCAGCGGGAAACGAGAGCGTGTATCCTTCGGGAGGGATGAGTGCGCCTGACCTGGTGGGAGAACTCGAGCGCTGGCTCGTCGAGCTCGCGAGGAAGTGGGAGCGGTTCTTCGCGGGCGACCGCCAGGTTTCCGTCCCACCGGAGCGTGAGCGGGCAGCGCTCGAACGCCGCTTGCAGGAGCTGAGCCGCACGGAGCCCGCGACCGCGGCCGAGAGGTTCCGCATGGAGCAGCTGCTGCACCGGTTCGCGACCCACAACCAGCTCTGGCAGCGGCAGCTGCGGGAGCGCGAGGAGGCGCGGCAGGGTGCGGCGGCCGCGCGGCGCGCGCTCAACGAACCGCCGCCGCGGCCCGTACCAGAAGCAGGCGACGAGTACCGGCAAGCGTTTGCCCGCTACCTCGAGGCGCTGGGCGGCACCGGGCGGGAGGCGCCGGTCGGGTTCGAGGGCTTCCGGGACGCCCTGGAGCAGCAACGCCGCCAGATCGAGTCGCGCGGCGCGCTCGTCGAGGGGTTCGAGGTGGTGGCTGACGGCGGCAACGTGCGCGTGCGGGCACGCGTACGGCGAGGGAGGCAGGCATGAGGCGGGCGATGGTCGGTGCGGCGGTCCTGATCCTGGCTACGGCGGCGAGCGGCTCGGTGTTCGAGCGCTACCTCTCTCCCGACCGCCCGGCCGACCGGGCGATCATGAACTACCTTGCGCTCGCGAAGTCGGGGCGCGCCTCCTCGATGGACCTCGCCAACCTCGGGGTGCTGATCTTCGAGAAGGGGTTTCCTGGCGACGCCGAGGACTACCTGAAGGCCGCCCTCAAGCTCGACAAGCACAACTACGAAGCGGCCTACCGGCTTGGCCTCGTCCTCCAGCGCCAGGGGCGCGACCGCGAGGCGGTGCGCTACTACACAATGACCCTCAAACAGCGGCGTGGCTACGCGCAGGCCCGCTTCATGCTCGCGATGGCCGAGGAGCGGTGCGGCCGCCGGGAAGCCGCGATCCGCGACTACGCCAAGGCGTACCGGTATGCCCCGCAGCTCGCCGACCCGAAGAAGAACCCGCTCGTCTACGACTCCCACCTGCAGACCGAGGCGGTCCTCCGCCACTACCAGGAAAGCGCCGGGACCTCGACACTGCCGGTGACCGAGATCGACCCCGCCGAGGTGCGGCGCATGATGGAAGCGCGCCCCCAGGAGGCGCCCGCCCTGCAGCCCGCTGCGGCGCCGGTTGTAGCGCCGGCTGCCGCGCCGGCTGCACCCCCGCCGTCGCCGGCCCATCCCGCGCCGCCGGCGCACGTGCTGCCCGGCGGTCTGACGGCCGCCCCGCCGCGCCCCGCGGCGCCGCTCCCGGCGCCGACGCCTACACGTTGAACCGGAACGTGATCACATCGCCGTCCTGGACCACGTAGTCCTTGCCCTCGAGGCGGAGGGTTCCGCGCGGGCGGCAGGCGGCGAACGAACCGGCGTCCAGCAGCTCCTGCCAGGGCACGATTTCCGCGCGGATGAAGCCGCGCTCGAAGTCCGAGTGGATCACCCCGGCGGCCTTCACCGCGGTCGTGCCGCTGGGGATCGACCACGCCCGGCACTCGTCCTCGCCGGCGGTGAAGAACGAAACCAGGCCGAGCAGCGCGTACGCGGCGCGCAGCAGCCGGTCGAGGGCGCGGTCCGGCAGCCCGAGGTCCGCCAGGAACGCGGCCTGGTCCTCAAGGGCCAGGTGCGCGATCTCCTGCTCGATGACCGCGCAGACGGCGCTCACCGCGACCCCGGGCTGGGCCTGGAGCGCGGCGAGGCCGGCGCGCTCCACGGCGCCGGCGAGGTCGCCGGCCTCGTTCTCGCCGGCGTTGAGGATCACGAGCATCGGCTTCGCGGTCAGGAACGTGAACCCCTTGAGCACGCGGCGCTCGTCGGCGGTGAGGCCGATCTTGCGCAACGGGGTGCCGGCCTCGAGGGCGGTGTGGCAGCGCTCCAGGGCGTCGCGCTCGGCTTCGAGTTCGGGCGCCTTGCGCCGGGCGAGGTCGCGGGCGAGGCGCTCGAGGCGGCTGTCCGCCACCGCGAGGTCGGCAAGGAGGAGCTCGGTCTCCACGAGCTCGATGTCGCGGGCGGGCCCGAGGTCGCCCTCGGGGTGGGGCACGGCGTCGGAGGCGAAGGAGCGCACGACGACCGCGAGGCCGTCCATGGTGCGGAGTTCGGGGACGTTGAGGCTCGCCGAGCCCCCCTTGACGATGCCGGGGATGTCGACGAAGCGCACCGTTGCGGGCGTGTGCTTGCGCGGCGCGAACAGCGCCGAGAGGCGGTCGAGCCGCGGGTCGGGCACCTGGGCGATCCCAACGTGAGCGCCCGGCTTACCGTGCCCGGCCGCCAGGTCCTGCCCGGTCAGGAGCGAGAACAGCGTGGTCTTGCCCGAAAGCTCGAGCCCCAGAATTCCGAACTCCATGGTCGCCTCCACGCGGATTCTAACGGACCGGGCGGCCGCGTGCTGGTAGACTCATCGAAAGGAGCTTGGCCATGGCGATCGGGAAAACTGCAGGAGCGCTTGTCGCAAGCGTTTTTGTTGCACTGTCGTTGTCGGCGCAGGTGG
>Ga0208584_1000088_pt1 | contig 12849 bp, 10 predicted proteins | sample NGESurdeep072012_4_FD_184460 | JGI IMG/M metagenome (GOLD analysis project Ga0208584, IMG submission 184460) | Arctic peat soil microbial communities from Barrow, Alaska - NGEE Surface sample 415-1 deep-072012 (SPAdes) | ecosystem: Environmental > Terrestrial > Soil > Wetlands > Peat ...
CAGGGCTGTACCAACCGGTATTTCCGTCATCATCCCATATCCTTTGCCAATCGATCATTTTTCTCATCACTTCCTTCATCTTTGAACTGCAAATTATATAGACGGAAATATTCGCCCTTTTTCTTAAGCAACGTTTCATGGTCGCCTTCTTCAATGATTTCTCCATTAACTAACACAACAATTCTATCAGCATTGCGGATCGTGGAAAGCCTATGGGCTATAACTAAAGTGGTGCGCCCCTTCATGAGATTGTCCAACGCATCCTGTACTTCAATTTCCGCCTCCGTATCCAGCGATGAAGTGGCCTCATCAAGGATTAAAATTGGAGCGTTTTTAAGCAGCGCCCGGGCAATGGAAAGACGTTGTTTTTCTCCTCCGGAGAGTTTAGTTCCCAATTCACCGATATTGGCATCATATCCATTAGGCAGTCTCATGATGAAGTCATGAGCGTTGGCTGCCTTAGCTGCGTTAATGATATCATCTTCAGTTCTTTCGATATCACCATAGGCAATATTATTTCTTACCGTGTCATTAAAAAGTATCGTCTGCTGCGTCACTATGGCGATCTGCTTGCGCAGTGATTGCAGAGATACATCCCTGATATCATGGCCGTCAATCAATACACGGCCTTCGCTGACATCATAAAATCTTGGTATCAGATTAACCAGCGATGTCTTTCCTCCGCCGCTCATTCCTACAAACGCGACAACCTCACCGGCTTTAATGGAAAGATTTATATTTTTCAATACTGGTATTTTTTCATAGCAGAACGTAACATCATCGATATCGATACTGCGACTAATGGGTGGAAGATTGATGGAGCCGGGCTTGTCTTCAATATCCGGCGTCAGGTCAATGATGCTAAAAATACGGTCGGCGCCTGCAATGCCCTGATTGATGGTGTTATTGATATTGGTGAGCCTTTTAACCGGTTCGTAAAGCATCAGCAGCGCGGCAATAAAAGAGAAGAAAGTGCCAGGGGTGGAATTGCCATGCAGGACATTGTATCCGCCGTAAAAAATGACGGCGGCAATCCCCAATCCGCCCAGAAAATCCATGAGGGGGCTGGAAATGGCGTTTACGGAAACGGCTTTCATGTTATATTTAAACAGCCTTTCGTTTTCCGCGGCGAATCTTTTGCTTTCGTATTTTTCCATGCCGAATGCTTTGACAATGCGGGTTCCGGAAATGGTTTCCTGCAAAAGGGAATTCAATGTTCCCATGGTGATTTGCGTGGAGGTCGTCACCTTGCGCATTTTTCTGCCAAAAAAGGCGATAGGATAAATGGTCAGCGGAAAGACGACTACCGCGATAAGCGCTAGTTTCCAGTCGGTATAGAAAATAACCCCCACCAATGATATTAGCATAAAGCTGTCTTTAACTAACGCTGTTACTGCTTCCGATGAAGCGGTTTGAACGGACTGAACATCATTGGTAATCCGTGACATCAACAATCCTGTAGGATGTTCGGCAAAAAAAGATAAGGATTGTTTCTGAATTTGTTCGTAAAGTTTATTGCGTAAATCCGTAACAATTCGCAACCCGATGGAGCTCATTAAAATGTTCTGTCCGTAGTTGCACAATCCTTTAAACAGGAAAATAGCTACCACTGCAAAGGGAATCCATTTCAGCGCGGCAATATTTTTATTAACAAATATTTCGTCAATGGCCGGTTTGGAAATCAGAGGAAGAGCAGATTGCAAACCTCCGGCAATGATCATGCAAATCGCAGCAAAGATAAAGCGTACATAATATTGCTTGGCCATTAATAACAATCTTTTAAAAGTTTCCATAGTTGTTCCTATATCATATCGCAGGCAATTTGCGCAGCTCTTCTTGCGGCGCCGGGTTCGCCCAGCTTGGCACGAATTGCCTCCAACTCTTTTATCATTTCCTGCTTCTTTTCTTTATTAGTTAAAATTGCCAGTGCCTCTTCGGCAATACGCTCGCCGCTGGCATTATTTTGAATCAGTTCCGGAACAATAGTTTTTCCGGCAATAATATTAACCAGACCGATATTATTTACGTCAACGATTAACCTGCCAATAATATAAGAAAGCAGAGAAATTTTATAGACGATAACCATCGGAACACCTAAGAGACCTGTTTCGAGCGTCGCTGTTCCCGAAGCAACCAAGGCTAAATCAGCGCAGGAAATAACATCGTATGTATGACCGGAAATTACTTTTACTTTTACATTAAATCTGGAAATAATTTCAGTTACACTTGTTTCTTCGAGCGTATCGGCCAGCGGCAAGACAAATTGTATATCCGGCATTTTTTGCGCTAAAATTTCGGCCGCCCGCAACAGTTCCGGCATCAGTTTTCCTACTTCCGAAAGCCGGCTGCCGGGCAAAATTCCAATCGTGATTTTATTTTCGGCAAGACCGAATTTTTTTCTTGATTCCTGTTTTGAATAATTCAGTTTCACCATGTCCAGCAAAGGGTGCCCGACATAACTTACCGGAAACCCCTTTTGGCCGTAGATATCGACTTCAAAAGGCAGGATAACTGCCATTTTATCTACAGTTTTTTTAATTTGTCCAATTCTGCCTTTGCGCCAGGCCCAAACCTGCGGGCTGATATAGTAGAAAACCTTTATTCCTCTTTTTTTAGCGGCCTTGGCTAAAGGCAGATTAAAATCAGGATAATCAATTAGAATAACAAGATCAGGCCGGCGTTTATCCAAGGATTTTTTCATCATCCCCATTATTTTTAAAATACTTCCTAATTTGGAGACAACCTCGGTCAAACCGACAACAGCCATATCAGAAGCGTTGGCAAGAAGTTTTACTCCCTCTTCCCGCAACTTGTTCCCGCCTATGCCATAAAAATTCAGCGCCGGATCGATTTTTAACATTTCTCTGACGAGATTGGCGCCGTGCATATCACCGGAAGCCTCACCGGCAATGATCATAATTGTTTTGTTTTTCTTATGCACAGAGTTTATTAACGGGACTGGATTTTTTTCTTCAAAAGGCATGATTAATAACGTCGGCAATAAGCCTGATTTCTTCCTGGGTCAATTCCGGAAACATCGGCAGAGAAAGGACTTCCTGCGCACAATTTTCACTCATAGGCATTTTCACTGAAGCATTATACAACTTCAAAAAAACTTCCTGCTGGTGCAGAGGCACCGGATAATAAACAGCAGAGGCGATATCTTTTTTTTGAAGAGCGTTAGCCAAAACATCTCGATTTTTCGCGCGAATAGTAAATTGGTGATAAACATGTTCGCAACCGGAAGCCACCGCAGGCATAATTACATCTTTGCTTTTGATGGCCGCACAATAAGCCGCCGCATTTTGACGGCGCGCGGCGTTAAACTGATCTATTTTTTTGAGTTTAACGCGAATGATGGCGGCTTGAATTTCATCAAGGCGGCTGTTGTAGCCGACTTCCTGATGATAATAACGCTTCGAGCTGCCATGATTGCGCAACATTTTTACTTGTCTGGCGATCTCTTCGCTTTTCGTTATGACCATGCCGCCATCACCATAACCAGCCAAATTTTTACTGGGGAAGAAACTAAAACAGCCGATATCGCCAATAGTGCCAACTTTCTTATCATTATATTTAGCTCCGAAAGCCTGCGCGCAATCTTCAATCACTTTGAGGTTGTGTTTTCGGGCTATTTCCATAATTGGCGTCATGTCGGCAGGATGGCCGAACAAATGCACCGGAATAATTGCTTTTGTTTTAGCAGTTATTTTATCAGCAATCTGATTGTAATCGAGGTTAAAATTATCGGAACAAATGTCCACAAAAACGGGCGTTGCCTTTAAAATGGCGATTACTTCCGCCGTGGCGATAAATGTAAAAGGAGTGGTAATTACCTCGTCACCGGCCCCAATGCCGCAGGCACGAAGCGCCAGAAGCAGGGCGTCAGTTCCATTGGCCACTCCTACAGCATAAGGCAAACCGTGATAAGCGGCGATTTCTTCTTCCAGGGCGCTGACATTAGGCCCGAGAATAAAACGTGTTTGTTCTAAAACGTCGCTGATCGCGGCATCAATTTCACTTTTCAGGGTATGGTATTGCCTTTTAAGATCAACCATAGGAATCATTTTATGGTACCTCGGCGGTTTTCATTTTCTGAATTATATCTGTGGCCAGCTCCAAAGATTTGCGGGCATCTTCTCCTGAAATAAGTGGTTGCGTTCGATTGATCACAGAATTGACAAAGCAGCGAATTTCTTCTTCCAGAGGATCATGACTACCAATTTCGATGTTATTTTGATAAATTTCCACCTGACCCGCATCATTTTTCCTTTTGCCCAGAGATAAAATTTCCCGTTTCTGGCAATCGACCGAGTGATAACCTTCAGCTCCGAAAAAACGGATTTTTTGCATGGTCTTGGCGCTGATGCGACTGGCTGTAATGTTGGCGATACAGCCGGTGGCAAAGGAAATCCGCACATTGGAAATATCAATTTTATCGGAAAGAATAGGAACTCCAACTGCTTCCACGCTGGTAAGCGGAGAATTTACAAATTTCAAAATAATGTCGAGGTCGTGAATCATCAAATCCAGGATAACGTCAACATCCGTACCGCGCTCGAAGAATGGATGTAATCGATGTGCTTCAATGAACATTGGTTTCTCGATGACATTTTCCAGGGCCATTATCGCCGGGTTGAATCTTTCGACAAAGCCAACCTGAAAAATCAAATTATTCTTCTTTGCTAATCCTATTAATTCATCTGCTTCTTCCAGAGTTGCGCAGATGGGCTTTTCTATCAAGACATCCACACCTGCCGCTAAAAAATCCCTGGCAACCTTATAGTGTTCGCCTGTAGGTACGGCTATGCTTACGGCATCAACTTTACCCAGCATTGCGCTGTAATCAGTAAAGGCGTTACATTTATAAATATCTGCCGCTTTTTTGGTCTTGTCCGAAAGTGCATCAGCAACGGCAACAATTTTACAATTTTCTAATTTCTGATATTTTTGCAGATGATAATTGCCTAGATGGCCGATTCCGATAACGCCGATCTTTATTTTCTTTCTCTTCACATTCATAATATCAGCGGCAAACGCCCCTTTCCGATTCTTTGATAAATTGGATAAAGTGCTGTACTTCTGGACAATCTTCCACTTCATCCTGTGCTCTTTTTAAAGCCTCATTCAGAAGAAGATTCGAACGGAAAATAATCCGGTAGGCGTCTTTGATTGCTTTGATCGTTTTTTCCGAAAAATTACGTCTTTTAAGTCCGACAAGATTTAAGCCGAACAGCTTAGCATGGTTGCCGGAAGCCATTGTATAAGGAGGAATATCTTTGACCACCCCCGATGCTCCGCCGATAATACAATGGGCGCCTATAGAGGTGAATTGATGAATAGCGGTTAATCCGCCGATAATAGCGTAATCTTCAACATGCACATGACCGGCCAGCGTGGCCACGTTGGCCATAACGATTCTACTGCCCAACTTGCAATTATGCGCCACGTGGACATAGGCCATTAGCAGGTTGTGATCGCCTATGACAGTCAGACCGGTATCAGCGGTAGTGGAGCGGTGAATGGTTACAAATTCCCGGATAGTATTGAAATTGCCTATAATTACACGAGTCTTTTCTCCGCCGAATTTCAAATCCTGGGGAGGAGCACCAATGGAACAAAACTGGAAGATATGACAGCCTTCACCAATATGGGTGTAATTGTCAATTACTGTGTGCGGGCCGATTATTGTATTTTTTCCGATTTTAACATCATCTCCAATGATCGAATAAGGCCCGATTTCAACACCTTCTTCCAATTGTGCATCCGGAGAAATAATTGCTGTGGAATGAATTTTCATTTATTCTAGCCTTCATTTGAAGATTTATTTATTTTTACTTGAAGATAATCAACTTTCTTTACCAGTTCCTCAAGCGTTGCTCTCATTCGCGGAAGCCTTAACTTACAGGCTTCAATTTTTAGCCATTCATCATGCGATACTTGCGGGCTCCCGACAACAATCTGTCCGGGCTTAATATTCTTATGGACTGATGACGCGGCCGCAATTATTACACCGTCACCAATATTAATATGTCCGACCATGCCCGCCTGTCCGCCAACCATTACACTTTTCCCCAGCTTAGTGCTTCCGGAAATGCCAACCTGGGCGGCAATGACTGAGTTTTCACCAATAACAACGTTATGGGCAATCTGAACAAGATTATCAATTTTAACATTGTGCTGAATCCAGGTTTTTCCCAGTGCGGCGCGATCGATGGTGGTATTGGCACCGATTTCCACATCGTCATCAATTTGCACAAAGCCAACTTGCGGAATTTTGGTATTGTCCTTGCCGGGAGATGCAAAACCAAATCCATCAGCACCTACTACAACTCCGGAGTGCAAAATTACCCGTTTACCAATAATGCAAGAGTGATAAACGGTGACATTGGCATAAAGTATTGAATCCTCACCAATGAAAGCATTACTGCCGATAAAGACACCGGGATAAATAACCGCTCCCTTACCGATCGTTGCTCCCTTGCCGATAAAAGCCCGGGGGAAAATTGTTGCTCCCGGAGATACAATAGCGCCATCTTCAATATAAGCGTCTGGACTTACACCGCTACGGCCATGTTCTAATGGAAAAAAAAGTATTAATAATTTTCCCAAAGCAGCATAAGGGTCGGCCACAATAATTAGATTCTTGCCTTCCGCCGCTGTTTGCGGTGGGGCAAGAATAGCCGATGCTTTAGTCAGATTAAGTTTCTTGAAATACTTCTTGTTGGCAATGAAGGTGATATCACCTTCATTTGCTTCTTCAATGGACCGGATGTTGTTAATAATTATATCATCCGCACCAATAATGGTGCCGCCAAGAAACGAGGCTATCTCCGCCAGCGTCATTTTCATTTAATGAAAATTCCTCTATTATTTTAATTTATTGAATTCTTCTATAACTTTTTTACTAAAATCATTTTCCTTGGCATAATAAGGTATAGGCATAGTTGCGACATCAATAACCAAAGTAAATTTTTCTTTTTCAGCGATAGTGCGGACAATTTTCATTATTCCCGGCATCAGCTTTTGAGTCATCTCCTGATCTCGCTTTTTTAGCTCCTCATTCGTATCATTGACCAGCAATTGATAATCACGCAATTTCTTTTGATAAGCAGTTTCTTTTTCTTTTTGCGAGCTTTGCGTCATAATTGAACTTTGTTTTTCCAGTTCATCCTTCATTTTCTTTAATTCTTTTTCTGATGATTTGATTTCCTGGGTTTCCTTTTCGTAGAATTTTTTAAAATCATCTGCGGCTTTTTTGCCGGCATTGGAATTTTGCATTATTTCCTGTAAGTTAATAAAGCCAATTTTGTCCACAGCAAATGAGCTCGTGCTCCAGACAAAAACCAACGAGATAATTACTGCCATAAGGTAAAAACTTCTTTTCATTTAAAATCTCCCTTCTTAATTTATTTGTGGCTAAAACAAACTTGAATCTTGTTTCTTCCATTTATTGCTTATATAGGCATGCCTATAGTAAATTCCCAGCGGCCTGTTGAGTCATCGTTTAATCCTTTGCGGTTAATTATGTGGCCATATTCAAGCCTTAAAGGACCGATCGGTGAATACCAGCGAATACCTAATCCAACAGACTGCCGTAAATCATCAAGGTAATACCTGTCATTCCAAGCGTTACCGGCGTCGTAAAATGCAACTATTTTCATACCGGATTCTTTAATAAAAGGAAAGACCATCTCAACGTTAAAGATTAACATAGTTGTACCACCAATTACATCTTCCGTTCCAGGATTGGTCGGACCGATATAACGAAAACCGCGCAGAGAATTAATTCCACCTAAAACATATCTACTGAAAATGGGAATTTCTACTCCATCATGGCCTTGAATATATCCGATTCGGCTCTTTACTCCAAAAACCACATCTAAGGGCAGGGGATAGTAAGCAAACAGACTGGCTCCATATTGGGTATAACTGGCGTCGCCTTGTAATGGTCCTCCCGCTTGTGTAACTGAAATATTGGCCTTTGTTCCTTTAGAGGGAAAAATATAATCATTCGTTGTATCGCGAATTAAAGATAATGTTACGGCACTAGTGATTAATTGGCCTTCTTGCTCTATAACTTGAAAAGGAGCTGAAGCTGAAACATCAGAAATATCATCGGCAGTGAGTTTATAACCAACGTATCCGACAACTTTTTCCCAAAGAGGATAACCTAAAGTAAGCCCCGCGCCGCGTGTATCCAAGGAGTAGGAGTCATAATCTTTTTTGTATTTCCAGATGTTCGCTTGAGACCAAAGGGGCAGGTCAAAAAGCCATGGTTCCGTAAAAGACAAATCAATATTATTGGTAGTGGAACCTAAAGATGCTTTCAGGCTTAAAATTTGACCATAGCCCAGAAAATTTTGTTGGGTAATTTGCGCCATGACAACAGCCTGATCAACGGCGCTATAACCGGCACCCACCATGAACATACCCGTACTTTTTTCCTTGACCCGGATATTAATGTCATCTTTACTTTTATCGGGACCTTTTTCTGTTTGAAAATCCACCTCTTCAAAATACCGCAGCCGGTTCAAATTACTATAACTGTTTCTTAATTTGCTGCTGGAATACAAGTCCCCTTCAACTACTTCCAACTGACGCCGGATAACTTTGTCACGTGTAATGTTATTGCCGACAATGTTAATATGATTAATATAGACCAGTGCTCCTTTGGTTATATGAAAATCCATATCAACTAATTGTTCACTTTCTTTGGGATTAATTTTGGGATTAACATCGGCATTGGCATAACCTTCATCATTGCAGGCTTGAGTTAAAAAATCGATATCCTTCATGATTGCTTCGCGGTTATAATTATCATCTTTTTTTATTTTCAGAGACTGCAATAACTCCGCTCTGGGTTTTTCCAGTAAATCACCGGAAATTTCTACCTTGTCGATTTTAAATCTTTTTCCTTCTTTAATTTTAATTTTTATGTAAATTCCTTTTTTATCGATAGTTATTTCCGGTTCGCCAATTTGAGAATTAATAAACCCATTATTGAAATAATAAGCGGTTAATTTACCAATGTCTTGTTTCAGTTGATCGCGCTTAAGCAAACCGGAATCAGTGATGAAGTGAAAAATACTGTATTCTGAAATACTCATCATGTTTTTGAGCTCTTTTGAAGAGTAGGCTTCGTTACCTTCAAAAGTGATCGACTTAACGTAGAGTCTGTCATTTTCTTTAATGTCAAAAATTACGCGAAAATCTTTTTCTCCGTCCCGTTCGACTTTATCGTTTATTTCGGCATTGTAATAACCTTTATTGTCATAAAGGGTTTTTATTTTTTCTATATCCGCTTTAATTTTTTCCTGACCAAGAATTTGCCTAGTCTTAATTGTCAGAACTTCTTGAATATCATCTTTACTTAAGGCTTTATTTCCGTTAATCCGAATTTCTGAAATCAGTCCTTTTTCCTGCACAATAAAAGTAATGACTTTTCCTTCGGGTATTGACGTCGCCTCTGCAGTTACGTCTAAGAAAAATCCCATTTTGAAAATTGCTTTAATATCAGCTGCAATTTCTGCTTCAAAAAAATGATTGCCTATTTTGCTTTTGATTTGCGCGATGATCGTGGAAGATTCTATCTTCCGGTTCCCTTGAATTTCAATCCTGGCTATTTTTTGAACTAATCCGGTGCGAATAAGAATTTCGGTTTTTAATTGCGCTGCTATAGCACCCATATTGGCCAATCCTTTGCCTTGAACGGAAGCTGTGGATAAAATACTTGCCATGGTTACATCAATTATTTTGGCATCAATACTTAAAGTTTCACCTAATTGGGTTAAGCTGCCGATAATCACAAAATCAGCGCCCAAGGATTTCCCATTTTTGATTGCCTGTTTTTCATCCATTTTGATATTGCTCTGAAGAAAGGCATCCGCAGGAATTATTTGAACAAGTTTTTCCTTTTTTAATTCTTCGACCAAATTTTTATATAAAGATTCTTTGATTGCCGCGCTATTGCCACTACTGTAAACTTCAAAAGGCAGTACGCTGATTTTTTTTAATTCCTGAGAATGCGCTTCAGGAATCAAAAAAAGAATTAAAAGTAAAAAGATTAAATATGTTTGACAAACTATTTTATTTATAGTCATAAATTCTCCCATCGCGCAGGGAAATCCTGCCGGACATCCTTTCTGCCAGCAATTTGTTATGAGTCACTGTGACAAGGGTAATATTTTTTGTTGCATTTAAATTGACTAGAATGTCTTCTATCTTTTTTCCTGTCTCCGTGTCAAGATTTCCCGTAGGTTCGTCGACAAGCAATATTTCCGGCTCCATCACTAAGGCGCGGGCAATGGCTACGCGCTGTTGTTCGCCGCCGGAGAGTTCTCCCGGCTTATGCTTTATTCTATGTTCTAATCCAACTTCACTCAACAATTTGCAAGCTTTTTCTGACGCTTGTTTCTTGGGCATCCCGCTGATTAAAGCCGGCATCATGGTGTTTTCCAAAGCGTTAAATTCCGGAAGCAAATTATTAAATTGAAAAACGAAACCAATCGCCGAGTTACGGAAACGAGCCATTTTTTCTTCTTTCCATTCAAATACGTTCACGCCGTCAATGGAAAGACAACCTTCTGTAGGGTGATCTAACATACCCAGAATATGAATGAGTGTGCTCTTGCCGGCACCCGACACACCAAGGATTGCCAATGATTCACCTTTATTTATTTGCAGGTTCAGACCGCGCAAAACTTCTATTTTATTTCCATCTTTAATAAATGTTTTTGATAAATTTTTTAGTGTAATCATATTTTATAAATTAGCTATCCTAATTTTATTCGTATCTTAAGGCTTCAGCAGGATCCGACTTTGAAGCTTTTAAAGAGGGATAAATTGTTGATAAGAAGCAAATAAGCAGCGTACCGATAACAATGATAACGACATCACCATAGTTAACCTTAGATGGGAGTTCACTTAAGTAATAAACATCTCCGGGCAAAATCTTGAAGTGGAAGATTTTCTCCACAAAAATCGATACTTTTTGCAAATTTAAAGCTACGGTTACTCCGGCAACACATCCCAGAGCTGTGCCGATAATACCGATAATCAGACCTTGATAAATAAATATTTTCATAATGCTGCGGGAAGTTGCCCCCATTGATTTCAGAATAGCAATATCCTTGCTTTTTTCCATGACAATCATTATTAAAGCGCTGATGATATTAAACGCGGCGACAAGAACAATTAAACTCAGAATAATGAACATGACGCGTTTCTCCAGTTTTAGAGCGGAAAAAAAGTTCTTATTCATTTGCATCCAGTTTTGCGCCCAAAAGGGGAAACCCAATTTACCTTGAATTTTTCGGGCAATACTATCTGCCTTATAAATATCATTGACTTTGATATCAATTCCCGTAACGGTATCACCCATTTGCAAAAAATCCTGACAATTTCGTAAAGATAAATAGGCCAGAGTCGAATCGTATTCGTAAAACCCGGATTCAAATATGCCAACGACAACAAATTTTTTCATGCGGGGCATCATTCCCATTGGCGTGGAAATACTCACCGGCGAAATAATGGTGATCGGATCATAAAGAAAAATTCCCAGATTCCGGGCCATTTCTTTGCCAATGACAATTCCTCCAGATTGTGCATCTTCGTTTTTATAAGATTTTGATATTTCGGACGGAATTTTGTTGAGATATTCAATGCTGCCTTCTTTAATTTTCCCCAAATTGATTACTTTAAAAGCGCTTTGAGTATCCAACCCACGAATAATTACGCCGGTAACTCCATTACCGTTGCGGATCATTGCCTGGCTGTAAATAAATGGCGTGGAAGCAACAACCCCTTCCATATCAGCAATTCGTCCGCGAACTTTTTGATAATCTTTCATAGGGCCGGTCATATCAGTTGTTAGTTCAATATGGGATTTAGTGCCCAAAATTTTTGTGCGTAAGTCCTCCTCAAATCCATTCATAACCGCCAGCACAATAATCAAGGCCGCTACACCCAAAAAAATGCCAAAAATCGATATAAACGTAATGATCGAGACAAATATTTGTTTGCGCTTGGCGCTTAAATAACGCCTACTTATAAAAAACTCATACGGTATCAAAATATTATATCCTGTATTTATGACCAATCTGATTTTTTAGAAAATATTAGTTAATATCTTTATTTTATTCCTGTTTAGTTCTCAGCAGCGGAAATAAAATGACATCTCTGATAGAAGCTGAATCGGTAAAAAGCATTACCATACGGTCAATGCCGATACCTTCGCCGGCTGTAGGCGGCATAGCGTATTCCAATGTTCGGATGTAATCTTCGTCCATTTCGTGAGCTTCATCATCACCAGCTTCCCTTTCCTGTAACTGCTGCAGAAATCGTTCTCTCTGCTCGGCGGGATCGTTTAACTCCGAAAAGGCGTTGGCAATTTCCCTGCCGTAAATATATAGTTCAAAGCGGTCGGTAAAATTAGCATCAGTGCTTGACTTTCTGGAAAGAGGAGATACGACCACCGGATAATGGGTCACAAATGTTGGCTGAACAAGCTTTTTTTCCACAACTTCATCGAAAATGGCCATTAAAACCTTCCCTAAGGGATCGGTGTCTTTGACCTTGCAACCTGTTTTTTTAGCAAAAGCTAAAGCTTGGGCTTGATTTTCCAACATGGCTGGTTCCATGCCTGCTATTTGTACGAGAGATTCTTTTACGGAGATGCGCCGCCATGGCGGGGTCAAATCGATTTCCGTATTCTGATAATTAAATTTCAACCCACCAAATATATTGGTAGCGATAAAAGCAAACAACTCTTCAGTATAAGACATCAAATCTTCATAAGTAGCGTAACTCATGTAAAATTCTATCATTGTAAATTCCGGATTATGAAAA
>Ga0208584_1000089_pt1 | contig 12822 bp, 10 predicted proteins | sample NGESurdeep072012_4_FD_184460 | JGI IMG/M metagenome (GOLD analysis project Ga0208584, IMG submission 184460) | Arctic peat soil microbial communities from Barrow, Alaska - NGEE Surface sample 415-1 deep-072012 (SPAdes) | ecosystem: Environmental > Terrestrial > Soil > Wetlands > Peat ...
CTAGCAAATATTAAAAGGTTGATTTGCTGGGCATAAATAAAATACATGTCACCAATTTGCAATCAGCTCATCTTCTAATAGTGATTCCAGCTTTCTGAAGGCCACCTGTTTACCGAGATATTCTATATCAGCATGGAGTTCTGTGGAATAAATAATTGCACCTGCTGTCTCGGGATAATTTTTAATAAATATCTTCATTGCCGGCGGCACTTCCGGTTTGTGAATTGTCGTTTTGATTTCAATCAATAGAGGCAGTCTGTTTTTCAGCAGGACAAAATCTATTTCCTGCCCGGCCTTGTTCCGCCAGAATTTCAACTCCATATTAGGTTTGAGGCGCGAGATAAGCTGAAGCGCCGCAAAAGATTCATGGAGTACGCCGATATCGTTTCTTCCTGTAGGCATATTGAAATCCCGCAAAAGGGCATTTCTTATTCCCAGATCATAGAAATATAATTTTCTGGATTTTTTAAGTTCATTGCCGATGTTTCTTGCGTAGGAAAAAACGGAATACAAAATATATGTTTGTTCCATTATAGCAATGTGCCGCTCCAGTGTGCGCGCGGTCAGCCCGATATCATTGGCAAGCCCTCCCAGCGAAATCAAGGAACCCTGCCGCTCCGCCAGCAGGTAGAGCAGACTATTAAACGCCCTGATATTTTCTTCTCTTATTAATGATTTAATGTCTTTCTGAATGTATGTTTCCAGTATCTCATTCAAAAGCCTGATTTTTTCCTCTGGAGCATCATGATGGATCAGTCCCGGCAACCCTCCGAAGGTGAGATATTCATTGAGTAGAGTCCGGCAATCTTTTCCCCGTTGCGTGTATTCGGCAAAAGAAAGCGGCATCAACCGGACAGCAAGACGTCTGCCTGCAAGGCTTTCTTTCAGGTGTTTGTGCATCTCAATGGCGGATGACCCTGTGGCAACTATCTTTGTTTTTCCACCGGCATCATAGATGGACTTGAAGAGTTTGGATGCGTTTGGCAAATAATGAAATTCATCAATAAACACTACATCTAGATCAGTAGTCAGCATGTGCAACAGATCCCCGTCATCTTTATTGAATACCTGAAGATCGTAGGGTAGTTCAAGATTATAATAACGTGTACGCAATCCTCTTGCCCGTGCATCGATTTCCAGTTCTTTGAGCAAAAATGTTTTGCCAACTTGTCTTGGTCCAAGAATTATGGAGACTTCAGGCCGATTGAGGTCATTTACTAACTGGTTATAAACATGGCGTTTTATATTCATGCTGACGATTATATACTGTTGGTATCAAATAGTCAAATTTTTGTTATTGTAAAGCACGTTCATCGTAAAACGACCGTCAGGTGCATGCCTTTGTTGGATCGTAATTATTAGATCCATTGCTTTTTATCGAAAACAGCATGAAGGGGATTTCTGGGATCGACCCACAATTTACAGGTACCATCCGGCCGGATTCGCTCGTTCAAATACTTTTGAGCAATATCCTGTGACTGGAATCCCGCGATGTGGGAAGCCTCGGGAGTAACCCTGTACTCGGTCCCGTTATGATTGAATACACAAAGCAATCGGTATTCCCAGATGATTTTTATATTTCCTTTGCTCGGGTAGTGGCTTTCCTGAATTTCCCGGTCGATGCAGCGCGCTGTAAGGCAAGTCCACCCGGCCTGCTTATTAAAGGAAGCGTAAAGGCGTCCCAGAAAAATCATAATCAGTCCGGCCAGTCCTATCGCGAGTACCGCCCCCTGAACATGTTTGAAAATGAGCAAATAGACGACTGACCCTATAAACAGCGCGGCACCGCCAAACCCGGTAAACAACGTGAGCGGTGTATTATAAACATACTCGACATTGCCCGGCTCCTGCCAGGGAATCCATTTTATCTGCCAATCGCCATCACGGACTTGGTCTTGAAAATCTCGAAGCTTCTTATTAATGTTCAATTGTTACTCCAACGGTTAATTTAACTGCACGTGCTAAATTCAGGCGGTTCCATAATCGTAATTTTGGTTCGCTTTAAATATTCCCGAAAACCGTATAGACGCTTGCCCCTGTATTCCATCACCACGGCATCAGCAGGGCAATTATTCAGACAGCCGAAGCAGGCCAGGCATTTATCCCGGTCAACAATTTGTTTAAAAGGATTGATAGCCTTGGTTGGACATTTTCTCACGCAGGTTCCACAGCCAATACATTTTTGAGCATCAACCGTGTGTTTGGTAATAGCTTTCTTATTCAGCCAGACTAAAGGAAGCGCCCGCAAACCTTCTCTCATCGCTACTTCGTATCCGATCGAAATTGTTTCACCGTGGGAAATTCTTTCCAGTGTATCCGCTGTAAAGCGGCGCACCTGATCAAACGTTGCCGCATTGGGCAGATGCTGTCCGGAAATCTGTTGGGGATTATTCCATTTTGGTGCCGGATAAGAGGGAATATTTCTAAAGGCATCTCTTCCGGCCGGGACCCCGCCTTTCTTAGTTAGAAGCTTGAGGATGTGACTAGAAGCATTATGCTGATTTCCTTCCGGGCCGCCGAAGGAAACAAACGCCGCAACCGGTGTTCCCTTGATGGAGGGAATTGTTTCCAGCCAATCGATGATATTGGACGGAGTATCATAATAAAATACCGGTGTGCCGATGATAATGAGATCGTAATCCGGCAGCAGTTTTTTATCAAACTCCTGAATCTCACTTTCAGCTACCGTAAGGCCTTTTCCTTTCAGGATACAGCCGATAAGGCGGGCATATCTGAAAGTCTGGCCTGTCTGGCTGTACCATAAAATCAGCGCCTTTTTCGGCGCGCGTGTTTTTAAATCAGGATAAGCTGCCATGCTTTCACTTGTCAGAGAAACCGGCAGGCACAAAGCCGCGCCAACGATAGCGCTTTTCTTGATGAAGTCTCGTCGTGTATCTATACGGTCTCCTTTAAAAAGCACTTATAAAAGCTGCTTAGATTTTGAACGTCTTACGCGATAATGAACGGAGTCAACATCTTCCGCGAAGGTTTTTTGTATCCGCATTGATGCGCTTCTTAAATTAAGATTTCTTTCCTGTTGTTTGTGGAAAGTGCCGGAGATCATTTTATCGCAGTGTTTACAAAACGAAATCCGTTCTTGCCGGCGTTTTTAACTCTATACATGGCTTCGTCGGCCTGTTTGATAAGCTGATCCATATCTTCACCGTGGTCGGGAAAAAGCGCGATTCCGATACTTGTGCCAACGACCGCCTGTTTCCCCTTGAAAGTAACGGGCTGGGATACTAGATGAATTACTTTTTCGGCAATTTGCGCGGCATTCTCGGGGGCGTTGATTTCGGTTGCGATGATCAAAAACTCATCTCCTCCGACGCGAGCGACCGTATCGGTTTCGCGCACGCAGGAAAGCATTCGCTGGGCCACTTGCTGGAGTACATAATCCCCGGCATCATGGCCAAGTGTATCATTAACGGCTTTGAAACCATCAAGGTCGATAAACATCACGGCCACCGCTTTTTTATACCGGCGAGCCATGTTAAGGGCTACGGACAGCCGGTCCTTGGCCAATCTCAAGCTGGGCAGGTCAGTCAGCAAATCGTGTGTCGCCAAATATTGTATTTGCTCTTCCGCCTTTTTGCGTTCGGTGATGTCGCGGGAAACACCCAAAATGCCAATCGGCTTCATGGATGCGTCATGGATGAAGGTGAGAGAGCTTTCCAGCCAGACCAAGGTGCCGTTCTTGCGGTAATGCTCAGACTGAAACATGCGAATACGATTCGGATCGGCGTTCGGATCCTTATCTATTTCGAGTTCCTCCACAATCAATTTTCCCGCCATCACGAGCGATTCAGGGGAAAAAAACTGGTCAATCGTTTGCGCCATCAATTCGGCAACTGTGTAGCCAAGTATCTTTATCACTGCGGGGCTTGAATAGATAAAGCGCAGTGACAAGTCCATCGTCCAGATGTGGTCTGCGGTGTGATCGGCGATGAATCGATACCGCTCCTCGCTTTCAAGTAGCGCCTGCTCCGCCTTTTTGCGTTCGGTAATATCATATCCCTGTGCGATAGTGGCGACAAGCGTCTTTCCATCCGCGCCATATATGTTGGCTGAATTCCATAGAGCGGTTCTGACTGTTCCATCCTTGCGCAGTATCGGGATTTCAACGGACTCCCAGAACTCACCAGCGAGCGCCATGCGTATCTTGGAAATAGATTCTTCCTTGTTTTCCTGCGGAAATAATATTTCCAGCTTCTTTCCCAATACATCTTCCGCTTTCATTCCTGACAGGTATTCGAATGCGTGGTTGAAGCGGGTTATTGTAAAATCAGAACTCCAGGTAATTATCGGAGCGTTTGCGTATGTTATAAGATTGTCAAGATAATCTCTGGTTTCCTTGAGTTTTTGTTCCGCCTCCTTGCGTTCAGTGATATCGTTAATGCTGGATAAAAGACAGGGTTCCTGAGTCAATTGGATCACCTGAGAGGAGTATAACCCTGTCCAGACTTCACCATTCTTCCGTCGAAACAGAAACTCCCGGCCGATTACCGGCAATCCTTGGCGAAGAAAGGACGCCATTTCCTCCCGGTCTTTTTCATTCACCCATAGATTCAACCCGATTGACGCTTCCACCATTACTTCCGCCCGGGAGTAACCTGTGACAGTAGCGAAAGCGTTGTTGACTTCGATGAATTTGCCGTCTTCCAGGCGCGTAATGGCTATGGCATAGGGCGATGTCTGAAAAGACTTCGCGAATTTCTCCTCGCTCTGGCGCAGTTCCTCCTCAGTCTGCATACGTTGAAAAAGTTCACTCTCCAGCGCCGTCGACAGGCGGCGGCTGACCAGGAGAAACAGAGCAAAAGTCAATGCGGTGAATAATATCTGGTACATGAGAACCGCAACTACGCCAATAAATCCGGACACAAATAGATTATTAACCTTCGGTATTGTCAGGTTGACCACGATTTGAACCACGCTGACGATACAAAATGCCGCACAGACGATGCCGGTTGCTCTCGTGGCCGGCCGCAGACTGGGATCCACCCTGCGCAGCATAAGCCAGGAACCCTGCGCGCAGATATAAATGAGAGCGAGCGATTGATTGACAATGCGCAACTCGATATCGGGGTAAACATATGTGAGATACAAGTGCGCGAGCGTGAAGACTGCCAGCATCACATAGTTATGCAACTGACGGCTTTCCTTTTCTACATAACGGCCGAGCCCTATGTAAAGGACGACCGTTCCTCCGATAATGAACAGGTCGGCGAGAACGATTGTAGCTAAATTCGGCAGAATCCCGCGAAACGTAATGAGCAGAAGCGCGATAAATTGCAGAATGTAGTCAACAAGCCACAGAGCAATCTCCGGAGAGCGCTTCCGGTTCTGCCACCACAGCGAGGTCATCACGATAACGCACAGGAGGATGGATAAGACATAGCAGGTAAAAAATGTTCTTATGTCGATAACGGTCATCGCACAACCCCCATGGCGAGAATGATTCGGAATTTGTTATCAAGAATTTATCGCCGCTTCCGTTTAATCGCAAAAAAAGCGTTTGTGGCTTTGGAATAGTCCCGGTTACTCCTTTCTTTACCTTTATTTCTCTTGCCTTTGTCGGCATAACCAATCTGGACATGGCGGCCCTGGAATTTTTCTTTCTTAAATTTTGCCATCAGAAAATCCGCCTGTTGGGAATCGGTCTCGAAAAAAGAACAACTCCGCGTTACTTCAACATGGGAAATACGCAGGTTAGGAATATTGGCTGTATCAAAAAGGTAAGCTGTAAGCCTGCGATCATTAAATTTTTCCATCTGTCCTAGATTAATGAACAAGCGGACGAAACCGGAACGGGCGCCGGACCCGGTTCTGGAACTGGAAACGGTTCGATCGTTTTCTTTTCTAATTTCCACATTTATATCGGCGGCATTGCGATAATAACTTAAAAAGCGGTTAAACTCCGCCGATACAAACCTTTGAATTATTTCCTCCTTGCTGATGCCCTTCAATTGTTCATAAACAGCGGGCAGAAAGACGCCGATTTCTTCATGCTGGATTTCGGTGTTCTTTACTTTTTCGATTAAATGCAAAAGTTGCTTTTCACAAACGTCACTGCCGGTGGGTATTTTAATTTGCTCAAATTTTTTGCCGATTTGTTTTTCAATTTGTTTAATGCGGAAAGCTTCTTTTAAATTTATAATGACAATGGAAATGCCGGATTTACCAGCACGGCCTGTCCGGCCGCTGCGGTGGGTGTAGTTTTCTATATCGTCCGGAAGGTTGTAGTTGATAATATGAGTTAAATTTGTAACATCGATTCCCCGGGCCGCAACATCAGTCGCCACCAGCATTTGCAGGTTTCTGGTTCTAAAACGGTTCATGACGCTGTCTCTTTGCGCCTGGGAAAGATCGCCATGCAATGCATCCGCATTATAACCGTCTTTTATCAGAGAATCGGCAACGTCCTGAGTTTCAATTTTTGTCCGGCAAAAAATAATCGCATAGATCTCGGGATAATAATCGGCAATCCTTTTGAGCGCTATATACCTGTCTTTGGCATGCACGACATAATATTGATGCTGAATATTTTCCGCGCCCATGTTTTTGGCGCCAACCGTGATTTCCTTGGGCGATTTCATATAGCTTCTGGCAAGCGCTTCAATTTCCCGGGGCATCGTTGCTGAAAACAGCAAAACTCTTTTCTGATCGGGAGTGCCGGATAAGATGGCATTCAAATCGTCTTTGAAGCCCATATCCAGCATTTCGTCGGCTTCATCCAGAACCAGCCAGTTAATGGAGGATACATTTACTTTTTTTCGCTTGAGCATATCGAGCATACGGCCCGGCGTGGCCACGACAATCTGCGCTCCCGCGCCTATCTGTTTTATCTGAGTGAAAATATTTGCACCGCCGTAAATCGCCACAATATTCAGATTGTCGATGTGCTGGGCAAGGTGAGTCAGATCATCCGTTATCTGTAAACAAAGTTCTCTGGTGGGTGCCAGAACCAGCGCCTGCGTTTTTGATGAGTGTGAATCGATTTGTTGAATAATGGGTATGCCATATGCGGCTGTTTTACCTGTTCCCGTGTGAGCCAGGGCAACTAAATCCCTTGTGTCCTGCAATAGAAAAGGTATTACCTCTTGCTGAACAGGCATAGGTATTTCAAAGCCCATCTCCGTAATTGCGCTGAGGATTCTTTTATCGATGCCTAATTCTTTAAATGTCGTTAAGTTTGTTTTTATAATTTTGCCTCACTTTTTTTCGAGAGAATTAATACGATTTCGATTTCTTAAAAACGAAAAATTATAAATGGTACAATCGGAGAAATCTTTGGATTATTTTGATTTGCATTATCTTTTACGTCATTCCATTCTTTGTTATCGATAAAGCCGTCATTGTTTTTATCCAGAAGTTTAAATCTCTTTTCGGCGGCCTTGATGAATTCCTCTTTAGAGATTTTGTTGTCTTTATTTATGTCCTCCTCCTTCAGAAACTTTTCCGCATCAATTCTACCAATTGCTTTAAGTTCATCTTTGGTCAGAAAACCATCTTTGTTTTTATCAATCTTATTAAAAGTATTTTTCACTGCGTCAAGGTATTCTTTTTTGCTGACCTTGCCGTCATTATTCTTATCAACTTTCTTGAAATCGCTGTCATTAGCCAAGCTGATCGCAGTGCAAAAAAGCACTAATAAAATAGCCGTCAAAAGTCTTTTCATATAAATTCACCCTCCAACATATTAATAATTAACTACCTGAATAATCATTTAGCACAGATAAAAAATAAATTCGAATGCAAATCACTGGCATGAACCCCGAAGCAAATTTGGGGAACCAATTTTAAAGCTTACGGCAATGCCGTATATTCCTGCTCAAAATGGATTGCAAAATGAACCCATCCCCAACACTGTCACAGCATACCCTAATTTACATTTTTTCTTGACAATTCTTTTCTAATAGTTTAATTACTATTGAAACGATAGTAATGGTAGTAATTACATTAGGGGATTGATATGAAACTTTCCACAAGAACGCGATACGGAGTCAGATTGATGGTGGCGCTGGCCCTTAATTATGGCCAAAGACCAGTATTTCTTAAAGATATTGCCAAAGAGGAGAATATTTCGGAGAAGTACTTAAGCTTGATCATCATACCCTTGCGGAGAGTCGGTCTGGTGAACTCCATCCGGGGGGCGCATGGAGGATATAGCCTGGCCAAAGATCCTTCACAGATCATCTTGAAGGAGATTGTGGATATTTTGGAAGGAGATTGCTCCCTTGTTGACTGTGTAAAAAATCCTTCGTCTTGTTCAAGGGTGCCAATATGCGCCAGTCATGACATCTGGGCGATTATCGGCGGGAAAATTTCCGAGACCTTAAGTTCGATCACTCTGGATATGCTGGTCAAAATGAATCAGGAGAAAGCAGGGAATGCAATGATGCATAATATCTAATACCAATTCGCTTTCTTTGGCTAACTTTGTTGGCTGCGTCGTCGGCTTCCTCAGCGTATAACCTGAAGGTCACGCGTGTAAAATACGCTTCCGGCACCTCTTCCTTGCCGGCGCGTTATCCTTTGAAATCGAAATGGTATAAAAAGCTTGAAAAGATCATCCGCTCCTGAGAAAAAAATAAGAGGTTAAATAAATGGAATGTAGTGATAGAATGATGGAACACTTTCGGAATCCGAAAAATGTTAGGGATATAAGATGCGGTCAGAAAGGACAGCATCCGGCAAGGCGATGTAACGAGATGGGGCACTGCGAGAAATGACGGTACAAAATCCAATTCCGTCTTAAAGGAAACATATGGGTAAAAAAGTTATGGTGGCCATGAGCGGTGGCGTCGATTCATCTGTTGCAGCCATGTTGCTTACAGATGAAGGATATAATGTTTCCGGTGTAACCATGTGCCTGGGTATTGCAGAGGAAGAAGACAGCGCGAGATGTTGCGGCGCTACCGCAATCGATGATGCAAAAAAGGTATGTGACCGGCTTAATATTCCTCACTATGTTTTTGATTACGCAGGTGAGCTTGAAGATAAGGTCATTGCCAAATTTATCAGCGAATACAAAAAAGGCAGGACACCCAATCCCTGCGTCGAATGTAATCGCTACCTGAAATTTGGAAGTCTTCTAGAAAAAGCAAAGGTGCTCGGCTTTGATTTCCTGGCGACGGGTCATTACGCGGCCATCGAAAGAAACGAAGAGGGTTATTTTCTTTCGAGGGCAAAAGACAGAATGAAAGATCAGACATATTTTCTCTACCCCATGCCTTATGAGGGATTGAGGAATGTACTGTTTCCCCTAGCTCCTCTAACCAAGGATGAGGTACGGGAAATAGCGAAAAAAGCTTCCCTGCCTGTTGCGGAAAAACAGGAGAGCCAAGATATATGTTTTGTAACACAGAAAAATTATCAGGAATTTCTTTTAGAGCGGGTGCAGAAATTAAATCCGGGTCCGATTGTGGATATGCAGGGAAAGATTCTGGGCAGGCATCGGGGAATTATATTTCATACTATCGGCCAGCGGGGAGGTCTGGGTATCAGTCATGCAACGCCCTTGTATGTTGTATCGATCGATCCCGATGAAAACCGTATTGTCGTCGGTGAAAAGAAGGATTTAATGGCAAAGGGGCTTGTAGCCGGAGATATTAATATGCTGGTCCAATCATGGCCTGGGCAAGTGTATGCGAAAATCAGATACCGGAAAAAAGAGGCGCTCTGCGATGTAACAGCCGCAAACGGCAGACTGAGAGTAATATTTGCCGAAGAACAAGAAGCAATCACACCCGGCCAGTCCGTGGTTTTTTATGAAAATGACCGCGTTCTGGGCGGTGGAACAATAGAAGAGGTTTTACATGGAAATTAGATATGCGAATACTTTTATCCTTCACACGAAAGGGAAAGGATCGATCACTCTGAATATTAATCTGACTGTGGCAGGTCTCGCCCGGGGACATATAATGTGTAGCTGCATATTTTATGAAGAGGAGTTAATAACCGGATAGAGGACAAACATAAGACTAATATGAAAGGATGACATAGAATGAGTAAAATCGATGCAAAATTAAAAATTGAAACACTGGCCCTGCATGGCGGCCAAGAAGCGGATCCGACAACAGGATCACGGGCTGTTCCCATTTATCAGACAACCGCCTATCAGTTCAAAGACACCGAACACGCGGCCAATCTTTTTGGCCTGAAGGAGTTCGGCAATATTTATATACGGCTGATGAATCCAACTACAGACGTCTTTGAGAAAAGAATGGCCCTTCTGGATGGCGGCGTCGGAGCACTGGCGGTGTCCAGCGGCCAGTCGGCCATCACCCTGGCGCTTCTTAATATCGCCAAAGCGGGAGATGAGATAGTTTCGGCGGACAACCTCTACGGAGGAACCTATAACCTGTTTCATTACACTTTTTCCCGTCTCGGGATCACGGTCAAGTTTGTCAAATCGAACGACATCGATGCTTTGCAAAGAGCGATTACACCGAAGACGAAAGCTATTTACGCGGAATCTATCGGAAATCCCAAACTGGATGTAGCCGATCTTGAAGGTATTGCCAATGTAGCGCATAAAAACGGCATTCCCTTTGTTTTGGATAACACGGTTTCGCCCTATCTGCTTCGACCCATCGATTTCGGGGTGGATATTGTTGTATACTCGGCTACCAAATTTATCGGCGGTCATGGGACATCGCTGGGTGGAGTTATTGTTGATTCGGGAAAATTTGACTGGACAAACGGCAAGTTCCCGTTGATTGCCGATCCTGATCCGAGCTATCACGGGCTCAATTTTGTGGAAGCTCTGAAGCCCATGGGTAACATCGCTTACATAACTAAGGCTCGTGTATGCCTCCTGCGTGATCTGGGACCGGCGCTTTCGCCGTTTAACTCTTTCCTTTTTCTGCAGGGACTGGAAACAATCCATTTGAGAATGCTCCGTCATTCTGAGAATGCACTTACCGTGGCCGGCTATCTGGAGAAACATCTGAAAGTCAGTTGGGTCAACTACCCGGGACTTAAGTCCAGTCCTGAACAACAGCGGGTGAAAAAATATCTATTGAGGGGCGCGGGGGCTATTATCGGATTCGGAATCAAAGGCGGCGCGGAAGCGGGAAAGAAGTTCATTGAATCTCTGGAACTCATCTCTCATCTGGCTAATGTGGGAGATGCAAAAACTTTAGCGATTCATCCGGCAACGACAACACACCAGCAACTCTCCGCAGAGGAACAGATAGCTACAGGTGTGACACCGGATTTTATTCGGTTGTCTATAGGAATCGAACATATTGACGACATCATTGCCGATATCGAACAGGCATTGAAAAAAGTATAACAGGAGGAAGGAGTTATGGCCAATATATTTGCAGATATTACCAAGACGGTGGGGAGAACACCTCTGGTGCGTCTCAATAGAATGCAGAAGGGATTGAACTCGGAGATTCTTGTAAAAATAGAATCCTTCAATCCTCTTTCCAGTGTGAAAGACAGAATCGGCGTAGCCATGATTGAGGCGGCGGAAGCAGCGGGACTTATCAGCAAGGATACGGTGATCATCGAGCCGACAAGCGGAAATACAGGGATTGCCCTTGCCTTTGTCTGCGCGGCGAAAGGATATCGTCTTATCCTCACAATGCCAGAGACAATGAGCATGGAGCGGCGGCATCTTTTAAGCATTCTGGGCGCTGAACTGGTTTTGACGGAAGGGGCCAAAGCTATGAAAGGCGCCATCGAAAAGGCGGAAGAACTGGCAGCGAGTTATAAAAACAGTTTCATTCCCCAGCAATTTAAAAATCCTGCGAACCCCGAAATACACCGCCGGACGACAGCACAGGAGATATGGACTGATACGGACGGTAGAGTTGATTATGTTATTGCCGGAATCGGTACAGGTGGTACAATTACTGGTATCGGTGAGGTATTGAAAAAGAAGAAACCATCAGTAAAGATGATTGCTGTGGAACCAACGGATTCTCCGGTCCTGTCCGGCGGAAAACCGGGCCCCCACAAAATTCAGGGGATTGGCGCCGGGTTTGTCCCGGATGTGTTGAACAGAGATGTGATTGATGAAATTATCCAGGTGGCCCATGAAAATGCGGGAGAGATGGCCAGACGAATCGCCAAGGAAGAAGGCATCCTCGTGGGAATATCAAGCGGCGCCGCTCTCTGGGCCGCCCTGGAAGTGGCAAAGCGTAAGGAGGCCGAAGGTAAAATGATCGTGGCTATTCTTCCGGATAGCGGAGAACGATATCTATCGACATGGCTGTTTCAAAAGTGATAAGATAATTGGAGGATGTGCTGACACTTCATCCAACTTACAGCTTTATTACGAAAATACCCCCTTCCTTTCATTCCTCCCGCCAGGGAAGAGAAAAGATCCTCTACCTTGAGGGGAAAGGATTAAGGTGAGGGTGATTTATAAATATGAAAAAAACGAGAAACGAAAAAATAAATAATGATTCGGTCGGTGTTGTAGAAACTCAGTATTACACCTTCGCCGAATCGGGCAGGGAACATAAACTGGAAAGCGGAGATACGCTGGGACCGATCACCCTTGCTTATGAAACGTACGGCACATTGAACAAGGATAAATCGAACGCAATCCTGGCATTACATGCCCTTTCCGGGGATGCCCACGCGGCAGGTGTTCACAGGGACCAGGATGATACAGGCTGGTGGGATAATATGATCGGGCCGGGCAAGGCCTTCGATACAAACCGGTACTTCGTCATCTGCTCAAATGTTATCGGCGGCTGCAAAGGTTCTACGGGTCCATCTTCCCTGAACCCGGCGACAGGGAAACCTTACGCGCTGGATTTCCCCTTTATCACCGTGGCCGATATGGTTCATGCCCAGCGG
>Ga0208584_1000091_pt1 | contig 12708 bp, 6 predicted proteins | sample NGESurdeep072012_4_FD_184460 | JGI IMG/M metagenome (GOLD analysis project Ga0208584, IMG submission 184460) | Arctic peat soil microbial communities from Barrow, Alaska - NGEE Surface sample 415-1 deep-072012 (SPAdes) | ecosystem: Environmental > Terrestrial > Soil > Wetlands > Peat ...
TGGGCCCCGTCGATCCGCAGTTGGGAGATATTCAGGGCAGCTATCCTGCCACGTCGCTACTGGCAGTAGTGGGCAAAAAGAAGATTGATGAGATCGATGACAAGACACTCATCTACGCCGAGGAGGGCCGCAAGGCTCTGGACCAGATGAGGACCCTCCTAAAGAAAATCCTGGAAGGCAAGTCCGACCAGAAGAAGCTGGACACAATAATCGAGGAGTTTCTCTCGGGAAAGTATACTCACGATCATCCTTTCATGGCAGAGGAGGCTCAGGCCCTCTTAGGTCAATGCGTCCAGACTGATGTTCCTGAAGAGGTCTATGCTCTGATGGATCTCTATCGCATGGAAGCGGGCAGAAGCCGCCCGGGCGTGGAGTATGTGCCGCTGATGAAGCGCTAGACTCATCTAGAGAGCCTCCAATGAACTTTCATCCAGAAAATCCCTGTGCGGCTATTTCCCGTCTAGGTCATTCGATCTGCCATTACCGCGCCTGCCATTGATCATCTTGAGCCCCTCAAACCATAAGATGCTGGTAATCCCTGCCATGAAGCATATGGCGATGTCGAGGAAATGCAGATAGGCAAAGCCGAACAGCTCTCTCAAGAATGGAATGTAGAGCACCGCGGCCAGGAATACAAGCGCTCCTCCCAACACCCACCAGAGAGCACGGTTGGGAGTACTCAAGGTCTCAAAAATGGTTCGAGACCAGGATCGATTGGTGAGGATCAGGCCCAGATTGGCCACGATGAGTGTGGTGAAGGTCAGGGCTCTTGCTTCTTCTTCTCCCTGTCCCCGGAATAAGGATATGGCATATACGGCCAGGATGATTACCAGCACTACAAAGCCTTGCAGGAAACTCAGGGCCAGGCTCCGCCTGCTGAAGAGCGGCTTTTTCGGATCGCGTGGAAGGCGTTGCATGACATCTGCCTCCTCGGGCTCGGCCTCGAAGACCACGGAGCAGGCCGGATCAATGATCAGCTCCAGGAAGACGACATGCACCGGCAAGAGGACGAGAGGCCACTCTAAGAGAACAGGTATCAAGGACATCCCTGCTATCGGCACATGAATGGCAAGGATGTAGGCCATGGCCTTTTTGATATTGTCGAATACTCTGCGACCTTGCCGGACAGCCTGCACAATGGACGAGAAGGAATCGTCCAAGAGCACGAGACTCGATGCCTCCCGGGCCACATCTGTGCCCCGGCCGCCCATGGCAATACCGATGTCCGCCGCCTTCAGGGCGGGTGCGTCATTGACGCCGTCGCCGGTCATGGCCACAACCTCTCCGTTGGCCTTCATAGCCAAGACCAGCCTCAACTTTTGCTCCGGAACCATTCGGGAAAATATGTTTATGTCCTTTATGCGTTCTTGAAGATCCGCATCGGATAAAAGCCCCATCTCCGGGCCAGTCAGGACCCTGTCTGCAGACTTAAGGCCTATCGTTCTGGCGATGGCCTGGGCAGTAGCCGGATAGTCGCCGGTTATCATTACTACTCTTATCCCCGCATCATAGCATTCTTTGATAGCACCAGCAACGCCCGCCCGCACCGGGTCGGCTAGGCCCACGAGACCCAGAAACTGAAATTCGAAGTCGTGCTGTGCCTGCGGAAGATCGGTCTCTTTGAATCTGGCTCTGGCGACACCTAGGACGCGTAAGCCCTCTTCTGCCATGGCAATGATATTCTCGGAGAGCTTCTGGCGGGATGATTCGTCAAGATGGCAGAGGTCGGCTATGGCCTCAGGCGCACCCTTAGCGGCAATGACGAAATCACTTCCTTCCGGTGACTTCCAGACGCGGGACATAGCCAGCAGCTTTTTTGAGAGTGGATACTCCTGCACCAGACTCCAATCTCGATGGACGTGTTCCGTCTTCTGCAGATAGTGATCGCCCAGCTTCTGAAAGGCCTTCTCCATGGGGTCGAAAGGATCCTTCTGCGAGGCCAGAATGCTGTACTCCACGACTTCATGAATGCTATCAGGAAGAACGTCCACGAGCCCGTCGAGGCTCCAGAATTGGCCGGCGGCAAAAAGTTTCTTCACATTCATTCGATTCTCTGTGAGAGTGCCGGTCTTGTCGGTGCAGAGCACAGTGGTTGCGCCCAGCGTCTCCACGGCCGGGACCCGGCGGGTGAGGACTTGGTTCTGAGAGATCCTCCAGGCACCCAGAGCCAGGAAGATAGTTAGGACTACGGGAAACTCTTCCGGCAGGACGGCCATGGCCATGGTGATGCCGGCTAATAGTCCCTGCAGCCAGTCGTTCCGGGTTATGCCAAAGACCACAACCACCAGGGCGCAAAGAGCCAGTCCCAGGAGGGCCAGCTTTTGCACGAGTCTCGATGTCTCCTTTTGCAGCGGCGTCTTCTCGGACTCGACATTTTGCAGGGCTTTTCCGATCTTGCCGATCTGCGTTTGCGCCCCCGTAGCCAACACCTGAGCTGCTCCCTGGCCCTGCACAATAAGGCTTCCGGAAAAGACGAAAGGCAGGTCGTCGCCGCCTGGTTGGGTCATAGCGGACGAGCCGTCGGAGCATACTTTGCGAACGGATACTGACTCACCCGTGAGGAGCGACTCGTCTGCAGAGAGGTTGGTGCAGAAAAGAAGCTCCGCGTCTGCGGGCACGCGATCGCCTTCGGAAAGAACAATCAGGTCACCGGGAACAACCTCCCGTCCAGGAATACGTTTATGCACACTATCCCGGATCACCAGGGCACGGGGGCTGGAGAGATCTCGCAAAGCCTCCAGGGCTCTCTCCGTCTTTCGTTCCTGGTAGAGCGTGATGCCCATTACCACGAAGACGAAGCCCATAAGCATCAGAGCCTCCTGAAGGTCTCCCAGAATCGAATAGATCAGGCTGCCTGCCACCAGGAGCAGGAACATGGGCTCCCTTATAACCTCCAGGGCGATTGCGAATATGCTGCGAGGTTTCGATTGCGGCAGCTCATTATAACCAAACTGTTTTTGCCTCTCTGCCGCCTCGGCCCCGGATAGGCCTTTTGCGGTGCTTATGTCGAAGTCGTCAGCCAGCGAAACACCCCTCGTGAAACATGGTATTATTATTTTCTTTCTTTAGATTATTATCAGTTCTTCGATTATGTCGATACATTTGCGGATGTATTCTCAAATCAATCTAAAACTAAGGATCTATGGCTATTCGACCATCTGCAGCTCGAGATTGAGCTATTGGTTTGGCCATTTTTTGGGCTGCAATTTGTAATCAAAATAGAATAAGAGATTCCAGTTTTTGTCGGAACCTGCATTCTGTAGTTCGACCGCTCCCAGGTAATTATTTAGAGATTCGTTTAGCCAAATATCAGCGTTTGCGATGATGTGAATTTTATAGATAGTTACTTTTTAGAAGTTTTTCCTTTGAGTTCGTCTTCGAACATCTTCACAATCTCGCCTGCACATACCTTACAGACTCCCTTTTTTCCTACTTCCTTCTCTGAAGGTTTCCCGCAAAATGTACATATCGCCATAAAATCACTCAATATACTACCGACCTCTGAACATTTAAGGCTTGCCCTTACTACTATTTGCGATACCTATTTATCATAATCATTTATAGAGATTTTAAATTTATAAGATAGAGTCATGTGCCGCCTATAGATCTCATGATACTTCATCTGCGTGAGGACATTTGGGCATCTTGGATGCGACATTTGAAAAATGAATATAGTATGACAGATTCGTACGAATGTATCCGAAAAAACTTATATTTTATCAAGTACATAATCTGTGTAATGATGAAGATTTGATGAAGACTATTGATTTACTCTCACAGAATCCTATTATGCAAGTCTTGAATGGAGATAATTCTTCTGCACCACGGGCAGGCTTGTGGCCGAAGCGACATTTATAAATTAATGCTTCGCTCCTATAGTTCCTCAAAAAACGACTATCTGATTACAGTTATAGTATGATACATCAGCGTGAATAGCAGAGTTGATAATATGAATGTGAAACCTAGAAAAAGCGTCAGAGCATTACCTCTCCTGATGGTGATGCTGGCCATCCTTATCCTGCCGGCATCGGCCATGGGCAATGTCTCAATAATTCCTCCTGAGGTTGCAGGTCACGCTAAGGACTGGCCACTACCGAACCATGACTATAATAATCACAGGGCTGCCATGAACTCGACCATAAACTCGGAAAATGTTTTCGACCTTGGCCTGGCCTGGTCTTTCAAGATACTGGGTATAGGAAGTTACGGAGGTGCCGCGAGTAACCCCATAATAACGGGAGATACTGTCTACTTCCAGGACCTCAGGGGCAACGTCGTCGCCCTGGATCTTCAGAGCGGCAAGCCCAGGTGGAAGGATATATTCAATTCCTCTGCTGTGGAAGGTCCCAACGGCCCGGCTGTAGGCTGGGGCAAGGTATTCGCTGCAAAGGACGTAAACAATATGACGGCTCTCGATGCCGGCACCGGCAAAGAGATCTGGACCGTGAGGATCTCAAACGTCACCACCACAGGCATTGATATCCAGCCCCAGGTCTACGACGGCATGGTCTATGTCTCGACTGTTCCAGGAACCAGTGACATCTTCTATGCCCCTGGCGGCATAGGAGTCATATACGCTCTGGATCAGGCCACCGGTCAGATGTTGTGGAACTTCAGCACAGTGGACTCCCCTAACCTCTGGGGTCATCCCGAGATTAACAGCGGAGGAGGATGCTGGTACACCCCAAGCATTGATCTGAAAACTGGCACCATTTATTGGGGCATATCCAATCCTGCACCGTTCCCGGGCACCAAAGAGTGGCCCAGCGGCACGAGCCGTCCCGGTCCTAACCTCTACACGGACAGCATGATGGCCCTGAACCATAGCTCAGGCGCCATGTTGTGGTTCAATCAGGTGTATCCCCACGACCTCTTCGATTACGACCTCCAGATTGCGCCTATCCTTGCCAGCGGCACCGTCAGCGGAAGGCACGAGGATATGGTGATTGGAGCCGGAAAGATGGGCAGGGTCTACGCCTTCAACCAAAGCCGCGGAAACCTGCTCTGGTCCACGGAGGTGGGCGTGCACAACGAGAATTCGATGCTGGATATGCTTCCCAACGGCACCACCAGGACCCAGCCCGCGGTAATAGGCGGCGTTGAGACGCCCATGGCCTATGCGGATGGGGTTCTCTATGTGCCCGTGATCGATATGGTTACCGATTGGACATCCAGCAGCCTCAATGCTTCCAGTCTGAACTTCAGCACCGGCAAGGGCGAGCTGGTGGCAATCAACGTTAGCGGCGGCAAGATCCTATGGTATAAGAAGTTCGACTCCATCAACATCGGTGCCGCAACTGTGGTCAATGACCTGGTCTTCACAGCTACCTACGATGGTTCCATCTACGCTCTCAACAGGACTACCGGGGAACGAGTCTGGAAATACCTGGCGCCGGCAGGAATTAATGGTTGGCCGGCCGTGGCTGGAGACACAATCCTGTGGCCTTGCGGTGTGGGAGCCGATGCCTCGCTGATTGCGCTGAAGATCGGAGCCGTGGGCGGTTCCCCGCAGATCATGATATCAGCACCAAATGATGGATCGACTACCACCTCAACCTCGGTCAACGTCTCTGTGCAGGTCAAGAACCTCAACCTGACCAACAAAATTGGAAAGGCGAATGTTACTGGTGAAGGCCACATCTACTACTACAAGGATGTCCGGGCACCTACCGCTCCAGGCACGCCTGCTACCACAATGGCCTCCACTTATGCAGCAACGTCGAATACCAGCTATACCTGGACGGAGTTGACTCCAGGTCTGCATACTTTCTCAACGGAACTGGTGAACAACGACAACACCCCACTGACTCCGCCGGTCACGGACGCGGTTAACGTCACTGTGGAAAAACTGCCGATTGTTCCAAAGGCACACACGACCATTGACCTCGTCGCCAAAAACATGGCCTTCAACACGACCACCATAACCGTTCCAGCAGGAGCTGAGATCACAGTCAAATTCGACAACCAGGATAACGGCATACCTCATAACTTGGCTGTCTACCAGGATAAGACTGCAGCAACGCAGATCTACAAAGGAGATATCATCGTGGGACCGAGGACTACCACCTATACATTCACGGCTCCAACAAAACCTGGAAGTTACTTCTTCAGGTGTGACGTCCATCCCAGTACGATGACCGGCCAGCTCATAGTGAAATGAATTGGGGCCAGTTGTCCCCCCTTTTTTCTTTCAGTGATCTGGGATTGATCGGTTCAACGGACCAAAATACGCTATTGTAGGCATCAGACGAATAATTTAGCAATCCGAGTTTCTTCTCCGAAAGGTTCTTAACTAAATCAGTAATACGATAACATTATTTGAGGAGTCTTCACTTCATGTTCAGAACCCGGGGCTGCAAATGAGGCAACCTGCGAAATTGATCGGTCAGGATAGCAGTAAAACCGATCTGTTGCTCCTGGCGACGTCAATTTTGAAAATCACGAATGAACCATTCGAATGCAAAAAATTCATCCGTGAAATTCTGCACTCGATCAAGCAGGCAACTGGATTTGAAGCCGTCGGCGTAAGGTTGAAAGAAGGCGAAGACTGCACCTATTATGGTCAAGAGGGTATTCCAGATCGCCTTATCAATGCCGGGGGGTATGCCGAGCGAGACTTATTTGAGCGGGACTGCTCTGGAGCTTTTTGGCGAGAAGTATCCAGAAAAGTTTGCCTTGAGTGCATGTGTGGAAATATTCTCGCAGGAAGAAGCGATTCGAGGTTTCCATTTTTTACGAAAGGAGGCAGTTTCTGGTCGAATAGAACGAAAGAGCTGTTTGCCTCCTTCATCGGAGCAGACCTTCAAGCAAGGAATCGCAACCGTTGCAACGAGGATGGGTACGAATCGTTGGCTTTGATACCGCTCCGTTCAGGAAGCCGGATTATTGGGCTACTGCAATTGAACGACCACAGAATCGGATCTTTTAGCTTGGAGACGATTGAGTTTCTCGAGGTCCTGGGAAACAGCATCGCTATCGCCCTTGACCGCAAGGATATGGAAGAGCAATGCGTGGAATCAGAGAAAACATATCGTGCCATTCTCGAGAAAACAGGTGCTGCAATAGCTGTCACGGAAGATAACGACGTCATAACTCTTGTCAACTCCGAATTCGAGAAACTCACCGGCTTCGATCGAAGAGAGATAGAGGGCAAGAGACTCTGGACAGAGTTCATAGAAAGTGATCCGGAAAAAACGGAGCCGCCACACAAATTGACTGTCATCAAGCATGATGAGATCATTAATAACTATGAATTCCGGATCAGAGATAAATCTGGACAGATCAAGGACATTTTATTGGACGTGGACTTGGTACCAGGTACAAAAAAGAGAATCACCACCTTTACGGACATCATTAAACGAAAGTGCGCTGAAGATGCGTTGGCAACGACAGAAGAAAAGTATCGAATGCTGGTGGAGACCCTCAATGATGTTATCTTCACACTGGATATCCAGGGGATTATTGTTTACATCAACCCCGTTGTAGAGCAGATCCTCGGTTATGCAGTCAGCGAAGTCGTAGGGCAGCCCTTCCGCCGATTTATATATCCAGAAGATCTGCCTGGCGTGTTTGCCAGCTTTGAGCACTCTATTGAAGGCAAATTTGAGCCTTTTGAGTTCAGGGTCTTAAACAAAGCAAACCAGATCCGTTATGTCAGGACATCCAGTCGTCTCTTGATGAAAGATGATCTAAAAATGGGCTTGACCGGAATCTTGACCGATATCACTGAGCGAATCCTGGCAGAAGAAGCGTTGAAAAAAAGCGAAGAACGCCTGAACCTGACACTTGATGCGGTCAATGATGGCATATGGGACTGGGATCTCCAGACTGGAAACGCCGTGTTCAGCCGGCGATATTTCACAATGCTCGGATATGAACCGTATGAATTCCCCCAAAATTATGAGTCCTGGAAGCACCTCGTCCATTCCGAAGACATCGAAGAGGCAGAGCAGAATATCAATGAGAGCATCCACAATGGCAGGGGTTATGCTATTGAGATCCGAATGCGAACAAAATCCGGTGGTTGGCGCTGGATCCTGAGCCGTGGAATGATGGTTGAGCGGGATGCAGAAGGGCACCCTGTCAGAATGGTGGGGACTCATTCGGACATCACAGAGCGCAAACAAGTGGAAGAGGAGCTGCAAAACAGTCGGTCCCTGCTGCTCGCCATCACCGAAGGCACCACTGATGCGATCTATGCTAAGGATATTCAGGGTCGTTACTTGATTGCCAATTCAAGTGTTGCTCGATTCGTAGGCAAATCCCAGGCTGAAATCATCGGACAGGACGACAGAGCTCTCTTCTCAGAGGCAGATGCGGACCAGATTATGGCAGGAGATCGGCGAGTTATGAATAAGGGTCAGACTCTGACTTATGAAGAATTTTTGACGCTCGCAGATGGGCTGCATACCTTTCTCGCCATTAAGGGACCCATGCGTGACGCCTCCGGTGAGGTTATCGGCCTATTTGGTGTAGCCCGGGACATAACTGATCGTAAAAGATACGAAGAGATGCTCTTGAAAGCCAAGGAAGCTGCTGAGGATGCGACAAGAGCCAAATCCGAGTTTCTGGCAAATATGAGCCATGAGATCAGGACCCCCATGAATGCAGTCATCGGCACGACATGTCTCTTACAGGACGAGAGCCTCACACCGGAACAGAGAGAATATGCGGAAACCATTCGCAGCAGCGGTGAAGCATTGCTTTCCATCATAAATGATATTCTGGATCTGTCCAAGAGCGACGGGGGCATGATGGAACTGGAGCGTCAACCCTTCAACCTGCAACACCGCATTGAGGCGACTTTTGCTTTTGTCTCTGCAAGAGCCTCCGAAAAGGGTTTGAAGATGGAGTATACCATCGAGAACGATGTACCTTCCGTGATTTTGGGCGATCCCACCCGGCTTGGTCAAATTTTGACCAATTTGCTTAACAATGCGGTTAAGTTCACAGAGCGAGGAAAGGTGACGATATCGGTCTCTGGCAGAAAGCAGGAGGATAGCACATATGAGATCCACTTTGCGGTCGAAGATACAGGAATTGGAATTCCCGAAGACAAGATAGAACGCCTGTTTCAGCCTTTTAGTCAGGTTGATGCTTCGACTACTCGCAAGTACGGAGGCACAGGGTTGGGCCTGGCCATAAGTAAGCGGCTTGTGAATCTGATGGGTGGAAAAATGTGGGTGGAGAGCATTGTCGGCATTGGCTCCACTTTTCACTTCACAATTATGGCAGAATCGAACACCGATGTGCTTGTCGATAATTTTGAATCCGCCTCTGGAGAAGATTTAAGTCATGCCGACATAGATCGCACATTGAGGATACTGCTTGCAGAAGATAATGTGGTTAACCAGAAAGTCACTCAAAAGATGCTCAGTAAGCTGGGCTACAGGGCAACGGTCGTCGCCAATGGCATTGAGGTTCTGCAAGCTCTCGAGAACCAACATTATGATGTGATTCTAATGGATGTGCAGATGCCCGAGATAGATGGTCTGGAGGCTACTCGGGCCATACGCCAGAGATGGAAAGATGGGCCAAAGATCATCGCTATGACGGCGTCTGCGCTTAAGGGAGATCGGGAAATGTGTCTTGCAGCGGGCATGGACGACTACATCAGTAAACCTGTAAGAATGGAAGATCTGGCCAGGAGGCTAAGCCGTTATAGATCGTCTGTTGATAATTCCTGATATTCCTGATATAGGTTGATCACTTGCGGAATAAAATCGTCCCCGCCTCCTTATTATCGAGATCAATTCGGATCCGAGGATTTGCGATTCGAGACTAGCATCATGCCTCTTTTAATTCGTTTCCCACATCTTTGCATGTGCCGCGCAAGATGCAGACAATGCCGGCGGCCAGGAGCACCGCTATAATGCCCGTCAGGAATATGCCGTCAAATACACCCGCTCCGCCTATGGATAAGACCAGAGGCTTGACACGGCTCAGATCCAGCGGCGATAGCGCAGGCAGGACTCCGGGTGTGAGTACGCTGAGAATGTCAGCCCCAATCAGGGTTCCAATGGTGCCGCTGATGTAGGCCAGGGGCGGAGAGCCGCGATAGCCGCCCGCCAGTGCCAGGCCCATGACCGCGGCCAGAAGAGGCGACAGCCAGAAGGGAAGAACTATGCCCTGGCCAGGAACCGCTTCGGCAACATAGTAAGTAATGGCCGCCACCACCACCACACCAAGAAATGACCTGCCAAGGGAGGCCTGGCGGATCAGAAGAAGGTGGGCTGAGATGACCAGCGGTATGGTGCATCCTCCCAGGTTTACGGCCAGATAGAGGGAGTGGAATGTCGTGGGAAAGCTCTGTGGATAAAGGCTCAGCACTGTCAAGTACCAGGTTGGGTAGGTGGTGATCGGTGCGCTCGTGAGAGGCAGATCCACCAGGCTTCCCAGAATGGAGCCGAAAACGGCCAGAGATGCATTCCAGTGACTGAAGCCCACCATCTCGAATGCAGTCTCCGAGAGACGCAAAAAGAGATAGACGAAGATTATGGGCATAGCTATTATGAGCAGCAGAATGATGATGGTAAAGGGTAGATAGAGGATTTCGAACAAGCCTTGACTCCAGGACGAACATGTTCGCAAAGGTTAATAGAGCTTTCTGGCGTGCACAATGTTTATGGCCTGAGCGGAATTTTGCGAAAGAGGTACAATTCGAGGTGATGTAAATGACTATTCTTACCGGCAGCGAGGCCCGGGGCCTGGTCGAATCCATGATCGACCCTGAAACGCAGACCCAGATGTGCGGCGTAGAGTTGACGCTGCAGAAGATCGAGCGCTTCTTAACAGCCGGAGCGGTAGCTTTCGACAATAAAGAGCGAAAGCTGCCCGAGACCGAGCCCGTGAATTTCGATGAAATGGGCTGGATCGAGCTGACAGCCGGCGCCTACCTGGTTACTTTCAACGAGATTGTCAATATCCCCACGGATGTGGCTGCCCTGGCAAGGGCGCGCTCCACGCTCCTTCGCTGCGGTGCCACCCTGGAGACAGCCCTCTGGGACCCGGGCTACCGGGGACGCAGCCAGAGCCTTCTCGTGGTCTACAATCCGCTAGGACTGAGGCTCAAGAAGAATGCCCGGCTGATGCAGCTTGTCTTTCTGCGGCTGGAGAAAAAGGCGGAAAAGCTGTACTCCGGGAAGTACCAGGGAGAAAATATCTGAGCAAAGCACAAAAAAGCTGATGCTCTGGAGCTTTCAGTTGATATCCAGGGTATTAAGTTGGAGAAGATGGGATCTTCCATCTCGGAAGAGGCAGAGTGTGTATGGATCGCAACTCCAGTTGATCTCCGAGAGATATTCCTTGGCTTTAGGATAAATTTCATGCAAAATAGGAAAAACGTGGGTTTTTGACGGTAGTGTGCCCGCTTTGATGTAAAATTGCAGTTAATCCAGCTTCAAGAGCCGACGTGTTGTGAACGAGATAACAACAAGTTATTTCTTCACACGATTTAATAATTAGCCCTGTATCCCCAAATCGTCGAAACTTTAAGGAGGGACACGGGCCATGAATGTTGTAGACTTAGCAGAAGAATTATCTTGTCTATGTCCCGATCGAGATCAAGACTCCTTCAGGCAGGACCCTACGAGCGCACCGGCAAGAGAAAAGGCCATCGCAATAATATCTAGCAAATAAAATAGTTGCCCAAGTGCCAGTATCCCGGCACTTGATTGCAAATCACTTAGGCCGTCTTCTGGCCTTCAACGCTTCCTTTCCAGGACTCTCCGCTGGCGGAAGATGCCTGGTAGTCTCCTATGGCCATATCTCCGTTTAGATTGAGATTGAGCTTATAGAGAGTGATGGTGCTCACTGTGGTTATATCCAGTTCTGCAGTCTCATTCTTCTGGGACGATCCCGATACCGTCACATCGAGTGTGTTATTGCCTTCTCTGATTTTGCCCGCGCCAAAGAGGTCGCTCCCCTTCTGGAAGAGAGTCAATGCCAGATCCCTCTGCACGCTGTCGTTCAATGTGAACGACCAGCTTCCTGCCAAGGATGCAGCTGTTGGCTGGGATGTTGTTGTTTGGGAAGGCGGCAGCTCCGTTGTTACGGGCGGGGTTGCTTCTTCGGTTGATGTAGTATCTTGTGTTGCTGAAGTCGTATCCGCTGTGGTGTCGGCTGTTGACGCCTCGGCCTGATCTCGGGAGGACTTGGCGCTGTTTCCGCCACCTGTGAGTGTGCTGGGGACTGTCCAATCCATCGAGGTTTTGTTCGCATTAAGCTTTCTTTGCAGCGCGGGGGTTGCAGCCATTCCAGGAGGCGGGGTGAGAACTACAACCTCTCCTCCATCGAGCAACTGATCCGCGGTTTGGGTCTGCTGATTTGCCCAATCAGCGCAATGAGCCGTTATCGCCAGAAAGGCGATAAAGAGCATCGATGATAGTATTAACATTTTAAATCTCATGACAATTCGACCTTCTTGGAATGGATTTGAAATCCTGACGAATGGATGCGTCTTCTTGATGAGTTGACCTTCCGTATGCTATTTTGGCGCCCCATTCGCAATTGCTATGAAATTTATTAGTTGATAAGCTTAATGGTTATACGACAAATAGCGTTATTTTCATGCCAATTAATATATTTTTCAAAAACATAACTGTACTTTCCAAGTTTTCTCCTTTATCTATATTTTCTGAATTATATTTGATCATATTTTCATCCCCAAGCTTTTAAGTATATATAGTAATCCGCCATCCGGTATGGGCA
>Ga0208584_1000092_pt1 | contig 12704 bp, 13 predicted proteins | sample NGESurdeep072012_4_FD_184460 | JGI IMG/M metagenome (GOLD analysis project Ga0208584, IMG submission 184460) | Arctic peat soil microbial communities from Barrow, Alaska - NGEE Surface sample 415-1 deep-072012 (SPAdes) | ecosystem: Environmental > Terrestrial > Soil > Wetlands > Peat ...
CGGAGCGCCGACGTGCCGGCCGTCTTCGTCACGATCACGAACAACTCCGGTGGCGGCCAGCCGGTCAGCCTGGAGAACCTGCGGGGGGTGCGCGCGCTGTGCGACCGGTTCGGCGTCCCGCTTTTCCTCGACGCCTGTCGGTTCGCGGAGAACGCCTGGTTCATCAAGCTCCGCGAGCCCGGCCAGGCCGAGCGGAGCGTGCCGGAGATCGTGCGCGAGATCGCCTCGCTCGCCGACGGCATGACCATGTCGGCGAAGAAAGACGGCCTCGCGAATATCGGCGGCTGGCTGGCGATGCGCGACGACGGGGTCGCCGAGCGCTGCCGGAATCTCCTGATCCTGACGGAGGGCTTCCCGACCTACGGCGGCCTTGCCGGCCGCGACCTGGAGGCGATCGCCCAGGGCCTCCGCGAAGTGGTCGACGAGGACTACCTCCGCTACCGGATCCGGTCCACGGCCTACCTCGGCGACGCGCTGGCGGCCGACGGCATTCCCGTGGTCCGGCCCATCGGCGGGCATGCCGTCTACCTGGACGCGCGGGCGCTCCTGCCGCAGATCCCGCCGCTCCAGTATCCCGGCCAGGCACTCGCCGTGGCGCTCTACGCGGAGGGCGGCATTCGCGGCTGCGAGATCGGGACGGTGATGTTCGGTCGACACCCCGATGGGAGCGAGACGCCCGCGGCGATGGACCTTGTCCGGCTGGCGATCCCGCGCCGGACCTACACGCAATCGCACGTGGATTACGTGATCGAGGTGGTCCGGTACGTGGCGAAGCGGGCCGCCGACCTGCGCGGCCTCCGGATCGTCGAGGAGCCGGCGGCGCTCCGGCATTTCACGGCGCGGTTCGCACCCGTCGGGTAGCCAAGTCGCACCCGTCGGGTGGGGCGGCGGGCCGCGGCTCTTGCGCGCCCGGGGTACCGTAGCCGCCATGGTGACCGCTCTCGCCCGCGTCACTGCCAGGCGACGACTAGCCTGACCGCGTTGGAGGCTGGCAGCCTGGCCACCTGGCGGTACCTCCCCGACGACGGCGAGCGCGACCCGCGCACCAACCTCGCCCGGGAGGAAGCGATCGCGCGCCTCGTCGCCGCCGATGCCGCGGCGCCGACGCCCGTCCTCCGCCTCTGGCGAGACGCGCCGTGCGCGGTCATCGGGCGCTTCCAGCTCGCCGCCGCCGAGGTGGACCTCGCAGCGGCGGCGGCGCTCGGTGCCCCGGTCCTGCGGCGGTTCACCGGCGGTGGCACGGTCTGGCATGACCCGGGCAACCTCAATGTCTCGGTCGTGCTCCGACCGGAGGACGCGGTCCTCGCCGCGGATCCGTCGTTGCGGCGGCTCCCTGGCCTCTACCGGCTGGTCCTGGCGCCGCTTGCCGCCGCGGTCCGGGCCCTGGGAGTCGCCGCGAAGATGACCGAGCGCGACATCATGGCGCCCGGCGGCAAGCTCTCGGGCGTCGCCGCGTGGCTCGGCGGGCGCGCGCTGCTGGTTCACGCCACGCTCCTCGTCGACGCCGACCTCGACGCGCTGGCCCGCGTCTGCAACGGCCCGGGCGCGGCCGGCGATCCGCGCTGGGAGCGCACGAAGAGCCGCCGCGTCGGCGTCACCTCGATCGCCCGCGAGCTGGGCGCTGCGCCCGCCGCGGCCGACGTGGAGGCGGCGGTGCTGGCGGCATTCGGCGCGACCCGCATGGATCGCGCCGGCTTCACGCCCGCAGAGGCAGCTGCCACGGAGCTTCTCCTCGCTGACCGCTACCGCGTCCCCACCTGGCACGCGGGGGAAACGGCGGACGGGATGAGCTAGGGCGGGAGTCGACGGTACGTGCTCTCGGCGCGGCGCGCGACGCGGAGCACGACCACGAGCCGACCTTCGTCGTCGACCAAGTGGACCACGCGCAGGTCCCCGACGCGGAGCCGCAGGAACGGGGCTCCGGTGAGAGCGGACGCCCATGGCGGGCGCGGATCGGCTCCCAGCGCCAGGATCGGCCCGCGCAGCCGCGCCGTCGCGTCCGCAGGGAGCTTGCGAAGCTCGCGCTCGGCCGCCGGCGCCAGCTCCACCCGGTACGGGCGGTCCGTCACGTCGACGGTGTGGGGTCGACGGGGTCCGGGTCGCCCTCGACGCCGTACGCTGACTTCGTCTCCGCGGCATGCCGCCGGAAGAAGTCCTCCGCCGCGACGCCGCCGGTCCGCTCATATTCGGCCAACGCAGCCCGCCCGGCGACCGCATCCTCCTGGTCCTCGAGGCGCTCCAGCCAGGTCGCGAGCGCCTCCTCCAGCACGGATCGGACGCTGCGGTCTCCGCGAGCGGCCTCCACCCGGATGGCCCGGTAGAGGTCAGCGTCCAACTCCACGGTCATCTTCATTGACCCATAGTGCTGTATCGCCGTACTCCTGTCAAGTGAGTCCGGCCCCGGGATCGCCTCGCGTGCGCGACCCGGTCGCCCTGCCCAATCCTCTACCCTTCCGCTGATGCGCGAACGCAGGGAAGGACACCGGATCACGCTCGTGCTCGATGGCCTGCCCGTCGAGACCCTGGCCGATCTGCCGCCGAAGCCCGGCCGCCTGTTGTTCGTGGGGCTCAACCCGTCGCCGGTGAGCGTGGACGCCGGCCACTATCACCAGGGCCGGCTGGGGCGGACCTTCTGGCGGCGGCTGGTGACCGCCACGATCCTGCCGCCTGACACCGACCTCAGCGCAGCCGATGACGCGCTCGTCACGGCTGGCCACGGGATCACGGACCTCCTCAAGCTCCCGACGCCGCGCGACACGGCGACCGAGACCGAGCTCCGGGCGGGGGTCGGCCGGCTGTTCCAGAAGGTCGCGCTCTGGCGCCCGGCGGCTGTCGTCTTCGTCTACAAGCGCGGTGCCGAGGCATGCGCTGGCCGGCACATCCCGGAGCCCTGGGGCCGGGTGGACGGGCTCGCGCTGGCCGCCCGCCCGTGCTTCCTGATGCCCGGTCCCTACGCGCCGCGCGAGGACGTGGAGGCGGGGCTCAACCTGATCCGCAACCTGGGCCACGCGATCCCAGGCTGACCCTCGCGTGACGACCGCTCCGTCGGCCGGGCCGGCCGTCAGCCCGGCGATCGGCCCTCGCGGAAGAGCTGTGCGAAGCCCGGATACGGCTGGAGCGGGACCAGGTCGAAATCGATCAGCCCGGCGGCCACCAGCGGAAGGCTGTCGATCGCCGCTCGGGCAGTCGCGACGTCCGGGACCTCGAAGAGCAGGACGCCGCTCGGCCGATCCGCCCGGTAGTAGACCTCGCGCAAGACGTCACCCTGGTAGAGCTCCCAGACCACCCGAGCCTCCGCCGGGCGCAGCTCCGCGAACCGCGGGTCGTCCAGCGCGACCAGGTCGCGCCCCAGCGCCAGCACCTTCATGAGTTCCTCCCGACCTCGTCCACCCGCCCGACGGGCCCGAGACGCGTCACACGATGCCGACCGGCCGCTCGATGGCCGCGTCGGTCCGGAAGCGTCGGTCGACCAGGACCCGGATCACGTACGTGATCTCCAGGCCCGCCCCGTCGAACGACGGCGCGGAGCCCGCCGGGACGACCAACCGCACCTCGGTCGCGCCCGCCGCGAGCCTCGCCGGGTCGATCGGGACCGAGGCGATGATCCCCTCGGTGCCGTTCGGCGCGTTCGTCCGACGGTGAAGCTCGACGCGACCCTTCTGCCCGCCCGGGGCCGACGGCCAGCGAACGCTGATGGCCATCTCCGAGCCGGCAGGGGCGGGCAGCTGCGAGGTGACGCTGATCATGGCGGCGCCGATCGACACGCCTTCCAGCAGGCTCGGGCCCCCCTGCCTGCCGACGCCGGCCCGCAGGAGATCCGGATGCTGGGCGAGCGGCAGGTGGGTCGCCACGAAGTGATCGTGGCCGTGCGGGACGTCCCAGTGAACCTCCAGCGCCCACGCGATGATCGACTCGCCGAGGTGCGCGGTCGGCGGGCCCAGGGGCGGAGCCGGGACCACAAACGGAGCCTCCCAGGTCGCGCCAGCCTCCAGTGTCGCGGGGACGGCCGGCTCGACGAAAGCGTCATCGACGAAGAGCTTGCCTTGGACCTCCACCCAGTGCTCCGAGCTCGTGACGTGCCCCTCGCTGTCGCGGTGATCCTCGGAACGGGCGACCTCGTCCAGCCGAAGCCCCACCAGCCGCAGGGCAGCGCTCCGGGCGACCACCTGCTCGGTCGCGGCCAGGCGGATCGTCCCCGTAATCCCGTCGCCGACTCGCGCGGGTTGATCCAGGTTGATCTCGCCGGCGATCGGCCCGTCGGTCGCGCGGACCAGCTCCTCCGCCAGGACGGTATGGAGGGGGTGGCTTCCCTGTGGCCCGGCGAGCCGCGGGCCGTTGATGGCGTCGAACGGAGACGGCGCCGACCCGCTCCGGTGCACGAGCGAGCCGAGATTCAGATTCAGGTTCAGGGGCATCGTGGCAACTCCCTGTGTGACGAGGACGGGGCGGCGGGAGCGGACGGCGTCGGCTGCCATCCTCTCAGATGCCAAGCCCGCCCACAGCACCGGCGCTCATGTCGCAGGCCTCGCGGCCGGAAGCATCCCTTTCTCAGCCTCTGACCTCGATCCCTCGACTGGCTGCCGCAAGATCGGGCGGATGACCAACGGGAGACGCAGCGACCACTCGCTCCGTCTACGATCGGTCCGTGTGAACGCGATCACGGATGCCCGCGACCACGGGGAGCGCCGGCTCAGACGGCAGAGAATGGAGAGGACGCCACGTCCCAGGTAGTGGCCTTCGTCGTGCTTTCCGTCCCCATCATCTATGTCTCGCGGGCCTCGCTCCGGGCGCCGCGCTCACACGGCTTCTATCGCTTCTTTGCCTGGGAGTCCATCCTCGCGCTCGTCCTGCTCAACATCGCCGTCTGGTTCCACGACCCGTTCACCTGGCAGCAGGTCATCTCGTGGGTCCTGCTGATCGTCTGCTGCGTGCCGCTGGCCTTCGGGGTCCGCTCGTTGATCACCCGGGGAAAGCCGGTGGAGCGCCGAGAGGGCGATGCCTCCCTGCTGGCCTTCGAGAAGACCAGCAGGCTGGTCACGACCGGCATCTACCACTACATTCGCCACCCGCTGTACAGCTCGCTGCTGATCCTGGCGTGGGGCGTCTTCTTCAAGGACCCATCCTGGCTCGGCGCGCTGCTGGCCCTGGCGGCGACGCTGGCGCTGATCGCCACGGCGAAGGCGGATGAGGCCGAATGCACCCGCTTCTTCGGCCCTGCCTACCAGGCCTACATGCAGCAGACCAGGATGTTCGTGCCGTTCCTGTTCTGACGAGGAGCGGCAACTTCGAGGGCGGATTCAGGCGGGCGACGGCGACCACTTGTGCGTCAAGCCCGGTTGGCATGTCCGTCGAGCTCATGCGTGGTACATCCCGGCCGAGCCCTTCGGCCGCCCTTCTGGGCCACTCCGGCTTCGGGTCCCGCGCGCGGCACGCGAAGCGGTAGCGACCGACCGTCAGCCCGGCATACGCAGGCGAACGCCGGCCAGGTCTGCCTCGTTCGCGTCCCGCAGGGCGTTCGTCCGGGCGAAGTCCGCCTCGGCAGTGGCACGCGAGGTGAAGTCGATCCGCGCCGTGTACCGCTGGGCGAATCGCAGCGTGGCGATCAGGCTCGCGAAGTTGGCGTTGTGGGTCGCGGCCTTCATCGCCGAGAGGTAGTTGTTGCGGTAGACGGTCGGGATGATGATCCGAGCCTCCCTCGCGCGCGACAGCTCGCCGTTCATGGTGATCCGGGCGATCCGGCCGTTGCCGTCGTCGAACGGATGGACCTCGGAGACGATGAACCCGAGGTAGACGGCGCGCGCGAACGGGTCGATGAGGCCCGCTCCGGCGTCGAAGCCCCGGCGCAGGGTGTGCTCGACGAGTTGCGGTGCGACGAACAGCGACGATCCGGCCTGGTTGGCTCGCTCCTTGAACTGCCCAGGGCGCTTGTCGGGGCGCGCTTCCATCAGGGACCGATGCCGCGCCTCGAGCAGCCGAACCAGGTCGTCCGCGCTCTCCGGCGTCCTGGCCATCTCGCGCTCGTCCGCGACGATGCGGTAGGTGCCGAGGATATCGTGGGCATCCTGCGGGCGGTTCGACGGGACGACATCGTCGAACACGATGGCGGCGGCCTCGTCGAGGGTGAACTCGGTGCCTTCGATGTAGTTCGAGAAGTAGGCCTCGTAGAAGGGCAGCATCAGACGCCGGCCGGCGTCCTGGGCGAGCAGAGGCAGCGGCTCGGGAGGCGTGTCGATGAGGGCGTGAGCCAGCCCCACGAAGAGCTCGAGGCGGTTGTGGTCGTACGGGACGCCGGTCGCGTGCGCGCGGAGGGCTTCGGTCGAGAGGACCTCGGCCGGTCGCGTGGAGAGGGCTGCCCCGATCATGGCGTCGAGCGTCCGCTGCTCCTTCGTCCAGCCGCCGAGCGGTGCGAGACGGTGGGCATCATCGCGAACGCGCAGGAGGTTGTCACTGCCCTCGTTGACGAGGATGTCGGCGAGCCAGGTTTCGACCTCGGCAGGCGAGAGGTAGCGATCGCGGGAGCGTCCCCCAAGGTTCTCGAGCATCGCCCGTGCGCGCGAGGCCAGCCTGACCGACAGCATGGGGGTGTCGCCGGGCAGCGCCGGTGAGCCGGGGCGCGGCATGATCGTCAGCCCTGGCAGGTCGAGCGGTCGCTTGCGCCCGTGGACCACGGTCAGGATTCCGTCGACGGGACCGCTGCTGCGAGCCGACCGGTCCGTGATGATCGCTCCTGGGAGCTCGTGATCGAGGATCTGCGCCCAGTTCCGGCGCACGGTCTCCTCCGGCGGAGCGGAGGTCCGCGGCGTGTAGATGCCCGGCCCGAGGCGGAACGCTCTGCCAGCCTTGGCCGCCTGTGAGAGGACGGCGCGAGACTGGTCGCCCACGAAGACGACCTCCTGCCACTGGTTGTGCGCTACCCGAGCCATCTGGCTGCCTTCCCCGGAATGTCAATGGTCGATGCCGCTGTGATTGACATTATGGGAGGTAGGTCCCAACACGTCAATCGTCAGGCCACTCAATCGCGACAATCTGAGGGGGTCCGACCCGTCTTGTCGCGAAGTGGTCGGGCGCTCCGACTCACGCTTGGGCGGACCGGCCGCGGCCCATCACCCGAAGTCCGCGCCAGGCTGCGTCAGGGTCACATAGATTCGGGGTGATGAAGCACCTGCGCGTCCTCGAGTCGACCGGCCTCGTGACGACGCGACGCGTCGGCCGCGAGAAGCACCACTACCTGAACCCGGTCCCGATCCGGCGGCTTCACGATCGCTGGCTCGACAAGTACCGGGCGCGGGCCGCCGCCTCGCTGCTCGATCTGCAGCGCGCCCTGGAGCGCCCTGCCACCGACAACCTGGAGGGGAACCCGATGACCTCGACCGCCGCGCCCGCCTTCGTCCACGCCGTCTACATCCGCGCCACGCCCGAGGCGATCTGGCGCGCGATCACCGAGACCGACTACACCCTGCGCTACTACTACGGCAGCGCGATCGAGACCGACTTGCAGGCCGGCTCGCCCTACCGGATGACGATCGACGGCGAGCTCCAGATCGAAGGCGAGATCGTCGAGGCGAAACCGCCCAATCGCCTGGTCCAGACCTTCCACGCCGTCTGGGACGAGGAGGTCAAGGCGGACGCCCCGACCCGCGTGACCTGGGAGATCGAGGAGGCAGGTCCCGGCGTCTGCAAGGTGACGCTGGTCCACGACAGCCTGGTCGCCGGCTCCCCCACCCTCGAGCAGGTCTCCGGCGGCTGGCCGTTCATCCTTTCGGGCCTGAAGACGCTCCTGGAGACAGGGAAGGGGCTCGGCGAGGGGTAACGGAGCGAGCTCGCGCGGGTCTCAGGACGCCTCCCGACATGAACGTTGGGGGCGCCTCTCCTTGACACCGCGGCCGATCGGGTCGAGACTGGAACCTAACCATTCCGTTTCTATAGTTTGTGAGCCGACGATGCCGCAGCGCACCGATAGTCGAGACCTCCTTACGACCGGCCAGGTCGCCACCCTGCTGGGCACGACGCCTCGCCACGTCGTAAACCTCTGCCTCCGGGGCGAGCTGCCCTACACGATGGCCGGCACGCATCGTCGCATCCGCCGCGCGGACGCCCTCGCCCTGGCCGGGCGCCCCGCCGCGAACCATGGCGGGCCGCTCACCGATGACCAACTTCGATCGCTCTGGCTCCACCGGGCCGCGGCGGGCCTCATCGCCAGGGACCCCGTGGGAACCCTCGCGCAGGCACGGGCCAGGACCGAACAGCTGCTTGCCGGCGAGCCCGACGGCGCCCGCTGGTTGCGCCAGTGGCTGGACCTCATAGACCGGGGGCCGGAAGCCGTCATGCGGGCGATGACCTCGATCGACCCGCTGGCGCGGGAGCTGCGCCAGAACTCACCCTTCGTCGGCCTCCTGCCGGACGACGAGCGACGGGCCGTCCTGGAGGCGTTTCGCACCGCAAGGCCCGGCGCGGGCACCGTCCGGTGAAACGTGAACATCTCGAGCACATCCTGCGGGCTGCCTCCCGGATCGTCGACGAGCGCGATTTCCTCGTCATCGGCTCCGCCGCGATTCTCGGGACGTTCGACGATGACCAGCTCCCAAACGAAGCCAGCCGCTCGGACGAGGCTGACATTGCCCCCTACAACGACCCATCGGGCGAGAAGAGCCTCCGGGTCGAAGGCTCTCTCGGCCAGGGGTCGCAGTTCCACGCGACGTTTGGCTACTACGCAGACGGGGTGGACTTCCGAACCGCGATCGCCTCGACGGGCTGGCAGGAACGGCTCGTCTCCTTCGCCACCGAGGGAACCGGCGACGGGCGCGGCTGGTGTCTCGAGCGCCACGACCTTGCCGCGGCCAAGCTCGCCGCGGGGCGCCAGAAGGACTATGAGTTCGTGAGCGCGCTCCTCGATGTCGGCCTCCTTGACCTGACCGTCGTGGCTGAGCGGCTCGAGCTGCTTCCGCGCGACCGAGTTCTCCCCGCGTATCTCGCGAAGGCCAGAGGCTGGGTGAAGGCGCGGGCCACCGACGCTTGACGTCGAGCTTGAGGGGACCGCGATGGCCTGCCGGGGGGCGCAATCCGACTGAACGCGCCCGAGCAGGACCGACGACAATCCGGGCGATGGACATGACTCCCCCACCGGGGGCAGCCCCGCCGGCGGCCGCAGGGCCCGATAGCGCAATCGCAGCGACGGCCGTCGCGCCTCCCGCCTCGCCCGCGCGCGAGACATCGGTCGGCAGCAACCGGCGCCACCTGGCCATCGTGCTCGGCGTGGCGCTCGTCGCGCTGAGCGTGGACGTGATCGCGGCCTGGCTGTCGGGAAGCCTCGCGCTCATCGCGGACGCGGCCCACCGGGTCACGGACGTCATCGGGATCTCGATCGCATTCGGCGCCGCCACGATCGCGGCCCGACCCGCGACCCACTACCGCTCGTTCGGCTACGCACGGGCCGAGGTGATCTCGGCTTGCGTGAACGCCGGCCTGCTGGTCGCGCTCGGCATCTTCATCGGGTACGAGGCGGTGCTCCGAATCGTGGAACCCGAGACGCCCGAGCCGGGCCCGATGCTCTTCGCGGCCATGATCGGGCTGCTCGGTTCCGGCGCCGCCGCGCTGATCATGCGGTCGGAGCACTCGGGCTTTGCGGCCCGCGGCGCCTTCCTCGACGTGCTCGGGGACGCGATCGGCTCAATCGCGGCGATCGTGGCCGCCTTGCTGGTGATCGCCACTGGCTGGGAGTACGCCGACCCGCTCGCCTCGCTGGCCATCGTCATCCTCGTGGTCCCGCGCGCGCTCCTGCTCCTGCGCGACGCGATGAACGTGCTCATGGAGTCCACGCCGCGCGGCCTCTCGCTGCAGGCCGTGCGCGACCGGATCCTGGCGGTGCCGGGCGTGGTCGGGGTGCACGACCTGCACGCCTGGCAGATCACGGCCGGCCTGCCGATGATCACGGCCCACGTGATCGCGGCCGACGGCGCCGACCACCTCCAGATCCTCCACGAGGTCGACACCTGCCTCGCCGACGACTTCGACCTCGGCCACAGCACGATCCAGGTGGAGCATGTCTCGCGACCCATGGAGTCGGACGCCCACGCGTAGTGGGGCGTGCGACTGAAACACGGTCGGCGGGGAGCAGCGGATTCCATCGAGTCACCCGGGAGCGGCCACGGCGAGCTGGTACCCTGGCCGTCGATGGGCGGCGACACGCGATATCCCACACGAGGAGAAGCCGGGCACGGCTGGGCGTCCTCCTTCCCCGACTTTCAGTCCACGCCGGCAGTCAGGATCCGGGGCTCGCTCCAGGATTTCCTACGGGACGTGTCGTCGGAGCAGATCCGTGCCTGGGATCTATCCATCCCACCGTTGCAGCGGGAGGTCAGCGAAGTCCTTCTCGAAGACTCGCTGGCGACTGACTACACCGCCATTCTCGAGTACGAGCTGCCGCTTGAGTTCCGACGCCCCGATGTCGTGCTGCTCATGGGTGGAGCCGTTCTCGTTCTCGAGCTCAAGGGTCGACGGCACGCCAATCGTGCCGACATCGACCAGGCCGCCGGGTACGTTCGCGATCTCAAGGCCTATCACCGCGAATGCGCGGACCGGCCGGTGCATGGCGCGGTGGTCTTGACAGACGCGTCCGGCTACATCGGCTCCGATGCCGGGATCCACGTGCTCGGGATCGACGCGGTCGACAACCTGGCCCACCAACTCGACGTCCACGACGCCCAGGCGATCGTCGTCCCGGGCCGATTTCTGGCGTCGGATGCGTACCGACCGCTGCCTAGCCTCATCGAGTCCGCACGGTCGCTGTTCGAGAACGGCGACCTCCCGCGCATCCACCGAGCGGCTGCCGCAACCGAACCCGCCCTCCGTCGCATCTCCGAGATCATCCATGAGGCGGCACGGACGCGTACGCGACGCCTGATCCTGCTGACGGGTGTCCCTGGCTCAGGCAAGACCCTCGTCGGCCTCCAGGTTGCGCATGCCAGGTGGCTCGACGACTTGGCGGTGGATCGCGGTGACGGCAAGCCATCCGCTCCCGCAGTGTTTCTCTCCGGGAACGGTCCGCTGGTCGAGGTCCTGCAGTATGAGCTGAAGGGCGCGGGAGGCGGAGGGAAGGCGTTCGTCCGAGGTGTGAAGGAGTACGTCAAGACCTACAGCCGCAGTCATCATCTCGTCCCGCCGGAGCACGTCCTGATCTTCGATGAGGCCCAGCGCGCCTTCGACGCGGCGATGGTCGCCGAGAAACACCCAGAGCACGGGGACGGTCTCTCCGAGCCCGAGCACTTCATCGAGTTCGCAGAGAGAGTCCCTGGCTGGTGCGTGGTCATCGGCTTGATCGGGACAGGCCAGGAGATCCACACCGGCGAGGAAGGGGGTTCCATCCAGTGGCGGCGGGCCGTGGAACGGAGCCGCGTCGGAGGTTGGCATACGCATGCCTCGCCGGACCTGAGAAGCGAGTTTGGCGACCTTGATCGTTCATTGATCGAACCGGCCCTTCGCCTGGACGAGGAACTCAGGTATCACGTCGCAGATGACAACCATGTGCACGTTGCCCAGCTGCTCGAGGGCTCCGCTTCTGGCGGGCTGCTGCCACTCGCGCAGGCGCTGGAACAGCAGGCCTACCACCTCCGCATCACGCGTGACCTGGCCGAGGCAAGCGACTACCTGCGGCAGCGCTACCGAGACGATCCAACCGCGAGGTTCGGCTTGATCGCTTCCTCCAAGGACCGGGTGCTCCCGAGATTCGGCGTCAACAACGACTTTCAGTCGACCAAGCGTGTCCACTTCGGGCCGTGGTACGGCGAAGGGGACGGCGACTACCTCGGACGCTCGTGTCGCGCGCTCCGCGAGTGCGTCACTGAGTTCGGTGCTCAGGGCCTTGAACTTGATGCCACGCTCCTGGCATGGGGCACGGATTTCATCCGTGAACGTGGCCGCTGGACGAACGAGTACGCCCGCGGCTACCAGAAACGGTGGATGCTCAAGGATCCATTCCGGCTTCGCCTGAACGCCTATCGAGTGCTCCTGACCCGCGCTCGCGACGTGACCGTCGTGTTCGTCCCGCCCATTCCGGTCCTCGATGAGACCTACGAGTACCTCCGGTCCGCGGGATTCCGAGTGCTCTCCGACACTGTGACGGCCTAGCTGTCACAGCCCGCCGCGAGAGTTCGGGCCATGGACGCCCCCGCCAACGTCGTCACCCTCCCCGCCCCCGCCGGTCGCGTGCCCATCCCGGGCTCGGCGGCCACCAGCCTGCCGCCGGCCGCCATGCCGGTGAGCGCCCCAGCCGCTGCCGCGCGCATCTCGGTCGAGCGCGACCGTGTCGTCGTCGACCGCCTGGTCCTCGTCGATGCCAGCCTGGCCGCCTTCATCGCCGAGCGCCCGGCCGAGGAACGGGCCGGCCTCGTCGAACGCGCTCTCAAGATCGGCCTGACGGCGCTCATGGATGCCGGCGTGACCGTCAACGTCGACGCGGTGCGGGCCGAGTTCGCCACCCTCCTGCGCCAGACGGAGGACGCCAACGCGAAGGCGGCGACCGCCCTGGACCAGCTCCTCCGCCAGAACTTCGCGGACGGCGACGGGCGCCTCCCGCGCACGCTCGAAACCTTCCTGGGCGACCGCGGCAAGCTCCGCTCGCTCACCGACGAGCTCTTCGACGAGACGAAGCGCGACAGCGCCATCGGCCGCATCAAGACGCTCCTCGGCGCGTACCTGGAGGGCGACGG
>Ga0208584_1000093_pt1 | contig 12684 bp, 14 predicted proteins | sample NGESurdeep072012_4_FD_184460 | JGI IMG/M metagenome (GOLD analysis project Ga0208584, IMG submission 184460) | Arctic peat soil microbial communities from Barrow, Alaska - NGEE Surface sample 415-1 deep-072012 (SPAdes) | ecosystem: Environmental > Terrestrial > Soil > Wetlands > Peat ...
TCAACTCGGTTCCGGTTAGGATGTTTCCCCATTGATCCGAGCCACCCATCTGGAGTTTGCAGTTCTTGTGTTCGAAAAGCCAGCAAAAATCATAACCTTGTAGCAGCTGGTAACTGAATTCAGTAAAGGAGATCCCCGCTCCTGATTCCATGCGGTTCTTCACGGAATCCTTCGCCATCATGTAATTTACAGTGAGGTGCTTGCCGACTTCCCGCAGGAATTGGAGAAAACCGAATTCCTTGGTCCAGTCGTAGTTGTTAACCATCTCTGCCGGGTTCACCGGATTTGTAAAATCAAGAAATTTTTTCAGTTGTTTTTTAATGCATTCCTGGTTGTGCCTGAGTATGGTTTCATCGAGGAGGTTTCGTTCTTCGGATTTTCCTGAAGGATCGCCCACCATACCGGTAGCACCGCCAATCAGTGCAATGGGTTTGTGCCCGGTTCGCTGAAAATGTACCAGCATCATTATCGAAGCGAGGTTCCCGATATGAAGAGAGTCGGAGGTAGGGTCATAACCGATATAGGCCACGGTCATTTCCTTCGACAGTTGCTCTTCCGTACCGGGTGTTACATCGTGGATCATACCGCGCCAGCGGAGTTCTTCGATGAAGTTCATCTTTGTTTTTATTTCTGCAAAAATAGGGAAATTAGAGCATTTTTTCGCTTTTCGCTTTTCGCTATTCGCTGTTCGCTGTTTGCCTTTTGCACCTCACCCTTCACTACTCACCATGGCACCACGGCTTCTTCACGCATAAAAAAGTAGGAACAATGCAGGCAGCAGGATCCCGATAAGGGTCAACCAGGCGCCCCGTTTTAATATCCCGTTTTTTCCTTTGAGTACAAACATGCCGGTGATAGCCAGGAAGATCAGTGCAAGGGCATAAAGGTCGGAAAACCAAGTATAGAGCTTCTTGATATTATTGTAATGCAGGAGGTTGAATTCCCGGATCCCGTAGAGTGGTGTTTTCTTCTCCACCTGGGCGGAACCATTGGTCAGGTCTATATAAACAGAACCCATCGATAAGAAGATCTCCAGGGAATTTGTTCCGAGAACATGACTTTTATAATGATCTTTTTCTCCGAGGCGGTCCAGAACAGAAAAAACATACGCCTCAGTCACATTACCGTCCTTAGGTAAAGGAAGAACAACTTCCTTGTAAGATTTGGCGTAATCGGGATGGATAAGATCCCCAGATTTAAAATGATTCAGGACGATCCCCGAAATGGCATAGATCAGCGTCATTCCTATGCAAAGGTAACCTACATCGCGGTGTATGGCATTATTCCAACGCCGAAGCATTTTGATCTGCATGTTTACTTTTTAATCTCCTCAAATTTGCTTGCCTCGATGGAATAAAAGGAGAGATGATCCTTGCCGCTGTTTTTAAGGTCCTCACGAAGCGAATTGATCTGGTCCAGTTTGTCCTGTGTGCCTTGGTCTTCATGCCCCTTTGCACCGGTGTGGACTCCGGCATCGTGGTTTTCCTCGGGTTTCTTTACTTCATTCTCCCATTCATTCAGGTATTTTTCATCGATCTTTTCTTCTTTCAATACTCCGAGAACACGTAAACGGCTTCCGATCAGTTTTTCGTCGAATTTGGGAATGTCTTTCCCTGCAGTCACTTCAACTCTTACACTGTCGTTTTTGTCGACAAGGAACATACGTTTACCGCCATGCTTGCAGGTATGAAGAACGGTGCCTTCAATGACCACGGTTTTTTCGACTATACCGGCAGCCTGCTGCTCAAAAGAAGCGACGGCTACTTTGACGGCATCCCCGGGATCGAGTCCTTTTGAGCCCATGTTGCAGGCCGAAAGGATCAATACCATGATTTCAATTGAAAAGAGTAGTTTTCTTGTCATAATCAGTTTGGTTGGTTTACGGTTTTATGCAAAGATGGAAAAAATCAGGGTCAAAACAAAATCACTGGCGAACTTACCACTCAATCTTTGGTAAGAATTCATATAAACGATTTACGAGTTTCGATTGAATTTTACGATTGACGATTGACGATTGACGAATTCCCTTATGAAAAATCGTAAATCGAAAATCGTCTAATCGTAAATAACTTTGCTGATTCATCCCTGCATGGGTATTTCCATCAGCAGGATCTCGGAGTTTTCCAGGGCCGTTAAAGAAAGGGAGGGGGTATCGCGGAATCCGCCTCCGTCGCGCCGGTCAAGTTGTGTTCCGGAGATCATGGCCGATCCTTCCATCATGAAAACATAGGCGCCACTTCCGGGTTTCTGAAATAAGTAATCCACCGAATTTCCATTCTCCAGTGAAATCAGCGAGAACCATGCATCCTGGTTGATCCATACTGCTTCGCTCTCCGTCGGCGATACAACACGTTGCCAGCGGTTTTTCCTTCCGGCAGGGTCATATGTTTTCTGATCGTAACGGGGGGTGATGTTCTTCAGTTTCGGATAGACCCAGATCTGCAATAACCGTAAAGGATGATCGGGATCAGGATTGTATTCCGAATGAAAAATTCCGGTTCCTGCCGACATGATCTGTACATCCCCGCTCAGGATCAGCATTGTATTTCCCATGCTGTCCTTGTGTTCCAGTTTCCCTTCCAGGGGGATGGTAACGATTTCCATGTTATCATGCGGATGACGGTCGAAGCCCATTCCGGCATCGATAAAATCATCATTCAAAACCCGCAATGCACCGAAATGAACTCTTCCCGGATCATAATAATTTGCAAAACTGAAGGTATAGTTGGTTTTCAGCCAGCCATGATCGGCATGTCCGCGTGTTCCAGCCTTATGAATAATAGCCTGCATCTTTTTTGTGTTTTGAAAACCAGTGAAGATCAGCTCTTCGCCAATTCTACGTTCATCATTAGTTTTATTTCATCTGCAACGACGATGCCACCCGCTTCGGTGATGGCATTCCAATGCAATCCGAATTCCTTGCGGTTAATCTTACCCGTCAGCTCAAACCCGGCCTTAGTATTTCCATATGGATCTTTTACGATTCCGCCGAATTCGCCTTCCATTTCCACCTGCTTTGTCGTTCCGCGGATCGTAAGGTCGCCGTTAAGTACAAAACCGGAATCTCCTTTTTTTCGAAGACTTTTCGAAACAAAAGTGAGTTCAGGATGATTGGCGGCATCAAAGAAATCGGGTGATTTGAGATGGTTGTCGCGGTCGGGCTGTTTCGTGTTGATGCTGTTTACATCTGCCCTGAAATCGATCCGGGCATCGGTAAAATCATCCCTGTCAGAGTAGACGGTTGCGTCAAACTTGTCAAAGCCTCCGGTAACATTTGATATAACGAGGTGTTTTACTTTAAAGTGAATTTCACTATGTGCAGGGTCGATGACCCACTTTGTTTTTTCTGCCTGATTCATGATGTTATTGTTGTTTGGTTTATGACGACAAAGGTAAGCCCACATGGAAGGCCGGAAAATGGCAAAACACAGGGAAGTATGGTATAAATCGTGGATGGCTTACAAATGGTGCGCTTCCCTGAATTCGCCGATGGAATTCCCGGTGAAGGTTTTGAAGAATTTGCTGAAATGCGACGGGTCATCGAAACCCAGTTCATAACCGATCTCCTTGATACTTTTACTGGTAAAAAGAGACAGGCGCTTGGTTTCAAGGATCAGCCGGTTTTGGATGTACTCCTTGGCAGGTTTATGAATGGCGGAATTGATCACTTCGTTGAGGTAACCCGGTGAAACATTCAGTTCCCGTGCATAATCCTGCACCTGGTGCCATTCGGTAAAATGCTGTTCCACGAGTCCTTTGAACCGCTGAATCAGCGAGCGCCCAACCTCGATGCTCTGGGTATTGCTGTCGGGGAATAAAGAACAATGTCCATTGCACGCGATGAGGAATAGCTTCAGGTAGGCACCGATGGTCTCGAATTTCATTTCATCTGAGGATTCAAAGGCTTTGTTCATCGCATCGGCGAAAGTCATCAGCTGTAATGAAACCGTTTCGTTCAGCGGCAGGGGTGGTGTTTCATCGCTGTCGCGGAACAACCTCAGGTTTGAAATGAAGTCTTCACGGATGCTGTTCTTTTGAAGAAATTCCGGGGTAAAGAGGATCACGAGGCCTTTTGGCCCCGGGTCGGTGACGACTTGGTGAACCTGCAACGGACTCACAAAGAAAATTGAGCGGGGTTCAATGGGATACTCGTGAAAATCGATGATGTGCTTTCCTGTGGCGGTGAATGACCAGATGATGGAATAATAATTGTGCCGGTGAGGATCGTCTGCAATACCTCCCTGTCTTCGGTCGATCTCTTCCATGGTGCGCATCACGAAAGAAGCCGGGGCACCTGCATGAAGAAGGTCGAGACTATATATTTTCTCTTTCACTTTACAGGATGTTGACGAACAGGGAAACAGTTCAGGGCTTCCTTTTCTGACGGTCCTGGAATTGCGCTTTCATTTCCTTAACGGCATCCTGGTATTGCTTGAACAGCTTCTTGTTGTTGAGCAGTTTTTCGACTTTGGCGTCCCGGGCTTTTTCAAGGGGATCCAATTTGGATGCGTCGCGAAATGCCTGCTGGGCGCGTACATCATCATAAAATTTGGTGTAGATGGTGATGATATCCGCTTTTTGCTGCTTTGTGAAGCTGACCGTTTGTGAGATCCGGTCGACTGTGTTTTTTGCCCTGTCGGCAGAAGGCATAGGCTTCCTGTCCGGATGCTGGGCAAACATGTTTAGTGCCATGATCAGGGCGAACATACCGGATAAGAATACTTTTTTCATTTTTTCCTTTTGTTTATGTAGCATACAAATCTACTAAAAAGAACGTCGAAATGAAAAATTGATTTTACAGGGCAGGAAATTATTTAGAAACGACAAACGGTTTATGGTATTTATGGCAGATCATCTGTGCAACCGTTCGGGCTGATTTGATGGCAATCGGCAATCCTCCTCCCGGCTGGGTCCACTGCCCGGCCAGATAAAAGTCCTGAAGCCCGGGAATAACGGCATCCACAGGCGAAGGTGCGATGATGTTTTTGCCCGGTAACCATCCCTGCGTGCTTCCCTTCCAGTTGTTCGTATACCGGTGATATGTAGCAGGAGTGGCAATATCCATCTCTTCGATGGCATCACGGATCCCGCCGAACTTCTTTTCGAGGATCCCGATGATCTCCTCTGCAAATGCGGTTTTCTGCCTTTTATATTCTTCCGGATCCGATCTTCTCAGGTCGATCCAGTGATCCCCGTTCTTTGAATAAAATTTTACTGTAACCACACACTTGCCTTTCGGCGCCAGGGTGGGATCATAGTTGTAACAATGCACTTCAATCCTTGAATACTTTGTTCCATCAGGCGAAATCAGGTCCCTGGAAATCGGGAACCGCAGCATGTGCGGAAGCTCTTTGAATGAACGGGAAACCCCCAGGGAAAGAAGGAATGCGGAGTAATATACTTCCAGGTTCCTGTGTTCCTTCAGGGCAAGGATCGTTTTGTCCGTATATTTTCCCTTCAACGCTGTAAACAATGTATAATGCCAATCGGCAGCAGAAATGGTGATTGCGGAGGGAACCTTCGTGCCATCCGACAGCACAACTCCTGTTGCACGACCGTTCTGCGTAACTATTTCATCGACGGCTAAGTTGTAACGGATCTTACCGCCAAGGCCAAGGTATCTTTCTTCAATCTTCCGGGCAAAGTTCAGTGATCCGCCAACCGGGTAGCCAACACCCAATTTGTCGTTAAAAGCCAGGGGCAGGGTGATGACCAGCAATGGCGCCTCGTCGCCATCGAAAAGCAACTGAAATGCCTCTTTCAGGAATGGATTCTTCAACTTCCGGGCAAAGCTGAAATTCGTCTGTTTCTGCCATCTCATCAGGAAGAACAATAAAGGAAGATGTTTGACGAATTTTATTTTTTGCCAGAAAGGAAGCAACCCAGGAACTGATTGGACCATTGGCGGGATCTCATAGCCCTGGATCTTCCGCATTGAGCGGATCAGTTTTTTTATGACGGCACTATCCTCAGGAGCAAGATCGACCAGGTAGGATGATAACCGGACGAGGTTGGTATAGAGATGAAACACCTTGTTCCCATAGCGATCGGGGTTATCCTTCACTTCAAGATCCATCCTTACGTCATGATTCAGGAATTCGATGGACGACATGTCGATCAGTTCCGACCAGAGCAGGTAAAACGGGTTGCTCGGGTTGGATCCAAGTAACCAGTGAATGCCGCCATCGAAGGTATATTCCCCTCTTTTCCAGCTGGTACAGAGTCCACCCGGACGGGAATGTTTTTCGAAGATCTCCGTTTCAAATCCGTTCATCTGCAGGTAACAACCCGCCGACAAACCGGCAACTCCTGCGCCGATAATACTTATTTTCATCCTGGGAAAATTATAATTAAGGGCAGTTTTGTTCCACCAGCATCAGCTTTGAAATATCAAACCCATTTTCCTTTGCTTTATCAAGGAGATGCCTGTAATCGGCCTCTTCCATTGTTTTTGTACGGCTGAGTATCCACAAATCCGGTATTACAAAGATAGTACTAAAATCATCTTTCCGCCTTTACGCTCATCAGCTTACAAGTTCCCCAATCACCATTCGCCAATTCTCCAGTTTACCAGTTCACCAGCTTGTTTTACTATCTTTGCACCACTAAAATTTCTAAACATGATATTGGTTACCGGAGGCACAGGACTGCTTGGCTCACATGTTTTGTATGAACTTGCCCGGCAAGGAAAAAAAGTGCGGGCAATCAAACGAAAAAGCAGCGATACCGACATGGTACGAAAAGTGTTTGCCTATTATTCAGAAAAACCCGATGAACTGCTGAAAAACATCGAATGGTTTGATGCCGACCTGATGGACTTCGGCGCCATCGGGGATGCGCTGGAAGGGATCAAAGAGGTTTACCATGTTGGCGCGGTGGTCTCGTTCTACCCGAACGTTCACAAAGCCATGCTGAAGGTCAACATCGAAGGCACGGCAAACATGGTGAACCTTTCTATGGATAAAGGAGTTGAGAAGTTCTGTTACGTCAGTTCGGTGGCAACGCTCGGCCGCGGGCTAAACGGCAACCCGACGAGTGAAGAAGATTACTGGGTGACCTCCCGGAAGAATACGACCTATGGCATCAGCAAATATGGAGCAGAACGGGAAGTATGGCGTGGCATGGAAGAAGGACTGAATGCAGTGATTGTGAATCCGGCGTTCATCCTTGGGCCGGGATTCTGGGCCGATAACTCAGGCCTTTTCCGGCTGGTCTGGGAAGGCCTGAAATACTATACCGATGGCATCAACGGGTATGTGGATGCCAGGGATATCGTGAAGGCCATGATTCAGCTTATGGACCGGAACATCTTTAACGAACGCTTCATCCTTTCGGCTGATAATATCTCCTACCAGCAGCTTTTCGGGATGATGGCCAAGTACCTGGAAAAACCGGCGCCTGCCGTTAAAATCCCCAATTTTATAACCGATGTGGTTTGGAGAATGGAAGTAGCGCGGACCTTTCTCACACGGTCAACACCTGTCCTTACAAAAGAGATGGCGCATACCATGCGGCAGAAGTATTCCTATACCCATGAAAAACTCCAGAAAACACTCGGTTTCGAATTTACCCCGCTAGAGCAGTCGATCAGGGAGATCTGCGGGTTTTATTTGAAGGAATTAGGCGAGAAAGTCACAGAGTGACAAAGTCACAAAGTCACAAAGTAAGTTCAATTTCCGATTTACGATTTATTTAGCGCCCTTAGCGTCTTCGCGTCTTGGCGGTGAAAGAGTCTTACCAACAAAGGTTTCTCGCAGAAAAAAACTCACTAGCTCGCCAGCTCGCCAACTATTCCGGTATATTGTTCCGGTAATGCTGGTACCGCTCCAGAATATTCTCCACAAACCTGCTGGCGCCGGCATATATGGAAAAATCGTTGCTTGAATCGAGAGAAGGATTCGGGTCTTTCTGGGAACGGCGGGTAAGATAATAACCCACATTCCCATTCCATTTGTTGGGATTCTTCCCGTATTTTGTTGCCCGCTCACGGGCCGAAAGCACCTTCCCGAGCCCGACATTATACGCCGCAAGAATGAAATTGATTCGTTCCCGTGGATCCGGTATTTCTGATGAAAGCTGGCTGTCTAGCCATTTCAGGAATTTTACGCCGGCAGCCAGTTGTTGCGCTGGAGTTGAGATGCTGTCCATCCCGAACTTATTGGCCGTTTCGGGCATCAATTGCATGAGGCCGGTGGCATTCCGCGAGGAAACGACACCCAGGTGGAAATTCGATTCTTCGTAGATCAGCGAAGCAAGCAGGCGCCAGTCCCAGGAAATATTTTTGCTCAGTTTCCGAATCACATCATCGAATGGAGATAACTTATTCCCTTTTACAGAAAAGAAATCATTCCGGAAATAATTAGGAACGCCGGGGTTGTCGAAATAGGTTAAGTAGGTTTGCTTGAATTCCCTGGTCTTTTTGATTTCCGTGATCCACTCGTTGATCTTTCTCAACAGGGAATCGCTCGAATGAACCACGGCCCAGCCATAATTATGGAAACCGGAAATGGAATATTCTGCATCAAGGTTGGGGTAGGCCCGTTTCACCATCATCGCCACATTCTCATCGCAAATGGTATAGTCGATCTTTCCCTCCGCAACCATGCCGATGAGTTTCTCTGCATTTTTTTCAGTTTCTTCAATCACGGTCAGGTTCCGTCCTGCCCTGCGAAGGAAACGAGCCAGCAAAGGCTTTTTAAACAGGTTACGCTGGATGTAAAGGATGTCACCCGAAAAATCGGAAGGCGACTTTATCAGCTTGGCGGCTCCTGTTTTTTTGCCCCCGGTGGGTTTTCGCTGGACCAGCACCAGCCGTGTTTCCAGCAGGGTTTGCGAAAAATGGACCATCCGCTTGCCTTCTCCCGTTACCGGCAGGTTGCAGGCGATAATATCACCTACATTCATATCCAGGTAATAATAAAGTTTGGAAATATCATTCGTGGCAATGATCTTCAAAGGTACATCCAGGTAATCGGCGAAGGAACGGAGAAGACTCAACTGGAATCCCATCGGCTCACCGCGGTAAATGAAATAATCCAGCGAATTCTTATCGGTAAGAGCAACCATGTAACCTCTTTCCCGGATTTTCAGGAAAGCATCCTTCGCAGGATCTTCATCCTTCATATGATAAAACTGACGTGCAACAGCCAGCCCGATCACGATAAACAACAGGGGAAGAAGGATCCACCTGTTTCGTTTTCGGATACGGATATTTTTCCAGCGTTGCATCTATATCAGGTAACTTTTCGGTAGCGCCACACGGCGAAACTTATGATGGCCATCGCATAAACAACCAGGGAATAAAAGGATTCCCTGATGTCATGAAAGTCTGATCCTTTCAGCATCACCATCCGCATGATCCGGATGAAATAGGCGATGGGATTAATCCGGTCGAGGTTCTGCGCCCATACCGGCATGCTTTCGATCGATGTGAAAAGGCCGCTCATCAGGATGAAGATCACCATGAAGAAAAAGGAAACCAGCATCGACTGCTGCTGGGTATTCGTCATCGTGGAAATCAGCAACCCGAATCCCAAAATTACAAATATATAAACAGCTGCCGAAAGAAATATCAACCAGAGGCTGCCGATAATAGGAATGCTGAAGAGCAGCTTCCCGATGATAAGGCCGAATGCGAGTTCGAACAGGGCGATGATCCAGAAGGGAAGCAGCTTCCCGGCAATGAATTGCACCTTGCGGATCGGTGTAACATTGATCTGTTCAATGGTGCCGATCTCTTTTTCCCTTACAATGTTCATCCCCGATAAAAGGAAAGCGATGATCGTAACAAGCAGACAAAGGATGCCGGGAACCATATAGGTTTTGTAATTCAGCTTCGGGTTGTACCAGTAACTGGAGGAAACATGGATGTTGCGTGTTGAGGCCAGCATGGCAGGACTCAGAAAGTCGACCAGGAGCTCGCGGTTGAAATCGAGGATGATCATCATGGAATAAGCGTTGATCAGTCCGGCGCTGGCGCCATTGATGGCATTGATGACAACCTGTACCTTGGCAGTATTTTCTTTTACCAGGCGCCGCTCAAACCCGTAAGGGATATGAAGAATCATATCGACGTTTCCCTTCTTCATCTCTTTCTGGGCCTCCTTATCGGAAAAGGAAGTATGAGTGATAATAAAAAACGGGCTTCCTTCAAATTTACTGATCATTTTTCGCGAGGAAGATGACATATCCAGGTCGATGACCGATACCTTGATGTTCTTCATCTCAAATGTGGCGGCATGCACGAGGATGATCAGTTGGATCAACGGCACCACGAAAATGATCGGCAGCATCATCCGGTTGCGGAAAACCTGGATAAATTCTTTCTGGATGATGAAAAGGATCGTATTCATGTTGCCTTATGCTAAACGGATCTTGAATTTCTTGATACTCATCATGATAAATGCCACGGTAAACAAAACCAGGATGAGGGTTTCTTTCCAGACGTAAATAAAACCATTGCCTTTCAGCATGATGTCTTTGATGATGGTGATGAAATACTTCGGCGGCATCAGGTGGCAGAGCACCTGTAGGATGACCGGCATGTTCTCGACAGGGAAGATAAATCCCGAAAGGAGAATGGTTGGCAGCATCAGCGCTACCAGCGAAACCGTCATGGCAATTTGCTGGCTGCTGGTGATGCTTGAGATGAGGATTCCCAATGACAGGGCCATGGTGATGTAGAGCAGACTTTCCGCCAGGAGCAGGATCACATTGCCTTCGATAGGCACGCCGAAGACGAATTTTCCCATTCCAAGAATGATGCAGGAATCGATAAAAGCCAGCACTACATAGGGAATTACTTTGCCGGTGATAATCTGGATCGGGCGTAGTGGTGACACCAGCAGCAGTTCCATGGTACCAAGTTCTTTCTCGCGGGTGATGGAGAGGGAGGTCATCAGTGCAGAGATCAGCATTAGCAGCATGGCCATGATGCCGGGAACGAACATGAAGACTCCCTTCAGTCCGGGGTTGTATTGCATCCGCACTTCGGGAATGATGCGCATCGGCACCTGTTCAATATTGATGGATATTAGATAATTGTTTATGATGCCGGAAGCATAGTTTACCAGGATGTTTGCGGTATTCGGGTCGGAGGCATCACCCAGGATCTGGATATCGGCTTTTCCTTCCCGCTGCAGCTTTTCTGCAAAGTTGCTGCCGAAGACAACAACCAACTTGGTCTTCCCTTCACGGAATGTCGGGGCGATCTCGGAATAGTTTTTAAGGTTTTTTTCCAGGATAAAATATCCCGAAGAGAGGATCTTCTCTGAGATCTTCCGAGTCACTTCATCTTTCGAAGCATCGTAGATGGCGATCCTCGCATCTTTGATCTCATTGGTGATCACATATCCAAACAACAGCAGCTGCACGGCGGGCATCCCAAAGAGGATCAGCAGGGTACGGTAATCCCTGAAGATATGATAAAACTCCTTGATGACAAACCCGATAAACCGATTCATGCGCTTTTCTTGTTTTTTGCGTAGCTGTAGAAGAACCGCCAGGCCGAGACCAGCAGCGGGATTCCCATGCAGAGGAAAAAGGTATAGATGATCTCCGGGTTCACCAGTCCGGATAACCTAAGCGTGACCCCTCCGCTGATCATGATCGCCATCAGGAGGTAACTCCGGAGGTTGAAGAAGGAGAAGAAACAGGGATTGTCGATCTCGATCAGGTTGATTCTTGTGATGTGTTTTTTTGAGATCCGTGCAAAAAGAAGAATGTAGAATAAGCTGCCGAACCCGATCCCGATCCCGATTTCCATTGCCAGGTTATGATTTACACCGATGAGGTGGATCAAAGAACGTGAGATCAGGATCCCGCCGGCGATGCTCCATGCGCACCCGGCAATCAGCAGGAGAGTCCTTTTGGGTACGGCCGGCTTTATCTTTTCGAGAAATTTCATTATTTTCATTTCGTCTCAGGCTACTGTTTTTGCTCTTGCAAGTTTCAGGAAGACTTCGTTCATATTGGCTGCTCCGTAAGTTTTCTTTAAGGCTGAAGGAGTATCCAGCGCAGCTATCTTCCCGTCGACCATGATCGTAACGCGGTCGCAGTATTCCGCTTCATCCATGTAATGTGTCGTAACGAATACCGTGATGCCATCCCTTGCCGCCTCATAGATCAGGTTCCAGAACTGCCGGCGTGTGATGGGGTCGACGCCCCCGGTGGGTTCATCCAGGAAGACGATCTTGGGATCGTGAATGATCGCTACGGAGAAGGCCAGTTTTTGTTTCCATCCCTGCGGTATTTCACGGATCAGCTTATCCCTTGCAGCTTCCAGGTCGAGCCGTTTCATCAGCATTGCGGCCTTGGTCGCGATCTCTTTTCTTCCGAGTCCATAGATCCCGGCATAGAAGCGGATGTTCTCGTAAACAGTGAGATCGTCGTACAATGAAAATTTCTGGCTCATATAGCCGATGTTCCGCTTGATATGGTTGCGCTGGGTGTAAATATCAAAGCCGCCCACCTTCACCTCCCCGGATGTGGGATACGACAACCCGCAAAGGATACGGATCGCCGTGGTTTTCCCCGCGCCGTTCGCCCCCAGAAACCCGAAGATCTCGCCTTTCCTGACCTCAAAGTTCAACCGGTCATTTGCCACAAAATGCCCGAATTTTTTGACCAGATTTTTGACCGTTATAATGTTTTCGTTGTTCACTGCTTAAAAAATTGCCATTCGCT
>Ga0208584_1000094_pt1 | contig 12682 bp, 13 predicted proteins | sample NGESurdeep072012_4_FD_184460 | JGI IMG/M metagenome (GOLD analysis project Ga0208584, IMG submission 184460) | Arctic peat soil microbial communities from Barrow, Alaska - NGEE Surface sample 415-1 deep-072012 (SPAdes) | ecosystem: Environmental > Terrestrial > Soil > Wetlands > Peat ...
GCGGCTTCGTCAAGCCGAGGTACGCTAGGCAAAAGACCCTTTTTTCAGTTGGACAGCTTTTTGCACGGAACGCGGTCAGCATAAAAAGAGCGAGCACTTCGCTCTCGACTTCCGGCGACACGTCTACTCGACGGGTTCGCAGGAAACGCGTAGCCAGAACCGTTGAATACAATTACACTCGCCTAGGCGTGAATAGTTTGGCTATACAATGAGACTTTCACCCTTAACGTGCGCCTGTGGTGGAAATCTGTTGTTGTTTCAATCAAGCCGTTGCCGAAAAAAACTTAGAACTTGCAGAGTTGCCTTTTTCCGCTATTTTTTAAAATCATCCATGGTTGAAATAGCAATGAAAAGGGCAAATAAGGGCTTTTTGCGACATTTTGGAGATACGGAAAAGGCAAAGCTCTTCAACAATGAATGCGATGTTCATTGCGCTTTTGATCATCCTGACCATATTTATGGTACTAAGACCACTTACGCTGACAAGGGAGAAGAATGACATCGGTCGCGATTGAGCAAGCATACGCACGCCTAGGCGATTTCAGGCTGGAAGATGTCAGCGTCAGCGTCGACAGTGGTGAATTCTTTGTCATTCTTGGTCCTAGTGGCGCTGGGAAAACGGTCTTGCTCGATCTGATCGCAGGATTCATTTATCCGCGACATGGGCGGGTGCTTCTCGACGGAGCTGACGTATCCTTTTTACCGACAGAGCGGCGGCATATCGGCTACATGTTCCAAGACTACGCCTTGTTCCCAAACATGAGCGTATACAAGAACATCGAATTCGGTCTGAGATATACGAAGATGCCCGATCATGGACGAAGAATCGAGGATATCATGGAACTGGTGGGGATTGCTAAACTCAGAGACAGAGCCCCTACCACGCTGAGCGGCGGAGAGCAACAACGAGTGGCTCTCGCTCGATCGTTGATTCTTGAACCGCGCGTTCTCCTTCTCGATGAGCCACTAAGCGCTCTCGACAGTCGATCGCGAGATTTGCTTCGCGAAGAACTGAGAGACGTGATTGATCAGTTTGAGATTACGGCCTTGTTCGTAACCCATGACCAGTCTGAAGCCCGGTTGCTGGCAGATCGGCTCGGGGTCATGTATGGCGGCCGGCTCATACAAACCGGTTCGGTGCATGAAGTCTTTGACAAACCCGAGGACGAACGGGTTGCCTCGTTTGTTGGGATGGAGAACCTTTTTGAAGGTGCCGTTGTTTCGCAGAAAAACGGGATTATTACCGCTGACATTGGCAACGCCACGATTGAAGCCGTCGCAAACAATGAAAGAGGCGACAGGGTCATCTTAGGGATCAGACCGGAAAACATTACCGTCATGCTCGAACAGGTCGTCAGCAGCGCACGGAACACTTTCAACGGAACGGTCAAGCAGATACTCTACCTCGGACCTGTCAATAAGGTGATTATCGACTGTGGGTTTTTACTAGCGGCGTACGTCACAAACATCTCCACGGAAACGCTCAGACTTGATAGGGGCAGCGAAGTCAGCGTCGCTTTTAAAGCAACGGGGGTAAACGTGATCAGCAAGGGACAGCAGCGTCGCAAAAGTGCATTACGCTAAGCGCAGAAGCACGTGCACTCCAGTCGTGCAAAATGTAGACGAGGTCGCTCGCTGTGGCCCATGGTCCGACTCGACAAGAAAGCAGCAAGTGGAACTCTCACAGAATCACTCATCAGCTTCCTTGACCCGCGAGTTCCTGCACCCGAGGCTCGCAGAAAACCCTCTTTTTGGGGTTCCTCTTTGAATCACAACGAAAGCAGCCGTTCGCGATAGCGCTGTAACTCCACTTCGCGCTCATCAGAAGAGAGCGAGCGGACGCCATAAGCAACAAACGGGGGCAAGACTTCGATGCCAGCCGTCCGGAACATGTTGCGAGCGAACGTAAGCAGGACGTTAATATCCCCCGCTGGTCCGTCGGGAGCGTACATCGCAGCACCTCCCCCCGTCGTAAATGCCAATAACGCCTTCTTGCCCGAAAGCAGCGGGTCATAGGTCGCGAAGTTTACCGCTATGCCATTGGCCAAGACGCGGTCGCACCACCCCTTCAAGATCGCCGGGAAAGACTGCCACCAGAGAGGAAATTGGAAAATGACGAGATTGGCCCAGTCAACTTTCTCAATTTCCTTCGCGATATCATCAGCGAAGGATCCTCTCATAGCAGCGTGGTACTGTTCGTTGATCGGATCGAAGAAATTCGGATTTTGTCGCTCTTTGAAATCGTGCTCATCCAGCGTTGCCTTAAAATGCATAGCATAAAGATCTGAGACCTGTACTGCGTGCCCCGCCTCGGTTAAAGTGTCGACGGCAGCCTCTCGCATCGCTGCATTAAATGAGCGCGGATTTGGGTGCGCATAGACGATAAGTACGTTCATTTCTTACCAGCTCCTCGCATGATTTAGGCTTCTAGTGGGATTAATTTTGCATATATATAAAAAGATTTAGCATTTTTTGTGGGGCTGGAACTCCCTTCCTTTACGCTTTGCGGAGACCTACCCGAACATGAAAGATAAGACGTTGATTGAGACACGAAATGGACGACGTCCTTACACAGCAAACTTGACAGGGGCGTACAAAGTCGATATTGGGATTATCTGCGTCGTAGACGGCACAAATAGAAAGACAACAGTACCAGTGCTCAACACTTACAGTTGAGCTAGAGCGACGCAAAGGTTACTAAAGGGAAAATTTAGCCGATACGTGCATTTGTTTGTTCTATCATCTAATTAGTCGGTTGAGTTGCGGAATGAAAACAGCACGGTGCTAGCGGCTTGTGTAGCGATCTTCGCAATACGGCTCGCAAAATCCGACTGGCCTTGTGCGTCGCAATTATCATCAAACTAGACGAGCGCAACGATCACTGGCAGCAGCAAAAAGAGTAAGCGTTGGCGTTTACGAAATAGTGCAGCCACACGAGATGACTACGAGCTCGCTGAGGAGCGCGCAAAGAAGAACCAGTACAAGCTTTTTTGTGTTCATAGCTGGTCTTCTTTGTTCTTGGTCAGTATTTTGGAGGGAACGCCTTCCCGTGTGGCCACAATGCTTCACGGCGTTCGCGTTATTCAACGTCGTTAAGCTGGTGAAATAAGCAACGGTTTTGTCTCGTTGCTTTGTGAATAGTATAACGTTGGTTATACTTAAGCGTTATTACCAGTCAGTAATAACGCTTATATAGCACAAAATACATGTTACTTCCAAGGTTTGGGACATAACGCAACTCCCTTACCTTATCTCCCAAATTTGTTAAAAAAGTGGCGGCATGTGCACAGCGTGCGCGTATATCATCTTCTTTGGCTAGCAGTCGTCGTACATGCGCGTTGTGTTTTTCCGTCACATACATCTTCTCCTGAGCAATTGCTTTCAAGAGGAGCAACCGCGAAAACAGACAGCCAGAATATTGCAAGGACAAGTGATAAGAACCCGCAGGTTAAGCTGTAAAAGGTGACATAAAATGCCTCTTAGCATACGTAACCAATTTCCCGGTACAGTCAAAGAAGTAAAGTTGGGCGCTGTAATGGCCGAGATCATTGTAGACGTTGGTGGCGGTAATCAGTTCGTTTCAGCCATCACTAAAGATGCCGCAGAGGACCTCTCACTCAAAGTCGGCGATCAAGTGACTGTGCTGGTGAAATCAACATCGGTTATGATTCAAAAATAATATTGAACGCTGAAAACCGGCTTGACTTCCGTGCAAATGAGAACGAAATAGCCCTTAAGCGGGATACCACGCACATCTTGTCGAACGTTATGCTCCGACGGCCACAGCTCACACGCAGACAGATGGTGTCGAAGGAGTTCTAGGAGGAACGCCTGTGGCTCTGCAGAAGATGCTGATCTATGGAGAATGGGTTCCTGCGGCAGCAGGCCGTTCCATTAGCGTCTATAACCCAGCTACGGGCGAGCTTGTAGACGAGATTCCTGCAGCATCGGCTGAAGACGTAGCCACCGCCGTTGGGGCCGCGCACTCCGCCTTTCCTGCATGGGCACACACGCCTGCTGTGAAGCGCGCCGAACTGCTCGACAGGTCACGCCATTCACTACTCTCTCGCCGGGAAGAAATTGCGCGGCTAATCACAGAAGAATGTGGGAAACCTTTACGCCAATCACATGGCGAAGTCAACGTAGCAGCTGATTTTATCCGTTGGTACGCCGAAGAAGGAAGGCGTTCGTACGGAGAATGGATTCCCGATCCTCTTCCAGACCGACGCTTGCTGACAATTCGACAACCGATAGGCGTCGCTGCAATCATTACTCCTTGGAATTTTCCTGCCTATATGGTTGCGAGAACGGCCACCGCAGCCTTGGCCGCAGGCTGCACAGTCGTCATAAAGCCAGCCAGACAAACCCCCCTCACAGCACTTGCTCTGGCTCGTGCGTTCAACGATGGGGGAATACCTCCAGGTGTCCTGAACGTAGTCACCGGCGACGCCAATGTCATTGGACAAGCGTTTCTCGAGGATCAACGCGTGAGAAAAATCTCGTTTGCAGGTTCGCCCAAAGTAGGCAAACTACTGATGCGAGGAGCGGCGAATCATGTCAAGCGGGTTTCATTGGAGCTCGGAGGCCATGCGGCCTTTATCATTATGAGTGATGCAGCTCTTGATCGAGCTATCGACGGTCTGATGTCAGCCAAATTCCAGAATGCAGGCCAAACGTGCATAGCTCCAAACCACGTCTATGTGCACTCAAGCTTGCTTGAGCCCTTCTTAGAGCTGCTATCTTCCCGCGTCGAGAGACTCAAGGTAGGCAACGGTCTTGATCCTGAGACCGACGTAGGCCCCCTCATAAATCGAGACGCACTCGAAAAAGTGAGTGGTCACGTCAACGATGCCATTGATCACGGAGCACGCCTGCTAACGGGAGGACATCAACTCACTGCGGATGACCAAGCAAAGGGCAACTTCTATGCACCAACCATATTAGCAGACGTGACTCCACAAATGCGCATAACGTGCGAAGAAACCTTTGGACCAGTTATCGCGGTGACCGCTTTTGAGACAGACGACGAAGTAATTGACCGCGCGAACAGCACGCAGTACGGATTGGCTGCTTATCTCTACACGCGCGATTTGAGCAAAGCAATACGGATTGCAGAGCGACTTGATGTTGGAATGGTTGGAGTGAATGATACACGAATCGCAGCCGTTGAAGCTCCCTTTGGAGGGGTAAAGCTGAGTGGCATTGGTCGTGAAGGCGGTCGTGAAGGATTGGCAGCTTTCACGGAAACGAAGCAGGTAGCTTTACGCATTGAGCCTGCATAGCGTTAGATTCTCGAATTTGAGCAAGTATCCAGATTTCGAGGCCGGCCTGCGAAACCAGCGGCTCTTTGATAGAGATGATGGACGTGAGCACCTTCAGCAACGGCGTATTGAGGTCGTTGACTGTATTGACGCCGTCGGGATATTAAACCCTCAGAAGCTTGCCTTTCTATAGGGGTGAACGCACAGATATTCGGGATGCAATCTTTCCAAAAATTAGCTACCTAAAGGGCTAGCACGGCTCTTTTAGATCCCGCCCGGCGATGTGGAGCGTTGTACTCTATCTCTCAATTCCTTACACGTCTTTCGAAGCTGCTCCGCTTTTTCATATTCGTTGAGGGCCATCAATTTCGCTACCAAGGCTTCACCCGCTTTGGCCGCAGCCATGTTGTCGCTCTTCTCCTTATCCAAGAAGAATTCAATCTCTTCATTGCTGAGAAACGACTCCTCCTTGTTGGTGTCACCGATAAGAAAACGGACTCTAGCCAGCCGCACTTTAGTCAGCCTTGAATCGGCTGAATTTCCATTATAAGGCCCTGTCATGCTTCTTTGATCGTTTCCTGACTATTTGCAGATTTCTTCTTCGAGAAACATCATCGCTCACTAGCAGAACTTACACGATGAAATATGCGTTCGAGCAATCAGAAAGCTCATTAAAAGCCCCTATGTCCCTACTCGACTCACCAATATTAACCGGCCATTTTGGCCAGTTTTTTAAGCTGTGCGTAGTAGAATTTTTATCAAAGTGGTATTCGGTCACGAACCGATCAGGCGCCAAAAGCACTAACCAATCGAACAGCCAGTCTTGACCGCCTTTGAGCTGGCCGGTCCTAGGCTGCTTAAGCTTCGCTGTAAACTGTTCCAATGTGCTTAAGGAAGGCATCCTTCGTTTGGCTCGGCTAACCTCAATCGATCGCACTGTGGCTCAAAAAAGAGGCACCGCACCGCGCGCGGCGGCGGGTGCGATCAGGACGTGCCGCCCTTAGCTTACTGCGAACGCTTTATTTTTCAGGGTTATTACTGCTCAAGTCATAGAAGGCATAGAAGCAGTGGTTGCAGTCTGCGATGCTGATGTAGTGGCTGCTGATGTAGTGGCGGCTGTTGTTGTATTCTGCGAAGTCGGTGGAATGATAAAGCCGTAGCTCTGCAGAATTGCCTGCCCGTCAGGAGAGGTAACATAGTTTATGAAACTCTGCGCCAGTTGAGCGTTCGGCGAACTGCTGACTACCCCGATTGGATATTGGGCAAGGACGTTTACACTGTGAGGAATCGCGATTACCTGCACCTTACTCTGGTATGCAGCTGGAACGTCGGATTTGTATACGATACCAGCATCGGCTTGTCCAAGCGCGACTTTGGTTACGACGTCGTTGACATTCACTTCCTGTGACACAACGTTTGCCAGGACGCTATTCTTAAAGCCGGAACCGTACGTCGAGTTATTAGACGCTTTTGCGAGCATTTGCAGCGAGTAATTCCCGACGGGGACCGAACTGTTCGCGATATCGAGTTTCACTCCTGAATTTGCGAGTTCTGACAGACTGGTGATGTTTGCGGGGTTCGATGTCGGAACGATGATGGCTAAGTAGTTCTCTGCGAAAATGGTAATGCTTGAGTTGTTCATTAACCCTGCATCCTGCAAAGTGTGCATGTGCGCTAGATCAGCAGAGGCGAAAACGTCCGCACTGGCCCCTTGCTGGAGTTGGGTTGCCAAAATCTGGCTACCGGCGTAGTTAAAGGTGACGTTGACGCCAGTGTTATTAGCTTCAAAGGCCTGAGCCGTCTGATTGAACGCGCCAGTAAGCGACGCTGCAGCATAGACAGTGAGCTTCGTGCTTTGCGTACTCGTAGTCGTGCAGCCACACGTGGTGACGACAAGCACGCTCAACAGTGCGCAAAGCAATATCGGTATAATCTTCTTCTTAGTCATCCATACCCTCCCTTTTCAGTCCTCCGTATCCTCAATAACTAGCACTTGCGAGCTAGCTTTAAATTTGTTGGAAACGGCTTTCGTACCATCGAGCTGGCCATAAAACACAATGATGGTGCAGGAGCCATTTTCCGCTTGGTCGAATACAATTATTTCCTAGATACTTAAGCGTTATGAACAGACGGTCATAACGATCCAAGGCTAACTAAATCTATACTTGCACGCTATTTTTCCGAGATAAGCTCAAAAATGCAATTTCTCATCAAATCGCCATTAAAAACGACTGGCCATAACTTTTTATATCAAAAGCTGTTCGTCTGTAATTAATGGAAATTTGAAACCGGAAGTTCCTGCGCAGTTCATTTGCTCTGGAACTATAATCTCCGCCGTGAATGGAGCACGAACCTCTTAGAAAGCCTAAAGAGCCACGTATCACCTCGAAATCCTCGTGCGAGAGAGAGTTATGCAGCCTTTGAAAGAGTTCCGCAACACTTTTTCATCTTCCCGCACTGGAAAGGCTGAATCGACTGCGACGCTTAGTAAGAGTGTTGGGTTCCTGATCGTTTTTTTATCGTTTGCGGTAGTCATTATATTCGTCAGCTTGCCACTTTTAGCTCTCTTTGCGTACGGGACGCTCTCTGGCTTTCTTAACTCGCTCTCAAGCCCAGTGGTGGTGGAGGCAATCCAGCTTAGCGTGGTAACTACACTGACAACGTTGTTGGTTGTACTAGCATTTGGAACCCCGGTAGCTTACTTTAACGCGCGCCACAGCTACCGCGGCAAGAGAATAATAGAGACTTTAATCGATCTTCCGATTGTTTTACCTCCCGCAGTGGCAGGTATCGCGCTCTTACTGGCGTTTGGCCGTCAAGGATTGCTTGGTCACGACTTACAAGTCCTAGGAATCAACATCGCTTTTACTACCACCGCTGTCGTACTAGCGCAAATATTTGTTTCGTCTCCTTTCTATATCCGGCAAGCAACAACGAGTTTTGAAGACGTCGACCCGGATTACGAACGCGCAGCCCATACGCTAGGCGCATCAGATGGAGGGACCTTTTTCCGTGTGACAGTGCCGATCGCACTGAACGGCCTCGTTTCAGGAGCACTCATGACCTGGGCACGCGCTCTGGGAGAATTTGGCGCGACTATCATATTTGCCGGCAATCTTCAAGGCGTAACCCAAACAATGCCTCTCGCCATATATACTGCGCTCGACAGTGACTTGGATGCCGCGGTTTACATAGCAGTCATTCTCGTGCTAATATCGTTTGTGGTTATCGCCACGGTCAAAGTGCTCACCTTGAGGGAGAAAGGCGCCGCCAAAGAGGAAAAATCCACTCTCGATCGAGTTCCAGCTGATAGTTAGCGCTCGTATTCTGAAAAGAACAGAGGCCTCACGAGCGGCTCTTTGAATATTCGGCGTCTGCTTAATAACATTGATTAACGGAGCGCTTCACCAGATCTATCGTAGTAACTCGCTCCTGCGCACGATATGCACACGCCGTCTTCAACTAGATAGTCCGGCACCATCTCTTTGCATACTGGACATTGCACGGCCTGCCATACCGCCTTTTGAGGAACCGAGACTTTGACCCGCTCCCACGACAGAATACTTCGACCAGCCTGTAGAATCTCGTCATAAACCCGATCTTTTTCATCAACGCTCTTGTAACGTGGATCGTTCGTATACCAGAGATCGAGTATTGGGTAACGCCGGATCTTCGTTGCATCAACATAAACGCGTATTCCATCGGCACGCTCTTCGGTAGAACCTCTGTTTAACGTAATAGAGAACTTACCGGTTTCTATTATGCGTAGCCGACTATTGCCCATAGTGGCGCTGGTAACGACTTGCACGGCATCGGGCGCACATTTCGGTGTCTCAGCAACCGCGTACAACTTCTCATTTGGACTAGCCCCGAGTTTTTCCAAAGCCAAATCGACCATAAACACGCCAATAAGCAATCCAGGGGGAGCAAAACCGTGAAAAGACACACACCGTCGTATATATTCCCTAATTCTTTCTTCCGTCCCGTAGTTGTCCATCAACGTTTCAAGTTTGTCAACTGGGATACCCATGGTGGATCCTCGCCTGATTACACGCAGATACGATGTTTTCCGCTGATTATAACGATACTTTTATATTTTCTGTTACCAACATATAAACAGAGTGGTATTATCATAAAGCAATATCGCTAACGGCGCAAGGATTCGCAGTGTCTACCACACTCACGGGTCGAAAAAAAGTCGGTTTCTCGTCTTTCGCTCATAACCAGAAGAGTACAATCTGGAGGTAGAATTGCGAATTGAGGTGCAAATATGAGTTCTGAAGCACAAGAAGGCCAAACTAGCAATAAAATTACCTGTACGGACGTAACGTGCCCTGTGTGCGGTATAACGTGCGACGACATCGAAGTCGAAGTCGATGACGTCTCTGTCGTCACGCGGAACGCCTGCATCATGGGCGACGCGAAGTTCAAAGAGCTTCGAAGCAGCCATCGAATTACCGCTCCGCTGATCAACGGAAAGGAAGCACCGTGGAGCGATGCAATCGACAAAGCTGCTGAGATTTTCGTAAACGCGAAACGACCGTTCTTTTTTATCGGCAGCGAAACGGCCACTGAGGCTATGTCTGTCGGCATCGAGATCGCAGAGATGCTTGGCGGACTGGTCGACGGCAACGCCACGATTTGCCACGGACCAACGGTCATGGCCATCCAAGATGTCGGCCGGGTCGGCTGCACCCTCGGCGAGACCCGCAACAGAGCGGACCTCGACATCTACTGGGGCGCCAACCCCGAAGACTCACATCCAAGACACTTAAGCCGCCATTCAGTTTTTCAGCGCGGATTTTTCACAGGACAAGGACGCTTCGGGCGACAGATAGTCGTCGTCGACCCACGACGTTCGACCACCGCCGAGCACGCAGATCTCCACCTCCAGCTCAAGCCCGGGACCGATTTCGAAGTATTGAACGCTCTCATGACGATCCTCAGCGGGTTTGAACCGCACGAATCATTCACTGAAGTGACCGGCATTAGCAGGGAAGATATTTACAAAGCGGCCGACATGATCAAGGACGCACGCTTTGGGGTGATCTGGGTCGGTCTGGGTATCGCCAGCACCCGCGGCAAGCACTACAACGCATCGATGGCGATGAGGCTGACGCAGCTCGGCAACAAGTATGGAAAGTTCGTCATCTTGGCAAACAGAGGACACTGCAACGTCGCGGGGTTCAACGAAGTCCTCGCGTGGCAGTGTGGTTTCCCGTACGCCGTCGATTTCTCGACCGGAGAACCGCGCTATCAACCAGGCGAGTACTCGACCGTTGACGCACTGCGGCGGGGCGAAGTTGATGCGTTGTTCTGCATGTGTGCCGATCTCGGAGCCCATTTACCGAAAAGGGCCGTTGAAAGGATGTGTGAGATCCCCGTCGTCTCCATAGAAACGGCAGAGGGGCCACAAGCTTTCATAAGCGACGTTGTGCTCCCCGGCGTTTTAGATGGCATGGAGTGCGAGGGAACGTTCTATCGGATGGACAACGTTCCGTGCTACGCACGAAGCTTCATCGATCCACCATTTGACTTCACGAAGTCTAATGAAGACACGCTAATACAGCTGCGTGACGCGATCAAGCGAAAACTCGCCGCACGCGGGAAAACAGCGGCGACGGTAGAAGGGGCGGCAGAGACCGGATCGAAGGCGACGACGCTTTCGGAAGAAGAGTACGTGCAGCGTCTGGACACGCTGCTGTCGCAGCCCCAATCATAAGGGCATCGAGGTGAGCGAATTGGAAATTATACTCAATACGGGCGGCACCGCATTTCAGGGTGCGTGCATCAAAGGGGGCCGCAAATTCACAGACGAGTACACCCAGGAAGCGGCATATTGCGACATCAATCCTGAAGACTTTGCCGCATTAGGGAAGCCGTGGTTTGTAAAAGTCACGAACGAGTACGGTGATAGCGTCGAACTCCAAGCGAAAAAAACCGACAGGCAACAAAAAGGAGAGATCTTCATCCCACGCGGGCCGTGGGCGAACATCGTTGTCACCACATACACTGAGTCAACCGGCAGTCCTGCTTACAAGAACAGGAAAGTGGAAATTGAAAAGGGCAGCGGCCCCGTGCTCGGTCCTGTGACGCTTATGGAAAAATATTACTCGAAACGCACGACACACACAGGCAGAACACCGGCAGAAGGAGGCGCTTAAATGGAACGCTTGACGCTGACACCAAGAGACGTCGAATACCTCGTCCTCGAAGCTTCCGTCATAACGCCTGACGCCGTGTGCGGAAAAACGCTCGAGGAAATTGCCGAGCTACCAGTGCTCGAGGGGAATACCAAATGGCCCCTTGGACGATTTTTCACGATCACCGGCAAAGTGGCAGATGCGGCAGAGGATCAAGGGATCATTATCGACGGCGACGTGCCGCGTGTTAAGTACATCGGCTCGAAGATGACTGCTGGAGCTGTCCTCTGCAAAGGGGACGTCGATATGTACTGCGGCGCCTGGATGAAGGGCGGCAGAATACGTGTCAAAGGAAACGCTGATGCATTTGCGGCCATCCAGATGGAGGGCGGCGATATCCTGTTTGAAGGGAACGTCGGCGATTATTGCGGCGCTTCCTATCGCGGCGATTGGCGTGGCATGAAAGGCGGCAACATCGTCATCAACGGCAACGCTGGCGTGACCTTGGGTGAATACATGATGGGTGGCAAGATCACGGTAAAAGGCAACGTCGGTATTAACGCCGGAATCCATATGGGGAAGGGCATCGGAGCCAAGGACCCTCTTCCTACCATCATCATCCACGGAGACTCACCAGGGCGCGTCGGTGCGTTCATGATCCGGGGGAATATCTACGTACTGGGAAAAATTGAAGTAATGATGCCCGGTTTCTCTCCGGACGGGACCGAAGAGCTAGAAATAGACGGAGTGAAAGCCACCTTCCAGATTCTCAACGGCGATCACGGTGAAAAAGGAAGGGGGAAACTGTTCGTAAAAACATAACTCCGCCCACGCTTACAGGCACGATGGGCACCTCCCTTGCGGCCTGCAGGACCAATCGGGTCACGTGCCTCGACGCCGCCTGCTTTAACCTTCGTTCAATGGTACTCGGATAGAGCCAGCGGGTCACGCCGATGACGTGTTAGACAAATTCGGCTGGCTGTCGGCTGAGTTCGTCAATCGCGACTATATGGATAGTGGGCGCGATGAGACTGACGTCTCCGAACCAGAAACCATTTTGGAAGAGGCCAGCGCTAAGTTAGGCCGTTGGCGATAGATTCGTTTTGCTGAAAAAAGAATCGCCCGAGTAGACGGCAGTGCTTGGTCTGAAGTTTTTTTGCTCGTTTGGCGGCCAGAAGGGGCCTACGCGGGGTTCTGGCCGTTTGCTGCGTCATTAAATACCGGGCGTGAACCCCGAAACGAACGGGGCTTCCGAAAACCTTTATATGCGCTTGATGA